>WNGB01052348.1_pt1 | contig 11902 bp, 12 predicted proteins | sample 5400681 | NCBI WGS metagenome assembly WNGB01 (sample SAMN13153367, study PRJNA577476) | soil metagenome | isolation source: 115 cm soil or saprolite under grassland replicate 2 | place: USA:California | collected 2016-06-15 | reverse complement strand
GGATTCGAACCCCTGACCTCTTCCTTGAAAGCGATGCGGTCGAGAGAAGCGGCCCAGCGAATTCTTCTAGCACGAACTGACACCGCCCCTGCTCGAAAACGCGCGTCAGATAAGCGGCCTCCCTAAGATGGATGAGGCGGGCAGCGGGCCGCCTCACATTCACTACTCGTCCTGATCGTCGTCCAGAGATAGACGTCCGTACTGGTCCGGGATCGTGCCCCAACCGAAGATTGGCAGGATCTGCGACGGTACGATCCCCGCTTCCTCTTCCGGATCGACATCCGTACGCAGAACGGTGCAACCATGCTCCCAGTCGTCGCCGAAGTCGAAGACGTAAACGAACGTGGCGCCAACGCGTAGGTCTTGTGAGCCCAGCGAGTGCGCTCGTTCATCGAGATGGTGCGCCGGGTCGATCTCCTCGAACTCATCGGCGTCCTCCATGACGATGCGGCGACCGTCCAAAAGCCGGAACTCGTGTAGGTGCGATAGGTCCCAGCGGGCGAACGCCCGGTCAATGGCGCTCGCGAGTTCAGCGAAAGTGTGAGCGCTGCTCACGAGGAGGTCACGTCCCGGCGGATCGACCAGCTCCTCGCCGCCCTTGCTTACCAAGATCACACGCAGGATTGACCACCGGAGCGCCGTTCGCGGTCGCGACGGCGTCCTTCCCGTCGCGCGTCGCGTCCTCACCGCGACTTTCGCCCTCCGCGCGACCATTGCCAGAACTCCTTTCGAGTGATCTCGAGATCGCGAATGAGGCGGCGGAGAGCCTGCGGCCAGAGCCCCTGAGAAGGATGACAGTGGCACGTCGACCTTCTTGCCGGAACGGTTGGTGACCTTGAGCTGTGGCGAGCCTTCGCCTTCGAGGTCGGTGCCGAAGAACCTCAGTAGGTTGACGAGCTCGCGGTACTTGAGCTCAGGAAGAGACGGCAGCGAAGCGCGACCTCAAAGCCTGATCAGCTCGACGCGGCGGTCCTCTGCCTGCCGTAGTTCATCCAGCAGGTCCGGGTAGCGCTCGAGAAGTGCTCGCAGATTCTTCTTCGCCTCCTCCTCGGTGGTGCCCTGTGCGGTCGCACGCACCTCGGCTGCGAACGCGATCCAGCCCTTGTCACCCGCGCGCTCGGTCGTGATCGCGAGTTCCACTGACGCCTCCACGATGACGCTGTCAAACGAAGGATATCGCTAGCGCCTGCCGTGCCGGAAGCTCGCGCGGGTCGCGGTCCACGAAGACTGTTCGCGGCCGAGGATGGCACGGCCCTCTCTCTTCGGCCGCTTCTCTGTGTCAGGTCGCATATCTTCAGGCCTCTTTCCTGAGCTCGGGAAACCGGGTTCCACCGCAAATCGGGACGTGTAGCCCGGAGGGGATTCGAACCCCTGACCTCTTCCTTGAAAGGGCTCGTTGGATGTCCACGCCGGTCCGCAACGGTCCATATCTGCCGCGTTTCGAGGCTTTCGATTCCACGGCGGTCCGCTCGTGTCCACATCAGTCCACGCCGATGGATGCCCAAATGGATGCCCAAGACCTCCGCGCGACGCGGGCGCTTTCTAGCTGATCGCCCTACGACCCGGAACGGCGGCATCGTCGCGACTGAGCCCATCGGCAGCCTGGGCCAGTGAAATCTGAACTTCGAGCCTCACGCCAGGACGCGACGAGGCTCGTAGCGGAGGAGCACGTTCCCGTTCTTGAACACACGCGAGCCGACCAGCGTCAGCGGCAGGTCGGCGCGCAGGCCCTTGAACACCGCCTTCCCGTCGGGTAGCGCGATCGGGTTCACCAGAAGCCGGTACTCGTCGATGAGGCCACGTTCCGACAGCGACACGGCGAGGTCCGAGCTGCCCAGCACGAGCGCGTCCTTGCCGTCCTGGCGCTTCAGCTCCGCCACGTCGTCGACGCTGCGGAGGATCCGCGTGTTGTTCCAATCCGCCCGCTCGAGCGTCCTCGAGACGACGACTTTCGGCATCTCGTTCATACGCCTCGCTGTGGCTGGCTCTCCCTCAATGCCCTGAGGCGTCGGCCAGAACGAAGCCATGCCCTCGTACGTGACGCGGCCGAACACGAGAGCCCCGGCCTCGTCGAGCTGCTCGATCGCGAAGTGATTGAACTCCTCGTCGGTGTGATGCCAATCAATCTCCCAACGGCCGCGCTCGAAGTACCCGTTCGCGGACACCATCATGAAGAACAGGAGCCTGCGCACTCACGGCCTCCCCGATTCCCTCGCTGTGGTCAAGTGGTCGGCGCAACTGATGCTAGCCGTGAGCGCGCGATTCTCGCCTGGCGCAGCTGGCCCAGGCCTGTGTTTCGTCCGACAGCGTTCGAGCCGAAATCAGCGATTTTCAAGATGGCCGTCGGCGCTCGCGGAACCTCGGACTTCCCAATGTTCTCGAACGTTTTCCGCGTTCGCCGTCCCGACTCATCCCTCCTCATCCCGTGTCGTTTCGACCCGTTGGCTGTACGCATGGCTGTACGGGACGCAGGTACGTCGATGAACGTCGAGCCGGCACTGACGAGTGGACGCGGCCGAGGGTCGCATCTCGTCGAAGAGGCGGAGCGCGTGCATGCGATCCGCACCTACTCGTCCGCCTCGTGGTCCGGCTCCGGTTCGGCTCCACATGAACGAGGACCTCGGCGACGCCGCCGACCTCCTGACGTACTCGTTCCCTCACGCGATGGGTAAGCTCGTGCGCTCGAACGACCGGCATGAGCGGATCGACGGTGATGTGGAGATCCACGCGTACCGCGCCGGCAACGCCGCGGGCGCGCACCCGGTGCACGCCCTCCACCCCCGGTACCGCGCGCCGCGCGGGCGATCCGCCCGACGTCGGCGACCGCCGCGTCGGTCAGCACCGCCGAGACGTCCCGGAGCACGCCCCGACCGGTGGGAGACGCGCGAGCGCAAAGGTCGAGAGAGGCCCCTGGAGGCGTCTGCCAGCGAGACGGCGACTGATATCGTCGCGCGGGTGGAACGCCGGGACATCGTCTTGCGGTCGGATGGCGCCGACCTAGCCACGTGGCTCTTCCTGCCCGACGGTCCCGGACCTCATCCCCTCGTGATCATGGCGCACGGCTTTTCGGCAACACGCACGATGACGGCGGACAAGTACGCGGAGGTCTTCCGTGCGGCAGGCCTCGCCGTGCTGCTCTACGACCACCGCGGCTTCGGCGCGAGCGGCGGCCAGCCTCGTCAGCGCATCGACCCCTGGACCCAGGTGCGCGAGTACCGCGACGCGCTCACGTTCGCGGAGACGCTGGACGGTGTCGCGCACGACCGACATGCGCTATGGAGCGACAGCAACAGCGCGGGAGTCGCAGTCACATGTGCTGCGATCGACGATCGCGTGTCGGCGGTCGCGGCCCAGGCGCCGGCGCTTGGTCGCGCGCTGCCACCGGCGGATCCGGACGGGTCACTCTTCAACGCGATCCGCGATCAGGTCCTCAGCGGACACGCGGCCGACTCCGAGGATCTCTCGGAGGCCATGCCGGTCGTGTCCGACGACCAGCACCGCCGGCCCTCCGCGCTCGCGCCGCTTACCGCCTACCGTTGGTTCATCGAGTACGGCGGACGGTTCGAGAGCGGATGGGTCAACGACGTCACGCGTGCCACGCCGAAGGCCGCGCCGTCGTGGCAGCCCGCGCTCTGCGCTCCCTACGTGCGGTGTCCCGTCCTTTTTCAGGTCTCGCCGTCCGACGAGATGGTGGGGGCGAACCCGGAGAGGAGTGGAGCGACCTCGAGGGCGGCCACTTCGGGCTTCTGTACTGGCCGAGCGAGATCTTCGACCGCGCGTCTTCCGAGCAGGCGCGCTTCCTCTCGGCGCACCTGCGCCGCGGCGAGCAGTAACTCAGAGATCTCACTGCGGGCATCGCGCGTCAAGGAGAACTCCTCGGCGCTGTGCTGGTCCGACATCACCTCGATGCGGGGTGCAGTGCAACCTCCACACCAGGGGGACGGGTCTCGACGTTCTCGCGTTCAGCCCCGCGGGAGCACCCCGGCGCCGCTGCTGCGGCGAGGGCGAGCGCAGTGAACGGCGCGAACGTGTCGGCAAGGTGGTCGGCCATGAACAGCGTGCTGTAGCCGAGCGCTTCAACGCGCCGAGCCTTCGCGGCCCAATCGCGGGACGAGCTGGCGGTCCACGTGTTCACGCCGAAACGAAAGGGCGTCATCGACGCTCCATGTTCACCGATCGCGACTGTAGGTTCGTCCCGCCTTGTCCCGTCTTATCCCGTTCCTCCGCGGCACATTCCACAGATCGTCGCTGCAGGAGCTCACGCTCCCGCGCGTTCTCCGTCAGGGACGCGGCGCGCTCGAACTCGGCGCACGCCTCCGTGAAACGGCCGAGCTTCCTCAAGAGGTCGCCGCGAACGGCCGGCAGCAGGTGGTACCGCTCGAGCGAGGGCTCAGTGACGAGCGCGTCCACGAGGTCGAGGCCGGCAGCGGGACCAAACGCCATTCCCACGGCGACCGCTCGGTTCAGCTCTACCACCGGCGAGGGCGCGAGCTGCGCGACCGCGTCGTAGAGCGCAACCATCCGCGGCCAGTCGGTCTCCGCCGCGGTCGCCGCTCGCGCATGGCATGCGGCGATCGCCGCCTGGAGCACGTACGGGCCCAGGGCACCGCCGAGCTCCTCGGCGCGCTCGAGCGCGGCCAGACCCCGTCGGATGAGTAGGCGATCCCAGCGCGTTCTGTCCTGATCGAGCAGGAGGACGGGCTCGCCGGACGATCCGACGCGAGCGCCCAGCCGTGAGGCCTGGATCTCCATCAGCGCGACAAGGCCGTGGACCTCCGGCTCAGTCGGGACGAGCTCGGCCAGGATGCGGCCCAGACGGAGCGCCTCGTCGCACAGCACCGGTCGGACCCACTCATTGCCCGCGGTTGCGGAATAGCCCTCGTTGAAGATTAGGTAGATCACCTCGAGGACCGAAGCGAGGCGCGTCAGGCGCTCGGGCCCGCCCGAGACCTCGAACCTGACGTGCGTTTCGGTGAGGGTTCGCTTCGCCCGGACGATGCGCTGGGCGATGGTCGAGACCGGGACCAGGAACGCCCGGGCGATCTCCTCGGTCGTCAGACCGCCGAGGACGCGCAGGGTCAGCGCGACCCGTCCGTCTTTCGAGAGGACCGGATGGCACGCCATGAAGATGAGGCCGAGGAGATCGTCCCCGACGTCTTCGTCGATCGTCGTGTCCAAGTCCAAGCCCTCCTGAGCCCGCTCGGCATCGCGCCCGATCTCGTCGTGCTTGCGGTCGAGCGTCGCGCGACGGCGGATCAGGTCGATTGCGCGATGCTTGGCGGTCCCCATGAGCCAGGCGCCCGCCCTCTCTGGCACGCCCGAGGCGGGCCACTGCTCGAGGGCGGCAACGAGGGCGTCCTGCGCGAGCTCCTCGGCCGTCCCGATGTCGCCGACGATGCGCGACAGCCCGGCGATGAGCTGGGCCGACTCGATCCGCCAGATCGCTTCGATGGCGCGATCCGCTCGGGCGGCCATCGTCTCAGCGCGGCCTGGATCGTCGGGCGCGTCTCCCGCTCGCGGAGCTATGGCGCGAGCTTCTTCACGCGCCCTCGTACATGGAGACCTCGCGGATCTCGAAGGTCCCGCCGTCGTAGGGTGCCCGCCTGAGCCACTCGATGGCCTCGTCCATCGAGCGCACATCCCACAGCCAGTATCCACCCACGAGCTCCTTGGCCTCCGCGAAGGGCCCGTCGATGACCGTGCGCTTCTTGCCGTCGAACCGAAGGCGCTTCCCCTGCGCGCTTGAGGAGAGGCGGCCAGATCCGACGACGACTCCCGCCTTGATCAGCTCTTCGTTGAACTTCTGGTACTCCGCCATCGCGTCCGGCGTCGGAGGGGTCGCCGCCTCGTTCTGATTGCTTTCCTTCGCCAGGATCAGCACACGCATCTGGGTCTCCTCTCCCTTGCTCACTTTCGGGCTCTTCGACGCCCCACTCATACATCGAATGGCGGGCGGCCATTTCGACATGGCTCGATCACGATCTCGACTCGTACCGCTTGATCCCGACCCATCGGCTGTACGTTGGCCGTACAAGAACGACGACAGGCTCGCCCTCACTCGCGAAACGCTCGAAAACGCCAGCAAAATGCGGAGGGGGGTGGAGGCATCCTTTTGACGATTCATCTCAACGCACTGCTCGGTTGCGCGCCAGAGTGCGATCAGCCAGCCCGCGCCGACGGGGATCAGAAAACCTGCGAGGCCAGCGGGTCGCGGGCGTATGACCGTCGCTACTACTGAAAGCCCGATCGCGAGAACGAAGGGCACGCCGTACAGCGCGAACGTGTAGGGCAGGATGAAGGCCGCGGTCGCACCCAGCACCACCCCGAACAACCAAGCCCGACGGCCAGACATACGAGCGATCGTACGGCGGGACTCTGGGTGCGCTATGAGCGCAGGTAGGCGACGTCCTTCGCGTGTCTAAGCGCCCTCGCCTCGACCTCAGTCAGACCGACGAGCTCGCCCTCGTCGAACGTGATCTCGTCGGGAAAGAAGTCGAACAGCTCCTGGCACGCACCATCGTCGAACTGATCGAGGTATGCATGGCGACAGTGCATGTCCGCTACATGGTCGATGACGTCGGCGCGGCGGTCGCTCTATACGACCCATCTCGGCTTCAGGCTACTCCCGAGTACCCCGCCCGCGTTCGCCGATGTCGAGCGGGGCGATCTGCGGCTCCTGCTCAGCGGGCGCACGAGCTCCGCGGGGCGGCCGATGCCCGATGGCCGTCAGCCTGAGCCCGGTGGTTGGAATCGGAAGTTGCCTTGGGAGCAACAAACCTTCGTCTCTGGGATGCGGCTCGCATTTCTGCTTGTTCCAGCGGATAGACCACCCACTCAAGACGCGGGCCCGAGCGCGGCGTAGACGCAGAGAGATCCCCACCCGTGAGTTGCCGAGAGAAATGGATACCCAAAGGGATACCCAAGATTCTTGGGGGGCAGCGCCGCGGTGGACACCCGCAAGTTCTCGAGCGAAATCGGTAGCCCGGATGGGATTCGAACCCATGACCTCTTCCTTGAAAGGGATGAGTCGCAGAAATGGGACCTAGTGTGCCGCCCGCGAAGTCTTGTTAACGCCGCGGCGGACCGCCTTCTTGATGATCTCGGAGGGATCCTTGGTCCAGACGAAGGGCGTGGGGTGCTCGTTCCAGCGAGCGATGTACGCCTTGATGTGCTTCATGAGCGCCGCGACGCTGGGGAAGGAGCCGCGGCGGATCGACTTGCGGGTGAGGATCCCGAACCAGGCCTCGACCATGTTCATCCAGGAGGCGCCGGTCGGGGTGAAGTGGAAGTGGATCTCGGGGTGCGCCGCGAGGAAGTCCCGCACCGCTGGCACCGAGTGGGTCGAGCTGTTGTCGAGCACGATGTGCAGCTCGCGCCGGCGGTAGCGGCGGCCGAGGGTCCGCAGGAAGTGCAGGAACTCCGCGCCGGTGTGGGAGGGTGCGAGCGCGCCGGTGACCTTGCCGCTTTTGACCTCGAGCGCGGCGTACAGGTCAGTGAGACCGCAGCGGCGGTAGTCGTGGGTCTGCCGCGCCGGGATCCCCGGACGCAGCGGCAGGATCGGCTGGGTCCGCTCGAGGGCCTGGATCTGGGTCTTTTCGTCCAGGCAAAGCACGACCGCCTTGGTCGGAGGCGCCAGGTAGAGGCCGACGATGTCCTCGATCTTCTCGGCCGCGCGGGGGTCGGCGGTGAACTTGAAGGTCTCGCTGCGGTGGGGCTGAAGCGCGTGGTCGTGCCAGATGCGGCGCACCGTCTCGCGCGAGAGGCCGACCTCCTTGGCGAGGTCCCGCGTCGACCAGTGGGTCTGGCCTGCGGGCGGCGGCTTGAGGGTGAGCGCCACGACCCTCGCCCGGGTCCGCTGGCCATACACCGGCGGACGGCCGGAACGGGCTCGATCGCGAAGACCGGCGAGACCCTCGCGGGCGAAACGGTGGCGGATGCGGCTCACCTGCACCGGGGTGTACCCGGTGCGCTCGGCAACCTGGACCCCGCCCAGGCCCGCGGCGCGCTGCAGATGTTCGAGCGCCCTGCGGTCGGATTCTTTGAGAACGATCGCCAGTGCGGGTGCGGCCATCGCCCGACCTCCAACCCTGTGCTGGAGGCTATCTTATCATGACTTGCGTGTCGAAACACTAGCAGCGAAAACATTGAGAAATGACGCGTCGGACCGACCAGAACGCGCGTCAGAGAAGGGCCCATTCACCTCGCGTGCAGCGGTGGGCAACGGCATCATCCTGAGCGAACCGTCGTCAGCGCTGGGTAAGCGGAAAGTAGATCACCCCTTCCTGTGCAGCCTTCTCAATCTTGATCTGGAGAGCGTCCGTAAACGAGATCTGCCCTTCGAGGATGAGCGCGATATCCGACCCATCAAAGAGCACCACGTTCGTGGCACCGCCGCGCATGAAGTCCATGACCACCTCAGTGCGGTAGGCCGCAATCGAAAAGAAGAGGCCACGTGTGCTCTCCAGCTTCCGGTCGACTTTTCCCTTGAACGCCATGAGGTCCCCGAGCTCCGGATACGAGATCCGCCACCTCGTCTCAAGAAGGTAGTCGAAGCCGCCGAATTGCAGCGACCCATCGATCTGTTCCGACCCGGTCCGATACGGTGGTCGGTATGGGACCTCGTGTACGTCGCACAGATCGCCAATGAGGTCCTCAAGACCGTAGCCGCGCGTCTGAGGATCATCTCGACTCGCCGCCATTTCGGCGAACCTTCTGCGGAGGCTTTCCATCTTCTCGGCGCGGGCCGCCAATGCGGCTTGACGGACTTGTGCCGCACGCGCGCGAGTCTGTGCCGTCGACTGCTCCTCTTCCACGAAGAGAGCCTGAGCCGCGGCAAGTTCCTTGAGCTGCCGAAGGGCATTGAGGGCGCCGTCCTTATCCTCCACCGTCGGGTCAGGGATTGACCGTAGCCGACAGAGTTCGCTAAGCAGGCGCCGCTGGATGAGCCACCCCTCGTCGCCTTGTGCATCAAGCTCCGCGAGCACATGTCGCGCGATCTTGAACTTTGGCTCCTCAGCGTACCGGTCAACAACCTCACGTGGGACACCCGCGGCCAGAAGGAATGCCTTGAACGGATCCTTTAGCCAAAACACCTTGCCAAGAACGGTGACCATCGCCTCCCTAATCTCGTAGGGCAGCCGATTCACAGCGCGAGCCTCAACATGGCCTTGCCATTGTGGAGCGGAGGGAATTGGACTCGCGACCGCTGCCTTGAAAGGGATGGCGCAAAGAAAAGCGACCGAGCACGGAAAACATTGCGAACCGACGCGCCGGACCGACCAGAACGCGCGTGAGAAAAGGGGCCTACTGAAGTAATCGGCAACTCGCGCGAGAGAGCCAATAGAAGGATGCGGCCATGCCGCTGCATGTGAGTTGGGTGTCGACGCTCTCGCTACGAGAGCAGTCAACGGCCCTCTTTGTCAGCCCGCCAGCAAACGTAGTTTCGACTCCTCGATTTGAGGCTCAGCGAACCTCGACTCGATCTCGGGTCCGCTCCGACTCCAAGCTACGAAGTTCAACACCAGGGTGCGCTCTTCCGATGCGCGCGGCGCAAGCTTGCGCTCAAGAAGGCGCGCCAGTCGGGCATCATGCGTGGACACAAGCAACTGGCGCTTGGCGCGGATCAGGCGGCATAGATCCACGAAGCCGAGGATGTTTACGTCATCCAGTGACTGCAATGGGTCATCCAAGAGAAGAAACGGAAGCCAGGAATTCCCAAGTGCGAGACCCGTCGCGAGGAAGTAGGACAGCGCTACAACGTTCGCCTGAGAGCTCGAGAAGATCAATTGGGGACGTCCTTGAACTCCCGTGAGGTCGTCGCGCACAAGGGGCGAGCTTCGCCCATGTGAGCGATAGACCTCATGCTCAATCGCAATTGTCTTGAAGGTAGGATGCGGATCAAGTCTCTGGTAGATATCGAGCACAATCGGCTCCAACGCACTGAACTGCCTACTAACGACTTCGACTCTCGCTTGGGTCGCCGTGCTGGCGAGGGTCTTCGCCTCGGCTTCGCGCCGCTTCAGTTCCTCGACGCGGCGTGAATGTTCTGCCATCGCCTCATCAGCCGACTTGAGTTCGACCTCGAGCCTTCCCGCTTCGCCCTCCCTATCTAAGACAGCGAAGGCGCTGGTGAGATCTCCAAGGCGTCCCACCAGGTCATCCAACATCGACTCGAGTCCGCGTGCTGATTCCACATCCATTGAAGGAATGTGCACGAGCGTCTGACTCGCGAACAGCTGTGCCAAAGATCGTTGATGCTGCTCGAGAGTTCTCCCGAGTCGGTCTCGCTCCCGCTGCGCACCCTCCGCACTCTCAAAGTCCGCAGCCATCGACTTGGCCAGTGTCTGCGCATCCCTGAGTTCGTCATCAGCGCTCTTGACCTCTGCTTTGGCAGCGCTAAGCGACGCGATATCCCTTGCGCGCCTCTCAAGGCTCGCGCGCACGGTCGCAGCCTCAATTCGCTGCCCGCAGACCGGGCACGTGTCGGCTAGCAGAGGAACCGCCAGGGCTGCCAACCGCGACAGGTCGTCAGACGCGCCCAGCGCTTTCGTCAGTTCTGCCTGAGCACTCTTGGACCGGAGTTCAGCAGCTGAGACGCGCTCACGCGCGGCATGCGCATCGCTGCGCAGTGCGGCTAGGTCGCTGAGAGGAGGAAGCTTGTTCGCCCTGGCGATATCTTCGTCGTAGGTGGCCAAGAGCGATCGCAGGGACCTCAAGAGGCGCTGCGCTTCCGCGAGCGCCTGACCGGCGTCCTTCGCAGTCCTTGGGACTTCTTTCACTTTGAGTGTCTCGGGATGAGACCTGACAAGAGCGTCGAGCGCAGTGCGGGCGAGTTCGACAATCGGCCCACGAACTACGCGCAGTCTCACAGCTTCAAGGCGATCCGCCGTCGCGGTCCGCCGCTGTTCGAGTGCACTTGCAGTAGCCCGCGCGTCTTTCAATGCTTCCGCGATGTCCTCAGCTCGGCGCCGCACTCCGTCTTCGAAGTCTTCGAGAACGCCTAAGCCCATCATTCGGCTGAGCTGTTCGTAACGCTCACTTGGCTTGCTCTCGAGGACGTATTTCATTACGTCTTGCTGCAGGATGGCAGACGAGGTAAGCGCCGATGCCAGGGACATCCGCTGTGAACCCAGTAGGAGACCTTCAAGCTCGCGCTGGGCTTCGATACCCCTGACAGTCGGCCCAGACGACTTATCTAGTTCGAGCAGGCTCGAGTCGTACCGGCCAGAACGCCGAATGCGAAACCGCTCACCCGCAACAGCAATCTCCGCCGCAACAACAGCAGGGCCCGGGACGCTGTACATGTTGATAATGTGTTCCTCGTTCCGCCGAACTCGAAGCGGCTCGAGACGCTGGAGACTCCCGACGAGTAGCCACTGAATGGCGTCAAACAAACTCGTCTTACCGGTACCGTTTGGGCCAGCGATAACGATTGCGGAGGCGCCCAGATCAATCCGCTGTCGATCTCTGAAACCCCGAAACGCCTCTACCTCGAGATTCAAAAGAACGGGACTAGACACTCGACAAGTCCTTCGATTCTCGGAAGGCGGCAACGGCTCGCCCAACCAAGTCAGTAGGCTGTCCACGCGAAATCAGTTCTCTCTCGAGAAGAGTGAGCGCCTCAGTCGACAACTCCGAGGCCGCGGGCTCCGGAAGTGGCAAGAATGGCCGCAGCGCTGCTTCAACGTTCGTCACGGTTGCCTTCACGCCTGCAATAACAATCCGGCGAAACTCGCGAAGATCGTAGTTGATATCGAAAACGTCCCGCGAAGCTGGAGCGTGATCCGGCAGACGTTCCGAAATCAGAATCACGAGATATGCATCCCATTTCTTGGCACCAAGCTTCTCGGCGCGCAGGCGTCGGCTAAGGATCTCCGACACAGACGCTTCGACGAATGGCGCA
>WNGB01014627.1_pt1 | contig 11905 bp, 11 predicted proteins | sample 5400681 | NCBI WGS metagenome assembly WNGB01 (sample SAMN13153367, study PRJNA577476) | soil metagenome | isolation source: 115 cm soil or saprolite under grassland replicate 2 | place: USA:California | collected 2016-06-15 | reverse complement strand
GAGACGTTGAGGTTCCCGGGCACGCGGTGCTCGAGGCTGCCGTTCAGCGAGACGAGGTCGAGCCCGGCGAGGAGCCCCTTCCGCAGGCGCTCGCGCAGCGCGAGCACCCGCTCCGCCTCGACGTCCCGCTCGGCGAGCGCGAGCGCCGCCGCCTTGCCGAAGCCGACGATGCCGGGGACGTTCAGCGTGCCGGAGCGGAACCCGCGCTCGTGGCCGCCGCCGTCCATCTGGGCGACGAGCCGGACGCGCGGCTTGCGCCGGACGTAGAGCGCGCCGACGCCCTTCGGCCCGTACATCTTGTGCGCGGAGAGCGAGACGAGATCGGCGTTCGCCCGCTCGACGTCGAACGGGACCTTCCCGACCGACTGGACGGCGTCGCAGTGGAAGAGGACGCCGGCCTTCCGGGTGATGCGGCCGAGCTCCTCGACCGGGTGGAGGACGCCCGTCTCGTTGTTCGCGTGCATGATCGAGACGAGGATCGTGTCCTTGCGGAGCGCGCCCTCGAGCCGGGCGGGATCGAGGCGGCCGTCCTTCTCGACCTCGAGGAAGGTCACCTCGAAACCCTGCCGCTCGAGCGCGTGCATCGAGTCGAGCACGGCCTTGTGCTCGGTCTGGCAGGTGACGAGGTGGCGCCCCTTCTCCCGGTAGAACTGGGCTGCGCCCTTGATCGCGAGGTTGTTCGACTCGGTCGCCCCGCTCGTCCAGACGATCTCTTTCGCGGTCGCGCCGACGAGGCGCGCGACCTCCGCCCGAGCGGCCTCGACCGCCTCCTCGGCGCTCCACCCGAAGGCGTGGCTCTTCGAGGCGGCGTTGCCGAACGCGACCGAGAAGTGAGGAAGCATGGCCTCGAGCACGCGGGGATCGACGGGGGTCGTCGCGTGGTAATCGAGGTAGATCGGAATCTTCATCGCGCCCGGAATCTCTATCGTTGCGGGGGCCCTCGGGACGGCTAAACGTGGACGGCCCGGGTCGAGTATAAGGAAAACGGGTACCCGGTCAAGCGGCCCCCTTCGACCAAAGAGCGGCGCCCACGGCGCTTTTCTTCAATATATTCGAGAGTTCGACCATGAAGCCCGCCGCTCGAATCCTGATCGCAGCGCTCACCTTCGCCGGGGTCGCGTACCTGCCGGGCCTTCTCTCGCTCGGATCGGCGGGGGCCGTGACCGATCTGCGGCTCGGCGCGCTGCTCGCCGAGGGCTCGGTCCTCGCGTTCGCGGTCGCGTTCGCGGGCGGGATCGCGACGAGCCTCACGCCGTGCGTGTACCCGCTCATCCCGATCACCGTCTCGATCTTCGGGGCGCGCAAGGCGGGCAGCCGGCGCGAGGCGATGGCGCTCTCCGGCCTGTACGTCCTCGGGATTGCCGCCATGTACTCGGCGCTCGGCGTCGGGGCGGCGCTCGGCGGAAAGGCCTTCGGGAGCGCGGCGCAGAACCCGTGGGTCGTCGGCTTTCGTCGCGCTCATCCTCGCCGCGATGGCGGCGTCGATGTTCGGCGCCTTCGAGCTGCAGCTCCCGCCCGCGTGGCAGGCGCGCCTCTCCGGCGTCGGCGGGGCCGGGCGCGCCGGCGCGTTCGCGATGGGGCTCGTCTCCGGGATCATCGCGGCGCCCTGCACCGGCCCGGTGCTCGCGGCCGCGCTCACCTTCGTCGCCGCGAAGGGCTCGGTCACGTTCGGCTTCGCGATCATGTTCGTGTACGCGCTCGGGATGGGGCTGCTCTTCTTCCTCATCGGCGCGTTCTCGATCTCGCTCCCGAAGAGCGGTCCGTGGATGGACTCGGTGAAGTCGGTGTTCGGGGTGGCGCTCCTCGCGGCCGCGCTCGTCTTCCTCTCGAACGCGCTCCCCGCGACCCGGCCGCTCTTCAGCGCGGCTCGCGCCGCCGCGTTCGCCGCGGCCGCGGTCGCGGCGGCGGGCGTCCTCCTCGGCGCGCTCCACGGCGGGTTCGACGGGCCCGCGCTCCGGAGCGCGGCGAAGGGCGTCGGCGTGGCGCTGCTCGTCGGCGGAATCGTCTACGCCGCCGGCGCGGCGGGCGTGCGCGAGCGGCACCGCGCCGAGGCGTTCGTGTGGCTGAACGAGGAGCCCACCGCGCTCGCGCGCGCGAAGGCGGAGGGGCGACCGGTCATCCTCGACTTCTGGGCGGACTGGTGCGTCGCCTGCAAGGAGCTCGACCGGTCCGCCTGGGCCGACCCACGCGTGCGCGAGGAGGCGGACCGCTTCCTGCGGGTGAAGGTCGACGGGAGCGACGACACGCCGGCGTTCCAGGCGCTCACCGAGAAGTACGGCGTCGTCGGGATGCCGACGGTGGTGTTCATCGACCCGCGCGGGCGCGAGGTACCCCTGCGCATCACGGCCGCGATCGACGCCGACGAGATGGTGCGCTGGCTCAAGGCGGTGGAGGCGGCGTGCGCCTCCCCCACGGTGGCGTGCGTCGCCCGCTGGTAGCGGGCGAGCAGCGGGCGATGCCCGCACCGGCCCTCAGGGCCGTCGCCCGGCGGCGCTCGCGCCCGGGCTCGCCGTCCTCGGCACCCAGACCCACTTCCCGTCCACGAGCCGCTTCTCCTTGTGGACGCGGACGTCGGTCACCTCGAGCCGCCCGCCACGGGGCTCGACGAGCAGGTCGACGTCGTACAGCTTCCCGGCTGGCCCACCGATCGGGCGGAACCGGACGCAGGCGAAGAACGCGCCCGGACCGACGTTGCGCTCCGGATCGTGCACCCCCCAGAGAGCGCCGTCGCCGAGGAGCGCGATCCCGTCGAAGTCGAGCTCGAGCTCCTTTCCCGACTGGCGGTCGGGCACGCGGTAGACGCCGCCCGACGCGCGCGCGACGTCGCGCACGTGCTCCTCCACCGTCTCTCTCGCCTGCTCGGCGGTGTATCCGGACGCCGTGCCGGCGGTGGGCGGTGCCGGAACCCTCGGAGCGGGTTCGCGACGACGACGAAGCGCATGGGCGCCTCCGATGGGGCTACAGGAGCTGGTACCCGGCGACGACCAGGAACTGCAGCTCCCCGCGCCCCTCGCGCAGCGGCGCGTCGCCCGCTCCGGCGCGGTACCCGACGCCGATGCGCGCGCCGATCGTCACCTGGGGATAGAGCGGCGCCTCGTACGCGAAGGACAGCCGCGGCGAGAACAAGAAGCCGGAGCTGTACTTCATCGTCACCGTCATCGCCGCCTCGGCGGCCGCGGAGAAGAGCCCGCCCGCCGCGCGCTGCGAGAGCACGAGCGCCGGCGTCAGCTCGAGGCCGCGGTCGGAGTGGTTGTCGGAGTAGACGTAGCCCGCGCCGAAGTTCGTGTACCAGCTCGCGGCGAGCCGCCCCGCCATGTCGAACGGACCGGCCTTCGCGAGCGGGCGCCGGTAGAGGACGCCGATGTGGCTCTCCGTCTTCGCCCAGTCGTAGTCGAGGAACACGCCGACGTCGTCCTGCGGGCTGAAGCCGATCGCGTAGGCGGCGCCGAGCGAGGACCAGCCCGCCCACGCGAGCGCGGCGCTCGCGCCGCGCAGCGGCTCGGCGCCGAGGAGCGACGCCTGGCGCGGGCGCTCCAGCGGCGCCGCGGAGCGGCGGCTCGGGAGCGGCAGCGCCGGCGCGGGTGGCGCCTCGGCCGCGGGCGTCGCGCCCGACGCGCTCGCGCCGTCGGGGGGCGTCGACGGCTGGGCGCCGTCGGCGGGCGGCGGCGTCTCGTCGGGCGTGACGAGCTTCGGCGGCCCGGAGACCTGGGAGAGGACGAGGAGCTGGAGCGCGGCGACGGTGGCGAGCATGGCGGCGCCGATTCTAAGCCGCGGTTGGCCGGGCGCGTGAGGAAACCTCGGGGCACCAATGGCGCGCCTTGACACCTCCCGGGGCGGGGGCTAATGAGGGGCCCTTCGCCCAGGTGGCGGAACTGGTAGACGCACCAGATTCAGGGTCTGGCGGCCTCAAAACCGTGGAGGTTCGAATCCTCTCCTGGGCATCGACGGGCCGGCGGCTTCGGCCGCCGGCCCGTTCGTTTCTCCGCTCCCCTTGCGCGGAGCGCCGGCCGCCGCGACGTCGACGGGCTTCTTGACAACCCCGCCGGTATGCATGTTTATGCATGATCATGCATAGCCATCCGGCCGCGATCGTGGGCGCCTCCGGGTACACCGGGCTCGAGCTCACGCGCCTGCTCGCCCGCCACCCGCGCATCCGCCTCGCGGCGCTCTACTCCGATCGCTGGTGCGACGAGAGCGCCGCGGACCGGCTGCCGCTCGACGGACCGGCCTCGTCGCTCCGGTACCGGCCGCTCGCCGAGGGCGAGCGGGCCGACGCCGAGCTCGTGTTCCTCGCGACGCCGGCCGAGGTCTCCGCCGAGCTCGCGCCGAAGCTCCTCGCGAAGGGGGTGCGGGTCATAGACCTCTCGGGAGCGTTCCGCCTCGCGGACCCGGCGGCGTACCCGGCCTGGTACGGCTTCGCCCACCCCGCGCCGGGGCTCCTCGCCGAGGCGCGCTACGGCCTCCCGGAGCTCGCGCGCGAGCGGCTCGCCGGCGCGAAGCTCGTCACGAACCCCGGCTGCTACGCGACCGCCATCGCCCTCGCGCTCGCGCCGCTCGTCAAGGCGGGGCTCGGGCTCGAGGGCGGCATCGCCGTGACCGGTCTCTCTGGCGTCTCCGGCGCCGGGCGCAAGGCGAGCGAGGACTACAGCTTCGTCGAGACCGCCGAGGACCTGCGCGCCTACCGGATCGGGAAGCACCAGCACGTCCCCGAGATCGAGCAGACCGTCGCGCGCTACGCCGGCGCGTGCGGGCCGATCTCCTTCACGCCGGTCCTCGTCCCGATCCGGCGCGGCATCCTCGCGACCGCGACGGTGCGCGTCCACGGCACTCCGCCCGCGTCCCTCGCGGACGCGCTCCGCGCCGCGTACGAGAAGGAGCCGTTCGTGCGCGTGCTCGCCCCCGACAAGGTGACCGTGAAGGACGTCGTGCACACGAACCGCTGCCACGTGGGGCTCGCGGTGGACGCGCGCGCGGGCGTCGTCGTCGCGGTGTCCGCGATCGACAACCTCGTGAAGGGCGCCGCCGGGCAGGCGCTCCAGGCGATGAACGCCGCGCTCGGGTGGCCCGAGACGACGGGCCTCGACCTGCTCGGCGGGTGATCGGAGTGGTGACTTGAAGATCCCGAAGGGCTTCCGGTTCGGCGGCATCGCCTGCGGCCTCAAGCCGTCGCGGCGCGACCTCGCGCTCGTCGTGTCCGACCACCCGGCCGCCGCGGCGGGCCTCTTCACGAAGAACCGCGCGGCGGCGGCGCCCGTGCAGGACGCGCGGCCGCGGGTGCCGGCGGAGGGGATGCGCGCGATCGTCGCGAACTCGGGGAACGCGAACGCGCTCACCGGGCCGGCGGGGCTCGACGACGTCTCCGTCATCCGCAGCGCGGTCGCGGACGCCCTCGGCCTCCAGAAGCGCGCCGTGCTCACCGCCTCGACCGGCGTCATCGGGGCGCGGCTCCCGGCGATGAAGATCGTGACGGCGCTGCCGGGGCTCGTCGAGCAGCTCGGGGATCACCCGGACCTCGCGGCCGAGGCGATCATGACCACCGACACCCGGCCGAAGATGGCGGCGCGGGAGGTGACGCTCGGGGGAAAGACCGCGATCGTGTCGGCCCTGTGCAAGGGGTCGGGGATGCTCGCGCCGCAGCTCGCGACGACGATCTGCCTCGTCACGACCGACGCGGCGGTGACGCCCAAGGCGCTGCAGGAGGTGCTCGGGCGCGCCGTCCAGAAGACGCTCAACATGGTCTCGGTGGACGGCGAGATGTCCACGAACGACTGCGTCTTCGCGCTCGCGAACGGCCTCGCCGGCAACCCGCGCATCTCGGAGCCCGGCCCCGACCTCGACGTCCTCGAGAACGCGCTCACCGACCTCTTCGGCGAGCTCGCGCGGGCGATGGCCGCGGACGGCGAGGGCGCGACCAAGATGATGGAGGTCGTCGTGACGGGCGCGCCCTCCGAGGCGATCGCGCGCGACTGCGCCCTGTCCATCGCGTCGTCGCCCCTCGTGAAGGCGGCGGTGTTCGGGGCGGACCCGAACTGGGGAAGGATCCTCTCCACCGTCGGCGCCCGCGCCGGGTCGCAGGACTGGCCGCTCGATCCCTTCCGGGCGCGGGTGATGCTCCAGGGCGTCGCCGTGTTCGGCGGCGGCGCGCCCATCGAGTTCGACCGCGAGGCGCTCCGGGCGCGGATGCGGGAGAGCCGGATCGACGTGCTCGTGGAGCTCGGGCAGGGCGAGACGCGCGCCGTCGCCTGGGGGTGCGACCTCTCCTACGACTACGTCAAGATCAACGCCGACTACACCTCGCTCATCTACCAGAAGGCGGACGGCGGGGTCGCGAAGGACGACCGCGTCTCGCACTACACGCCCGCGCTCAAGAAGGCGCTCCTCGTCGAGGCGCTCAAGTACATCGCCGCCTTCTCCGGGCAGATCGCCGTCATCAAGTACGGCGGCGCGGCGATGGTGAAGGACAGCCTCAAGGAGGCGTTCGCCGAGGACGTCACGCTCCTCAAGAAGGTCGGGCTGAAGCCCGTCGTCGTGCACGGCGGCGCCCCCGAGATCACGCGGACGCTCGAGAAGCTCGGCGAGCGAAGCGAGTTCGTGGACGGGATGCGCATCACGGACGCGCAGAGCCTGCCCGTCGTCGAGATGGTCCTCACCGGCAAGGTGAACCAGGAGCTCGTCGCGCTCCTCAACGCGCGGAACGCCGGCGCCGTCGGCCTCTCCGGCAAGGACGGCCGGCTCCTGCGCGCCGAGAAGGCCCACCACGACTCGGGCCGCGACCTCGGCGAGGTCGGCCACGTCGTCGAGGTGAACGAGAAGTTCCTCCGCATGCTGCTCGACGGCGGCTACGTGCCCGTCATCTCGCCCATCGGCCTCGCGGACGACGGCAAGGGGCTCTCCATCAACGCCGACGAGGTGGCCGCGGCCGTCGCGGTCGCGCTCGGCTCGAAGAAGCTCATCTACCTCACCGACGTCCCCGGCATCCTCGAGTCCGCGCCGGACGGCGATCTCGTCCGGCAGCTCACGGTCGCGGACCTCACCCGCCGGGTCGCGGCGGGCGGGATCACGGGCGGCATGAAGTGGAAGGCCCAGTCCATCCTCGCCGCGCTCTCCGGCGGCGTCGAGCGGGTGCACGTGCTCGACGGCCGGCAGCCGCACACCGTCATCGCCGAGCTCTTCACCGACCGCGGCGTCGGCTCGCTCATCCAGCGGGGAACGACGCCGTGACCGACGCCGATCGCCGCCGCGACGCCGTCGCGCGCATCATCCGCTCCCGCCGGATCGCGACGCAGGAGGAGCTGCTCTCGGCGCTCTCCCATGCCGGCTTCCGCGCGACGCAGGCGACGCTCTCGCGCGACCTCGCCCGCCTCGGCGCCCGCCGCGTCTCGCGCCCGGAGGGCGGGACCGTGTACGAGCTCGAGGACGGCGCCGGGTCGGGCCACGGGCTCGGCGCGCTGCGCGGAGTCGTCGCTGAGATCACCGCCAACGCCTCGCTCGTCGTCATCCGGACGCACCCGGGGAGCGCGCCCGCGATCGCGCGCGCCATCGATCTCGCGCAGATCCCGGAGGTGCTCGGGACGATCGCGGGGGACGACACGATCTTCGTCGCGCCCGCGGGCGAGCTGCGCCCTCGCCGCCTCGCCGCCCGCCTCGCCGCGCTGCTCGGTGCGCCGGCCGCGCTCGCCGCGGGCGGCGGCGCGCGCGCGAACTGAGCTCGTGACGCGCTATCCCGCGATCCGCGTCCACTCCGAGTTCGAGCGGAGGACGCAGTCCTCGATGGCGAGCCCGGCGAAGTAGTTGCCGGTCACCGCGAGCTTCCCGCCCTCCAGGCAGCGGTCCACGTCCGCGACGATCTCGGCGTGGCCGAGCGTGGGAGAGGGCAGCGTGCGCCGCGCCTCGACGACCTCGCCGAGGTCCTCGCGCCGAACCTCGAGCACCGCCGCCATGCGGGCGAGCTTCTCGTCGCGCGGGACGCCTGGCCGGAAGTGGAACGCGAACGCCCGCCGCTCGGGGTCCGGGAAGGGATCGCGCGTGACCGCGGAGAAGAACACGTCGTCCACCGGGACGACGAACGCGCACTCGGCGAGGGGCGTGCGCGCGCGCGGCAAGACGACGCCGGCGCTCTCGACGGCGACCGTCTTCACCCGCGTGAGCGCGAGCGACAGCTCGTGGAAGTCGTCCCTGAGCAGCGCCGCCGCCGCGTCCGCCGGGGCGGCGACCGCGCAGCGCTCCGCCTCGAACCGGCGCCCGTCCGCGGTCGTGACCGCGAACCCGGCGCCCGCCCGCGCGACGCGCGTCACGGCGGCGCCCTTCGCGACGGTGACGCCCGGCGCGGCCGCCGCGGCGTCGCACACGCTCTGCAGCCCGCGCTTCAGGCCGAAGCTCCGCGGGAACTCCTCGCGGCGCGGACGCTTCTTGAAGAGCGAGCCCGGGCCCTCGACCGGGAACCCGTCCGCCTTCTGCGAGGGGACGGCGGCGAAGAAGGCGGAGAGGAGGCGGTCGTAGTTCTTCCGCCCGATGACGCCGGAGTAGTACGAGTACATCGTCTCGCCCTGCTTCTTGCGGAACAGGCCGAGCGGCGCGTGCACCGCGGCCTCGAGCCAGCCGAGCTGGAGCAGGACCTTCGGCGGCGTGAGCCAGCGGATCCCGTCGTCCCGCAGGAGCCCGAATACCTTCCTCGCCGGGCCGCGCTCGACGATCTCGCCCGCAAGCCCGGTGCCGACCACCACGTCGAGGAACGACCCGTAGCTGTTGTACGTGGTGTGGGCCCCCATCTCGAACCAGTACCCATCGGGCCGCCGGTGGGACTGGAAGCAGCCTCCGACCCGCTCCTCCCGCTCGAGCACGAGCACCCGGCGGCCCGTCGACGCGGCCTTCCACGCGAGCGAGAGCCCGCTGATACCACCCCCGACCACGATCACGTCCGCTTCCGCCATGCGGCTGGAGCCTTGCAGAGAACGCCGCGGCGCGCCAGCCCGAACCGGTGCGGCACCTTGCGCGGGTCGCCCGGAACTCGCTTTTCCGATGCGTGCATCCGATCTAAGAAGAGGACATGCGCATGCGGATCGGCTTCCTCGGCCTGGGCACGATGGGCGAGCCCATCGCGAACAACCTTCGGAAGGCGGGGCACGACCTCACCGTGTGGAACCGCACCACGTCGAAGGCGAAGCACATCGTGTCGAAGGGCGGCAAGCTTGCCCGCTCCGCGCGCGAGTGCGCGACCGGCCGGGACCTCGTCCTCACCTGCCTGTCGGACGAGAAGGCGCTCGAGGAGGTCCTCGAGGGGCCGGACGGCGCGCTCGCCGGGCTCGCGAGGGACGACACGCTCGTCGACCTCTCGACCGCCGGCACGCGCTCCGCGCGCAGCGTCGCGAAGCGGGTCGCGGATCGCGGCGCGACGTTCCTGTCGGCGCCGATCCTCGGCTCGAAGACGGCGGCGGAGCAGGCGCAGGTGGTCCTCCTCGTCGGCGGGCCCGGCGCGGCGCGAGAGAAGGCGAGACCGGCGCTCCACGCCGTGTCGTCGCGGATCATCGAGCTCGAGGACGCGGTCCAGGCGGCGCTCATGAAGCTGTGCGTGAACGCGGTCGGCGGCGCGATGGTCGCGGGGTTCGGCGAGGCGCTCGCGCTCGGGGCGTCCGGCGCGCTGCCGATCTGGAAGATCGTCGAGGTGCTGCAGGCGTCGCCGTTCCACTCGCCGCTCTTCCTCGTGAAGGGCGAGCTCGTCGAGAGGGAGGACTACGCGCCGCGGTTCGCGGTGTCGCTCGCCGAGAAGGACCAGCGGCTCGCGCAGGAGGCCGCGGCGGATCAGGGCGCGAAGGTGCCCATCAACGAGGCGGTCCGCCGGCTCCTGTCCGAGGCGGTCGAGAGCGGACGCGGCGACAAGGACGTCGCCGCGATCGCGGACCTCTTTCTCGAGTGGGCGAAGGCCAAGAGCCGCTAGCGCGCGTGCCCCCTCACCCCGACCCTCTCCCCGGCTGCGCCGGGGGCGCGGGAGACGAGTCCCCCCGCTCTATTGCGCTAGGGCGTCCGCGACGACGCGGGCGAGGTCGTCGAGGTGGAACGGCTTCTTCACGAAGCCCGCCGGCTGGCCGACCCGCTCGACGCCCTTCGCAACGACGTCCGGCGGCGTCGCCGAGATGAAGAGCACCTTCGGGCAGCGGTCGCCGAGCGTGGCGCGCATCTCCCCCCAGAGCTCGGCGCCGTCCATGGTCGGCATCCGGTAGTCCACGAGCGCGAGATCAGGTGGGTTCTTGAGGGCGAGGGCGAGCGCCTCCACCGAATCCGACGTGGATACCGTCGTGTGGCCCATGCGCTGGACCGCTTTCTCGAGTGCTTTCCGCACGATGTCGGTGTCATCGACGATCAGGACGCGAGCCACGTGAAAGCCTCCGATCTTGCGTCCGTCCACGATGCGCGGGACGTGCCGCCAGAAAGCACTGATCTTTCGAGGGGTACGCCCGTCGTTGCGCACACCCTGGGTCACGCCGCACCGGACGCGGTGCACCCCCATCCGCCAGGGGGGCGGCAACAAGGACCCCGCCGGCGCTACGCGTAGCGCGCGAGGGTTCGGCGGACCGCCTCTGCGAAGTGGCGCCGCGCGGCCGGCGGCGCGACGACCTCCGCATCGCCGCCGAGCGAGAGCGCGAGGCGGGTCGTCCACTCCGCGCTGGCGCCGGGCACCTCGACGATCGCGCCCCCCTTCTCGAGCCGCTTCACGAGGCGGAGGCCGGGGCGAGAGAGCGCCCACCCCGCCGCGGTCGCCCCGACGCGGATGCGGATGGGCTCGCCCTGCGGGTCCGAGAAGAGGCGCGCGCGGGCGAGGTCCGCCTCTCCGGGCGGCTCGAAGCGCTCGTCCGTGATCGTGCACTCGCGCACGCGGTCGAGCCGGAACGCGAGCGGCTTGTCGCGGCCTAGATCGAGGCCGTAGAGGTACCAGTGCCCGAACCGCTGCGCGAGCGTCCAGGGGTGGACGACGCGCTCGCTCTCCGCGTCGCGCGACGCGGAGTGATGGGCGATGCGGACCGCGCGGCGCTCGGCGATCGCGCGCTGCAGCCGGCCGAGGACGGAGTCGCGCGCGGGAGGCGCGCCGGCGTAGATGCGCTCGACGAGCTCGTCGAAGCTCGCGCGCCGGTCCCGGGGGACGGAGTCGCGCAGCGCCTTCACGGCCCGCTCCCGCCCCTCGCCGCCGAGCGCGCGCGCGGCGGCGGCGAGCGCGGCCGCCTCGCTCTCGGTGAAGCGGGGCGGGCGAGAGAAGCTCTGGTGGAGCGCGACGAAGACGCGATCCCCCTCGACGTAGAGATCGAGGAAGTCGTCCGGCGCGAAGGGCGGCGAGCCGACGCCGAGCAGGAAGTCGAGATCCTCGAGCAGCTCCTTCTCCGTGCAGCCGCAGCGACGGGCGAGATCGCGCACCGGGATGCCGGGGTGACGCACCGCGTACGGCACGAGGAAGAGGATCCGGCGCAGTCGATCGCGGGGGTCGGATTTCTTGGACGCGGGGACGGTCGCCTTCGGCTTGCGGGCATTCGAACGGGGCGACGCTCGGCCCTTGGAGCCCCCTGCTTGCCGCTTCGAGGGCGCCTTGCGCCGCTGCGCGGGGCTCACGCGAGCCCCCTCGCCAGGGCGGCGAGCATCCCCCGGGCGCGGTCGCGGAGCTCCTTCGGCGCGAGCACCTCCGCCCGGTCCGCGAGCCCGAGCACGTGCCGGAGGAGCCCCTCCGAGTTCGTCGCGTCCACCTCGACCGTCGCGCCGCCCCCCTCCTCCTTCACCCGCGCGCGCGGGCCGAACGAGGCGAGCACCTCGGCGGAGAGCGGCGGGTCGAGGCGGACGCGGCAGCGCACCGGCGCGTGATGGGCGTACTCCCAGGTCTCGCGCGTGGCGTGGGCCGCGACGGAGAAGTCCGCCCGCGGCTCGA
>WNGB01011848.1_pt1 | contig 11905 bp, 13 predicted proteins | sample 5400681 | NCBI WGS metagenome assembly WNGB01 (sample SAMN13153367, study PRJNA577476) | soil metagenome | isolation source: 115 cm soil or saprolite under grassland replicate 2 | place: USA:California | collected 2016-06-15 | reverse complement strand
TGGGCAGCGTATGGAAGAAACCAATGAATGGCGCCATCCGGTCAACCTGGTAGCCACCCTGGATGACGCATTTGAAAAAATCCCGCTGGCTCTCGAGCAAGGCCGAGGGAGAAGCTGGCATATCCCCACCGCCTGGCCGGACCTCCTGCCCACACTGCTAGGCGACGATCCGCAGGCCATTAGCGACAGCCTGTTGCATGCGCTGGAACAGGGGGCGACTTGCGAGGAATTGGCACAAACCGTGGTCTATACCGCCATTCGACGTGTAGTGCAGTTCCATATGAGCAATGAGTTCGGCGATTGGAACACGGTGCATCACACGTTCACCTTTGCGAACGCAGTGCACCAGGCCATGCGCCGTAGCCCGTCGCCCGAACTGTTGCGGGGTGTGTGGGACGCTGCCATGAGCGTCTACCTGGAACGTTTCCTGAACATCCCAGCGACGAAAGTGCCCCAGCCGACTGCCGCAGAGGTCACCGGAGCACAGCCCGACACCATGCTGGAAGAACTACTCAACCTGTTCAACCACCAACAGCAGGTAAACCAGGCCGGGGCCCTGGTCGCTCGCTACCTGGCGAGCGGCGCTGTCCCAGCACGCTTGATTACCACGCTGGGCCAGGGGCTCCTGCGTGAGGACGCTGGGTTCCATCCTATTCAGTCGCTTGAAGCGGCAGTGCGCCAGTACCAAATGCTGGCAGCCCGGCGTGACCTCGCCCCTTATGCTCCGCATGCCCTGGTTGCGGCCGCCCGCTACCTGGCCGCCCACGCACCCACACCGCGCGCCGCCAACCAGACCTATATGATCGCTGTACGCCTCAACCGAGGGGAAAACGTCTTTGCAGAGTAAAGGCAGGGCTGCCACCTGAAGGACGTGGTCGGCGTCCAGCATCACGGCGCCGACCACGCAGTCCTCATGCGCCTGGAAGAACTTTTCCGGGCGTAGACTAAAGAGAAGGAGTGAGACAACAGAGCCTTAGTTGGGTAACCAGGCAGCGGCCCGGATCTCACCGAACTCTCGGGGAATCTTGTGCCACGAATCGCCGGCATCCTCGCTGATATACACCTCGCCAAACAGGCTGAAGGCTAGAACCCGGTTGGCGTCAGCAGGATGCGTCGCCAGACCCCACATCGTTGCATTAGGCTGCCCAGGGAGCCTGAGTATCTCCCAGGTTTCCCCAAAATCCGTGGTGCGCAGCACGTGCCCCTTCTCGCCTGTAGTGGTTTCGCCACACCCGGCGAAGAGCACCCCAGGATCATCGGCCTTGACGGCGATGCCCCTGGCATAGGGCAGAGGCCACTTCGCTTTGATGCCCAGGGGCTGCCACGTCTCACCCATGTTGATACTGGCAAACATTTCGCCGGCCGTGCTGGCATACACGCGTTTGGGTTTTGTCCCAGCGATCGTCATGGCGTGGATGTCTGGATCGTACAGGCCGGTCTCGACATGCGTCCAGGTATCACCACCATCCAGGCTCCGGAAGACTCCATCAATCTCGACCCCAACCCATACCATGCGATGGTCGTCAGGGTCGACCATCACACTCGTCACAAACGGGGTCCCGATGGAGCACTCCTTGGCGATATCGAGCGCTAATTGCTCCCACCGCAGCCCGCCATCCCGCGAGCGATAGACACCCGCAGGTCTCGTTCCAGCAAAGAGAATAAGGGGGTCGACGGGGTCGACTGCCAGCGACCAGATCGCCGGCACATCGCCTTGCACACCTACCCTCTCCCAGTGCGCTCCGCTATTCTGACTTACAAACAGGCCCGTATCGCCACCTGCGAAAATGGTATTTGGCTCAGTCGGATGCACGACTAACGCCTGTATCCGACTGTTGAGCGGAAAAGGGCGTCGATGACGTACCCACGACTTCCCCGCATCCAGACTGTGCCATACCCCCCAGCCCGCCGTCCCGAGACATATACTGTAGTCCACTGCCATACTTTGCCTCCCTTCACGTAGGCTTCTGTATCACCTGGAAGCGAGGAGGATTGTACCCGGCCTGCTCTCCCAAAACAAAGTGTCCAGATGTGTCTTGCCCGCTACATCAGAGTGCACAACATTGGCACACTGATAGCCGCACGTAGGCGCACATCACGGTGTGCTCCTATAGGCAAGTATACGAATCTCATGCACTGTGATTTAGTTGCTTTGCTTGCTGCAAGAATGCTACGATGACGTCACCTGTGGGAAGCCAGATACGTCACCTGTCTTCCCCAGGCAGACGCACTTACTGGGTATCGTTTACCCCTGCTGGTGAGGTAACGTCCTCTGCAGTCCCATTGCTCGGGTGGAGAGGAGGAGCAAACATGGACGGGGGACTTCCTATCGTAGGTTCTATGGTGAGATGTCCTTCGGCGATTTCACGCACAGCAATGGTGAAATGGCTCTCGTCTTCATCACACTCCACGAGGGCTGGTGCGCCGTGGTAGAGTTGACGAATACGCTTTGCAATGAGCATGGTCGTAAGATAGCGATTACCGATTTTCTTAATAGCGGCATCGAGGAATGCATGCTGGGTAGTCAAGGTTCAGCCTCCTGACACAGACAACCTTGTGGCACAGTGCTGCTTACGGAAAGCAGCAACGTTGTGCAAACTGTTATTCTAACACATCAGAAATATATTTTGCCACCGTTGTTCGCATCCATACCTTCTGGAGGAGACGTATGCACTTTTCGTCCTTAGCATTACGTGAACTTGTCACCCGTCTTCTCGAAGAAGACATTGGGTATGGAGATATCACTACTCTGGCGATTGTGCCGCCCCAGGCACGCGGGCATGGACATTTGCTGGCCAAAGAAGCTCTCGTGCTGGCGGGGCTCGAAGTCGTTGTCGCAGTCTTTCACACGGTGGATAGCACGATCCGTCTGGACGGTGCTATGCAGGATGGAGCGCACCTTGCCTCTGGGAACGTGATCGCTGAGCTGCACGGTCCAGCCCACGCCCTGCTGACAGCTGAGCGGGTAGCCCTGAACCTCCTCCAGCGTCTCTCAGGCGTGGCGACAGCGACACGGCGCTATGTTGATCGTGTGCGACACACCAAGGCCCGCATTATTGATACTCGTAAGACGACACCAGGGCTCCGCCTGCTCGAAAAGTACGCAATACGGGTTGGTGGTGGGCACAATCATCGTTTTGGTCTAGGAGATGGCGTGCTCATTAAAGACAACCATATTGCCATTGCTGGAGGTATCACTGCAGCCGTTAATCTAGCACGGCAGGCTGTGTCCCACCTCCAAAAAATTGAGGTGGAAGTTGAAGATTTTCCACAACTGCATGAAGCGTTGGCCGCAGGGGCCGACGCTATCCTGTTGGACAATATGACCCCAGAACAGACACACGAAGCCGTACGTCTGGTGCGTAAGACGGCCGGAGGAGAACATATACTCCTGGAGTCCTCGGGAGGTATTACATTGACAACCGTGCACCTGTATGCCGAAGCGGGGGTAGACTTGATCTCCGTAGGAGCCCTTACACATTCTGCACCCGCCGTGGACATTAGTCTGGAAATAACTGCTGAGGATTAACGGGCTGAGGCAACGGGCTCAGCCCTGGAGAAAATGATGCCGCTGCAGAAACTTGCAGACCAGGGTGGCCGTTTGTTCGGGCTGATCGAGCATGAGGTGATGACCAGCGTCGGCAACCTCAGCCCACTCCATGCGTGGGCATATCTCTTGAATTTGTTGCAGGAGAGCTGGCGTCAGGCGTGGGCTATGCTCAGCACGGAGGACCAAGGCTGGACAGGTGACACGCTGCCAGAACGGCAAGGTATTCACTGACGTGCGCTGGGCATAGACTCGGCGGTCGATCTTGTGGACCCACATACCGCTCGATAATTGCCGTGCTGCTGAGTGGGCAATGTAGTGATGGACTTCCTGGGGCGCACGCAATCCATCAGGACGGATGCGGAAATGCGCAATGTACTCGTCTAACGTGGGATATTCTCTCCCTGGACGGCGTCCCATCTGCTGCAAGAGATCCGCTGCCTCATCAGAATAGACTGGGCGCGAATCACAGACCACCAGGGCCCCCACGTCTTGAGGCCACGTACCAGTATATTGCGTCAGGAGTATCCCTCCCATGGAATGTCCCATGAGGAGCGGCGCTGAGAGCTGCTCGGCGCGGAACAGAGCCCGGAGGTCTTGCATGTGGGCCTCGAAAGTGTAGACGGGTGGCTCAGCCCAACTGCTATCTCCGTGCCCCCGCAAATCGACTGCCAACACCCGACAATAACGTGCCAGGGCTGGTCCAACAAAATCAAACCAGTGAGCATTTGCGCCCCCACCATGCACCGAGACAAGTGTTTGAGGGCCAGGGCCTCCGTAGTCGAGATAGTGTAGGGTTACGTGCTCCAACTGCAAGTATTTACTGGTACTGTCGGTTTGCATGCCCCTCCTCAGAGCAGGCTCACATCTGGCTATTCGAAATCGCGCCGCGCTGGGCCACCATCAATGTGAATGGTCGTCCCAGTCATAAAGCCGGAGGCTTCTGAAGCTAGAAAGATCGTTGGGTAGGCAATTTCCTCAACCTTGCCCCAACGTCCCAGAGCAACACGTGAGGCAACGTTACGGTAGACTTCATCTGCATTCGGGTTCGTACGATGTAAGACCTCCAGATAGCCCTCGGTTTCTATGGGACCAGGGGCAATACAATTGACTCGAATGTTATAGGGCGCCCACTCCATCGCCAATGTCGTGGTGAAATTGATCACTGCCGCCTTTGAGGCGCCATAGTGAGACATCATCTGTGAGCCACGCACGCCGGCCATCGAGGCGATGTTCACGATGACGCCTTGCCGACGCTCGATCATGTGTTTTCCCACCGTCTGACAAAAGAGAAACACACCATGCAAATTGATGCTCACAATAGTATTCCAGCCGTTCAGGCTGATTTTTTCCACCGGTGCACGAAAGCTGGCACCGTGATTGTTGACGAGGACATCAATGGTGCCAAACTCCTCCAGCGTCCGCTGCACCACGTTGTGCACCTGTTCTGGATCGCGCACGTCAACCGTGAGGGCGAGGGCGCGTTTTCCGAGTCCTCGGATAGCCTCAGCAGTAGATTCGAGATGCTCCATGCGCCGGCTGCACAGCATGATATCGGCACCAGCCCGGGCACATTCAAGAGAAATACTCTTCCCAATGCCGATCCCCCCGCCGGTGACAATAATTGTTTTACCCTCAAGTGAGAAAGGGGAGTGGGCCATGTACAGAATCCTTGTGAAAAAATGTGCGCGTGCCGGGGTATGAGCAGAGGTCAATCATCAGCCAGCCCCAAGCGGTATTTACTGAGTAGGTCGGCCACCTTTTCTCGATCACAGTTGATGCACAGATATTTACTTTCTGGGGACAAGGTCTCGAGCAGATGTAGCCGTTGATAGTCACGCGTGGTACCAAATAACTCGCTCCCACAGAAAGGACATTCCCCCTTACGCACGACCCAGGGACGAGGCTTTTTCGGTGTGCTTGCCATGCGTGAGAAGATAAAGAGAGCAAATCCTATCAAGACAAGGATCCACACCAGAAGCCAGAGCCCTGCATTGCCAAACATATTTGCCAGGGTTTCGAGGGTCTTATACAGGAGAATCATGGCGCACCCCTTCACACAGAGACCGCTGAGACAAGGCAAGAGCGACTCACTAGGGGTGCCCAAGAGGAACCGCAGCCCGCATTGTCCTAGAGACCTAGTATGGCCTTATCGTATCTAAAATGGACCACACAATTCAAGCCTTCATTTTTCCGCAACGTTGCGAGCGTCGATAGCACACGCCAGGGCGAGCACTTGTTGCGCGGTTTTCATCATCGCAATATCCACCATGGCGCCTTGATACGTCACCGCTGCGGTCCCTTGGCGCTCCGCCTCCTCCATGGCTGCCAGGAGTCCCTGATAGTAGGCAATTTCCTCAGACGTAGGCGTAAACACCTCATTCACTACTGGTACGTGTGTGGGATGGATCACGACCTGCCCACTGTAACCCAATTGGCGGTTCAGACGGGCATCGGCACGTAATCCCTCCAGATCTATAAGATCGAACCAGCTTGCCATCAAGGGGTAGGCCACTCCAGCAGCACGGGCTTCGAGCAACACCTTGGAGCGGATATACAACGTTTCCGAGCCGGTCTTACTCCACACATAGCCGAGCGAGCGTGTGGTGTCACCTCCCTTGCCAGCTGTCCCACATAAGGTTGGCACACGCGATGAGCTCGTCGCAATCTGATAAGCGTGATAGATCCCTTTGGCCGTTTCGAGCGTGGGGAAAATTTCCACCTGCCCCACAGCCATACCAGCGTGCCGTTCACCTTGGGTGAGCAAAGTATCTATGACGGCCACCTCCTGTGGGGTTTCAATCTTTGGCGCAATAATCGCCGAGAGTCCAGGACATATAATAGCTTCGAGATCATCACCAGCAAGCCCTGTATCAAGGGCATTGATGCGCACTGTCAGGCATGGTCCCCGGCCATGAAGGCACTCTAGGGCTTGGCGGACGTGTGCGCGCGCGAAATGCTTATCAGGTGCTGGCACAGAATCCTCGAGATCAAAAATTAATGCATCCGCCCCATAACCTAACGCTTTCTCCATCCACGTTGGCTTATTGCCAGGTACAAACAGTAGGGAACGTAACGGCTGCATCGGCTTCTCTCCGTCCGGTGACTTACGTAGAAAGATGGGGGTGCTACCACTAGAGCGGTCTCACTCCTGTAGGCGAATATAACACGTCCCTAGCTGCTAGAGGTGTCAGCAGCTTGACGCTTATCTCTGTGCTTGCTAAGATCAACTTGTAAACTCTCTCCAAAAGATGGCCTCAATTCCGTATGCGTGATACCACCCGCCCGCATCTATAGGGCATTAAGGCGATTCAGATGCTGCAGAGAAGAGTAGTTTTTGTGTTGCCTCGTGGTTTCTTAACCTATCACCCCGCATCAGTTAGAATCAACAAGGATTATTGGTAGGCAAGAGCGGTATGGATAGGTCCATTAGCAGTCACGGTGCACGGCTGTGGTGGATTCAGCCCACGGAGCTTCTTGATGCTTGAGAGGAGGTCAGCGCGTGGGACTGTACATTTTACGACTCATAGTTCTTGCTGTGTGCGCTTGGTCAGGGGCTGTCATTGGGCTGACACAGGGTAGCCTCATATCTGGTATCATCGGTGCAGCTATTGCCATAGTGGTTGGGGTAGGGCTGTGTATTCTCGAACGCTATCTCCGGACCATTCCATTGTGGTCATATTTGTATGGTTTGGCAGGACTCGTAATTGGGTTATGTGTCGGAGCTTTAGGCAATTACGTTGTGAGTAAACTCCCTATCCAGGGGCCCGAGGTCACACAGACGCTTTCCCTGCTGCTGTACAGCATCTGTGCCTACTTTGGGATTGTTCTCGGTCTGTGGAAAGGTCCAGAGTTCAGGGCTGGTGACGAGGGCACCCTCGGCCTCGGCATGGGACAGGCAAGCAGCCCGAAAATTCTTGATACGAGTGTAATCATTGATGGTCGTATTGCTGATATCTGTGAGACGGGATTCCTTGAGGGGCCTCTGATTGTGCCACAGTTTGTCCTCAAAGAATTACAGCACATTGCTGGGTCTCCTGATTCTATCAAACGGAATCGTGGACGCCGTGGTCTAGATATTTTGCAGCGTATCCAAAAAAATGTCGACATGACGGTGCGCATTGTCGATCATGATTTCCCTCAGATTCGTGAAGTTGATACCAAACTCGTGGCTCTAGGGAAAGCGCTCAAAGGCAAAGTGCTGACCAACGATTTCAACCTGAACAAGGTGGCTGAACTCCAGGGGGTGCCGGTCCTAAATGTGAATCAATTGGCGAATGCAGTGAAACCTGTCGTGTTGCCTGGTGAAGTGATGAGCGTGCATATCATGAAGGAGGGTAAGGAGTACGGGCAAGGGGTGGCCTACCTGGACGACGGGACGATGGTGGTCGTTGATAATGCGAAGCGCTATGTCGGCAAACATATCGATGTGGTCGTTACCAGTGTGTTACAGACGACAGCTGGGCGGATGATCTTCACGCGTTTGAAGGAAGAGCATGAGCGGGAAGTCTCCATAGAAGGACGGTAGGAGAGACAAAGTTGTGGGCACGAGATCGGTCTATAGCCGTGTGGCGGCACTCATTCCTGCGGCTGGGGAGGGCCGTCGCATGGGGGGAACCATTCCTAAACAGTTTCTCCAGCTTGGCGGTCGTGAGATTTTAGCACGCACGTTGGAGGTTTTTCAGGAGTGCGGAGCTATAGATGACATCTGGGTTATGGTAGCAGCAGAGCAATGTGCCTTGTGTCAGAGTGCGATAATAGAGCGTTACGGATTTCGGAAAGTGCGTGGGGTCGTCGCTGGGGGGATAACGCGTCAGGAGTCCGTCTGGCTGGGACTGCAGCGGGTTGCAGAAGCTGTTGATCTCATCGTTGTGCATGATGGGGTACGCCCTTTTGTGAGTGAGGATCTCTTGCAGCAGACGCTCGATCATGCTGGCCGATACGGGGCCGCTATTGCTGCAGTGCCGTTGAAAGATACACTCAAGCGCGTCTCCGCCGCAGGTGATGTAGAAGCCACGGTGCCTCGTGAGCATCTATGGCGTATCCAAACCCCGCAAGCATTTCAACATGTGCTCTTGCGGAAGGCGTTTCAGTATGCCTGGCGACAAGGTCTCCATGCCACGGACGAGGCCGGACTCATTGAAGCCCTGGGGTATCCAGTAAAAATCGTGCTAGGCTATGAGTATAACGTTAAAATTACCACGCCGGACGATCTCGTTTTTTGTGAAATGTTCCTGCGCTACCGCGCGTGACGTGAAAGGTTATATGCGCATTGGCTTTGGTTACGATGTCCATCCATTGGTCCCAGGACGGCCATTAGTGCTCGGTGGTGTGACAATTCCGTATGATCGCGGCTTAGACGGCCATTCCGATGCTGACGTTGTGGTGCACGCCCTGTGTGATGCTATGCTCGGTGCGCTTGCACTCGGTGATTTGGGACAACACTTCCCAAGCACGGACGAACGCTGGCGCGGTGTGTCGAGCCTGCATTTGCTACAGCACGTCACCCAATTTTTAGCGGGACATCACTACGCATTAAGCAATGCAGATATCACGGTGGTCGCCCAGCGCCCACGCTTGGCGCCATATGCGCAACCCATGGTCCACGCACTGGCAGGGACAATTGGCGTGGACCCAATGCAGATTAGCGTGAAGGCCACGACGACGGATGGGCTGGGGTTTATCGGTACAGAAATGGGTATTGCGGCCTATGCCATTTGCCTCTGTGGGCGTCGTTCGCCAGCAGGTGAGGTAGAGTCACCGCAGTGAGCACAAGATGACGGACGAGAAGCTCTATGGAGTCCATCCTGTCCTCGAAGCTTTACAGGCAGCGCGTCGCCACATACGGAAGGTGCTTATAAGTACACAACGGCGTGGTGCCGAGGTACAACGCATTATCGCTCTCGCAGAACGTCGCGGCATCCCGGTGGTCACTGTGGAGCGTCCGCAGTTATATCAGTTACTGGGCCATAATGCTCATCAGGGCATTGTAGCACTTGCCAAGCCACATGTATATCAACCATGGCTTGAGGTTGTCACAGATGTGACAACGATGCCAGGATCGTGCACAATGCTGGTCCTCGATAGCGTGACGGATGTGGGAAACTTTGCGGCCCTGATTCGTTCCGCCGCGGCATTCGGTGTACACGCCATTGTGATACCACGCCACGAAGCCGTGTCCTTGACACCAGCAGTGGCCAAGCTTTCAGCAGGGGCGATTGAGCGTGTGTCTATTGTGCGTGTGGCGAACGTTGTTCGGGCCCTCGATGAGTTGAAACAACACGGTTTTTGGGTCTACGGTGCGGATATGCAGGCCGAGTTCACGGTTGCTCAGATGGCTTGGCCAGAGCGCGTCGTACTGGTGTTAGGAGCGGAGAGCCACGGCATCCGCCGTCTGGTCCGTGAGCGCTGTGATGGTTTCGTACGTATCCCCATGCACACAGGGACAAATTCACTCAACGTCGCTACGGCAGGAGCCATTATTTTGGCGTACCGCTGGGACCACTGCATCGCACGTGCGGCCAAAGATAGAAGAGCGAGAGAGCTATAGACAGGCCCAATTTCTCATTGACAAGATGAGATTTTTTTTCTATGATTTTCGCTTACTCATTTTGCTAGCTGGCGTATGGGAATGTCTGCACTGCCGATGGAACTCAGCCGATGTAGCTCAAAGGTAGAGCAGCTGATTTGTAATCAGCAGGTTGGAGGTTCAATTCCTCTCATCGGCTCCTCTGCGTACCAGACAAGCATTTTCCGTAGTTCCACCTATCTGTGTTTGTTCTCAGGGGAGGTTCCCGAGCGGTCAAAGGGGGCAGACTGTAAATCTGTTGGCGCAGCCTTCGGAGGTTCGAATCCTCCCCTCCCCACTGCCTACGGACGCTATGATACGGGGCGGGAATAGCTCAGTTGGCTAGAGCGCCAGCCTTCCAAGCTGGGGGTCGCGGGTTCGAGTCCCGTTTCCCGCTCTTGTTTGGCATGCCTTCGAGCCCACGTAGCTCAGGAGGCAGAGCACTTCCTTGGTAAGGAAGAGGTCATCGGTTCGAGTCCGATCGTGGGCTTTGTATGAGCGAGATGCTCATGGAGAGTAGAGAGCTATTCTGCAATGCGATAACAAGCTAACTTCAGGATGAAGTCTGTTAAGTTCTGTAAAGAAAGGGGCGAGGGATGGCGAAAGCGAAGTTTCAGCGGACGAAGCCGCACGTCAATGTTGGGACGATCGGGCATGTGGATCACGGCAAGACGACGCTGACGTCGGCGATGACGCAAGTGCTCGCGAAGAAAGGGCTGGCGCAGTATATTCCGTTTGATCAGATTGACAAAGCGCCGGAAGAGAAGGCACGGGGGATCACGATTGCGACGGCGCATGTGGAGTATGAGAGTGCCAAGCGGCACTATGCCCATGTGGACTGTCCGGGGCATGCCGACTACGTCAAAAACATGATTACGGGCGCGGCGCAGATGGACGGGGCGATTTTGGTGGTGAGTGCGGCGGATGGGCCCATGCCGCAGACGCGGGAGCATATTTTGCTGGCGCGCCAGGTGGGAGTGCCGTACATTGTGGTGTTCATGAACAAAGTGGACATGGTAGACGATCCGGAGCTATTGGATTTGGTGGAGTTGGAGATGCGGGAGTTGCTGGACAAGTATGAGTTTCCGGGGGATGAGATCCCGATCATTCGGGGCAGTGCGCTGAAGGCGCTAGAGAGTGGGGACCCGAATGCGCCGGAGACGGCGTGTATTTTTGAGTTACTGGACGCGGTGGATGCGTATGTGCCAACGCCGCAGCGGGCCGTGGAGCGGCCGTTTTTGATGCCGGTGGAGGACGTCTTTACGATCTCGGGGCGCGGGACGGTGGCGACGGGGCGGGTCGAGCGCGGGGTGGTGAACGTGGGGGATGATGTGGAGATCGTGGGGTTTCGGGGGACGCAGAAGACGGTGGCGACGGGGGTGGAGATGTTTCGGAAGGTCTTGGACCGGGGGGAGGCGGGGGATAATATTGGGGTATTGCTGCGGGGGGTGAAGCGCGACGAGATTGAGCGGGGGCAAGTGCTGGCGAAGCCGGGGTCGATCACGCCGCACACGCGCTTTGCGGCGGAGGTGTATGTGTTGTCGAAGGACGAGGGGGGGCGGCACACGCCGTTTTTTCAAGGGTATCGGCCGCAGTTTTATTTTCGGACGACGGATGTGACGGGGGTGGTGACGTTGCCGGAGGGGACAGAGATGGTGATGCCCGGGGACAATGTGGCGGTGCAGGTGGAGCTGATCACGCCGATAGCGTTGGAGAAGGAGTTACGGTTTGCGATCCGGGAAGGGGGGCGCACAGTCGGGGCCGGCGTCGTCAGTGACGTCTTGGTGTAG
>WNGB01030735.1_pt1 | contig 11906 bp, 16 predicted proteins | sample 5400681 | NCBI WGS metagenome assembly WNGB01 (sample SAMN13153367, study PRJNA577476) | soil metagenome | isolation source: 115 cm soil or saprolite under grassland replicate 2 | place: USA:California | collected 2016-06-15 | reverse complement strand
GCGGCTGTGGTGCGGCGCAGGAAGCCGGCGATGAGTTCGAGTTCGTCGTCGGTGTAGTTCTCGCACAGCTCGTCCATTTGGGCGTTGGGGGGTATTCAGCTGACCGGACCGGCCTCCACAGATGGGATTGTGGCGCGGGTAGTGCCGCAAGATGTTGATGTCGTTCGGGCCTGCACCGGCGCAGGTCCGGTCAGACGAATACCCCAAAGCCGCCAAACGGCTCGAGCCCATCGATGCCCGTCTTGCGCGCGAGACCTACCTGGACGCGCTGAATGCCGCGTGGACCGCAGGGCGACTGGCAAGTCCGGGCGGAAGGCCGCCGGAGGTGGCAGCGGCAGCGCGTGCGGCGCCACGGCCGTCGCACCCGCCACGCGCGCCCGATCTCCTCCTGGACGGCCTGGCCGCGAACTTCAGCGAAGGATACGCGGCAGGATTGCCCCTACTCCGGCGCGCTCTGACCGCCTTCGACCGGGAGACGTCCGCGGAGGAGAATCTTCGTTGGCTGTGGCCGGCCTGTATCGCGGCCGCCCACCTGTGGGACTACGACCGGTGGGACACCTTCTCCAGCCGACACGTCCGGCTTACCCGGGAAGCCGGCGCTCTCAGCGAGCTTCCCCTCGCCCTGACCCAACGCGTCTATGCGCTCCTCTTCGCTGGCGAGCTGGCCGCCGCGGCATCCCTCGTCGAGGAAGTGCAGGTCGTAACGGAGGCAACGGGAAGCATCCTCGCGCCCTACGGTTCTCTGGGCGTCGCCGCGCTGCGTGGCCGCGAAGCCGAGAGTTCCGCACTGGCCAGCGCCACCAAGGAGGACGTGGAGTTGCGGGGCGAAGGCATCGCCATTGGCGCCACCGACTGGGCGACCGCTGTGCTCCACAACGGTCTTGGCCACTACGACAAGGCACTGGTGGCAGCGGAACATGCCAGCGCATACGCCGCCGACGTGGGCCCAGCGAACTGGGGTCTGGTCGAGCTGGTCGAGGCGGCCGCACGTTGCGGGTTGCCCGAGCGCGCCACCGACGCCGTGCGGCGGCTGTCGGAGTCCACCAGTGCCAGCGGCAGCGACTGGGCGCTCGGGGTCGAAGCGCGCTCACGGGCACTGCTGAGCGAGGGTGAGACCGCTGATCGTCTGTACCATGAGGCGATCGAGCGGCTCGGCCGCACACGCACGCGTGTGGAGCTGGCCCGCGCGCATCTCGTCTACGGCGAATGGCTACGGCGCGAGAATCGCCGTATCGACGCGCGCGACCAGCTTCGCGTCGCCCACGAGATGCTGACCGATATGGGTATGGAAGGCTTCGCGGACCGCGCCCGCCGCGAGCTGCTGGCAACCGGGGAAACCGTTCGCAAGCGCACGGTGGACACGCTCACCGATCTCACGGCCCAGGAGGCCCAGATCGTCAAGCTGGCCCGGGACGGGCACAGCAACCAGGAGATCGGCAGCCAGCTGTTCATCAGCCCTCGCACCGTCGAGTGGCACCTGGGCAACGTCTTTACCAAGTTGGGCATCACCTCACGCAAGGACCTCCGCTGACGCCATCGCCGCGATCCGCCGGTGACCTCTCGAGCAATGGTCAACACGCCGCGGCGGCTGCCGGGCCGTTGGGAGCAAGCGCACACGCGGCTCTGCCGGTACCCCGTGCCCGGGCACAACCAGGGGACTCGACCCGGGTCTGCGCCGGGGACGACACGCGCCGATCGGCGCGACCGTGACTGCATGAACGAGACCTGTGACCGGTGCGGACCAGCGGTCCGCGCGGTGTACCGCGCCGAGCGCGCCGGCGAGCTCTACCTATGCCGACACTGCGGCAACCGGCTAAGGCCGGCGCTGCACGCGCGAGGCTGGACCATGTGGCCCATAAGCGAGCATGCGCTCGCCCGGTAGGCGACCTAGCCGACACCGAGCCCGAATGCCCGGTCCCGCCGGGCCACGCTGTCACCTCGGGCGGCGTGCGCTTCAGGCTGGTGCGCCGACGACGGAGTCGTAGTCCTGCGGCAGGGCTCGACCCACACTCATCAGTACCCTCGCCGTGATCACGCCGAAGATGAAGCCGCCGACGTGGCCGAAGAACGCCACGCCACCGCCGTTCGCCCCCGCCGAGAAGAGGCCGAAGTTCGCCTCGATCAGCTGGAAGAGAAACCAGAGGCCAAGGAGGAACCTTCTGGCGCAGGCTCCGACGATGCCCCGTAGGGTGATCTTCCCGCCGTTCGCGGAGACAGCGATTGCGGCGTTGTCCACCTTCGGTTCGCAGAGAGTTCATCGCTGACGTACGCAGTCAGGCAGTCGTCCCAGGACGTTGCGTCGTCCTTTCGTCGCGTCATCGGACACGACGAGGCGATCGATGCCGCATGGGTGGCGCCCGGCGTAACCAACGACCACGACCATCTCGTCTTGGTGATGAGTGAGCCCCAGCCATGCCGAGCCCTGCTTCGAGATTTGCCCCTGCCGGGCCAGCACGTTCGAGCCGCGGACGGTCGAAGTCAGCCACCGCGGGCGGCGAGCGTGTGCGGCTACGACTGCTCCGGGGGATCCACTGGCGTCCGGTTCAATCGGTTGGCCAGCACGACATCCTGCACGATGACCTTGATCGTGGCCGCGACCGGCAGGGCGAGCAGAGCACCGGCGAAGCCGGCCAGGGTGCCCCCGGCCAGCGTGCTGACGATGACCGCGGCGGGGGAGAGGTCGATCGAGCCCTTGTACACCCGGGGTGCAAGGATGTAGTTCTCGAACTGCTGGTACGCGATGAAGAACAGCAGCGTCGCGGCGCCCCAGACGGGTCCCTTGGCCAGCGCGACGACGACCGCGGGCAGCGCGCCGAGATATGCGCCGACCCGCGGGATGAGATCGGCGACGCCGGCCCACAGGCCCAGCGGCACGGCGTAGTCGATGCGCAGCGCGAGCAGCGCCACGACGGTCGCCACCGCGCACACCGCGGACGTGATCAGGTTTCCGGAGACGTAACCGCCGATCTTCTCCAGCGAGCGTTGGAGGACGCGGTCGACCTGGTCGCGGTGGGCGGGGCTGGTGAGCGCCGCGACCGTCCGGCGTAGCCGGTGCAGCGAGAGCAGGAAGTAGATGCTGAGGATGCTGACGGTGAACAGGTCGAAGATCCGGCCGACCACCGTGCTGGCCACGCCGATGACCGTGCCGAACGACTCGCCCACCCGCCCGGGGATGTCCGCAATCACTTGCTGGACCCTCGCGGAGGCGTCGGCATGCCGGGCGGCCCTGCCCAGCCAGTCGTCGCGCTGTTGTAGGTCGGCGAGGTAGCCGGGCAGTGCGTGGGCGAACTGCTGGACCTCCCGCTCGAGCGCCGGGATCAGCAGCGCGACGAACAGCGCAAGGAACGATGCCAACCCGACGAAGATGAAGGCCACCGCCCAACCCCGCCGCACCCGGTGGCGACCAAGCCACCGCACGGCGGGATCCATGCCGACCGCCAACACGAACGCGACGACGACGAGCAGCAGGACGTGACTGACCCGGCGCGCGGCGGCGATCACGATCAGCGTGCCGACAACGACGAGAGTGGTCCGCACCCAGTACATTTGTGGCGGCCAGGACGCCGCCCGCGCCGGTACTGGCCCCGACCCGTCCGGCGTGCTAGGTGCCGCCGGCAAGTCGCGTTCAGGCGTGGACTCCACCCCGGGCCTGGCGCGGGAGTCGTCGGTCAGTCCGGCGGCGGTCATCGAGCGATCGCGAGCAGTGGGTAGCGACGGCCGTCGAGTCCGACGACCCGTTCCGGGTGGACCAGATCGTCCCCGGCCGGTCCACCGGCGTCCTCCGCGCGCAATTTGGTGTCCATGCTTGGGCTCTCTCATCGGCGGCGTGTGTAAGGCGCTGATGCAGTCACTGTCCCGCCTATCGGCGCGCGTCGTCCCCGGGGCAGACCCGGGTCGAGTCCCTGGTCGTGCCCGGGGGACCAGGCACCGGCAAGGTCGGGCATGCGGTTGTGGCCGGCGACCCGCGAGCGCGACCGGTGCGGGTTGCCTGCTGCCCGGAGGCGCGGATCGGAAGGGGAGGTGCGTCAGCGGAGATCTTTGCCGGACGTGATGCCGGGCTTGGTGAAGCCGTTGCCCAGGTGCCCGTCCACGCTGCACCGATGCAGCCATTCGCGGTAGACCAGATGCGTGCGGGCCACGGTCCACACGCATGCCGTGTGACCGAGCCGCTCGATCGCCTCATGCTGGAGACGGTCGGTGGTCTCGCCCTCGCTCAGCAGTGCCCATGAGCGCGCTTCGACCCCGAGCTGATCCACTGCCACCGACAGCCGGCAACTCCAGGGGCAGCCGCTAACCCGCGATGCCCGGCAGCTGGATCCACTCGCTACCCGGCCCACCGGAGCACGTCCCCGGGCTCAACCAGGGGACTCGACCCGGGGCTGCCCCGGGGCTGCCCCGGGGACGACGCGCGCCGATCGGCGCGAGGGTAGTCACATCAGCGCACCGCACGGGTCGCTCCAGAACACGGGTCGCTCCAGAATGAATAAGGAAACCCCATGTAATGAGCACGATAACTGCGAAAGACGGCACGGAGGGCTACTACACGGACTGGGGCGAGGGCCGCGACGTTACGTTCTCCGGCCGGCAGGGCGTGCACCACCGCTGGATTGCGGAGCAGCTTGCCGAGCATGCCGCCCGGCTTGCTCGAAAGAACGAAGCGCTCGAGGATTTTGCGGCACTCGTCGCGCACGACGTGAAGTCTTCGCTCCTATCCGCACTGAGGAGCGACGAACCGCGCGAGGCCCTGACGCGGGCGCTAGAGATCGTCGACTCGATCCTCGAGGCGACGCGCGCCGATCGAGCCGATGGTGGCGCAGCACAGGGAGCCGACTGCGTGCAACAGGCCGTCGCCGACCTTGGAGACATTCGCGCTGAGGTAATCACGACAGTGACCGGCGAGTTCCCGATCCCGCCGGCTGCCCTCCGACTCGTGCTCCGGAACGTGCTGGCGAACGCCGTCGCGGCGGGCGCCGGGCGCATCCATGTCTCGGCGGTTGCTCGCGGGGATCGGCGTGTGCTCGTAGTCGATGACGACGGCGTCGGGCTCGGGTCGACCGACCGCTACGCGACCGGTGCTCAGCTAGGCCTCGCCTTGTGCCGTCGGCTGGTCGCCCGGTTCGGAGGCGTGCTGGAGCTCAAGCCGCGAGCCAGCGGTGGAACGCGCGCCGTACTTGTCCTCAACGGGGCCGACCTGTGATCCGCGTCCTCCTCGTCGACGACCACGAGCTCTTCCGTTCGTCGCTGCGCCTGCGGCTTGAGCACGAAGACGGGATCGCGCCCGTCGGCGAAGCCGGAACCGCCGAGCAGGCGGTCATCAAGGCACATGCATTGCAGCCCGACGTGGTCTTGCTCGATCTGGTCCTGCCACGGAGGAATGGCTACGACATCATTCCGGACCTGCTGAGAGTGTCCTCGGCGACGAAGGTCTTGGTCGTTTCGTCGCAGACCCAACCGACTTCGGTACGGCAGGCGATCACCGCCGGTGCGCGCGGTTATGTGCCCAAGCGAGCGTCTGACACCGAGCTGATCGAGGCGATCCGCCGGGTCGCGGCAGGCGAACGCTACGTCGATCCCGATCTGGGAGCGCAACTCGTCGTCGCGGATGGGCAGCCGGCGCTCGAACCGATCAGCGATCGTGAGCGTGACGTTCTCCATCTGCTCGCGCTCGGTTACACGAACCAGGAGATCGGCAAGAAGCTCTACATCTCGGTGCGAACGGTCGATACGCACCGCGCAAACATCATGCGGAAGCTCAGGCTCGACACCCGCGCCGAGCTAGTCCTGTTCGCGCTCGCAAACGGCCTGATCGGTGCGTCGTGATGTTCGCAACCGTCGGCAAGTCCGCGCCGGTCGTACTCGGAAGCAGTGACGGCTCCGTGAACCGCCCACTCGCACCGCTCATTAGTGCGCAGCCGACCAGAACTCGCCCGAGCGCAGCATGACCAAACTCAACGCGGCACGACCGGCGTGCTGCCAACTTGAGACCCGGCTACGAAAGGGAGGTATTCCGGTGATCAGCGACGCCGAGCAGCGCAAGCTGGCCGAGATCGAAATGGTGCTGCGCCGCGACGACCCGGCCTTCGTGCAACATTTCGACAAGCGGTCGCTCACACCGCGGAGGCGCCACGTCCTGGCAATACTCGCAATCTTGGTCGTGTCGGCGGTCACCACGGTCGCCATGGTTCTCGGCGGTGCCGGAATGGCAGTCATCGTGCCGTCCGTCATGGGCGGCATCGCTATCGCACTCGGTCTATGGCGACGTCGAGCACAGCAATCAAGGAGGTTGAGATGATCGTGGAGCAAGCCGCGAGCCCACATCCCGCCGCGCGCCTCGAGCCCCAAGGCTGGTGGCTCCTACCCCACTGGCCTGATCAGCCATGACGGACAATGACAAGCTCCGGGAGCCGGTTTCCCGCAAGACGCGCCGCGTCCGCCGATCCTCCCGCCCAAGGACGGGTTCTTGTTCTTGGACCGAGACAAATTCCACGCGTCGTTCGCCGGTGACCTGCCCGCCGACCTGGCCGCGTTCATGGCCGACTCGCAGGTCCACTGGGGCGTAGACGCCCTCGGCGGGCAAGTCAGCGAGCCCGCCTGGCGGACCAAACCAAGCTGGTACCTGGTCACCACCGACGACAAGATGATCCCCCCGGCCGCCCAGCGCACCATGTCCGGGCGAGCTGGCTCGACCACCGTCGAGGTGGCCGCCAGTCACTCTGTCTACGTGTCGCAACCGGCCGCGGTGACCGCATGCATCAAACAGGCCGCGTCCGCGGTGGCCGCGCGATAGTAGCCACAGCGGGCTCTGGTTACGGCACAGACGACAGGCAGACACCCCGGCCGCGGCGGCGGCCGTCTTGTCCCCAGCCGCGGGGTTGCAGTCTGGGTTGCAGTTCATCCCGCTCGGCGGCGTCCGGAGAGGACCAGTCACAGATGTTGGTCCAGCTTGAACCTGGCGCGGCCGGATGACAGCAGCCGCAGTTCGCGACCGCGCCGTACCGCCGAGGAGGCCCAGATCGCCAGGCGGGCCCGGGACGGACGCACCAACCAGGAAATCAGCACTCAGCTGTTCATCAGCCCCCGCACCGTCGAGTGGCACCTGGGCAACGTCTTCACCAAGCTGGGCATCACATCCCGCAAGCAGCTCCGCTGACGTATCACCCGATCTCGACCGCGGATCGGGCGTTCGGTGACGTCACTCGTCATCGCGGTCGGGGCTACGAGTGGGACTCCTTGACGAGGCGTCGGTGCAGCTCCTTGGTGAGGAGATGGATCTGCCGGGTGATCTCCGTGTTGGTCTTCAGCTCGAGCTCCTGCTCGTTGAAGTCGTGATCGGCCTTGGCCTCCTGGAACGCGGCCTGGCGGTTCTGTCCGATCATGACGAACGTCGACAGGAAGATGGCCTCGAGGGACACGACGAGGGTGAGCATGGGCCAGGGCTTGGACTCGAGGAAGATCATCCAGACCGCGAATACGACGATGTGGATGTACACGAACCGCATCGAGCCGGCGTACGCCGTGATCGCGTCGGCGATCCGTATCTGGATATCGGCGGCCCTCTGCGCTTGGTGTGCCAGGACGGCAGGGTGGTGCGGTTGGCTGTTCGTCGCCGGGGTGTCCATCTGATCTCCTAGCCGCGGGGACTGAACACAGGTATTGGTTTCGGTGAGTTCACCGGATCACCCGCGCGATTGTTCCTTGGGCATGTGGTGGCGCGGGGGAGGGTGTAGGGCCCATCCCTCCCCCGCGCCTGTCGGTTTGTCAGTGCGAGGGCTGCGGCGTCGGCTTGCGCTCGAACACACCCTTCAGACCGCCGTCGAGCAGGCGCTTGCCGCCTATCGCGACGGTCAACTGGGTCACGCCGGCGACAAGCGCGAACGCGGCGATCAGGGCAAGCGTCACCAGCGCACCTGTGCCAGGCCGGGTGAAGATCACGATCCCGAACAGAATCGAGACCACGCCGCTGAGGCTCATCAGCGCGGTGTCGCCGCCGTCGATCGGCAGCCAGAACGCGCCGCCGATGGCGATGATGCCGAGCGCGATCGCATACGCGCCGATCACGTAGAGGAGTGCGAGCGCGGAGATGCCGGTCCAGAGCAGCGCTGTGACGCCGACGGCTATTCCGAGCAGGCTCGAGACGATGAGCCACCCACGCTCGCCGTTCGCGCCGGCTGAGAACGAGTAGACCAGCCCGACAACCCCGCTTGCGAACGCATATGCGCCGAAGAGAATGGTGAGGGCGTAAATGCTGATACCGGGCCAAAGGAGGATCACAACACCGAACGCGATCGACAGTAGGCCGTTGAGGCCGACCGCCCATCGCATCTTCTTCAGTTGCGTGCCTGCCATCTGTTCAGCTCGGTCGACAAGGGATTCCATCTGACTACCTCCGAATCGGTGACTGACCCTTCGACTGTCCCGGATCGTGTCCTCCGGGGCATCGGTGACGCCACGGATCGGGTGCGGGAACTCCGCAGGCGGCGCTGATATCCGGGTGCGCATCCGGGCGACCTTCGGCTTTGGCGCAGCACGTCAGTCAACTGGCCGATGAGCGGTCTGCGGACCGTCGCAGACTGGTTGCCACGCTGCCGCTCTCGGACCGTCTCAAGGCCCGCAAGTTCCCGTTCGTCAACGTCTTGCTGATCGTCGCGAACTTCGCGGTCTGGATCTTCTACGAGCTGCCCCACGTGACGAGGCCGTCTACCACGCGTCGTTCTATCCCTGCACCATCGGCACCGCTTGCCAGGGGCCGGAGCCGTGGGGCTCAGCTGGATCACGGCTATGTTCATGCACGGCAGCTGGGACCACATCCTCGGCAACATGCTCTTCCTGGCCATCTTCGGGAAGAACGTCGAGGATGCCTTCGGGCCGATCCGATACCTGGTGTTCTATTTCGCCGGCGGGTTCGCCGCGACGATGACGCAGACGATGATGATGATGCTGCTCGCGGGCGCGGCTGCCGACGCGCACATCCCGACCCTGGGCGCCAGCGGCGCGATCGCCGCCGTGCTGGGCGCTTACCTCGTGCTTTACCCGACCTCGCGCGTGCTGACGCTGGTGTTCGTGTGGCTGGTGCGGATACCGGCCTACGTCTTCCTCGGCCTGTGGTTCGTTTTCCAGCTGGTCGAGGCGAGCTTCGGCCTGTTCTCGACGGGTGCGAATGGCGGCGGCGTGGCGTTCTTCGCCCACGTCGGAGGTTTCATCTTCGGCGTGATCGTGACGACGGCGCTGACGCGGACGGGGCGAGTCGAGCCTCAGGACTACGACTCCGTCGTCGGCGCACCAGCCTAAGGCACCTGCAATCGATCGAGAACGACGCAGTCAACCCGCAGGCCACCGACCCAACCGCAGCGCGGCCGACGGTGGACCCGGGTCGACCGGCTGTTCACGTTGACGCGGCCTGGACGGCGGTTGCGCCGTGGGGTGGTGGGCTGTGAGGGTTGGTCCTCGGCGCCTGGTCGCCGCTGTCGATGGCGGCGATGGCTCTTGTCGCGTTGGCGGTGAGCTTGGCCATGGAGCCTCGGACAGGTCGCGGCGGTCGCCTGATTGCCACTCGTCGTGCATGTCGGCCAGCACCCGCGCCGACGAGCCGGATGGTGGCGGGGCCGTTGGGGAAGATGCCGACCACGCTGGCTCCGCGCTGATCTGCTTGTTCACCGGTCCAGCGGGTTGGTGCTCCACACCTTGCGCCGGTGGGGGCGGGGGAACGCGGTGAAGGCGAGCACCTCGGTCTTGGCGTCGTCCATCAAGGGCGCGATCTTGTGGAACGAGATGTTGGGGACCGGTTTGGGGCTGGTCGCGGACCTCGTCCCACGTCGCCGAGACCTCCTCGGCGTTGGGTTGGGCGCATATCGTGCGGAACACTGCGGCCGTGCCATGAGGGGGCGGTATGGGTCTTGGACAACCCGTGCCAGCAGGTTCCGGGCGAAGAGCACTCGCCAGTGCACTCGACATTGCACTGGACAGCGTTGGTGCGCGGTGCCCTGGAACGAGCGTCGCGGGGCGGCGACGGGGCCTCCGTGCTGGTCGGAGATGACCAGCCGCACCCTCAGACCGCGCTGGTTCAGCGGCTTGTTCAGCGCGGTGAGGAAGCCCCGCCAGAACACCTCGTCTTCACTGTGTCCTCACTGTGTCGTCGCTGTCGCCGACGTCGATGCCGAGGACCTCCCGGCCACCGTCGGTCGTGATGCCGGTGGCCACCACCACCGCCATCGATACGACCTGGGACGTGCCGTTGTGGACGTGCAGGTAGGTGTCGTCGAGGTATGTCGAGGTGGACGTTCGAGAACGTGGTGTGGTCAAGCCGCCGGGTGCGGAACGCGCCGACGACCTCGTCCAGTGCCGGCGCAGATCTGAGCAGATCCCGGGCTCATGCGGGTCATCAGAACGAACCCGCTGAACATCATTCTCTGCCGGCGAACGTGAGCGACGCTCTAATGAATTCGGAGGCAAATTCATTAGGGCCGAGGGGACCGGAATGGAGGAACCTCATGGTCAGTTCCAGAACTCTCCGACGAGGGGGTCGCCGGCTCCGCCACCACCCTGCCGTCCCAGCTTCCGATGAGCGCCTCGGTAAGGTCGAGTAGCGCCTTCTCCCACTCGTCCTTCTCCAGCTTGACGGCGCTGAGCGGCACCCAGGCGCGGGCCCGCTCGGACTCGTCGATCTTCACCTGCACCATCCGCGTGTGGCCGGGAATTTCGCATGTCCGCAGAACGCGGCCGGTGAATGCGACCTCGACCTGGTCGCCTTCGTTGAACTCGATCATGCTGCTGCCTCCTTCCAGAGTCGAATTTCCAACAGCGAGTCGTGTAGATCGCGAGCGAACGGGGTGCTGCGCGATCCGAGTGAACCGTCAGTCGAGCATCGTGTTGCTGCGGCCGCGCCATCGTGTTCGTTGGGCGTCACCGGCGAAGGTGACTTGCAGCCTCGGAGGCCGGCGCGATTGTCGACAACTAACACTCCGAGGAGTTTGTACGCTGCGGTGTTCGGTGACCAGGCGGCGCGAGCGGTTGCGGTGCCGCCCGCGCCGCCTAATGGCGGTGAGGTCAGTACGCGATGGTCATATCGTCGCGCACCGACGTGACGCCGGGTGCGGCCCAGGCGGCGTCGAGCACCTCGTCGTGCTCGGCCCATGAGCGCACGGTGCCGGTGACGGTCACGGTGCCGTTGTTGGTCGACACATCGAGGTAGTCGGCGTCGAGCGCGGCGTTGCGCTTGAACGCCTTCTTGATCGATTCCTGCACATCCGCGGCGTTGGGTGTCGGGTGCTTGATCTCGATCTCGTCGTAGACGTCGAGCGCTCCGACAATGTTCGAGGCCACGAACTCCGCCTCGTCACGCTGGTACTGCGAGTTCACCGTGCCCGTTATGGTGACGAAGCCGTCGGTCACCTTCGCGTCAACCGTCTTCGGGACCAGGCTGTCGAGCATGAGCGCCTGCAGGACGTCGCCGCGGAGGTCGGCGTCGGCGCGCCTCTGGTCGGTCATCAGCCGTACCTGCAGCTGGTTGTCGACCGAGGTTACGCCGAATACGCGCTGCGCCGCCTTCTGCGCCTCGCGCTTCTCGCGCAGGCTCCCGACGGTCCCGCGTAGGGTGATCTTGCCGTCGTTCGCGGAGACCGCGATTGCGACGTTGTCCACCTTGGGATCCCAGAAGAGCTCGTCGCTGACGTCGGCCACCAGATTGTTGTCCCAGGACATTGTGTGTTCCCTTCGTTGGTTGATCGGACTCATCGATCGTGCGGCGCCGGTTGTCTCCGCTACATCGGAGTCGCCTCGGAGCGGCTGCGGAAATCACGAAGGAGCACGGCGAAGCGGAAGCCGACTCGTCCCGCCAGCGGCGGGCGAGCAAAGCAGTCCCTGGCCCATCGCCCGAGCCCGGTGGCAACTCCTCGACCAGCGGCCAACGC
>WNGB01011844.1_pt1 | contig 11908 bp, 12 predicted proteins | sample 5400681 | NCBI WGS metagenome assembly WNGB01 (sample SAMN13153367, study PRJNA577476) | soil metagenome | isolation source: 115 cm soil or saprolite under grassland replicate 2 | place: USA:California | collected 2016-06-15 | reverse complement strand
GGCCTGTTGCGTCGAAACGCGAATCAAGCGATCGAGATCATCATGGTAGCGCAGCGCCACCGGGATACAGCGCATGACGCTGCCGTTGCCGGCGGCACGTCCCGGGTTCTCCTGATTGGCGAGCCGGCCCGCTTCGAATGGCTCCTTGCCGCGATCGATCAAGGTGAGCGCGCGCCTGGTCGTCATCCCGATGCCGCGGCCGTCCACCTTCATCCCTTTCACCCAGCGGCGCGCGACATCGTTTGCGTCAAACCCTTGAGAGGCCAGCAGCGATTCGCCGAGCAGCAGCGCCATCGCAGCATCGTCGTCGTACGGGGAGTTCTTGGGGGGTGGGGCGAGATCGACCACGCCATTCGGGAAGGCTTTGCGTATCGCATCCGCCGTGCCCAGATGCTCGGTGGGAACGCCCAGTTGATTGCCGGCGACAAGACCGAGCAACGCGCCTCGCGCGCGAGAGACCAGCTGTGGGTTTCCCCGGTCCATTGGCTCACAAACTAACACCGGCCATGGCGCTCGTTTGGGGCATTCCGGCGCTCTACATCGTCCTGTGCGTGGTGCTCTGGGCGCTGCAGGAGAAAATCACCTTTCCGGCGCCGCGGGCTCCGCTGCCAGATCCGGGCACCACGATGGGAGAGGGTGAACGCCTCGAATTGACGATGCGCGATGGGACGCGGCTCGTTGGCTGGTATTTGCCGCCCCCTCGCCGCCCCTCGCCGCCCTCCGCCGCCTTTTTGTGGTTCTATGGGAACGGTGAAACCATCGCCGCCATCTGGCCGATCATCCGGGAATTCCGGCCCCCCAACGCCGCACTCCTCGTGCTCGATTATCCGGGCTATGGTGGAAGTGGCGGCCGCACCAGCGAAGCGGGCATTTACGAAGCGGGCGATCTGGCTTACAACGCATTGCTCAGCCATCCTGAAGTGGACCGGCACCGCATCTACGTCTATGGCCGGTCGCTGGGTAGCGCGGTGGCAACACACGTCGCCGCGCCGCACGAGGTCGCGGGACTCATTCTCGAGTCACCGTTCACGAGCGCCCGCGCGATGGCAGCCCGCCATTACGGGATCTTCCCGCGCTTCCTGGTGCGGCTGGGCCTCGATAATCTCGACCGCATCAAGCGTATTCATTGTCCCATTCTGATCTTTCATGGGACGGCCGACATGCTTGTCCCGATCACGATGGGCCGCGAAGTCGCCGCCGCAGCCGGCGGTCCGGTGGAGTTTGTGATGATCGAGGGCTCAGGTCACAACGACACCTACGACATGGGCGGGAAGGCCTACCGGGAGAAGCTCGCAGCGTTCGTCAGATGACTACGACCGGCTGCAGACGGTCTTTTTCCTCCTCAAAAACCCGCTGGGCCTCATCGAGCGCGCGGATGACATCCGGTTCCTCCGGATCGGGAAACTTGCTGCTCGCCGCTACCCGGCCCGTGAGCTTGCGGACGGCAACCAGCGCGCGGGTTACCTCGCAGCGTCCGGCATCGGGATCGGTATGGCCGGCCACGAGCAACTCCTTATAAAGAGGAAGGGCCGCGGGGTCGTCGAGCACGTATAACGACTCGAGAATCTTGGGGGCCAGGAAGCGCCGCAGCATCTCGTCGCCGCGGATACGCTGGAACAGCGCGATCACATCGGGAGCCTGGCCGGGGTAATAGCGCGCCGCTTCGACCGCCGCCGCGACAAACGCGTGGTGCGCCCCCGGAGTCTGCAGGTACCGCGCGAAGAGCGGCCACGCGTCCTTCGGATGGCGTTCAGCGAGTGCCAGAAATGCGAAATAGCGTCGGCCGAGCGGCGCCCGGGTGTCGGCGATGACGGTGCGCAGACCCGCCACACCCCAGCGCGCGCCGACGAGCGCGGCGGCCGCGGCGTGCTGCCAACGCTCGAGCTCTGGCACGCGGAAGGTGACGATGTGCGGATCGAGAAACGCGCGGCAGCGCTCCAGCGCGGCGAGCAACCGGCGATCCACTGCCGCGAGCGCCGGCTCGAGTGCTTCCGTGTTGGCACGGCGCGCGAGTGCGAGCGCCTCCCATCCGAGCTGTCCGAGATTCAACTCTTCCCACGTCGCATCCAGATCGGCGGCGTCGCGCGCGGCGAGGAGTCGCTCCAGCCCCGCCGCAAATCCGCACAGCCGCCGAATCGCATCCATGTACGTAATGTGGAAAGCGCGTGGATATTGCGCTATCCCATTCACAGACTTAACCTTGCCCGCTCATGCGCCGGTACCGAGCCCTCCTCGTTTCGATCCTGACGCTTACCGCATGCTCCCGTGGAAGCAGCCGCGGCGCGATTGTCCTGGGGCTCGCGGGACCCTTTTCCCAGCCCCGCGGTGAGTCGATGCAGCGAGCCGCCGAGCTGGCCGTCGCGGAAATCAACGCCCGCGGTGGGATCCGTGGACGCCAGTTGGCGCTGCGGGTAATGGATGACAGCGGCCGCCCTGAGGTCGCGATCCGCATCGCCGAGCAGCTGGTGGACGACCCGGCGGTCGTCGCGGTGATAGGGCACCTGACGTCCGGCACGTCGCTTGCGGCCGTCCGCGTCTACGGGGAGGCGCGCCGCCCGCTCGTCATGATTTCGCCTTCCGCTTCGAGTCCCGACCTCTCCGGCGTCAATCCCTACTTCTTCCGGGTCTGTCCCAGCGATCTGAGTCATGGCGCGCAGCTCGCTCGTTTCGCCCGCCAGACGCTCGGCGCGCGCCGGGTGGGGGTGATTTACGTCGACGACGACTATGGGCGGGGGCTGCGCCTCAGCTTCGCCGCGGAGTTCCGGCGCCTGGGCGGCGAAATCGTCGAGGAAGATCCGGCGCTCTCCACGACGGCGAGTCTCGAACCCTATCTGTCGCGCCTGGCAGGCGGGCGGGGCGGGCGGGGCGGGGGGGGCGGGGGGGGCGGGGCGGACGCACTCATGCTGGCGACGGAACGCAGCGGGGCGGAACTCGCGCTGCGGGAAATGGGACGTCTCGGCGTTCACTGGGCCACACTCGGGGGGGACGCACTCACGGGCATCGAAGCGGCCGGCCCGATCGCCGAGGGCGTCCGCCTGTCATCCGCGTATCTCGTCGACCGGCCCGGAGAGCGCAACGCGAAATTTGTCGAGGCGTACACCCGTGCTTACCCGGGGCAACGGCCCGATCATCGCGGCGCCGGCGCGTACGACGCAGTCCAGCTCCTGGCCACGGTGCTCGCCAGTGCCGGGACGGACCGGCAGGCGATCCGTGACCGGTTGGCTCGGATCGGCACGGATGTGCCGGCCTACGAAGGCGTAACCGGATCCATCGCGTTCGATGGACGCGGCGACGTGCCGGCCAAGTCGGTCGTGATCGGCACCGTGCGGGGCGGCCGGCTGGTCACGGAGGTTGCGCCGTGAACACCATCCGTTGGCGGATCATCGCCGGCCTGGCGGGCCTCCTGGCCGGCTTGGTGATCGCGGCGATCGTGGGTGTCACCTCGCTCGGCACGCTGCGGCGGTCGCTGGCGACCGAAATCGAGCACCTCCGTGAATCGAGCGAGGTCGGCAACGGTCTCGTGACGGCTGTATTCGAGGAGATTCGTCTCGCCGACGATGCACGCAATCAGTTTCAGACGGCCGCGGACGCCGCGTTCCAGTATCAGAAGCGGCTCGACGGCCTGCCGGGGCTCACGGAGGCCGACCGCATCACGGTCAACCACATCAAGCAGCTGCAGGCGGCGATCCACGTCGACTATTCGCTCGCCCACGCCAATCTCGATCTGGGACGGACGCGGGAGGCGCTGGCGCTGTCGGCAGCCGTGCGCGCGCCCGTCGCGGAGCTGACGCGGCTGGTGCGCGAGTTGTCGGCCCGGCAGTCCGAGAAAGCGGTCGCCGTCGGCCAGCGATTAGCGGACCTCGCGCGGCGGCGTGAGATCGTGCTCTGGCTCGTGCTCATCACCACGGTCATCGCAGGCGCGCTGGTGGGGATGTTCACGCTGCGCTGGGTGGAAGGGCCACTCGTCCGGCTGGTGACCGCCGCCGAGCGATTCGGCAGTGGCGACCTGCGGCCGGTCACGACCGGGAAGATGCCTCGCGAATTCCAGGTTTTGGCCGACGCCATGCGGCAGATGGGCGAGCGGCTGCGGGGGATCGTGGGGGAAGTCGTGGGGTCGGCCGACAAGATCGCGGCTTCCGCGAGCGATCTCTCCGCGGTCAGCGAGCAGCTGGCGGCATCCTCGAGCCAGGTATCGAGCGCCATGCTCGACATTGCAAGTGGGGCGGAGAGCCAGCGCAACGAGCTCAATGCGACCCAGTCCGCGTTGGAGCAGCAGCGCAAGGCGACCGCGGAGATGACCGACGCCGCGTCCCGCGTCGCACGCCTCGGCGAGGAAATCCGCACCGTCGCCGACCGCCACCGCAATGACGTCGCGGCGGCCGGCACGACGCTGCTCGATGTGCGCGAGGTGGTCCGCACGACGGCGACGGAAGTCACACAGCTCGCCGAGCAGAGCGCGGCGATCGACGATTTCGTGGACCTGATCAAGCGGATCTCATCGCAGACCAATCTGCTGGCGTTGAACGCCGCGATCGAGGCGGCGCGCGCCGGAGAGCATGGCCGCGGGTTCGCGGTGGTCGCCGAAGAGGTGCGCCAGCTCGCCGACGAATCGTCCCGCGCCGCCGAAGATGTGGCACGCACCACGCGGGTGATTCGCGAACAGGTGGAAGAGGTCACCGCCACGATGGCCGTCGGGCAGGCGAAAGTGCGCGGCATCGAGTCGGTGGCGGAGGGAGCGGCCCGCGGCCTTACCGAAATCGTCGCGGCCGTCGAGCAGGTCGAGGAAGCGGCATCACGGGTAACGCGTGCCGCCCAGGAGAATCGCGGCGTCACGGAGCAGCTCGGCGCGCAGGCGCAGCAGGTGGTGAACCGCGCCGTCTCACATGCATCCAGCGCCGAGCAGGTCACCGCGGCGACGGAACAACAGGGCGCGTCGACCCAGGAAATGGCAGCGGCCGCCGGCGATCTGCTCCAGGCGGCCGAAAAACTGCGCGGGGTGGTCCGCGGCTTCCGAATCTAGCGCCGGGGGCCCTTCTTCTTTTTTGCGGACGCCTTTTTCACGGCGACCGGCTTCTTCTTGCGCAGCCCCTCCTGAACTTCCGCCAGCACCCGGTCGCCCTCGTCCGGGCCGATCAACCCACGCCGGACCGCGTAGCGGACGAGCTCTTCGGCGTCGTCAAACGTAAAGTCCGCCAAACCGGCCGCGCCCCGCATCGCCTTGATGAGCGCGTCCGCGACCGGACTGCGGAGCACGCTGGCGATGCCGGGAAGGGCCTCGAGCAACGACGAGATTTGCGAACCACCTAGCTCGGCTGGCATCAGGATCGAAAGGGCGGTTAAGGTCGCGGCAAGCTATACGACCTCCGCGGGGGCGTCAAGAATTGCGGTTACGGCGCGAAATCGTGAGGTCGGATTGGGATAGCAGCTCACCCAGCACCGCGCGGGTCCGGGCATCGAGCGGGAGCTCAAAGTGGATATCGAGGCGGTACTCCGCCCGGTCGGGGGGAGCCCCTTGGGCGGTGAGCGTGAAGCCGCGGTCCGATGGCGTCACGGCGTCGATCTCGACGGTCACGATCGGCTCAAACGCGGGACGTGCGGCGGTTTGGCCACGAGGACGGATACGAGGGGTGTTCATAAGGGCTCCTGTTGCCGGAGAGATAGCCCCCGGGCAAAGTGCGTCAAGATCAGGGTAGTATAGATTTCCAGCCGGAGGGGTGTCGCTTTGGGCAGACGGGGGATCAAGGAGTACCGGGCGCCGGAAGCCCTGGCGCTCATCGCAGCCGACCGGGCGCACGAGCCGCTGGTTTGCCCCTCGTGCGGCACTCGCACGATCCAACGTTCGCCGCGCCGCCGCCCGCTGCAGCTCGGGGAGCTCTCCACCGCCGAGCGGATCAGCCTGACGTGCGCGGCGTGCAGCCGCCATGCTTTCTACATCACGCGGGGAATGGAGCCACCGCGCGATGCCACCATGGATCCAAGGAGCTTATGAGCGAGGACACGCGTGGCTGGTGACGCGATACAGATGATGGGGACCGTCACAGAAGTGCTGCCCAACACGACGTTCCGCGTAAAGCTCGAAAATGGACATGAAGTCTTGGCGTATGTCAGCGGCAAAATGCGAAAGAACTACATCCGCATTCTGCAGGGTGACCGCGTGGCGGTCGACTTGTCGCCGTACGATCTGACTCGCGGTCGAATTACCTACCGATACAAGTAGTCGGTCCTCAGTCATCGGTCATCAGTACTGATAACCGACGACCGAGAACCGATGACTAGGATGGATGCCGAAACAGCCGGTTCCATCTGATCCGCAGCGGGTGAGTGGCGACGCTCAAATAAATGAAGAGCGGTCGCCCGCGGATGTGCTGCCGCGGCAGCAAGCCCCAGAAGCGGCTGTCGTAGGACTCGTCGCGGTTGTCTCCCATCACGAAATAATGCTCCGGCGGCACGACGATCGGCCCCCAGTCGTGCGTCGTGGGCCGATAATGCTGCGCATCCTTGCCGACGTATTGCGGCAGCTGCCACGCCCTGATCAGCTGCAGCCGGAACTCCTCGTCAGGGACCGGCGTGAGGGCCGTATGCAGCGCATAGGGCTCGTCCAGGCGTTGGCCGTTGCGGAACACGGTGTCGTGCACCATCTGCAGCGTGTCGCCCGGCGCGCCCATCACCCGCTTCACGATGTTCAGGTCAGGCGTCGAGTCTTCCACCGACCGGAACACGACGACTTCCCCGCGCTGCGGCGTTGCGAACGCGGGCAGGCGACAGCAGTGAATTCCCGTAAGCGGAATCTCCAGCTCCCCCCCGAAGACCGCCTTGTTGACGAACAGGAAGTCACCAATGAGCAACGTGTTTTCCATGCTCGCGGAAGGGATGCGGAACGCCTCGACCAGAAACGACCGCAACACGACCCAGATGAGGAACGCCGTGCCGATCGCCTTGAGCCAGGCGATCGCCTCGTCGCGCGCGCTCCGCGGCGGAGGCTGCGGTTGTGGAGGGCCTGGCGTCACGGGTTTTCGACCCAGTCAGCAATGAAGATATTCGTCTCCCCCTGAACCTTCCCGTTGCGGTTCGAGGCCCAGACGAGTTGGTGACCGTCCGGCGAGAACATCGGGAATGCGTCGAAGTCGGCGTTGGTCGTGATCTGCTCGAGCCCGGTGCCGTCCTGGTTCACGAGATACAGATCGAAGTTGCGCGAGCGCGGGTTCTTGTGGTTGGACGCGAAAATGATGCGGTGCCCGTCAGGGTGGAAGAACGGCGCAAAGTTGGCGCCGCCGAGATTCGTCACCTGACGCTGGTGCGAGCCGTCCGCATCCATCACCCAGATCTCCATGCGCACCGGCCGGACGAGATTCTGCGCGATGAGGCCACGATAGTCCGCTGAGTCGGTCGCGGTCTGCGGGTGCCAGGCGCGATACAGGATCTGCTTGCCGTCCGGCGAGAAGAACGGCCCGCCGTCATAGCCGAGCTGGCGGGTCAGCCGCTTCACATGCCGGCCGTCCACGCTCATCGTGTAGATGTCGAGATCGCCGTTGCGCAACGAGGTGAACACGATCGTCTTGCCGTCCGGCGAGAGCGTTCCCTCGGCGTCGTAGTGCGGGTTGTCCGTGATGCGGCGCGCGCCCTGGCCCCCCCCGTCCACGCTCGCGACATAGATGTCGTAGTCGTACAGCGCCCAGACATAGCCTTTTGAGTAATCGGGGCGCGGCGGACAGGCCGCGCCGGAGTGCTGCGTCGAGGAGTAGAAGATCCTGGCATCGTTGGCGAAGAAGTAGCCGCAGGTGGTGCGGCCCATGCCGCTCGACACGCGATGCAGCCCGCTGCCATCCACATTGATGACGAATTCCTGGTCGCACCCGGAGTCCGCTTCCTGCCGCTGGAGAATGATCTGCCGGCCGGAACGGGAGAAATACGCCTCCGCGTTCTGGCCGCCAAAGGTCAGCTGCCGGATGTTGCGGAGATGCACCTCTCCTGAGTCAGCGGGTATCGCCTGCAGCAGCACGGGCAACAACAGGAGGATCATGGGACTCGCAAGCTAGAGGCATTCAAACGCGCAGGCAATGTTAGATTATCTGCTCCGATGAATGATCCCAAAGCACCCCGTCCATCGCGTCAGCCCTTGATGGACGCGCTCGGCCAGCTGTGTGCCGACGGGAAACAGACGGCTGAATACTTGTGGCAGGTCCCGAAGGACGCTGCCGCGCGTCAGAAGATTCTGGATCTCCTGACGCAAATCGGAACTGAAAGCAGGAAGCAGGGGCGGCATGAGATGCCGAAGCTGGTCGAGGAGCTGAAGATCGCGGCTCAGGCAACGCCCTCTCCACAGCAGGTCGAGCTGCTGGTGGATGGATTCGACCGGCTCACGAAACTCTGGCAAGCCGCCAAATCCGGGCTGCTGTGACCGACACCGCCGTGCGCGTGGAGCTCGACCAGCTCTGCATCAACACCGTCCGCACGCTGGCGATGGATGCCGTTCAGCAGGCCGATTCGGGCCACCCCGGAACCGCGATGGCGCTGGCGCCGCTGGCTTACGTGCTCTGGCAACGTCAACTCAAGTACAATCCCGCCAACCCGGAGTGGCCCGACCGCGATCGCTTCATCCTCTCCGCCGGCCACGCCTGCATGCTGCTGTACAGTGTCCTCTATCTCACCGGGTACGATCTCACGCTCGACGAGATCAAGCAGTTCCGGCAATGGGGCAGCCGCACGCCCGGACACTCGGAGCACGGTGTCACGCCGGGCGTGGAAGCGACCACCGGACCGCTGGGACAGGGCATCGGCAACGCGGTCGGCATGGCAATCGCCGAGACGCGGCTCGCGGCGCTGTTCAACCGCCCGGGTCACGTTGTCATCGATCACCACACCTATTTCCTTGCGTCCGACGGCGACCTGATGGAGGGGATCTCGCACGAGGCCTGCTCGCTCGCGGGTCACCTGAAGCTCAGCAAGCTGATTGGTTTCTACGATGACAATCGCATCACGATCGACGGCCCTACCCATCTGGCGTTTTCCGACGACACGGCGAAGCGGTTCGAAGCATATGGCTGGCACGTGCAGCGCATTGCCGATGGGAACGACCTCGTCGCGATCGATTCCGCGATCACGCAAGCGAAGCGCGCGACCGACCGGCCCTCGCTGATCATCGTCCGCACCCACATCGCCTGGGGCAGTCCCAACAAGCAGGACACCGCGGACGCACACGGCGCGCCGCTGGGCGCCGATGAAGTGAAGGCCACCAAGCAGAACCTTGGTTGGCCGTCGACCGAGCCGTTCTACGTCCCCGACGAAGCCCTCGAGCATTGGCGGCGGGCCAAGCCCAGAGGCGCGCGGCTGGAGGCGGACTGGAAGAAGCGCTGGGACGCCTATCGTGGGGCGCATGGCAACCTCGCCGCGGAGCTGGAGCGACGGCTCGCCGGGAGGCTGCCGAACGGGTGGGACAGCGCCTTGCCGGTCTTCGGGCCCAAGGACGCACAGGCGACACGCGCCGCGTCGGGCAAGGTGCTCAATGCGCTTGCCGCCAAACTGCCCGAGCTGATTGGCGGCTCGGCGGATTTGACCGGATCGAACAACACCGAGATCAAGGGCGGTGGCCCGGAACGGAACTTCCACTATGGAGTCCGCGAGCACGCGATGGGCGCGGTGCTGAACGGGATCACGCTGCATCAAGGGTTCATCCCGTTCGGCGGGACATTCCTGATCTTCTCCGACTACATGCGGCCCGCGATTCGACTGGCGGCATTGACGCATCTCAAGCCGATCTACGTGTTCACGCATGATTCGATCGGCCTGGGCGAAGACGGGCCGACGCACCAGCCCATTGAGCAGCTCGCTGCGCTGCGCGCCATTCCCAACATGACGGTGATCCGACCCTCCGACCCGACGGAAGTCGTCGAGGCGTGGCGGGCGGCGATCGCGCATCAGCAGGGTCCCGTGGCGCTGGTGCTCACGCGGCAAAAGGTCGCCGTGGTCGACCGATCGAAATACGCGCCGGCAGCGGGTCTGCATCAAGGCGGCTACGTCCTGGCAGACTCGAGCGATCCTGACGTGTTGCTCATGGCGACAGGTTCGGAGGTCGAGCTGATCCTGGGCGCGTACGAAAAGCTGAAGGCTGACGGCAGACGACCGAGAGCGGTCTCGATGCCGTGCCTGGAATACTTCGCGAAGCAGTCACAGAGCTACCGGGACGCAGTTCTCATCCCCGGCGTGCCGCGTATCGCCGTGGAGGCGGCGGCGCCACAGTCCTGGTATCGCTGGGTTGGAGAAAATGGCGTGATCATCGGGATCGACCGGTTCGGTGAGTCAGCCCCGTACCAGCGGATCTATAAAGAGTTTGGGTTAACTGTGGAACGGGTGGTAGACGCCGCCCGGCAACTCGGCTAGTTTTTCGGCAATGAAGCGGGTCTCCATGATGATGTGCTGCGACGCGTGTACCCCGATGTGTTGTTGTCCGGGGAACGGACGGTCGCGCGCGTCGGCAGACGGGATGACATGAGATAACGCAGCACGGGGCCTCCCCCCCCCCATCAACGACGCACCGCGATCGGCCGCGACTCCTCGAATCGAGTCGCGGCCGATCGCTTTTTGAGGAGGACTCACATGACGGCATCCGTAATAGGCCTATCCGGCAGCCCCAGGCCGGTATCGCGCTCCCGCACCCTACTCGCGCTGACGCTCGCGGCACTCGAACGGCAGGCCGCCGGCTCCTCGCGTCTGGTCGATCTCGCCGAGCTGCCAGCCGACGCGCTGCTGGGACGGCGCGAGGATCGAGAGGTAGCTGATGCCATTCAGGCCGTGCTCGATGCGGGGATCGTAGTGGTGAGCACGCCGATCTATCGGGCCACCTACAGCGGCCTGCTCAAGGTCTTTTTCGACCTCCTTCCGCAGGATGCGCTCGCACGCAAGGTCGCCATCGCGATCGCCACAGGCGGCGGGCCGGGCCACCTGCTCGCCGTCGATCACGGCTTGCGACCGCTCCTGGCGAGCGTCGGCGCGCTCGTGGGCGCGACCGCTGTCTACGGCACGGACGCACAGTTCCGCAACGGCACCCCTGAGCCCGCATTGGTCGAGCAGATCGAACGGGCCGCCCTCGAAGCAGCGTCGCTTGCCGCGGGAGTGCCGACATGATCGGGATCTACTACGAGCACCCGCACTGGTTCGCTCCTTTGTTTGCCGAACTCGACCGCCGCGGCACGCCGTACACACGCCTGCACGCCGACCGGCATCGCTTCGATCCGGGGAGTGAGCCGCCGTACAGTCTCGTATTCAACCGCATGAGTCCGTCGGCGTGGCAGCGGGGCCACGGCAACGCGGTCTTTTACACCCATCAATTCCTCGCTCACCTCGAGCGCTCCGGCGTGCGGGTCATCAACGGCTCTCGCGCCTTCCACGCTGAAACGTCCAAGGCGCTGCAATTGTCAGTGCTCCGCGAGCTCGGCCTTCCCTATCCACCCGCCCGGGTCATCAACGACGCCACCGACGCACCCGCGGCCGCCGCCGAGCTGGAGTTTCCCGTCGTGGTGAAGCCGAACGTCGGAGGCAGCGGCGCGGGAATACGACGCTTCGATACGCCGGAACAGCTCGCGGCAGCCGCGGCGACGGGTGGACTGGAGCTCGGTCCCGATCAGACCGCGCTGGTGCAGCAGTTCATCCCTTCCGAAGAGGGCCGCATTACGAGAGTCGAAGTGCTCGGCGGGCGCTTCCTGTATGCGATCCGCGTCTACTCCTCCGGCGAAACGTTCAATCTCTGCCCGGCTGACGTCTGCCAGACGACGGAAGGTGCCGAGCTGGTGCGCAGCGCCTGTCCCGTCGATGCACCGCGCAACGGGCTGCGGGTCGAGGGATACGAGCCTCCGCGCGAGGTCGCCCGGCAGGTGGAGCAGATCGCCGCGGCATGCGGCATCGAAGTCGGCGG
>WNGB01011843.1_pt1 | contig 11908 bp, 13 predicted proteins | sample 5400681 | NCBI WGS metagenome assembly WNGB01 (sample SAMN13153367, study PRJNA577476) | soil metagenome | isolation source: 115 cm soil or saprolite under grassland replicate 2 | place: USA:California | collected 2016-06-15 | reverse complement strand
TCGCTGCCCTCGCCGGCCTGGCGCCGCAAGCAGGTCGCAGCGAATGTCGGTGAGCCGCACCCAACGCCAAATTGGGTGGGAGCCGGAAAATGGGGAACGGGCCTGTCCGATCGGAGCCAAGCACCCGCTGGCCGAACCAGGGTCCACATCCCTAGAGTGCAACGTGACGATGGCGGCGCGTGACCAACTGGCGACACGCCTCGGAGAGGTAGCGACTGCCGGTGCGTTCAGCGCCCAGCGGACGGCGCCAGCGGACGATCTCCACCTGGACGTGCGTGGGATCGGGGATCTGTGCCTCCCGGTGCCGGAGGATCAGGCCAAGCAGCTGTACTTGCTGGGCCGGCCCGCACGGTTCGGGCGAGGCGAGCAGACGCTTCTGGACCGCCGGGTTCGCGACACGCAGGAAGTCCCCAAGAGCCGCATCAAGATCGACAAGCGTCGGTGGGCCAGGACGCTGGAGCCCGTTCTCGATCAGCTGCGAGACGATCTCGGCCTGCCGCCGGGCTGCGGGCTCCGGGCTGAGCTCCACTCCATGCTGGTCTACGGGCGCGGGCAGTTCTTCGTCCCGCATCAGGACTCCGAGAAGGCCGATGGGATGGTCGGCTCGCTGGTAGTGACGCTCCCGTCCTCGCACAAGGGCGGGGCTCTCGTGGTCGAGCACGCCGGCCAGGCCGCGACCTACCGGCCGGCGAAGAGCAAGCTCTCATTCGTCGCCTTCTATTCCGACTGCCGTCACCAGGTCAAACCGGTGACGGCGGGTCACCGCATTGTGCTGACGTACAACCTGCTCGTCCAGGGCGACACCGCGGCGCTGGCCTCGGACGAGGCCCCGCCGAGGCTCGCCAGCGAGCTGGCCGGCTGCATTGCCGAGCACTTCGGCGACGCCGAGCCCCCGAAACGGCTGGTGTACTTGCTCGACCACGAGTACACCGAACACGGCCTGAGCTGGGCCCGCCTCAAAGGCAGCGATGCCAGCCGAGCGGCGCTGCTCCGGGCCGCGGCAGACCAAGCCGATTGCGAGGTCGCGCTGGCGCTCGCGGACGTCCACGAGACGTGGAGCGCCTTCGAGTCAGGATGCGACGACCACTGGCACGGCCGCCGGCGGCACCGACGGTGGGATGACTGGGATGACGACGACCCTGACGAGGACAGTGGATCTGCCGGTCCCGATGAGTACGAGCTTGACGAGCTGATCGACTGGTCAACCCGGCTTGACTGCTGGGTCGACGAGCCAGGATCCCAAGCGGAGAAGATCTCCCTGGCTGTCGCCGATGACGAAATCTGCGCGACGACCAAGTCCGAGGAGTTCGTGCCCTACGCCTCCGAGTACGAGGGCTATATGGGCAACTACGGCAACACCTTGGACCGCTGGTACTACAGGGCTGCGGTTGTGCTCTGGCCGCGCCAGCAAGCCTTCGCGGTGCGGGCCGAGGCGTCGCCAGGGTGGGGGCTCGATACGCTCATCTCTCGCCTCAAGTCGGGCGACGTCGCCGGAGCTCAGGCTGGTGCGGCGGCCCTGGCACCGTTCTGGGACTCAGTTGCGCGCGGCGAGCACAAGCGTGGCTTCTTCACCAAGGCGCTCAAAGTCGCCCAACAGCTCGGTGAGCCGGCGACCGCCGCCGCGCTCCTGGCGCCGTTTCAGGTCGAAATGCTCGGCCCCGGCCACGCGGCGGCGCTGGCGCGATTGGTCGAGCGGTACGGCGAGCAATGGGCGGGGGATCTTATCCAAAGGTGGTCTGGCCGCGCCGTGCACTGGGGAAGCGAGGACCGCCCAGCGTGGCTGGCGTTGCTGCCCCAGATCTGCGAGGCGCTGCAGCGCCTGGGCGATCCGGGTACTTCGGTTGCCCGGCTCCTGGCAGCAGGCTCGTGGCGATGGCTGAGCGAGGAGATCCGTCGAGGGCGCGCCGTCACGTCACCGAGCGCCCGAGTTGAGGAGCTCGGCAAGTTGGGAGCACCGGTCACGCACGTTCTGGAAGCCATTTCGGTGGTGGGCTCCGCCGACCTCCGCGACGAGGCTGTCGGGTTTGCACGTGACGGCGGCGGCGACTTGGTCGCGTGCCTGATGTCGGCTCTGCGGGCGGCGGCGAAGCTTCCGCCGGCCCGTCGCACGACATCCGGCCTCGATGTGATCGCGGATCATTGCGCCAGCCAGCTCACGGCTCGACTCGCTTGGCCCGCGCGCGCCGCCGGTGACTGGTCGATCAAGGCTCCTGGTGGCTGCTCGTGCGAGCTGTGCAAGACGCTCGGCGACTTCCTCCGCGACCCGGCCCGGCGATCCTTCGAGTGGCCACTTCGCGAAGATGGCCGGCGGCACGTCCACGGACGGATCGACATGGCGGAGTTGCCGGTCACTCACCAGACCAGGCGCTCAGGCCGCCCGTACACATTGGTGCTGACCAAGACCGAGGCGCTCTTCGAGCGCGAGCGCCAGGCTCGCCGGCGCGACGAGGACGATTTGGCATGGCTTGACAAGGTCAGGACGCCCTCAGCTTCAGAACCGACCCCGCCCAAGGAGGCCATGAAGTAGCCGGCCGACGGGCCGTCGGAGGGAATCCCGGATCAGCGGTGCGCAGCTTCGGTCGGGTCGGGCATGCTGTTTGGGCTCGATCGGGTTCGATCCAGCCGCTGAGGTCGATCGGCAGCGCTGCGATCTCCAGCCATCGGGGTTTACATATTGTGCCGCTGGGGCCACCCACCGGGAGTCGAAACGTCGGAGCACCGCGCGGCTTCGCACTATGCGAACCGCAAGACCTGCACCGTCGGCGGGGTTGACTGGACGTCGCCCCGAATCCCGCCGGGGCTACTTCTACTCAACTCTTCCACGGACTCCAGCAGCGTCGTCACCTCGGCCGCGTACTCTGACCGCGGCACCGCCGAGACGACCTGGCCGTCGATCACGTCCAGCTCGTCGAAGAAGGCCGCCAGCAGCCCGCGCCGGGTGCGCGGGTCGCCTGTCCGCCAGCCGTCCACCAGGCTGCCCAGCGGCAGGCTGGCGGTGGGCTTCTTCGACGCTCCATAGCCTGCTGCAGCTCGTCGGGGTGGCGCGTCACCGCCGGTTCAGCGCTGAGTCAGTGTGCGACACGACGATCGCTTTCATGGGAGCCACTCAGGGAACCACGCTGCACGAACTGATCGCTGCCCAGACGCGTGGGGCCCGGTCGAGGATCGCGGTCACCGGACCCGACGGCGACCTCGCCTACGGCGAGCTCGAACGCCGGGCAGAGCGGGTGGCCGTCCGGCTCGCCGCACTCGGCGTGGGAGTGGATCGTCCCGTAGGGTTGCTGGTCCACCGATCGGTAGCGATGATCGTGGTGATGCTCGGAATACTCCGGGCGGGCGGGGCCTACCTGCCACTCGACCCCGAGCATCCCGACACCCGCGTCAACGCCTTGCTGTCGGCCGCGGGCGCGGCGGCCCTGGTGACGACCCCGGAGCTGGCGGAGCGGGCCGGGACCGCCGGGCTCCCCGTCGTCGCGCTGGGGGAGGACCCCGGCGAGGCGGGTCCGGTCCGCGCCGTATACAGGTCGCCCGGCTGGTATACCGGTATACTCAAGGCATGCCGAAAGACCGGACCATCAAGACCGCAGTCTCGCTGCCGCAGCGGCTCTTCGAGGCCACGGAGCGTGCCGCCCGTCGGCGGGGCGTGCCGCGAAGTCGCATCTTTGTCGAGGCGCTGGAGCACCACCTCGCCGATGAGGAGGAGAGCGACATCACGGCTCAGATCAATGCCTCCCTCGCGCAGCCCATGACCGAGGAAGAAGCAGAGGAGGAGGCTTCCGCCGAGGCGTTCGTCGCCGAGGCTGCAGTTCGCCTGCTCCCGGACTGGGAGTGGAAGGGTGATCGGCCGCGGTGACGTGTGGTGGGCAGACTTCGGTCCGGCTCGCGGCTCGGCGTCGGCGTTCCACCGTCCAGCACTCGTGATTTCGGCGGACAGCTTCAATCGGTCTGCCATTCGAACCGTCCTCGTCGCTGCGATCACGACGAGTCAGCGCCTGGCCCGACGACCAGGGAACGTCATCCTGCCGGCGGGTATCGGCGGGCTCGATCGGGAGTCCGTCGTGAACGTGTCCCAACTGGCGACGGTGGACAGGGAACAGCTCGTCGAGCGGCTGGGTACCCTTGGCGCCGGGTTCATGCGGCAGATCGACTCCGGCCTGAGCCTCGTGCTGGGCCTCTGAAGAGCCCGCTGCCGCAGGGCGGGAAATTGGACAGGACCAATTCGAGCGCGCAGACGACGGCGGCTGCACCGAGGAGGGTATGAGCAATGAGCGGGACCAGGCGGGCGGCGGCGATGGCGTGGGCGCTCGCCGCATGCCTTGCCTGCTCCGCGCCAATCGGTCCCGGCAGCAGCGGGCGCGCCTCCGTCCCCGGATACCGTGTGGTGCGGGATGTCGGGCTCCCCGGCGACACCTCACGCTGGGACTACCAGGTGTACGATCCCGGCTCCCATCGCCTCTACATCGCCCACCTGGGCGCCAGCCAGGTCGTGGTCTTCGACACGCAGAGGCAGCGCGTGGCCGGGGTCGTCGACGGAGTGGACCAGGTCCACGGGCTGGTCTTGGCCCCCGATCTCGGCCGCCTCTTCGCGTCCGCCACCGGACGCAACCAGGTCGCCGTCATCGACACCGCCCGGCTCGAGGTGATCGCGACCGCGCCGACCGGGAACTACCCCGACGGCCTCGCCTACGTGCCCGACGCCGGCAAGGTCTACGTGTCGAACGAGCAGGACTCGGCGGACACCGTCCTCGATGCGCGGTCGAACCACGTCCTTCGCCAGGTGCCGATCGGCGGCGACATCGGCAACACGCAGTACGACCCCGCCACTCGCCGGGTATACGTGGCCTCGGGGAGCGACAACCGACTCGTCGTGATCGACCCCTCCACCGACGCCGTCCTCGGCCGCTACCCACTGAACGGGTGTGACGGCGCCCACGGCGTCTACCTCGACGCTCCGGAGCGGCACCGGGTGTTCGTGGCCTGCGAGGGCAACGCCAGGATGGTGGTGTTCGACCTCGTTTCGAAGGCGGTCAGCACGATCGCCGGCGTCGGGGACGGTCCGGACGTGCTGGCCTTCGACCCCGGTCTGCACCGTCTTTACGTGGCTTCTGAGAGCGGCACCATCACGGTCCTCGACATATCCGGGCGCCCGCGCACGGTGGCGCAGGGCTACGCGGGACCCAACGCCCACAGCGTGGCGGTTGATCCGGACACTCGCATCGTCTACCTGCCGCTCACAGACGTGGGCGGCCATCCCGTCCTGCGTGAGCTGGCACCGGCGTGACGGCGGGTGTCCGCTGCCTGACCCGGTAGGAACGGCCTGCATCCGATGGAGGTGATCGCCCCAGCACGTGACGGGGCTACTCGAGCACCTGTTCGGTGAAGGCGTCTCTCCAAGTTGCTGCTCGAGATAGCCAGGCGGGATCGCTGAGCGTCCTCGACCCAGGCGTCCGACAAGCTCCAGGCCAACTTTCCGCCCTGGCCTCGCTCGGGAGACTGGTCGCCGTCCCGACCGTCGGGGCGATGACCTATCATCGTCCGCCTTGCTGATGAAGCGGATGGACCGCAAGGAGTTCTTCGGCAAGCTGGCTCCGTTGGACGAGGAGCGGCTGCGGAAGGCGCTCTGGAACCTCTACTGGCGGGGCTCCGCCTCGATGCGGGAACGCATCGAGGCGGAGCTCGACCCTGAAGCACAGGGACGTCGCCAGCGCATGGCGGGCAGATCCCTCGATCCGGACTTGGTGCTGCGCGAGGTGCAGGACTTCGTTGGCCTGGCGCGCTCCGGTGCGTATATCGCCGGCGATCGTCGCGTGTCGCGTCAGGAACGGTCGCGCTGGCGTTTCACGTTCCAGCGTCTGGTCGTCGGCGCGAGGGAGGCTCTGCTCAGCCCCGAGGGCATCCCCACCGGAGCTGCCGCGATGGAGCAGCTGATCGATCTGGCCCGCGACGCGCACGACCGCGACTACTTCCATTCCGAGGACCCGATGGAGGCAGCACGGTTCGTGGTGTCAGACGCGGTGGGGCTGCTCTGGAGCAGGCTGATGGGCGAGCACGGGTTTGCCGGGTTCGCCGAACGCGCGGCGCCGCAGCTGATCCGGTGGGAGTCGCGGTTTGGTTGGACGCGGACCGGGTTCGGGCCGACCAGCGAGAAGGAGACCTCGCTGGCCAGCGTACTCGCAGGCATGTTGCGGACCCCCGACATGTGGGTAGGCTTCGCCGACCACTATCTCGGCGCGCTCGACCTGGTCGCTCGCAACGGCGCGGCCAAACCGAAGCGCGACCAGTCCGGCGCAGAGTGGGACCGAGACAGGCGGACCGCAGCCCTGAGCGAGTGGCACGACATGCTGTTCGACAGGCTGGTGGACTATGGTGTCGAGGATCGCCTTGATCGGTTGATCCGCCACGATGCCCTTGGTGGTCCCGAGCTCACGTTCCTCCAGGCAAGAGTCGCGCACCGGAGGGGCGATGTCGATGGCGCCCGCAGCCTCGTACATCAGAGCCTGGCGAAGCTCCCTGGCCACGAGGTCTTTCTCGACTTCGCGTTCGAGATCGGCGCGCAGCTTCCACCTCGCGCCGAGCAGGTCGTCAGGGAGCGGTCGTCGTCCAGGGAGCGTGCCGCTGGGCGGGGATGAATCCATCGCTGCTGGCGGCTACGTCCTCTGCCCTGAGTTCGCTGTCTGTGATCGCGGGTTCGACGCGGCCGAGGCGCATCGGACGATGCTCGAGGTTGGTCATCCGCCCGAACAGCGTCAGGCCCCGCAGCAGCGCTTGAACCTGTCGTCAGCTATCTTCCACACGGTCCCGTGCGACGTCTACCCCGCGCAGGATCTCACCGCGCGCCGAACGCACGCCAGCGCCTTCCTCAGCCCCGGGTCGCGCCGGTCGACGACGTTCGCGACGACAGCGGTGATCGCGATGCGGTGACCGCGCCGGGCCAGGATGTCCCTGAACAGCTCCTCGTCCTTCCTGAGACGAGCGACCTCGGAGACCAGCAGCTCGGCGGAGTCCCGCTCGCGCTCGTCCCGAACGTTGACGACCACCAGCCCGGCGCGCTCGATTCCGGCGTAGCGGTCGGCCACCGCCCAGTGCTCGACCGGCTTCGGCGGGGGCGCCCTCCGAACGGCCTCGATGCCGGCGAGCATCTTGACCCGCACGTCCTCGACCCGCTGCGGGTTCGTCCGGGCGTACTCCGCGGCAAGACCGCCGGCGACCTCGTCCATCCATCTCGCGACCCCATCCGGTTCGCGGAGCAGCCGTTCCCAGGCGGCGGCCTTCGCGCGCTCGGCGGCGGCGACGTCCCGGGTCCGGCGAACGAACAGGGCCTCGCCGGCGTCCGGCGGCGGTGCGACGAACACCTCCAGGTCGACGGCGTCCAGGGGGCAGTCGCCCTCCAGGATGACCGCCCTCGAGTAGTCCATCATCAGGTTGGTCTCATAGAAGGCAAGTGGCACCGTGCCGCTCGTGCCGGGGAATGCGTAGCGGGTCGTGCCGCTGGCGCCCGCCCCCCGGTAGCGACGGAGCTCCGGGCTGCGGACGGGCGACGTTTCGCGCGGTGCGCGCAACGTGTCGTCGCGACGGCAGCGTGCCACCAGGGTCGGCCCGAGCTCGGCGGCCAGGACCGCTTCGATGAACGCCGTCTTGCCGGAGCCCTCGGGGCCCGCCACGTGGATAAGCGCCCGCTCGATCACAGGCCGAGCTCCCGGCCCAGCATCCCGGTCACGAAGCCGCCGGGGCCCTCGGTGGACCCGAGCTGCCGCACCTGGTCGCGCGCGCCGGCGGCCTTCCCGGTCTTCGTCGCTGCCTCCACGGTGACCGAGTATGCCGCCCGGACATCGGCTCCGGTCACCTCGTAGCCGTAGCCCTCGACCAGCCAGCGCAGCGCGAGCCGCCAGACCGAGAAGCCGAGGTGCGGGCTGCGGCGGTACAACCAGTTACACTGAGGCTGTGGCGCCTGAACGGACCGTCAAGATCACCGTCTCGATCCCGGCTTCCCTCTTCGACGGGGCGGATCGCCTGGCACGCCGGCGCGGCGTGCCCCGTAGCAGGCTCTACGCCGAGGCGCTCCAGCGGTATGTCGATGAGGACAGCGAGAGCGACGTGACCCGTCAGCTCGATGAGCTGGCCGCCGAGATGGACACCAGCATGGATCCGGTCGTCAAGGAGCTGCAGCGCCGAGCGCTGACGAGGCATGGTGGCTGAGCCATGCGTCGGGGGCAGGTGTGGTGGGGTGACCTCGGGGAGGCGCGTGGATCGGCGCCGGCTGGCCGGCGACCGCTGGTGATCGTGTCGGACGACACCTTCAACCGATCTCGCATCGCGACGGTGACTGTGGTGCCCGTGACCGCGAACCTGCGTTGGGGCAAGGCCCCGGGCAATGTGTTCCTGCCCAGGGGTGCCGGAGGGTTGCGCGAGGATTCGGTGGCCAACGTAACCCAGGTGGCGACGGTGGACCGCGCAGATCTCGGCGAGCAGCTCGGCAAGCTGGATGCCGTCTTGATTCAGCAGGTGGACGCGGGAATACGCCGGGCTCTGGGACTCTGATCGAGATCTTCACGGCAGCCTGATCCTGGGCAGGCGGGCCGCATTGCGGTTGTCGCCCCGAATCCCGCCGGGGCTACCGACGGGACGTATTGGCGAGGCTGGATAATGGCCTCGACCTCGATGCGTGGGGCTTGACATCAGATGCGTGAGTGCATAGCATCAGATGCGTGCCGCGAACCACGGTGAATCTGGATGCCTCGGTGCTGGTCCAGCTCAAGCGCCGCCAGCACAAGGAACGGAAGGCGCTCAGCGAGCTGGTCAACCAGCTCCTCGCGCGGGCTCTGGCGGAGACCGAGTCGTCGGACGACGCGGCCAGACCCCTTCGGTGGACCTCCAAGGCGATGAGGGCACGGGTCGACATCGAGGACAAGGACGCGCTGCTGCAGGCGCTCGACGAGTCGTGACGGCGACGCTTGACACCAACGTCCTCATCCACGCATCGGACGAGTCGAGCTCGTTTCACGACCGTGCCATCGGGCTCCTCGAAGATCTGGCGAGCGGGCCCGATCTGGTCTATCTGTTCTGGCCGGTTGCGCTCGGCTACCTGCGGATCGCCACCCATCCGACGATCTTCCAGAAGCCGCTGTCTCCGGCTGAGGCGATGGCCAACGTCGACGACCTCGTCTCCCGGCCGCACGTGCGCATGAGCGGGGAGGCCGATGGCTTCTGGGACGCCTATCGAGAGGTGACTGGCGCGGCTCCTGTACGCGGCAATCTCGTGCCCGATGCGCACATGGTGGCATTGATGCGGCAGCATGGGGTTTCGATGATCTGGAGCCATGATCGCGACTTCCTGAAGTTCCAGGGCATCAGCGTGCGGGACCCGTTCGCCTGAGCCCGGCTGGCTCGCGACCCCGTCGACGATGCCTATCCAGCGCTCGTGGTCTCAGCAGACGGGCCGCCGCGATCCGCCCCAGTCCGCCGCTCCCCACTCACTCCCGGTTTCGACCTCGAGACGGGGCCGCCGGAGCCGTTCAGGATCGGTCCCCGTCTGCGCGGTCGAGCTCCGACAGGATCTCCTCCAGGACGCGGCGGCCCTCGACCGTCCACCGGTGCTCGGGCCCGAGGGCTTGCTCCAGAGACGCCACCGCGTGCTCGGAGAGCGTTCTGGCCGGCGCCAGCTTCCCTCGATCCCTGAGCACCCTGGCCAGCAGGGTCGACGTCCGGACCGTGACCGCGTGCTCCGGCCCCAGGATCCGCTCGAATATGTCCTGGGCGCGCCCGAACAGGAGCTCGGCGGCCTCCAGCTCCCCCTGGCTGTGGAGCAGGTGGGCGAGGTTGTGCAGGCTCCCGGCGGTGTCCGGGTGATCGGGCCCCAGCACCCTTCTCCGGATCGCCAGCGCCCGCTCGTGGAGGAGCCTGGCCGCGCTCAGCTCGCCCCTCCTGTGCAGCAGGGAGGCCAGGTTGTTGAGGCTGGCGGCCGTATCGGGATGCTCGGGTCCGAGGACCCGCTCCTGGATCGCCAGCGCGCGCTCGTAGAGGGACCTGGCGCCATGCAGGTCGCCCTGGTCTCGGAACAGGTTGGCCAGGTTGTTGAGGCTCTCGGCGGTGCGCGGATGGTCCGGTCCCAGCATCCGCTCCCGAATGGCCAGCGCCCGCGCGTGGAGGGGCCCGACGGCAGCCAGGTCGCCTGAGACCCGATGCAGGATGGCGAGGTTGTTGAGGCTCTCCGCGGTGTCCGGATGGTCGGATCCCAGCGCTCGCTCACGAATCGCCAGGGCCCGCTCGAAGTGGTGCCTCGCGAGCACGTACTGGCCCCTGACCCTGAGGTACGTGGCGATGCGATCCAGCAGTTCGCTCAACGCTCGCGGCTCCACGTCCCCACCGGCGACGATCTGGTCCACGACCTGCGCGTGGGCGAGGAGGCGGGAGCAGAGCCGCCAGCTCGCCGGCGCCTCCACCCGGTCCGGCAGGCCGGCGCGCAGCACGCGCACGGCGGCCGCCAGCCAGGCCTCGCGCTGATCCGCGTCGAGCGACTCCCGCACCACGGCCTGGACGAGCCGGTGCACGCGCATCGCGTCTCCATGCCGTTCCACCAGGGAGTAGCGGCGCAGCGCCGCGACGGCGCGGTCGAGCTCGACGTCGTCCGCCAGCGCTCCCCGCAGCTCCCTCGGCAGCTCGCCGGCGCCAGCTCGGAGGAGGCTGACCGGGATGTCGCCCGGGTCCAGGAAGGCGCAGAGGTTGAGGAGGGCCGCCGCCGGACGGCTCTCGCCCTCCAGGCGCTCGAAGGAGAGCTCCCAGGTGGTCGCCACGGGCCGCGGATAGTCCTCCGGCCTCCCCTCCCCCATCAGCTCGATGAGGCGCGTGCGCAGCAGCTCGGCGTAGCCGGCCAGGTCGCGGCCGGTGATCACCACGTAGGCGGCCGCCTGCTCGAGCGCGAGAGGCAGGCGACCCAGGGCCTCCGCCACCGCGCCGGCCGCCTCGTGGTCCGCCTGTCCCGTGCGTTCCAGGAGGAAGCGCCTGGCGACGTCGAAAGGCAGCGGCTCCAGGTTCAGACGGGCCGGCCACATCGGTGTCCGCGAGGTCACCAGCAGGTGCCCGGGCAGGCCCGGCGGCAGCCACCGCCGCGCCGTGTCGGCCGCCGTCGGCTGCAGGTTGTCGAGCACCAGCAGCCAGCGCGGGTGGAGGCGGAGCCAGCGCAGCACGGCGTCCACCTGGCGCTCGAGCTCCGGCTCCTCGCGCTCGGGCAGGTCCAGGTGCCAGGCCAGGCTGGCCAGATCGCCGACCAGGCTGGTCTCCCGGTCTGTGCGCAGCCAGAACGCGCCGTCGGGATAGTCGGCACGCCGCTGCCGCAGGTAGCGCAGCGCGAGCTGGGTCTTGCCCACACCGCCCAGCCCGTGGATGGCTGCCCGTCCGCTCCGCTGGAGCAGCTGCCGCAGCTCGGCCAGCTCTGGCTCGCGGCCGGCGAAGTGCGCGAACGGGTCAGGTGGGATTCCCGCCCTCGGTTCAGGCGGACGGCCCCTGGCGGCGCCGCCGAGCAGGCGGCGTTCGCGCTGGCTGAGTCCCAGCGCGTCGGCCAGCAGCCGCAGGGAGGTGCCGTGGGGACGGCGTCCGAGGCCCGATTCCGCGCGGCGGATGGTGCGGACGCTCAGCCCGGACCGCTCCGCGAGCTGCTGCTGGGTGAGCAGGGCCCGCTCACGCCATGCCCGCAGCAGCGGCGCCAGCCCGGATCCGGCGATCGATGCCTCGGCGCCGCCGTTGCTGGCGATCGGCGTCGCCGGCCGTTCCCGAAGCGACATGCGATCCCCGCCTCCTGTCGTGATCGGGAAGAGTCTAAGCCGGAATCCACCGAAGCCTATTCGGGAAGGGCCTTCGGCAGAGCGGACCCGGTGGATTTCGGCCAAGCGCTGCGCGGCACGACTCCGTGAGG
>WNGB01011841.1_pt1 | contig 11909 bp, 14 predicted proteins | sample 5400681 | NCBI WGS metagenome assembly WNGB01 (sample SAMN13153367, study PRJNA577476) | soil metagenome | isolation source: 115 cm soil or saprolite under grassland replicate 2 | place: USA:California | collected 2016-06-15 | reverse complement strand
GTGCCTTCGTCCCACAGCCGCCGAAGAGGGTTATACGGGAACGTCACTGCTCCTCCTCGCGCGAGGACTGCCACAGATCGAATTATTGACATCAGATGTCATCGCCGATAGCATCAAGCATCATGCCGAGAACGACACTGAACCTCGATGCGTCTGTCCTACGAGAGGTGAAGCGCCGGGCTAAGGACCAGGGCAAGAGCGTTGGCGACGTCATCTCCGAGATCGTTGGGCCAGCCCTCGCGCAGAGGAACCGGAGAGCGGGCCATCCCGAGCTTCGTTGGCGGACAGCACGCATGGGACCCGCCAAGGTCGATCTGGAGGACAAGGAGGCCGTCCGGCAGGCCATCGGAGATCGATGAGTGCGACGATCGACGTCAATATCCTGCTCTACGCGTCCGACGAGTCGAGCTCGCTCCATGCGAAGGCTGCGGAGCTGCTCGACCGGTTAGCGCGGGGACCGGATCTTCTCTATCTCTTCTGGCCCGTGGTCATGAGCTATCTGCGTCTAGCCACGCACTCGGCGATCTTTCCCCGGCCGCTTTCCGTTGAGATCGCCACCGGGAACGTCGGCCAGCTCTTGGGGCTTCCGCACACCCGCGCAGTCGGTGAAGGTGATGACTTCTGGCAGGTGTACGGCGCGGTAACGTCCGGCACCGTTGTACGGGGGAATCTCGTCTCGGACGCCCATCTCGTGGCGCTCATGCGGGAGAACGGCGTCGGCACGCTGTGGAGCCACGATCGCGATTTTCGGAAGTTCGAGGGGGTGCGAGTCCGAGACCCCTTCGCGTAGGGCAGATGGCTGCGACCTGACGACAAGCCGTCATAGGATGCCGCGATGGCGAAGGAGCGCGTGCGTCTCCGCATCGGGAACATGGGCAAGGCCGTGCTGATTACGGGTCAGGTCTACCAAGAACCGAAGGACGCGCTGAACGAGTTCGTCTCGAACGCCGCGGACGAATACGCAGGCAGGCCGCCGCGGCGGGCGGATCCGCATCGTGCTGCAGCGGCGCGGTCGGCATCCAGTGATCGCCGTGGAGGACTGGGGCCGAGGGATGGATGCTGACCGGCTTCGTGAACTTGGAGAGAAGGCCATCGGGATCCTCGCGTTCCAGCAGCTTGGCGCGCGCTGCGACATCGTCATGCGCCTCGACGCCTCCGAGCAGACCCTCGCCCTTCCATGCGAACGGGGTAGGGCAATCGCGGAGCTTGACCCCAACGAACGTCGTCGAGCCCGCCGCGAGGCCGGCACCACGGCGTACATCGGTGATCTCGATCCCGGCGCACTCCGCGTGCTCACCCTTCGCAAGTTCGTCGACTAGCTCCGCCGCCGTAGGGGAGCTGCCCTCGCACGGTGTGACTATCAGATCGAGGTGACCGAAGGCCGTCGGTCAGAGATCGTCACTCCGGAGGAACCAGACGGCATCCGGCTCGACGTCCCGACCCGGCACACACCCAGGGGACGGATCGAGTTTGCAATGTGTGTCGCGCCGCGTCCGGACCAACGTCGCAGAGTCGCCGTTGTCGGACGACGGGCCGGCGCGCAGTCCTTCGGGATCGCGAGGCGTTCCCGGTCTTCTTCGATGCCGTCCGGTCCATCGAACCGGTCGTGCTGCGGACACTCGAGCGCGTCGCGCGCGAGGTGGATCTCTCGGTGACCGAGCGCTTGAACGACGCTGGCCGCCGGATCTTCGGACGCGTCCTCAAGGAGCTCTCCGATCTCGACAACCCGATGCGCACCGCCGCTGGCCATCGAACCCGGTGAAGGGGCCCTGCTCGGCAGCGGGCGAGAGATCGGTGCGCCGCGACCAATCTCCGTGTCGGCAGGCGCACGGGAATTGGAGCCGCTCTCGGTCGAGGATTACATCCCGAATGCGAGCGCACCGGAGGAACTCCCCTTACACCCTCCGTCGCGGGCGAACCCCGCAGCGGGCCGGACCAAAGCGCTGCCCAGCACCGCGCCGGATCCATCGCCCGACGGCCTGAGGAGCCGATTCGACGATGGAGCGGGGCTCGTCTGCTACAACGACCGCCATCCTGACTATCTCATGGTCAAGGCGGAGGAAGCGGCCCTTCTCGACTATCTCTCGACCCTCGTGGCCAAGGAGCACGTCGTCTTCAACAATCCGCGTGCGGCGCCGGGCGAGTTGGCGGAGGAGATGGTTCGAATGCTCGTTCGTGTTCGTCGGTACCTTCCACGCAAGCTATAAGCATCGTCGTTCGCCGCTGGATCTCGCGGTTGGCGTGGCTGTGTCGCACGAAGAGGCATCTCCGGTGCACGCCCAGGCCACTTGACTGGCGAGACCAGGAGGCTGGGCAGCCACCCTGTTCTTTCGTTTTCGCCAGTGTTACGCGTGGTCCGCCAACTTCTCGGTTCGAATGAATCGCACTCAAGAGGTCAGGGGTTCGATCCCCCTCAGCTCCACAGCGTGTGATCTCTCAAGACAGCGTGTGATCTCTCAAGACATCGTGGAAACCACGCCGACTGCGGCTGGTAGCCCGCACGTGACACCAGCGCCGTGCCGAGACCGGGAAAGTCGCAATGTGCGGCCGGCGGCACCGGTCATCGCGGTCCGTTCGCCGAGCCTGCGAAAGTTGGCCGGCTGCCACGAAGCGGTGCGAGGTCGCGGTAGCCAAGCGAGATCTGCCCCAGCCCCGCGGCGTCCTCGGTGTGCGGTACAAAGGACGCCCGCTGTGTCTCAGGCAGTCGCTCGAGGAGCTCGCGTGTCGCAAGGATGTACTCGTGCGACGGGACGGAGTTCTTCGCGAGGCGGTGCGGCACGATCACGTCGATGCCGTGGACCTGTGCCGTCTCGCCGATCCGCTGGCGCGAATAGCGCCCGTAGTGGGCGATCAGCTTGAGCGTCAGCTCGGGCGCTCTGGCGCAGGCGTCGCAGGAGCACTGTCGCCGCTCGAGGAATCTTCGCATTCGTCGATGGAAGCTGAGGTACGAGTCCTCGAGCCACTGGATCAGCTCAGGAGCGACACCTTCGCCGACGAAGAAGACGGCGTCGCCCTCGAGCTGGGCCATCTCGAGACGGCCGCTCAGGCTCGCGACAATGGTGTTGAGCATGCGTCGCACCAAGACGTCGGAGTGCTCCAGCTCGGTCGTCGCCATGAACTTCGTATATCCGGAAATGTCGGCGAGAACGAGCGGCCCTTCCGTCGTGGCCATGTGCGGGGATTCTATGGCGCTCGGACCGGTGCCCTCGCGGCCATGCGATTCAACGCATCTATTCGCCCCGGTCAACCGGGGTCGCGAACTGGCGACGTTCAGCGACCTTGGCCCGATCAGGGAGCGCAGCTTTCCGCTTCGATGAGCTTCTTCAGGACGACCAGATCGTCATAGCTCACCGCGGCCGTGAACGGCACGAGCCACGGGCTCAGCCCTGAGCGTGACCGAACGGCCGCCGCGTTGACTCCCCTGCCCGGTAGCCTGAAAACGATGAGCACGCGAGTCAGGTTGCCGACGCCGTACGGGCGTTGCAGCTTCTGTTTGCGCGAAGATGTCGCGCTCACGCGCGAGCATGTTTTCGCGCGCTGGCTCGTGGAGCGACTGCGCGCATGGCGTGTGACCGCGAGCGGGCACGCGCTGGCCGACACCGCTCCGCAGACCCGGATCGCCGATCTGGTCGCGAACGTGTGCGGAGCCTGCAATCACGGATGGATGAGCAGTTTGGAGGTCAGCTTCCGACAGGCCGTATTCGGCACGTCGCGCCCCGAGCGCCTGGCCGCGCCGACCCGTCAAGTCCTGAGTCGTTGGTTCACCAAGACCGCGACGTTGGTGGCTTACGCGGCAGGCCAGGAGCTGATTCCCGACGAACAATGGTCCGAGCTCCCGAACGCGATGCCCGCCGGGATCCGCGTCGGTCTTGCACGGATTCGTCGCCCGCGGCAACCGTTGGATCTTGGATTCGAATACTCGGAGACGCACGCGGACCATCGAACGGCGCGGGTTATGAGCGTCGCCGTGCAAGTCGACGACCTCGTTGGCATCGTCACGCGAACGCCGTTCCTGGCCGTGCGAGCGACGACCTTGTGGCCGATCCGCTCACACGTCCTGCGCTGGACGACGCTGCCGGTCGTGAACCGCCTGACCGATCTCACCGCCGGCTAGTGCGAGCGACACGTCAGGCGATCAGCGCTTGGCGGATCGGGGGGTCGCCCAGGTCGCATCCGCATCGGAGATCCACGCGGTGTCGAACCTGGCAGCGGCGTGGATCGCGGTCAGACGCAGCTCACCCGTGCCGCTATTGACGAATCCGCTAGGGACCCGGAGGTCCGAGAACGATCTGGCCGCCCCACCGCAACGATGCTGTCGTCGCCGACCTCGAACGTTGCCTGACCAGACTCGACGACGAAGACCTCGGCGTCGGGATATCGGTGAAGCTTCGGCCCAGCAGCAGGGGCGGCATGCACGAAGATCAGCGAGACGGGAACTTCGCCGTGATCCGCTCCGACGAATTCATGCACGTGCTTGGTGCGCGGCAGCTCGTCGCGCTTTACGACAATGGGCATCTCACTTCGTCCTCCGTTTTGTCCTGTCGAATCGCCAGCGGGTCGCGCCGGATGGTTCCTTCGTGGCCACACCGAAAGCGGTCACAGGCGTGACGGCGTACAGATCCCACGGCGGCGGTCCAGCACTGGGCGCGCTGTACTCGGCCGTGATGGCACCGTCGCTCGCGCTCGCCGGCCATCCCTGCGCTGCATACCGCTCGGCCAGACGCCTGACCGTCGCGTGGTCGGTCACCTTGGCGGCCGTGCCCTCGACGACGAGGTCGAGCCCGTCGAGCCCAACGGCGATGACGCAGTGCGGATTCTCCGCGAGGTTCTGGCTCTTGCGGGTGCCGGCGCCGCTCGTGAAGTAGAACATCCCGTCGACCCACAGCGCCCCGACGCCTGTGACGTGCGGCCGGCCGTCGTCACGCACCGTGGCCAACCAGTAGGACTTCATGGCGCCCGCCTCTTCCGGGGTCTGTGTGGCGGTCGCTTCGAGCTGGCCGAGCGCGCGCGACCAGGGGATCGGCTTACTGCCATAGATATCGAGGCTCTTCTGCTGCATCGCTCGCCTCCTACCACGTGGATTTTGGGATGTGCCGCGGTGACCGCGATAATCGCACGTGACGTGGGACTCTTCTCGAGCGACGATCCCGAGCGCCAGGCGAACATCGCCTTCATCCTTATTTTCCTGGGGATCATCTTCGTCGGCGGACTGACGATCTGGCTGTTCTACGGCGCCAGCTTTTGAGCACTGGCGACGAAGAACGAAGCGAGTATGGAGCGAGCTTCTAGCCCGCCGACCGCGCGCGACGCATTAAGGGGAGTGCAGCGATGACCACCACACACCTGAACAATTACATCGACGGGCGCTGGGTGGACGGTTCCTCAGGAGATTCATTCGAGGACACCGATCCGGCCAACGGCGACATCATCGCCACTGCCACGAAGTCCACGACCGCGGACGTCGACAGGGCCGTCGAGGCCGCGAAGCGGGCGTATGAGCCGTGGCGCCTCTTCCCGGCTCCGAAGCGAGGCGAGATCCTTTACCGCGCCGCCGAGATAATGCTCCGACGGAAGGACGACCTCGCGCGCGACATGACCCTCGAGATGGGCAAGGTCCTCGCAGAGTCCCGTGGCGATGTCCAAGAGGGCATCGACATGACCTATTACATCGCCGGGGAGGGCCGCCGTCAGTTCGGCGACGTCGTACCGGCCGAGCTGCCCAACAAGTGGGCCATGAGCATGCGGCATCCCCACGGCGTCATCGCCGCCATCACGCCGTGGAACTTCCCGTTCGCCATCCCGACGTGGAAGATCATGCCCGCGCTCATCCTCGGCAACACCGTCGTGTTCAAGCCCGCGTCGTACACGCCGATGCTCGCGGTGCGTCTGGTGGAGATCCTCGAGGAAGCCGGTCTGCCTAGGGGCGTGCTCAATCTCGTGCTCGGATCCGGCGGCGAGCTTGGCGATCACCTCGTCCAGCATCCCAACGTCGACCTCATCTCGTTCACCGGATCGAGCGACACCGGCGCGCACCTCAGCGAGATCGCCGGCCGCCTGCTGAAGCGAGTATCGGCAGAGCTCGGCGGCAAGAACGCGATCGTTGTGCTCGACGACGCCGACGTCGACTTGGCGCTCGACGGCATCGTGTGGTCGGCGTTCGGCACGTCCGGCCAGCGCTGCACGGCAGCCTCGCGGGTCATCGCGCATCACGGCGTCGCGAACGATCTCATCGACAAGCTTGTGGGCCGGGCGAAGAAGCTCCGGCTCGGACACGGCCTCGAGGCCGCGACGGACGTCGGACCCGTTGTGTCGAAGCAGGCACAGGACAAGGTCGCGAGCTACATGCCGATCGCCGAGAAGGAGGGCGCGACGATCGCGGCGGGCGGCCGCGTCCCGACGGAGGGCGCGCTCGCGAAAGGTTTCTTCCACGAGCCGACGGTGCTCGTGGACGTGAAGCCGAACATGCGCGTCGCGCAGGAGGAGATCTTCGGGCCGGTGACATCGGTCATCGAGGTCAAGGGCATCGACGAGGCCGTCAAGGTGCTCAACAACACGAAGTACGGCCTGTCGTCCTCGGTGTACACGCGCAACGTCAACAACGCGTTCCGCTTCATGCGCGACGCAGAGACCGGGATCGTGTACGTGAACGCCGGCACGATCGGCGCCGAGATCCAGTTGCCGTTCGGTGGCATGAAGGCGACCGGCAACGGCCACCGTGAAGCCGGCCGTGCAGCCCTCGACGTCTACTCCGAGTGGAAGTCGATCTACATCGACTACTCCGGGAAGCTGCAGCGTGCGCAGATCGACACCGACGGAGGCAAGGCCCCCTAGCCGGCGGCCGCCCGGGTCAGCTCGCGACGGGAAGCGTGATCCGCATCTCGGTGCCCTGGCCGGGCGCGCTTCTCGCCTCGATCTCCCCGGCGTGCGCGACGACGAGGCTCTTCGCGATCGCGAGCCCGAGGCCGGCGCCACGCGACTCCTCCGACTTGTAGAAGCGGTCGAACACGTGCGGCAGCGCGTCGGCCGCGATGCCCGGACCGCTGTCGCGCACCCACACCAGCAGCCGACCGTCCGATGACGACGCGCCGACGCGGACGGTCCCGCCGCGCGGCGTATAGCGGAGCGCATTCGAGAGCAGGTTCGAGAGGACCTCGTGCATCCGCACCGGATCGAGCTCCACCCGCGGCAGCGCGCCATCGACCGCGGTGGCGAGGTCGACCCCCCCGCCGTCGGCCTGGGTGCGGAACGACGCGACCGAGTCCGCCAGGAGCTCGGCGACGTCGGTGGGCTCGCGGTGCAGCGCGAGCGCGCCCGCCTCAGCGAGCGAGAGCGTGCGCAGGTCGTCGATCAGCCGCGAGAGGACGCGCGTCTCGTCGAGGATGGGCTCCAGATGAGGCGCGTCCGCGGGGTACAGGCCGTCGAGCAGTGCCTCGAGATTGCCCTGCATGATCGTGAGCGGCGTGCGCAGCTCGTGCGTGACGTCCGCGAGAAGACGCCGCCGTTGCTCCTCGCTGCCCTCGAGACGCGCGGACATCGAGTTGAACGCGCCGGCGAGCGAACGCAGCTCGCGCGGCCCGCGTGGCCGCACGCGCACGCCATAGTCGCCCGCCTCGACGCTCTCAGCGGCTTCGATCAGGTCGCCGAGCGGGACCACGAGCCGGCGGATCCCGCGCGCGACGGTAGAGGCGACAACGAGAACGACGAGCGCGGCGAGCGGAACGAACGCGGCGAGACCGGCGCCCGCGGTCGCGGAGAACGCACCGATGAGCAACGTGACGAATGCCGCGACCACGAAGGCAAAGAGGAGGAAGAAGCCGATAGCGAACACCGCGGCGCGGCGCACGAAGCGGCCCCGCATGCCGTGCCAATCGCCTCCGGCAGCGGGCGGGAAGGGTTCATCCTGCGGCCACCACGGCGGCCGCCGGTCCGTGCTCCACGCGCCCCGGCGCCAGCCTCGGCGCCCCCCCGGCGGCATCACTACGTCTCGTCGTCGGCGAAGCGATAGCCGACACCGTATGCGGTGAGCAGGTAACGGGGCTCCCTCGGGTCGGACTCGAGCTTGCGCCGGATGTTCTTCACGTGAGCATCGATGGCGCGCTCATACGACTCGAAGGCGACGCCGTGCACCGCGTCGAGCAGCTGCGCGCGCGTGAAGATGCGCCCGGGCGCCCGCGCCAGCGCTAGGAGAAGCTGGAACTCCGTAGGCGTGAGCTCGACCGGGCGGTCGCCAACGCGCACGCGCATCCTTGGTATGTCGAGCGTGACGTCGCCGGCGCGCACAATGTCGCCGACATCGGGTGCCTTCTCGGTTCGCCGAAGGACCGCGCGGATCCGCGCAACGAGCTCCTTCGGGCTGAACGGCTTGGTCACGTAGTCATCTGCGCCGATCTCGAGGCCCGCGATCTTGTCCGCCTCGTCGCCCCGCCCGGTGAGCATCACGATCGGCACGGTCGAGTCGTGGCGCAGCGCGCGGGCGACGTCGAGGCCATCGAGCTCGGGCAGCCCGAGATCGAGCACGACGAGATCGGGGCGCGACGATCGCGCGGTCGCGAGCGCCGCCTTCCCATCGGAAGCGCTCACGACCGCGAATCCCGCGTGCTCCAGGTAGTCCCGCGCGAGCTGGACGATCTTCGGCTCGTCGTCGACGACGAGGACCGTCTTCATGCTCGCGATGCTAGGTGCTGGTCGAGGAGGGTCGGTCGCCACTCGGCTTCTCGCCGTGGAGCTCGCGGTGGAGCTCCTCGATCCGCTGTCGACCGTTACCCCAACCGCGAGGGCCGTAACCCCCGCCTCTCCCCCACCAGGCCGCGCGGAACAGGCCGAAGATGAGGAAGAAGAACAGGAGCGGGAATAGCAGACCGAGGAAGCCGAAGCCGAACCCCCAGTGCGGATAGCCGTAGTACGCGACCGGCGCGGCGCCGGCGGGAAGGCTGGTGGCGAGTCCCTGTGATAGGCCGATCTGGTACCCAACGATGCCGACGACCACCGCGATGGTGGCGACGACGATGACCCTGAGAGCGTTCATCGTGTGACCCCTTTCGTCTTTGTCTCTCGCTCAGAAGCCTCGCTCCGGGATGTGAAGTGGTGATGAAGACGACGCGGAGAGGTCCGGCCGGCTCAGCGCAGTGTCGCGTCGAGCCAGCGCGCGACCTGCTCGACGGCGAGGGACTCCTTGACGCCGAAGTCGTGACCGGCGCCTTCCAAGACAGCGAGGTCGATGAGCGGATTGACGAGCGCGATCCGCTGCAGCACCGCGAGGGGCCCGAGCTGGTCGTGTTCGCCCTGGACCACGAGCGTCGGGCACCGGACGCCTTGCAGCGCCTCTTCGTCCGCGGCACGTGGACGACCCGGCGGTGAGATCGGATGGCCGAGGATGGCGAGGGCGTCGGGTGGTTCGACCGCCGCGAGAAAAGCGCACATGCGGCCACCGAAGCTACGACCGACGAGGGCGACCTTCTCGTGTTCCGCCCGCAGCTCGTCGCGCGCCCGGCGAAGTTCCTCGAGCTCCGAGAGGTAGTCGCGGCTCGGACGCTTCCCTCGGGTGCGGAATGTGATCGCGCGGCTCGCGATGTCGTACGAGGCGAGGCACCGCGCGAGCGCGCGCAGGACCGGTTGCGTCGAGGTGCCACCGTATCCCGGCGCGAGGACCGCAGCGCGCGTCAACGCGCCTTGGCGCGGATCTTCGGCAGCTTCTGCTCCAGCCCGATCGCCGGCGCGAGCAGATCGCCGACGGCGGCGATGCGCGCCGGCATGTTCGCCATCGTGAACGCATCGGGCCGGCCGAGCGCGCCGATCTCGTCCCAGCGCAGCGGCGCCGACACCGGCGCGCGGCGGATGGGCCGGACGCTGTACGGCCCGGCGGTCGTCTTGCCTCCGACGTTCTGCAGGAAGTCGATGTAGATCCCGCGGCGGCGGTCCTTCACCACTTCTACCGTGATGAGCTTCGGCGCCCGTTCCCGCGCGGCCTTTCCGAGCTCGAGGACGAAGTTGCGAGACTCCTCGAACGTGTACTTGCGCGCGATCGGGACCCACACGTGGATGCCGCGCGAGCCGGTCGTCTTGGGGAATCCTTGAAGGTCCATGCCGTCGAGCAGGTCATGCACGATCGCCGCAGCCTCCTTCACGTCGTCCCACTTCGCGCCGGTCTGCGGGTCGAGATCGATGATGGCGATGTCCGGATGATCGGGGTCATCCACGCGCGACAGCCACGGGTGGATCTCGATCGCGGTGTAGTTCGCGAGCCAGACGAGCGTCGCGAGGTCGTTGCCGAGAACGTAGTCGATGCCGCCCTCGCGTCCGGCCGTCTTGTCGACCCAGGTCTGGACCCATTTCGGGGTGAACTCCGGCCTGTCCTTCTGGTAGAAGAACGGGCCGGCGATGCCGTCAGGCATCACCTTCATCGTGAGCGGTCGGTCGTGGATCGCCGGAAGGAGATATGGCGAGACCTCGGTGTAGTAGCGGATGAGGTCCGCCTTGGTGTAGCCATCTTCCGGGAACAGGACCTTCTCGAGGTTGGTCAGCCGTAGGGCGTGACCGTCGACGTGCAGGACGGACGGCACGCGCGTTTGCGGCTGGTGCCCGAGCCCCGTCGGCGATGCCGAGCCAGCTCGGACGCTGCGCTCGGCTTCGCGCAGCGCGTTCTTCGTCGACTCGCGGCGCTCCTCGCCGGTGCACTCTTCGGGACTGACGTCGGCACGCAGCCCGCGGTAGGTCGGATGGCGGAGCGTGCCTTCGCGGGTCATCTCGGCGTACTGGACCTCGCATACGAGTTCGGGCACGCACCAGTGCGCGGGTTGGTTCACGCGAGGCTCGATCGCGAACGGCCTGGTCGGCGACTCGCGCTCCTTGAGCGTTGCGAGCAGCTCCTTCAGCGTGCGCTCGTCGAACCCCGAGCCGACATGACCGACGGGCACGAGCTTGCCGTCGCGGTAGATGCCGAGCAGCAGCGCGCCGAGCGTGTTCGATCGGCCGCCCTGACCTTCGGTCCAGCCGCCGACGACGCACTCCATGGTGCGGAAGGCTTTGATCTTCACCCAGGCGCCGGAGCGGTTCTGCGTGTAGCGCGAGTCGAGGCGCTTCGCCACGATCCCCTCGATGCCCTGTTCCTTCGCCGCTTCGAACAGCGCGCGTCCCGTTCCGATGAACTGCTCCGACCGGCGGATCGCGCCCATCGGCGTGATGACCTCGTCGAGCAGTCGCTGGCGTTCGCGCAGCGGGCGCTTCGCGAGGTCCTCGCCGTCGAGCCACAGCAGGTCGAAGACCTCGTACACGATCGGCGTGGTACGCCTGAGCTTCCGCACCTGCGACTCGTCGCGCACGTGCATGCGGGGCTGGAGCCGCTGGAACGACGGGACGCCACGTTCATCCAGCGCGATGACCTCGCCGTCGAAGATGGCCTGGTACCCGCCGGTGTTCGCTTCGGCGATCTGGTGCGCCTCCGGATATTGTGCGGTGCAGTCGAGGAGATTGCGCGTCTGCAGCCGTACGACACCCCCGTCGACGAACGCGATCGTGCGGACGCCGTCCCATTTCGGCTCGAACGCGAACTCGGGCGAGTCGAATGGCTCCTCGGCCGTGATCGCGAGCATTGGCTCGATCTTCGCGTCGAGCGGATGATCCTTCGCGACCGGACCATGCTTGATCATCAGCCAGTCGCGTCCCTCGTTCTGCTTCGTCTTCACCAGGACCCACTCGCCCTCGAGGCGCCGGCCATGGAACGCGACCTTGTACTCGTTCTCGCTGTCCTTGAGCAGGTCGTAGGTGCCCTGGTCCCAGATCGTCATCGTCCCGGCGCCATAGCCGTCGGGGATGACACCGTGGAAGGTCAGGTACTCGATCGGGTGATCCTCGGTGTGAACGGCGAGCCGGCGTTTGCCGCCTTCGAGCGGCGGTCCCTGGGGCACCGCCCA
>WNGB01020622.1_pt1 | contig 11910 bp, 9 predicted proteins | sample 5400681 | NCBI WGS metagenome assembly WNGB01 (sample SAMN13153367, study PRJNA577476) | soil metagenome | isolation source: 115 cm soil or saprolite under grassland replicate 2 | place: USA:California | collected 2016-06-15 | reverse complement strand
TCACCGGCCGGCTGGCCGTCACCGCCGAGCCAGTTGCCGAGGGCAACTTGTACAAGGCGATCACGATCGTGCACTACCACCGCCGCGCCGGCCGGTTCTACTTCAACCTGATCCGGCCGTTCCACCACGTCGTCGTACGACGCATGCTGGCCACCGGCACGCGCGAACGCTGACCGTCCCACCCGGACCGCCCACGAAGGCCAGGACGCATGTGACCCGCTCCACAGCGGATATATAGGTTTACTATGTATATTCGCCGGGGTGACCACCGCACCGCTCGATGAGATCGGCCTCGACTTCCTCGTCGCCGCGGCCCGGCTGACCCGGCTGGCCGCCCGGCACGTGACGACGATGCCGCATGCGACGATGCGGCTGCTCGGCCGGCTCGACGAGCTCGGCCCGACCCGGATCAGCGACCTCGCGAGAGCCGACCGCTGCTCGCAGCCGACGATGTCCACACTCGTGCAGCGCCTGGAGGACGCCGGCTGGGTCCGGCGCGACCCCGACCCGGCCGACTCCCGCGCGAGCCTCATCGGCCTCACGCAAGACGGCCGCCGCGAGCTCGACACGGCTCGCCAGCAGGCGGCCGCCGCGATCAGCGTGCGGCTGAACCACCTCTCCGCACCAGATGTACGACGGCTCGCCGACGCCATCCCCGTGATCCGCGAGCTCCTCGAGATGCCCCAGGAGGCAGCGACACCGTGACCAGCTCGTTCCGCAACCAGCCGAAGGCCGTCTGGGCCGTGGCGTTCGCCTGCGTGATCGCCTTCATGGGCATCGGGCTCGTGGACCCGATCCTGAAGCCGATCGCCGAGGACCTGCACGCCACGCCGTCCCAGGTGTCGCTGCTGTTCACCAGCTACATGGCGGTGATGGGCGTGGCGATGCTGATCACCGGCGCGGTGTCCAGCCGGATCGGCGCCAAGCGCACCCTGCTGCTCGGCCTGGTCACCATCGTGGTGTTCAGCGCGCTGGCCGGGATGTCGGACACGATCGGCGCCATCGTGGCCTTCCGGGCCGGCTGGGGCCTCGGGAACGCGCTGTTCATCGCCACCGCGCTGGCCACCATCGTGAACGCGGCCAGCGGTTCGGTCGCGCAGGCGATCATCCTGTACGAGGCGGCGCTCGGCGTCGGCATCGCGGCCGGCCCGCTCATCGGCGGAGAGCTCGGCTCGATCTCGTGGCGCGGCCCGTTCTTCGGCGTCGCGGTCCTCATGACGATCGCGCTCGGCGCGACAGCGTTCCTGCTCCCACGCACCGAGCCGAGCCCGGCCACCCGTCGTACGACGCTCCTCGACCCGCTCAGGGCGCTGCGGCACCGGTCGCTGGCGACGATCGCGGTGACGGCGCTGTTCTACAACTTCGGGTTCTTCACGCTGCTGGCTTTCACGCCGTTCCCGCTGGCGATGTCGGAGCGGCAGATCGGGCTGATCTTCTTCGGCTGGGGCCTCTGCCTGGCGTTCACGTCGGTGGTGGTGGCGCCGATCCTGCAGCGCCGGTTCGGCACCCTGCCGACCGTGCTCGTCACGCTCGCGCTGTTCGCGGCGGACCTGGCCGTCATGGGCGTGAACGCGCACCACAAGCCGGTGCTCGCCACCGGTGTGGTGGTCGCCGGTCTGCTGCTCGGTGTGAACAACACCCTGATCACCGAGGCCGTGATGGGCGCGGCGCCGGTGGAGCGCGGCACCGCGTCGGCGGCGTACAGCTTCGTGCGGTTCGCCGGCGGCGCGGTCGCGCCGTGGCTGGCCGGCCGGCTGGGCGAGGAGTACGGGATCCAGCTGCCGTTCTACGTCGGCGCTGCGGCCGTGGTGCTGGCCATCGGCGTACTCGCCACCGGCCGCAAGCCGCTCGCGCACCTGCACGCCCCGGCGGCGCACAGCCCGGCCGAGGCCGGCGTCCTCACGGCGGCCGACGCCTGACCTTCCGGCGGCTACTGTCGGTTGCATGACCGACCTCACGCTGGACGCGGCCATCGTCGCCGTCACCGTCTATCCCGACCGGGCGCGGATTACCCGCCGCGGCCAGGTCAAGGTCCCCGCCGGCGACCAGACCGTGTACGTCGAGCCGCTGCCGCTCGGCTTGCACGACGACTCGGTCCGGGTCTCCGGTCGCGGGCCCGCGACCGTGCTCGGCGTCGACGTGATCACCCGGCACCGGGCCGAGGCGCCCGACGAGACGGTGGCGGAGCTGGAGCGGCAGCGCCGCGGGCTGACCGCGCGGGCGGCGGAGCTGAACGACGCGGACGACGTGCAGGGCCGGCTGGACGCGTTCCTCGAGCAGCTCGCGCGCCGGGCCGGCGGCAGCTACGCCCGGACGCTGGCCGCGGGCGAGACCGGCACCGACACCCTGACCGGGTTCACCGACGCGCTCACCGCGAGGCTGGACGCCGTGCGGTCCGCCCGACGCGAGCTCGCCGAGCGGCGGCGCGACGTGTCCGACGAACTGGCAGCGCTGGAGCGGCGGCTCGCCGAGGTCTCCCAGCAGCGCTGGCCGGACCGGCGGTCGGCGGCGATCGCGCTCGACGTCGAGTCCGACGCCGAGGTGGAGATCGAGCTCTCGTACGTCGTGGGCGGCGCGGGGTGGAGCTCCGCGTACGACGCCCGCCTGACCGGCGAGCAGCTCACGCTGAACTGGTACGGCCTGGTCCGGCAGCAGACCGGCGAGGACTGGCCGGAGTGCGAGCTGACCCTGTCGACCGCCCGCCCGGCCGGCGCGGCCGAGATCCCCGAGCTCGACCCGTGGTTCCTGGACCGGTTCCGCCCGCCGCCCCCGCCGATACCGGCCGCACCCGCCGCCGCGCCGATGATGGCCCGGAGCCTGGCGCTCCGCGAGTCCGCAGCAGCGGACAGCATGGCCGCCGGCCCCGAGGGTGCCGCCTTCCTCGAGTCGTACGCGACCGTCGAGCAAGGCGTCGCCGCCGCGTCGTACACGCCGTCGCGACCGGTCGCGGTCCCCGCCGACGGTGCCGCGCACCGCGCGACGCTGGCAGCGTTCGAACTGGATGTGGCGCTCGACCACGTGACCGCGCCGGTGCGGTCGAACGACGTCCACCTGCGCGCCACGGTCACGAACTCGTCGGAGCACACGCTGCCCGCGGGCCGCGCCTCGGTCTTCCACGACGCGGACTTCGTGGGCTCCGCGGCGCTGCCGGTGTGGGCGCCGGGCGAGGAGGTCGAGCTGGCCCTCGGCCTGGACGACCGGATCCGGGTGGAGCGCAAGCTGGTTCGTCGTACGGCGTCCAAGGCCACCATCGGCTCGACCCGCCGGCGCGAGGTCGAGTACCTCACCACGATCGCGAACCACACCCCGCGCCCGGCCCGGGTCACTGTCCTCGACCAGGTCCCGGTGTCGCGCGACCACGAGATCACGGTGCGCACGCTGACCGTCGAGCCGGCACCGGCCGAGACCGACCCCACGGAGCTCGGCACGCTGACCTGGAAGCTCGAGATCGCCCCCGGCGAGGAGGCCGAGGTCCGGCTCGGACTGCGCGTCGAGACCGGCAAGAACGTGGAGCTCACCGGCTGGCGGGAGTGAGGACGCGGCGGCCGGCCGGTTGAACGCGTTGCTTAGGCTCGTGGGGTGACCCAGCGCCCCGGTTCCACGGACCTCGCGATGCGGCGCGCACTCAAGCGCGCGGACGACGGAAAGACCCTCGACCCGGCCGAGGCGGAGGTGCTGCTCGGCGCTGCCGGCGAGGATCTCGAGCGGCTGATGGCGGTCGCCGCCCGGGTTCGCGACGCGGGCCTGGCCGACGCCGGCCGGGCCGGGATCGTCACCTACTCCAAGAAGGTGTTCATCCCGCTGACCCGGCTGTGCCGGGACCGCTGCCACTACTGCACGTTCGCGACCACCCCGGGCCGCGTCGAGTCGCCGTACCTGAGCCCGGACGAGGTCCTGGAGATCGCGCGGCGGGGTGCGGAACTGGGCTGCAAGGAGGCTCTGTTCACCCTCGGCGACCGGCCGGAGGACCGCTGGGAGGCGGCCGAGCTGTGGCTGGACGAGGCGGGCTACGCCTCGACGCTCGACTACGTGCGCGCGATGGCGATCCGGGTGCTGGAGGAGACCGGCCTGCTGCCGCACCTGAACCCGGGCGTGATGTCGTGGCAGGACCTGCAGCGGCTCAAGCCGGTCGCCCCCAGCATGGGCATGATGCTGGAGACCACCTCGCGACGCCTGTACGACGAGAAGGGCGGCGCGCACTACGGCTCTCCCGACAAGGACCCGGCGGTCCGCCTGCGGGTGCTCGAGGACGCGGGACGGTCGAACGTGCCGTTCACCACCGGGCTGCTGATCGGGATCGGCGAGACGCTCGCCGAGCGGGCCGACTCGATCTTCGCGCTGCGCCGGGTCGCCCGGCAGTACGGCGGGGTGCAGGAGGTCATCATCCAGGGGTTCCGGGTGAAGCCGGACACGGCGATGCGCAACGACGACGACGTGCCGCTGGACGAGTGGCTGGCCGCGATCGCGGTGACCCGGATCGTGCTCGGGCCGCGGGCGCGGGTGCAGGCGCCGCCGAACCTGGTCGACCTGGACGAGTGCCGGCTGCTGCTCGCGGCCGGCGTGGACGACTTCGGCGGGGTGTCCCCGCTGACCCCGGACCACGTGAACCCGGAGCGGCCGTGGCCGCACCTGGACGACCTGGCGAGGGTGACCGCGGACGCCGGTTTCACCTTGCGGGAGAGGCTCACCGCGCACCCGGAGTACCTGCGGGAGCCATGGCTGGACCCACGGCTGCGTCCGCACGTGGACGCGCTCGTCGACCCGGCGACCGGGCTGGCGAACGAGGCCGCCCGGCCGGTGGGCCTGCCGTGGCAGGAGCCGGACGGCGGCTGGGGCGACGCGGGCCGGACCGACCTGCACACGGCGATCGACACCGAGGGGCGCCGTACCGAGACCCGCTCGGACTTCGACGCCGCCTACGGCGACTGGGACGCGCTGCGTGAGGACGTCGCGGGACGCTCGGCCCCGGAGCGGCTCACCGGTGATGTGAAGGCCGCGCTCGCGGCCGCCGAGCGGGACCCGGCCGGGCTGTCCGACGCCGAGGCGCTCACGCTGATGACCGCGACCGGGCCGGCGCTGGACCAGCTGGCGCGGATCGCGGACCAGTTGCGCAAGGCAACGGTCGGTGACGACGTGACGTACGTGGTCAACCGGAACATCAACTTCACCAACGTCTGCTACACCGGCTGCCGGTTCTGCGCGTTCGCCCAGCGCCGTACCGACGCCGACGCGTACTCCCTGTCGATGGACGAGGTGGCGAATCGCGCACAGGAGGCGTGGGTGGTGGGCGCCACCGAGGTCTGTATGCAGGGCGGCATCCACCCCGATCTGCCGGGCACCGCCTACGCCGACCTGGTGCGGGCGGTCAAGGACCGCGTGCCGGACATGCACGTGCACGCGTTCTCGCCGATGGAGATCGTGAACGGCTCGGTGCGCACCGGGCTGTCGATCGAGGAGTTCCTGCTGTCGGTCAAGGAGGCCGGGCTGGACAGCATCCCGGGGACGGCCGCCGAGATCCTCGACGACGACGTGCGCTGGATCCTGACCAAGGGGAAGTTGCCGACGGCAACGTGGATCGAGGTGATCAGCACCGCGCACCGGGTCGGCCTGCCGTCGTCGTCCACGATGATGTACGGCCACGTGGACTCGCCGCACCACTGGGTCCAGCACCTGCGCACGATCGCTGCCGTGCAGGACGAGACCGGCGGGTTCACCGAGTTCGTGCTGCTGCCGTTCGTGCACACGAACGCGCCGATCTACCTCGCCGGAGTGGCGCGGCCGGGCCCGACGTACGACGAGAACCGGGCGGTGCACGCGATGGCGCGGATCATGCTGCACGGGCGGATCGACAACATCCAGTGCTCGTGGGTGAAGCTCGGCGTCGACGGCTGCGTGGACGTGCTGAACGGCGGAGTCAACGACCTCGGCGGCACGCTGATGGAGGAGACCATCAGCCGGATGGCGGGCTCCCAGCACGGCTCGGCGAAGTCCGTCGAGGAGCTCACCGCGATGGCCACCGCCGCCGGCCGCCCCGCCCGCCAGCGCACCACCACGTACGGCGAGGTCCCGGCCCGCCGAGCTCTCGGCCTGGTCTGACCGCTGCGGCCACAAGGGCCCGACGAACGCCGACACGCCGGGTCACAAGGGCCCGATGATGGGACTGGTTGTTCAGGGTGGGTTCAGGGACGCTGGGTGAGGATGGCCGGCGTGGAGGCGAGCGCGGATGCGGGTGCTGGTGGTGGAGGACGAGCGGCGGCTCGCCGCCGGGCTGCACGCCGGCCTGGCGGCGGAGGGGTTCGCGGTCGACGTCGCGCTGAACGGGACCGACGGGCTCTGGCTGGCGCGGGAGAACCCGTACGACGTGCTGGTGCTGGACCTGATGCTGCCGGGGGTGGACGGGTTCGACATCTGCCGGACGCTGCGGGACGAGGGCACGTGGACACCGGTCATGATGCTGACCGCGCGCGACGCCGACTCCGACCAGGTACGCGCCTTCGACGCCGGTGCGGACGACTACCTGACGAAACCGTTCTCGTACGCCGTCCTGCTGGCCCGGCTGCGCGCGCTGCTGCGGCGGGGCGCGGCGGAGCGGCCGGCGGTGCTGGCGGCCGGTGACCTGCGGGTGGACCCGGCGGCGCGGCGCGCCTGGCGGGGTGAGGTCGAGCTGGACCTGACCGCGCGCGAGCTCTCGGTGTTGGAGTACCTGGTCCGGCGGCGGGGTGATGCGGTGTCGAAGCGGGACATCCTCGAGCACGTGTGGGACTACGACTTCGAGGGCGACCCGAACATCGTCGAGGTGTACGTGCGCCGGCTGCGCAACAAGCTCGACCGCCCGTTCGGCCGGGCGGCTATCGAGACGCTGCGCGGCGCGGGCTACCGGCTGGACGCGAGCGGCGGATGAGCGTGCGGGCCCGGCTGACCGCGACCGCCGTCCTGGTGGTCGGAATCGCCCTGGTCGCCGGTGGCGCCGCGCTCGTGTGGGTGCTCGGCTCCGCGCTCACCGACCAGGTCTGCGCGACCGCGAAGGACCGCGCCGCCGAGATCGCCGCCCAGGTTGCGCACGGCAACAACTCCGGCCTCGGGACCGCGGGCGAGCTGGTCCGGGTGGTCGACGCGACCGGCCGGGTCGTCACCGCGAGCGACACCGTGCCGCTCGACCCCGCGCCGCCGGGGACCTGCCGCCGGTACGAGCCGGAGTCCCTGGAGGACGACTACCTGGTCGCCACCGCGCCCGTGCCCGCCGGGACCCGGCCGCTGAGAGTGGTCGTCGGCGAGCCGCTGGTCGACGTGCTGGAGTCCACCCATCTGCTGACCCGGGCCCTGCTGGTCGGCCTGCCGGTGCTGCTGCTGCTCGTCGGCGCGACCACCTGGTTCGTCACCGGCCGCACGCTGGCGCCGGTGACCGCGATCCGCCGCGAGGCCGACCTGATCACAGCCGCCGGCCTGGACCGCCGGGTCCCGCAGCCGGCCAGGCGCGACGAGGTCGCCCGGCTCGCCGAGACCGTCAACCGGATGCTCGACCGGCTCGAACGCGCCCAGGCGAGCCAGCGCAGGTTCGTCTCCGACGCCTCCCACGAGCTGCGCTCCCCCGTCGCGTCGATCCGCCAGTACGCCGAGCTGGCCCTCGCGCACCCTGGCAGTACTACGCTGCCGGAGCTGGCCGGGACCGTGCTCGCCGAGAACCTGCGAATCCAACGCCTGGTCGACGACCTGCTGCTGCTCGCCCGCGCCGACGAACGGCTGCTGACGCTGCCGAAGGGACGCGTCGACCTGGACGACCTGGTCTTCGAGGAGGCCCGGCAGCTGCGCGAGACGACCGGTGCCGAAGTCCGCACCGGCGCGGTGTCCGCGGGCCAGGTGCGCGGCGACGCGACCGCGCTGCGCCGGGTACTGCTCAACCTCGGCGAGAACGCGGTCAGGTACGCGCGGCACACCGTGGAGTTCGCGCTGGCCGAGCGGGACGGGTTCGTCGTACTGGACGTCTCCGACGACGGCCCCGGCGTGCCGGCCGCGGAACGCGAGCGGGTCTTCGAGCGGTTCGTGCGGCTCGACGGGGACCGCAGCAGGGACGACGGCGGCAGCGGCCTGGGGCTCGCGATCGTGGCCGAGCTGGTCCGGGCGCACGGCGGATCGGTCGAGCTCGGCGACGGCGAGCTGGGCGGGACGCGGGTCCGGGTGCGGCTGCCGGCATCCTGACCGGGCTGGTTCAGGGGAGGTTCAGCGTCGGCGGAGCACTGTGGTGGGGTCAGCCCGGAAGGACACCGCCGGCCCTCGAGCCCGGCGCAGTCCAGCACCACCCCGACGGCCACTCCCACGTCGCCCGCACCGACGACCGCCCCGACGTCGGCGCCGGTCAGCCGGATGCCGCCGGGACCGGCCTGCATCCGCCCGGAGAGCGGCACCGGCTGCATTCGGGTCGCCCCCGCGACGCAGCGCGTCGACCTGATCGTGCCGGTCTTCTCGAACCCGAGGAGGATCGACAACCCGCTGGAGCCGGCGGCGGTGACGACCCAGGTCCTGTACGGCGGGACCGTGGCCGGCAAACCGTTCCGCACCGAGGTCACGCGACTGCCCGGCACCAAGCTCATCCACTGGCAGGGGCAGACGATCCCCGCGCTGATCTCGCAGTACATGGCGTTCTCCGACGGCCGGATCGCGGAGGTGGCGCTGGACTGGTTCGCCCAGGCAGACGACGGCGCGGTCTGGTATCTCGGCGAGGACGTGCGCGAATACGAGGACGGCAAGGTCGCCACCACGGAGGGCTCCTGGGAGGCCGGGAAGGCCGGCCCGCCGGCGATGATCATGCCGGCGGCCCCCAAGGCCGGCATGGCATACCGGTCCGAGAACGCGCCCGGCATCGTCTTCGAGGAGGACCGGGTGCTCGCGACCGGGCGCACGGTCATGGGCGCCAGCGGCGCGGTGACCGGCGCGATCGAGGTGTCCGAGCTGCACGCGGACGGAGCGCACGAGAACAAGATCTACGCCCCTGGGTACGGCGAGTTCTACACCGCCACCAACGGCGAGCTCGAGGCCGCGTCGCTGGCGATCCCGACCGACTTCCGGCCCGGCGGCGTGCCCGCACCACTCGCGACGCTGTCCCACGCCGTCCGGTCCGTGTACGACGCGCTGGTGGCGAACCGCTGGTCCGACGCCGCTGCCGCGTACCGCTCGGTGACCTCGGCCGGCTACCGCCCCGGCGGGCCGATCCTCGCCAACCAGCTGAAACGCGACATCTCGCTGCTCGGCACCGCGATCTCGGGCCGCGAGCGGCGCCGGGCCCACCAGGCGGCGCTCCGGCTCTCCCAGGACGACCTCGACCTGCGGCTGCGGTTCACGCCGCTGCCGTCGATCGAGCGGGCCCGCTTCGCCCTGTGGCAGCGCCAGACCGCCGTCGACGCCCATGACGGCAACGCCGGCGCCGTCTCCGGCGATGTCGCCAGCCTCAGCTGGACCTGGGCCCGCGTCCGCGCGACGGTCACGCCGGCGATCGCCACCACCGTCGACACCCGGCTGCGCACCGCACAGGCCGCTGCCGGCCGCGACGACCCCGGCGCCGCCGCTCGTGCCGTCGGCATGATCCGCCTCGGCTGATCGGATACGTCTGATCACGCGCCCCTCCGCGCGTGATCAGACGCGTCCGACGGACGGCGACAGGCAAGGGCGGAACGCTGCTCGACCGGCAGATGGGCCGCGACATCGCCCTGCTCGGCCGGGCGGTCAGGAACCCGGAGGCCGCCCGGGCCGCGGCGCTGCGGGTGGCGCAGAACGAGCTCGACCAGCGCCTGCGGTACGTGCCGCTGGCCAGCTCCGGACCGCGGCAGATGCCGGTCCTCGCACCGCTGCGCGCATCGTCGCGGCCGTCCGGCTGTCCTGACCGAGGGCCTGCGGTTCGAGGACCTACGACAGGTGCGGTGAGGGTCATCGCCGGATATACCCGCAGATATGACGAGCAGGCAGCGGTGGTTCGAACCGGCTCTCTTCCAGCATCTGCCGCCCGAGGAGTGCCGCGAGCTGCTGGACACCAAGTCGGTGGGACGCGTCGGGTTCAACGGGCCGGACGGTCCGCGGGTGCTGCCGGTGAACTACGTCGTCCTTCGCCGCGACATCTACTTCCGGACCGCCGCCGGGAGCGCCCTTGCCAACGCGATGCGCGACACCCGCGTGGCGTTCGAGATCGACGACATCGACGAGTTCAACGAGAACGGGTGGAGCGTCCTGGCCGTCGGCGACGCCGAGCTCGTCGACGACCCGGACGTCCTGGTGGAGCTGTGGGGCCAGCAGGGGCCCAAGCCGTGGGCGGTCGGCCTGCGCACCCAGTTCGTCCGGATCGGACGCGTCGAGCTGACCGGCCGCCGCGTCCTCCAGCGCTAGTCTCGCGACGTAATGGTCGGCGTCAGTACGGGTACGTGTCGTCGCGGCGGGTGGGGTCGAGGTCCCACAGGGAGTGCTCGACGACCTTCTGGGACTCCTCGCCGCCGGCCGGGCCGAGACCCATGTCGGCGTAGTCCTTCGAGCCGAGGCCGTCGACGAAGGTGAGCAGCTGGAACGCCGACACCGGGTCCTCGATCTCCGCCAGCACCTCGTCCGATCCGACCTCCGCGGCGTGGCGGCGGACGTACGCGACCAGGGCCTCGGGGTCGGTGACCACGAAGTCGTACCGCGCCTGGTACGACAGCCTGAGGCCCTCGGCCGGCAGCAGCTCCTCGCCGTACCCTTCATCGTCGTCGTCGCCCAGCCAGGCGGCGTCGTCCTCGATGTCGTCCTCGTCGTCGAGAACGTCCTCGACCAGGTCGCCGGGCTCGGGGAACATCGAGTCGATCCCCAGGTACAGCTCGCCCCAGCCGCGCTCGTGCACCGCGTCGGCCAGCGCCCGGGACTTCACCCGGACCTGCTCGATCGCGTCGGTGGCCCGGAGGTCGTGCAGGTCCAGCGCTTCGGCCTGGTCGAGCAGCACGGTGGCCAGCTCGCGCGCGGCCGCGGCGGCCGAGGCCGCGGTAGTGCCCTCACTCATGACTGTGACGCTACAACGACCCGCCGCGGGACTCAGCAGTCGGCCGGTCCAGCAGCGGTACGGCGACCACCTCGCCGGGTACGCCGAATGCGTCCACGAGGGCCGACGCCAGCGGCCGGACCAGCTCGCACAGCCGGTTCACCATGGTGGTGATCGCCTTGGAGCGTTCGCCGGACAGCCGGCCGTGCTCGATGAACCAGGCCCGGTCGGCCTCGATCGTGGCCAGCGCGTGCAGGTCGTACAGGGTCCTCAGCGGGTCGTGCAGTCCCTCCGGCGCGGCCTTCACCGCGGCCAGCAACGCCTCCGTGACCACCCGCTCGACATGCGCCCGGGCGGACGCGATCACGTGGTCCTGGCACCGGTTGAACACCGTGAACGGGTCGTCGCCGGCGTCGATGCCGGCCTTCAGCCGCCGTGCCACCCCGGACAGCATGTGCTGCTCGCGGAACCGCAGCAGGCCGCAGTGGTACTCGTCGTTGCGCAGGCCGGCGTCCGCGTCCTCCTCGTCGGACCGGCCGGGCACGGCGTCCCGGAGGCGTTCCACCAGCGTGCGCAGGGCCGCCTTCTCGACCGCGATCTCGACCGCCTGCGCGGCGACGAACCGCGCCGTACCGAGCGGGTCGAGGGCGCCGAACGCCTCCCGGTAGTCGGTCAGCAGGCCCTTCGCGACCAGCTGCAGCAGGACGGTGTTGTCGCCCTCGAAGGTGGTGAAGACGTCGGTGTCGGCCTTCAGCGCGGCGAACCGGTTCTCCGCCAGGTAGCCCGCGCCGCCGCACGCCTCGCGAGCGGTCTGGATGACGTCGGTCGCGTGCCAGGTGCCGAGCGCCTTCGTGCCCGCCGCCTGCGCCTCCAGGGCGCGCCGGTCGTGGTCGCCGGCGTCCTCGGCACCGAACACCCGG
>WNGB01017879.1_pt1 | contig 11910 bp, 9 predicted proteins | sample 5400681 | NCBI WGS metagenome assembly WNGB01 (sample SAMN13153367, study PRJNA577476) | soil metagenome | isolation source: 115 cm soil or saprolite under grassland replicate 2 | place: USA:California | collected 2016-06-15 | reverse complement strand
CCTCGGGATGCTTCGAATCGGGCCGGTAGAACGCGCAGAACTGGCAGCGGTAGACGCAGACGTTCGTGTAGTTGATGTTGCGGTCGACGATGTATGTCGCGACCGCCGGGTCGTTTTTCCGCTCCCGGACCTGGCTCGCGGCGGCGCCGAGCTCGAGCAGTCTGCCTTCGCGGAGAAGAGTGACCGCGTCGCCGGTCGAAAGCCGCTCGCCCGAGAGCGTGCCGTCGAGGATCTCGTCGGTCCGAGCGGTCACGGCGAGATTCTAGCGGGTTGGCAGGCGTTGCTGTCTTTGGCGGGCTTTAGAACTTGACCTTCAAAGCTCTGCAGCTTATTATCGAAATCGCTATATTTCGATAATAAGAATGACCACTGTTAGCGAAGCGGAAAAGACCCCCAAGAAACCCCGGCCGGCCGGTCGCCGGGTCCGATGTCCGGAAGGCTACTCGGCCTACGTTCCGAATCCTCTGCCACCGGATTTCGGTTGGAGCGCAAACCTCGTTCGATGCCTTTCCGACGCCGATCGCTCGATCGGAAGATTGGCCGGGGAGGGTGGGCGCCTCCCCAACCCCCATCTCCTGCTTCGTCCGTTCCTCCGCCGCGAGGCGGTCCTCTCGAGCAAGATCGAAGGGACGCAGGTGACGCTCGGTGAATTGCTGGCCGCCGAGGCCGGCGCTGCCGTACACCGGAGTCCCGCCGACCTCCGAGAAGTCGGAAACTACGTTCTCGCCCTCGAACATGGCATCCGCCGGCTCGGGAATCTTCCCCTTTCCCTTCGTCTGATCCGCGAGCTGCATGCCCGGCTCATGGAAGGAGTGCGCGGGAACGTCGCGACGCCCGGTGAATTTCGGCGGTCGCAGAACTGGATCGGGGCGCCGGGCTCGACGCTCGCCAACGCCACGTACGTTCCGCCACCACCGCATGAGATGAGTGAATGCCTCGACGCATTCGAGAAGTTTCTGCATGAACGAACACTCCCCCCCCTTGTCCAGATCGGTCTCGTCCACTCGCAGTTCGAGGCGATCCATCCCTTCCTCGACGGCAACGGTCGGGTAGGCCGGCTGCTCATCACTCTTTTCCTCATCGAACGATCGGTGCTTCCGTCACCGCTCCTCTACCTCTCCGCATTCTTCGAGGCAAAGCGGCAGGAGTACTACGACAGGTTGCTCGGCGTGGCCGAGCGCGGGGATTGGGAAGGCTGGCTCGAATATTTTCTGAACGGGGTCGCGCGCCAGTCGGAAGACGCGCTCGACCGCGCGAGCCGCATCAACGCCCTCCTGGACCGTTGGCGACGAGAGACAGCTGGTTCTCGATCACCGGTGACCGGCCGAATGGTCGAGCTCCTGGCGGAGAATCCGTTCTGGAGCGTCAAACGGGCAGCTGCGAGACTGAAGGTGGCATACACAACCGCGGAACGGGCGATTGAAAGGCTGGAGGCCGCGTCCGTGCTGCGCCCGGTGTCTCCTGCCCGCCGGGACCGCGTCTTCTGCGCGAAGGCCCTTCTCCGCATACTCGAAGAGCCGGCGCGGTTGACTCCTCTGGAGAAAGACAAGTAAGTCGCGTGAGCTGAAAACCGCAGAAGCGATCAAACGCGTCCTTCATCCCCCAGGCGGTCAACTCCGCGGCGAAGACGATCTGCGACGCTATGCGCCGATGGCGCCGGCGCCCTCCAATACGTGCCGGACAGACGGTCCCTCCCGGCTAGGCGAGCGCGAGCGGTCGAACTCGGGGGATCAGCCCGTCTTCGGCAGCCACGCAGGTAGTCCTCGACGACCGCCTCGGAAAGTCCCGACTCCGCCGCCTCCCGGGCGACGAGACGCGGAAAATCCCGCCGGCCGGCCTCGTAAGACGCGCGGACCAACTCCGCCACTTCCCGCTCTGGCACGCCGTCTCGGACTGCCCAGAAAGCGAAGACGAACGGATGGCCCGAAAACGCCCGCCACTCCGCTGCGAGGTCGAGGACGACGTGGCCGTTCAGTCGCGCCTTCAGCGCCGGATCGCCGATGACGAGTGACGCGTCGGCTTCTCCCGCAGCCTCTCCGTACTCCGGTTCCAGTCCGTACCGGCGCTTCAGCAGGAGCCGCGTCAGGACCGCCGAGGTTCGCGAAGCCGGATCCAGAGCGACCGTCCGGATCCTCTGGCGCGACACTCTCGAGACGAGCAGCACCGAGCGGACTTCGGACGCCGCCGCGATGCCGAGGCCTCCGACGACGGTCAAGCCCGGTATCCGCTGGTACTCGATGGACGGGATGAGCCCGACGTCCGCCTCGCCCGAAGCGAGCTTGTCGGCGCAGACGGAGGGAAGGTCGCGCGACACCCCGATTCCGGGAGGCGGCTCTTCGAGAAGGCCCCAGATGAGGGGCCGGGCGTTGACGAAGTCGACGACGGAGAAGCGGAGCATCGGGCGTCGACGGGACGGCCGGTCTACCCCTGGCTCATCATGTTCAGGAACTCGCCGTTCGTCTTCGTCTTCTCGAGCTTTTCGGTCAGGAGCTCCATCGCCTCGACGGTCGAGAGCGGGTTCAGCACCTTGCGCAGTACCCACACGCGGTTCAACTCCGCCTTGTCCATCAGGAGCTCTTCTTTCCGCGTGCCTGACTTGTTCAGGTCGATGGCCGGGAAGACGCGCTTGTCGACGAGCTTGCGGTCGAGGTGGGTCTCCATGTTGCCGGTTCCTTTGAACTCCTCGAAGATGACGTCATCCATCCGGGAGCCCGTGTCGATGAGCGCAGTCGCGATGATCGTGAGCGACCCGCCTTCCTCGACGTTGCGCGCCGCTCCGAAGAATCGCTTGGGGCGCTGCAGTGCGTTCGAGTCGACGCCGCCGGAGAGGACTTTCCCCGACGGCGGCACGATCGCGTTGTAGGCGCGCGCGAGCCGCGTGATCGAGTCGAGCAGGATGACCACGTCTCTCTTGTGCTCGACCAACCGCTTGGCCTTCTCGATCACCATCTCGGCGACCTGGACGTGGCGGGCGGCAGGCTCGTCGAAGGTGGAGGAGATGACCTCGCCCTTGACGGACCGCTGCATGTCGGTGACTTCCTCCGGGCGCTCGTCGATGAGCAGCACGATGAGTGTGATCTCCGGGTGGTTCGTCGAGACCGAGTTCGCGATCGCCTGGAGGATCATCGTCTTGCCTGTGCGCGGCGCGGCGACGATCAACCCGCGCTGTCCCTTGCCAACCGGCGCGACCAGGTCGAGCACGCGCGCCGACATATTGTTCGGCACTTCGAGCTTGATCCGGTCCTGCGGATAGAGGGGTGTCAGGTTGTCGAAGAAGATCTTCTCGCGGGCGACGTCCGGGTGCTCGAAGTTGACCGCCTCGACCTTGATGAGCGCGAAGTAACGCTCCCCCTCCTTCGGAGGCCGGATCTGGCCCGATACGGTGTCGCCCGTGCGCAGGTCGAACTTCCGGATTTGCGACGGAGAGACATAGATGTCGTCCGGTCCCGGAAGGTAGTTGTACTCGGGGGCGCGGAGGAACCCGAAACCGTCGGGCAGACACTCGAGCACGCCCTCGGAAAAGATCAGTCCCTTCTTCTCGGTCTGCGCCTGCAGGACCTTGAAGATCAGGTCCTGCTTGCGCATTCCGGTCGCGTTCTCGACCTCCAGGTCTTTCGCGATCTTCAAGAGCTGGGGGATCTTGATCTCGTGGAGAGCTCGGATGTCGAGCGTGTCGCCCGCCTCGACGGCGAGATCCTCGCCGGCCGTGTCCGGCAGACCTTCCACGGGAGGCTCGAGCGTCTCGACGTCGGAATCGTTGTTGGATCTTTTTCTAACCATACTTCTCCTCGGATCCGGGATGAAGCGTGCGGCGGACACCGTCACGCGGTTCTCAATCGGTGGTGTGGACTACCCGAGCCTTTCTAGTGAGCGAGTGCTCCTCCCTCGGCCGGCCGCGTCTCGGCTTCGAGCGTCGCGGCGGTGGGCGGAACGCCTTCCATGGCGATTTTGATGACCTCGTCCATGTTCGAGACGAGGTGAAATTCCATCTTCGAGCGGACTTCCTCGGGGAGATCGTCCAGGTCTTTCTCGTTCTCCGCCGAGAGAATGATCGTGAGAATTCCGGCGCGGTACGCGGCCAGGACCTTGTCCTTGATCCCGCCCACGGGCAGGACTTTGCCGCGCAGCGTGATCTCTCCGGTCATCGCGACGTCTTTGAGAACCGGGATCTTCGTCACGGCGGAGAAGAGCGAGACCGCCATCGTGATGCCGGCCGACGGCCCGTCTTTGGGAATCGCTCCCTCCGGCACGTGGATGTGGATGTCGTACTTCTCGTGGAAGTTCGGATCGGCGTCGTACATCTCGGCGCGGCTGCGCACGTAGGACACAGCGGCCCGCGCGGATTCCTGCATGACGTCGCCGAGCGAGCCGGTCAGGAGGAGGTTGCCTTTGCCCTTCAGGAGGCTCGTCTCGGTCGTCAGGATCTCGCCGCCGGCTTCCGTCCACGCGAGGCCGGTCGCGATCCCGACCTCGGAGACCTCGCCCTTCCGGCGGTTCCGGAACCTGTGCTTGCCCAGAAACTCGCGGATGTTGTCCGCGGTGATCTGGACCGGAGTCTCGACCTTCTTCTGGACGATGCGGCGGGCGACCTTCCGGCAGACGTTGGCGATCTCCCGCTCGAGGTTGCGTACGCCCGCCTCCCGAGTGTAGTTCGAGATGAGCGAGAGGATCGCGTCGTCGGCGACGTCGATCTGATCGGCCTTCAGGCCATTCGCCTCGCGCTGTTTCGACACAAGGTACGTCTGGGCGATCGCGAGCTTCTCGTTCGGCGTGTAGCCGGAGAGCGGGATCAGCTCCATCCGGTCCTTCAGAGCCGGCGGGATCGGGTCGGCGACGTTCGCCGTCGCGATGAACATGACCTTGGAGAGGTCGTACTCGACGTCTAAATAGTGGTCGACGAACGTGTGATTCTGCTCGGGGTCGAGGACCTCGAGCAGCGCCGACGCGGGGTCGCCCCGGAAATCCGACGAGGTCTTGTCCACTTCGTCGAGCAGGAACACGGGGTTCACCGTTCCGGCCTTCTTCATCATCTGGACGATCTGCCCGGGGAAGGCCCCAATGTAGGTGCGCCGGTGCCCGCGGATCTCGGCCTCGTCGCGCACCCCGCCGAGCGACAGGCGCACGAACTTGCGGTTCAGAGCGCGGGCGATCGACTTCGCGAGCGAGGTCTTCCCTACTCCGGGCGGTCCCACGAAGCAGATGATCGAGCCTTTCGTCTTCTGGACGAGCTGTCGGACCGCGAGGAACTCGAGGATGCGCTCCTTGACCTTCTCTAGGCCGTAGTGGTCTTCGTTCAGGATCTTCTCGGCTCGCGTCAGGTCCTTCGACTCGCGGGATGCCTTCTTCCAGGGTACCCCGACCAGCCACTCGATGTAGTTGCGCGAGACGGTCGCCTCGGCCGAAACCGGCGGCATCGCTTCTAAGCGCCGCAGCTCCTGCTCCGCCTTTTCCCGGACCTCCTTCGGCATCCCGGAGGTCGCGATCTTCTTCTTCAGGTCTTCGACCTCATCGGTCCGGTCGTCCTTCCGGCCGAGCTCCTGATGGATGGCCTTGATCTTCTCGTTGAGGTAGTACTCCTTCTGGGCCTTCTCCATCTGCTTCTTCACTTTGTTGTTGATGCGCCGGTCGATGTTGACCTTCTCGATCTCGACCTCGAGCAAGTCCTGCAGCTTCTGCAGTCGCTCGTGCGGCGACGTCGCCTCGAGGAGAGCCTGCTTCTCCGGAGTGGAGACCGCGAGGTGGGCCGCGAGCGTGTCGGCGAACCGGTCCGGGTCGTCGATCTTGAGCGACGCCGCCAGCCCCTCGAACGCGAGATGGTGCGAGAGCTTCGCGTACTGCTCGAAGAGGCCCAGCACCTTGCCCATGTACTCCTTCAGGTCCTCGACCTCGACGGAGCGGGAGACGACGGGCTCGATCGCGACGGCCAGATAGCCGGTCCGTTCCTCGAAGCCGGCAATCCGACCGCGCCGGACCCCCTCGACCATGACCTTGATGTGGCCGTTGGGGAGCTTCAGCGACTGGGCGACCGTCGCGACGACGCCCATGGCATGGATGTCATCGGGCCGGGGCTCATCCAGCTGGGGATCCTTTTGGGCCGAGAGGAAGAGCCGCTTGCCGGGCGTCGCCAGAGCCGCCTCGAGGGCATGGATCGACGAATCGCGCCCCACGACGAAGGGCGCCATCATGTGCGGGAACACCACCATGTCCCGAAGCGGGACCAGCGGGAGAACCTCCCCCGTCCGGGTGGTGATTTCGTTCGATCTCATGGAGCTCTTGGTCCTTCCCTGGCTCCGGAGGCGGCGAACCGCGCGGGGCGCGGCGTCCCCCCCGGGTGGAGAGGCTCTACCCCGCCTTGCGGAGAATCGTGATGGGGTTCGTGTGGTGCTTGACCACGTCCTTGGTAATGACGCATTCCTCGATGTCCTCGTCCGACGGGATCTGGTACATCACGTCGAGCATGAGGTCCTCGATGATGATCTTCAAACCCCGTGCCCCGACGTTCCTGGCGAGAGCTTCCTCGGCGATGGCTTCGATGGCGTCATCGGTAAAACGAAGCTGGACGTTCTCGAATTCCAGCATCGTCTGATACTGCTTGACGAGCGAGTTCTTCGGCTCTCGTAGGATCTCGACGAGCGCTCCCTGATCGAGCTCTGTCAGGGTCGCGACCACCGGAAGGCGGCCGACGAACTCGGGGATCATTCCGTACTTGATCAAGTCCTCCGGGTGCACCTTCTCGAGCAGGACGCTCGACCGCTTCTCCTTCTTCGTCGTGATCTTCGCCCCGAAGCCCATCGTCTTCTCGGTCATGCGCCGGCTGATGATGTCCTCGAGGCCGACGAAGGCGCCTCCGCAGAGGAACAGGATGTTCGTGGTGTCGATCTGGATGAACTCCTGGTGCGGATGCTTGCGCCCTCCTTGCGGCGGCACGTTGGCGACCGTCCCCTCCAGGATCTTCAAGAGCGCCTGCTGGACCCCTTCTCCCGAGACGTCCCGGGTGATGGACGGGTTCTCCCCCTTGCGGGCGATCTTGTCCACCTCGTCGATGTAGACGATCCCCCGCTCGGTCTTGTCCTTGTCGTTGCCGGCCGCCTGATAGAGCTTCAGGATGATGTTCTCGACGTCCTCGCCGACGTAACCCGCCTCGGTCAAAGTGGTCGCGTCCACGATCGTGAACGGTACGGACAGGAGCTTGGCCAGCGTCTGCGCCAGCAGGGTCTTGCCGGTCCCGGTCGGCCCGATCAGGAGGATGTTCGACTTCTGGAGCTCGACGTCGAGCTTGCGGTTCTTCTCCAGGTAATCGATTCGCTTGTAGTGGTTGTAGACCGCGACGGCGAGCTTTTTCTTCGCCTGTTCCTGTCCGATGACGTAGCCGTCTAGGAACTCCTTGATCTCCTTCGGCTTGGGGAGCTTGGTCTCGGGGGTCTGGGTCTCCAGCACGCGATCTTCGGCGATGATGTCGAGGCAGATGTCGACGCACTCGTCGCAGATGTAGACGGTCGGACCTGCGATGAGCTTTTTGACGTCCCTCTGGCTCTTGTTGCAGAAGGAACAGCGAAGGACGTCGCCGTTTCCGCCTTTCTTCGACATTCTGCCTCCGGGGTGGGACAGGGAATTCTAGGCGCGCTGTCCCCGACGCGTCAACGACTCCGCTTCTCCCTTTCCATCACTGTAGCATAGCCCTCAGCCAGATTAACGTGTGCGGGGTCAGCCTATTCCATCCGACGGAAGTCGACCCGTCCACGTCCAAAACACAGACCGTTCCAGAGCCCGGATGTCGGAGCGGCGGATCGGAAGGCGGACGTCTTCTATCCCGCGGCTTTGAGCGCGACGTCGTCTCTACGGTGGTAGATCGTATCGACGAGGCCGTACTTCCTCGCGTCCTCCGCCTCGAGGATGTAGTCGCGGTCGGTGTCCTTCGCGATCTTTTCGATCGGCTGTCCGGTGTGATGGGAGAGAAGCCTGTTGATCTGGTCCCGCATCTTCAACATGTCCTTGGCGTGGATCTCGATGTCCGCCGTCTGCCCCTGCAGGCCCGTTGTCCACGGCTGATGGATCAGAAAACGCGAGTTGGGCAGCGCGTAACGCTTCCCGGGCGCGCCCGCCGCCATGAGCACCGCCGCCATCGACGCCGCCTGCCCGATGCAGATCGTCGAGACGTCGGCCTTGACGTACTGCATCGTGTCGTAGATGGCGAAGCCTGCGGAGGTCACGCCGCCGGGAGAGTTGATGTAGAAGGAGATGTCCTTTTCCGGGTTCTCCGACTCCAGGAAGAGCATCTGCGCGATGATCAGGTTCGCGATCTGGTCATCGATGGGAGTGCCCAGGAAGATGACGTTGTCTTTGAGCAAGCGCGAGTAAATGTCGTAGGCGCGCTCCCCTCGGCTCGTCTGTTCGATCACCATCGGTACGAGAACCATTCCGCCTCCCTCGTGGTCGTCTTCCATGCCCATGCCCTGACCCCTCAACCCTCCGTCGGACGCGGCCATTCCTTCGACCGGGCGCTCACAGCCGCTCCACCGGCTTCATCGAGGGTAGCACCCGCGCGGAGGAGATCAAGAGGTCGAGCGTTCGCGAGAGGCGCATCTCGTCCCGAAGGGCTTCGAGCCCGTCGTTCTTCGCCAGGCGCTCGCGCAGCTCCGAGGTCTCCACCCCGCGGCGCGCCGCCGCGCGCTTGATCTCCGCCTCGAGCTCCGTGTCGGTGATCGCGATCTCCTCACGAACCGCGACCGCGTCCAATGCCAGGTACTCGCGGACGCGGCGTTCGGCGCCCGGCCGGGCGTCCTCCTTGACCTTGTCCCAGTCGACTTCCTTCGCTTCGATCCCGTTCGCCGCGAGGTAGCGCGCGTAGTCGCGGAGCGATGCATTCAACTCGGACTGGACGAGCACCTCCGGCGCGGGGACCTTCGTCTTGGACAGGATCGCCCCGAGGATGTCGTGTCGAAACTTCCTCCGGCGTGAAGCCTCCTTCTCCTCCCGCAGGTTCGCGCGGACCTTCTCCCGGAGCGCCTCGGCGGACTCCACCTGCGCGACGGCGCGTGTGAACTCGTCGTCCAGAGGGGGCAGCTGTTTCTCTTTGAGCGCGACCAGAGTCACTTCGTAGTCGACCGTCTTTCCGCGGAAGTTCTCGTTCGGGAACTCGTCTCCAAAGCTCTTGCGAAACGAGCGGGTCTCGCCGGGCAAAGCGCCGGTCAATGCCTCGTTGATCTCGGGCATCGAGTCGGGATGACCGATCTCGAGCGTGATCTTTTCGTCCCGAAAGGTGCGAGGGTTCTGCCCCGGTTGCAGGATCTCGACGAACCGGCCCGCGACGTCCGCCACCGCGTAGTCGCCGGCCGCCGCCGGCCGCCCCTCGATCGGATGAAACTCGGCGTGCGACTGACGGATTCGATCGAGGACCCCGGTGACCTCCTCCTCGGATGGCTCGGTGGATAAGTCCTCGACCGGGATTCCGCGATACTCCCCCGGGTCGATCGCCGGCTTCAGGTCGAGTAGCGCGGAGAAGCGAATCGGTCCCGGCTGGCTCCATTCGAGGTTTTCGATCCGCGGAGCCCCCAGGATCACGAGCTTCTTCTCCTCGATGGCGGAGGAGATCGCCGCCGGCAGAAGCCGCTCCAGTACTTCCTCCCGGATCTCGCCCGCGAACCGTTGCGCGACGAGATGCTCCGGGACGTGACCGCGTCGGAACCCCGGCATCGCCGCGCGCCGGGCAAACGCCCGGGCGACCGCGCCGTAGGCCCGCTCGACGTCTTCGGCCGGGACCTCGATGTCGAGGATTGTCGAGGTCTCCGACTCCTCGCGGGAATTCCGAACCGCCATGGCGGAAGGAGTCTACTGGACCGGGCGGCGCATCATCGCCGCTCGCCGGCGGGTCGAGCCGCCTTCAGTTTCGCGGCGAGATCCTGCGCGCGCCCGGCCTCTCCCGGTTGACGGGGATCCGCGGGGCGGGCGTCGGAGGACCGGCGGAAGCGAGCGCCGCGGAGACCGCCGCCGCGACGTCGATGCGGCCCCAGCCGAACACCGGGTTGGGGATCGCCGAGCCGGAGATGCCGCTGCACTCCTGATCCGATGTCAGGCGCACCGCCGTCGCGCGAAGCAGACCCTCGGTTTCGGGAACGCGGTTCGCCAGCCAGGGCGCCGCGGACCAGATGAGCGCCACCGCGCCGGAGACGTGCGGGGTTGCCATCGAGGTTCCGGAGAACCGCGTGTACGTCGCACCGGGCACCGAGGATCGAATCGAGACGCCCGGGGCGACGACGTCCGGCTTCATGCGATTCGAGCCGTCGACGGTCACCGGCCCGCGGCTGCTGAAGCTCGCGATCGTATCGGACAAGGTCGTCGCGCCGACCGAGAAGGACGCTCCGTAGGAGCCGGGCACGTCGTCGATCGTCGCGCATTCCGCGCCACCGTTTCCCGCAGCGACCGAGAGGAAAATGCCCGCCGCACGCGTATTCTCGACGACGGCGCGGAGGACGTTCGGATCAGTGCACCCCTCGCTCGGCGGACACCCCCAAGAGTTGCTGATGACGTCCGCCCCGAGATCCGGCCGCGGATTTGCGCCCGCGGAGTCCGTCGGAGCCAGGAAAAACTGGAAGCACTCCGTGTAGCGCGCCGGCGTGCCGTCGCCGCGGTCCATGTTCCGGCAGCCGATCCAGCGGGCTCCCGGCGCCATGCCGATCTGGTTGTCGCCGCCGTCCGTCCCGACCGCGGTTCCGGTGACGTGCGAGCCGTGCGAGCTGTCGTCACAGGGGACCGGCGAATCCGTTCCGCACGGGTTTTCCGGGTTCGCCGTGTGGATCGAATCGTGCCAGTTGTACGAGTGCGACGGAGGTGCCGTCGAATCCGCGATAGCGATTCTTCAGGGCCGGGTGCTCCCAGTCGACGCCGGTGTCCGCGATTCCCACGACAACGCCCTGACCGGTGAAGCCGAGGTTCCAGACCGCGGTGGCGTGCACGACCTCCAAGCTCGCTTCGATCGCGGTCGCGGACAGAGGCGAGACCTCGGGCTGCTGCTTCTGCGGAAGGGCCAGGTGCGCCGGACGGTTCGGGGCGATGAGCGCGACGTCATTGCGGGAAGCGATCGACTCCGCGAGAGGCCGGTCCGCCTCGACGGCGATCATATTGACCAGATAGAAAGACTGAAATCGCGCGCCCGCCCGTTCGAGACGTCCAAGAAGCGGCGTTTGGGTCGCGTCGGCCGTCGTTCGCAGAGCCTCGTACACGAACCGCCGTCTGTCCTCACGGTTCGAAATGCTCGCAGCGCCCGACAGGTCTGCCTGCTGTCGAAGAACGACGAGGAGCGAAGCGGTCTCTTCCGGCTGCTTTCCGGCGAAGATCCCGTCGAGCGCGGTTGCGTCGGCTGCCGCGAGCGGACGGCTGAGCAGTCCGAGAACCAGGATCGGAAGGAAGCGTCGGAAATTGGACACGGGTTTTTCCAAACGCATCGGCGACGCAGACTATGCCCGAGTGCGACTCCGGTTGTCGAATTCCGATGTCCGGACTTCCCAGAAGGCTTTTCGGCAGCGATGGCCAGACCGCGGGAAGTTGGTGCCTGGAAGTCTTACGACCTTCGTCGGGGAGGAACTTTTTTATTCACACAAGCGTGACTCGGATCACGCCTGCGGGCCGGGATGCCCGCTAGACTCCACAAACTCCCATGCCGTCACGCCGGAGGTCAGTCTATGGCGGAGAGACGGCGTTTTACACGGATCCGAAGACGTTACCCTGTGGAATTCCGGGTGGCGGGAAAAACCTGCTCGGGGTTCACGCACAACCTCTCGCCCACGGGACTGTTCGTCTGCTCGGTCTATTTCCCCAGGCCCGGGACTTCTCTCTCTCTTCGGATCAAGGCCGCCGAGGGACAGACCCTCCTGATGCGGGTCGAGGTCGTTCGTTCCTACAAAGCCCCGCAGC
>WNGB01013794.1_pt1 | contig 11910 bp, 12 predicted proteins | sample 5400681 | NCBI WGS metagenome assembly WNGB01 (sample SAMN13153367, study PRJNA577476) | soil metagenome | isolation source: 115 cm soil or saprolite under grassland replicate 2 | place: USA:California | collected 2016-06-15 | reverse complement strand
GTATTCACGTCTGTCTTGGTCGATCGACGTTCTACAGGAGCTTCGCCATCTCCCCAACCCGCCACGCCGTGCCATGATCAGGCTGTCGGACAGCACCGATCTCTACCAGCAGCAACGCTTATCTTCTCGGCATTGGCCTGAAGGCAGTAAAGCCCTCCGGCATGCGCCCGCAACGCCGTCGCCAACTCATCGAAGTACGTAGCGTGTCGGGGATTCCTTCGACGAGATCTCACACCCGGCCCTGATGGATCGGGTGCGGCTGCGTGTCGGGGACAAACGCGTCCTGGCCCTGGTAAAGGCGTTCCTCAAGTCGGGGATCCTCGGCGAGGACAAGTTGCTGAGGAAAACCAACGCCGGCACCCCGCAAGGGTCGATCCTCTCACCGCTGCTCAGCAACGTGGCACTGTCGGTCCTGGACCAGCACATGGCCGGGTTGCCGGGAGGACCACGAAGCACCACAGTGGACAGGGCCAGACGACGACGACACGGCCTGCCCAACTACCGCCTTGTGCGGTACGCGGACGACTGGTGCCTGGTCATCAACGGCACCAAGGCCGACGCCGAGGCCCTGCGCGAGGAGATCGCCGGGGTCCTGGCCCCGATGGGCCTACGCCTGTCGCAGGCGAAGACCCTGATCACCCACATCGACGAGGGGGTGGACTTCCTCGGGTGGCGCATCCAGCGTCACCGTAAGAAGGGCACCCACCGGCACTACGTCTACACCTACCCGTCGAAGAAGTCGCTGAAAGCGGTGATGGGCAAGGTGAAGACGCTGTGCCGGCAGGTCGAGGTGAACCAGCCGCTGGATGACCTGATCCGCAGGCTCAACCACGCGATACGCGGCTGGTGCGCCTACTTCCGACCCGGCGTGTCCTCGGTGACCTTTGCCTACCTGGGCCACTATCTGTGGGCCACGGTATGGCGATGGATACGCCGTAAACACCGCCGGTCCACCTGGGAGGAACTGCGCCGCCGCTACTGCGGCGGTGGCTGGTGGCCAACCGGCCAGCACAGGGAACTGTTCGACCCGGAGAAGGTCAGCACCACCCGATACCCGAGGACGAACACGAGCCCGGGACGGGGCTTGTGGAGAGCCCGGTGCATCGCAAGGTGCACGCCGGGTTCGGGAAGCGGTCCGGGGAAACGGGCCAGCCGCAAGGTTAGGTACCGCGCCCCGGACCGACTTCACGGACCGGGCACAGACGCACTCGTGAGGTTCATCGAGGAGAACAAGGCTCGCTTCGGTGGGGTTGAGCCGATCTGCCGCGTGCTGGCCCAGCACGGCTGCCAGATCGCCCCGAGCAGCTACTACGCCGCCAAGTCTCGGCCGTGCTCGGCACGGGCGGTGCGAGACGAGCAACTGCTGGCCGACATTCGCCGCGTCCACGCCGCCAACTACGGCGTGTACGGCGCCCACAAGATGTGGCATGAGCTGCGCCGCGAGGGCATCGAGGTGGCCCGGTGCACGGTCGAGCGGCTGATGCGCCAGGCTGGCCTGTCCGGTGCGGTGCGCGGCCGCAAGGTACGCACCACCATCGCCGATCCGGGTCACTAGCGCGCCGGTGACCGACTCAACCGGGACTTCACCGCGCAGCGTCCCAACCGGACCTGGGTTGCCGATTTCACTTACGTAGCAACGTGGTCCGGGATCGTGTACGTCGCGTTCGTGGTTGACGTGTACTCCCGCGCCATCGTCGGCTGGTCCGCGGCGACCGACAAGCGCACCCCGCTCGTGCTCGCCGCCCTGGACATGGGACTGTGGCGGCGCCAGCGAGCCGGGCAAGCCGTCGGACCCGGGCTGGTCCACCACAGCGACGCCGGATCGCAGTACACCAGCTTCCGGTTCACCACCCACCTGATGACCGCCGGCATCGACGCCTCGATCGGCACCGTCGGCGACGCCCTGGACAACGCCGTGATGGAGTCAACCATTGGGCTGTACAAGACCGAATTGATCAAACCGGGTGGGCCGTGGCGCGGCCTGGCCGACATAGAGTTGGCCACCGCCGAGTGGGTCGACTGGTTCAACGCCAAGCGGCTGCACTCAGCGATCGGCCACCTCCCACCCAACGAACACGAATCGATGTACTACGCTCAACCCCAGCCCCGCGAGGTGGTTGGAGTCAACTGCTGAAGTCTCCACAGAACCCGGGGCGGTTCAAGCTCGCGGCGCCCGGCTACTCGACGAGAGACTTGTGCGGCGTGAGGATACAAAACTCGTTGCCCTCAGGATCGGCGAGCACCGTCCATGGCACGTCGCGCTGCCCGACGTCGACACGCCTGGCTCCGAGCCCGGTGACGCGTGCAACCTCCGCCGCCTGATCATCCGGGTCGAGGTCGATGTGCAGGCGGTTCTTGGTCGTCTTGGCCCCGCCGACCGGGACGAAGCAGATTCCCGGATACTGCTCTGGAGCCGTGCCGATGATCACCTCGTCGGCGGTCTCGTACAGCACCTTGTAATCCAGCACCTCGGCCCACCAGCGGGCGAGCCGGGACGGGTCGTGGGCATCGACGACCACCTGGTAGAAGCGAATGGCCATACGCATGAGTGTCCTTCAACGCGGTCCTCACCGCAGCCCGGCGATGGTCATCCTCCCCGACGGATCCTTATCTCAGCAGATCAGTGCGTTGATCAAGGGGTTGGTCGCGATGGCCACGCAGCCGCTGCACGTCGCGCCGGTACCGCCGGCCGGCCCTGATCAGGGGAGGGCTACCTCCGGCCATGGCAGCGGGGAGGTCGCCTGGACGCGTACCGCGCCCCACGGGTCGACGTCTCCCAGCCGCACCGCCACCGGCGCACCGTCGCCGATGCGTAGCGTGGCCGACCGTACCCCGGCGCGGGCCAGCCGGGTGACGGCGTCCTGCGCGGCGATCCGCCCGGCCCAGTGGTAGCGCCCGTCCACCGGCTCCACCCGGCCGGACAGCCGCACCTGCACCAGCAGTTCCGCTCCGGCCGCCGTGAGCATGGCAGGTCCGGTGTACCCGTCATCGGTCACGTCCGGCCTCCTGTCCTAGAAATCCGCCGGGGATGTCCGCGGCGGCGCGGATGCCGTCGAAGCCCTGCCACATCAGCGTGGCGACGTAGTCGGTCAGCGCGGCACGGCTCATCGGCCGGCCACGGCTCATCCACCAGTCACCGACCGCGGTGACGAAGCCCACCAGTCCGTACGCCCACGGTTCGGCCGGCCCCGAGTCCAGCCCCACCGCCCGTAGCCGGTCGCCGATCACCCGGGCCAGCTGGGCGGCCACCGTCTCCGATGCCCTGGCGACCAGGTTGTGCCCGCCGGAGAGCCCCGACTGCCGCATGAGGAACCGGTATAGGTCGGGCTGGCTCTCGATCTCGGCAAGGTAGGCGTCCACGCACGCGGCGATGAAGCCGCGCTCCTCGCGTACCTGCGCGACCGCCGGTATCACCGCATCGACGACCTGCTGGGCCACGTAGTCGCCGGCGGCGAGCCAGAGCTGCGCCTTGTCCGCGAAGTACCGGTACAGCACCGGCTTGCTCACGCCGGCCACCGCCGCCACCTGGGCCATGTCCACGTCCGGCCCGTGCTGGAAGAACGCCTCGATCGCGGCCTTGATCAGCTCTTCCCGGCGCTCCTTGCGGTGTGCCGCCCAGCGGGTACGCCGGCGGTCCCCGGCTGCGCCATTGACGCCGCGCGACTCAGGTTGCATGCTACCAGCAGTAACAGTTACGCAGCGAAACATCAACCGCATCCGGGAGTTCTTCGTGACAACCAAGTCCAGCCCCGGCCGGGAAGAAACCGCCGAACGCCTGCTGCAAGCCTCCCTGCGCACCTGGTACGACCCCGTGGTCGAGATCGACTGGGCAGCGCCCCTGGACCCGGACCGGTTCTGGATGCCGCCGCGGCGCAGCAGCCTCTACGGCACGCCGCTATGGGATCGGCTCGACCACCGGCAGCGGGTCGAGCTGACCAAGCATGAAGTCGCCAGTGGCGCGAGCGCCGGGGTGTGGTTCGAGACGATCCTCATCCAGCTGCTCGCACGTGAGCTCTACGACCAGGACCCGACCACCCGGCACGCCCAGTACGCGCTGACCGAGGTCGCGGACGAATGCCGGCACTCGATCATGTTCGGTCGCCTGCTGGAGAAGCTGGGTTGCCCGCCCTACCCGGCCAGCCGGCTCGACCACGCCCTCGGCCGGCTGCTCAAGGCCACCGCGCACGGCCCCCACATGTACGCGACGATCCTGGTGGCGGAGGAGATCCTCGACGCGTTCCAACGCGAGATCATGGCCGACGAGTCGTTGCAGCCGTTGATCCGGGCGGTGTCGCACATCCACGTGGTCGAGGAGGCACGGCACGTCAAGTACGCCCGGGCCGAGCTGGCCCGGCAGGTCGCCCACACCGGCCGGGTGCGGCTGGGGTACACGCGCCTGGCCATCGGGCGCGCCGCGTACTCGGTCGCCCAGCGCCTGGTGCATCCGCGGGCGTACGCGGCGGCCGGCATCCCGCCCCGGGTCGGGCAGGCCGCCGCCCGGGCGAACCCGCACTACCGGGAGACGCTGCGGTGGGCCGGCCGCAAGGCATACGCGTACCTCGCTGAACTCGGTCTCGTGACCGGTCCCGGTCGCGTCCTCTGGCGCCGGGCCGGCCTGATCTGAGGTGGAACGGGGCGCAGCACGTGGCTGCGCCCCCTTCGTGCCATGGTCACCGGCAGGTGGTCACCGTGGCGTAGACGGTCTGGCTACCGGACGGTACCCGGAAGCCCGTGAAGTGGAAGGTCCACGTCCCGGGCCAGGTCCTGCGCCATGTGAGCGTGTTGACCACGGCCATCTACGCGAAAGTGGATCGAGACCGGCTGCGTGCCCTCGCCCTGCCCTGGCCCGGAGCTGGGCCATGAACGACCTACGCGTCGAGCTCGATCGCTATCTCACCCTCCGGCGGGCGGCGCGTGGTCAACCTCGTCCGCGGCCTACAAGGCCAGGGGAGCCCACCCAGAAAGTGCCTCCCAGGCAGAGAAACCAGTAGATGTCGCAATCACAAGTTTCCCTTGCAGGAGAGGCACTTTCGCTTATCTACACGCTGACGACAGGCCCATCTTGATGATCAGCGCGAATCACCAGGGCTAGTCGGACTGCGGTGGTCTGGAAAACACGCCCGCGATGATGCCGGCCAGGACGGTGAGCACGGTCGCGGCCACGGGCGAGACGAAGGCGCCGACGGGAATTCGCGTCGGGTCCGACCCTGTCACGAACACCGGCAGGGTGATGCTCAGGATTGTCGCCACGAGCCAGACCACGAGTGTGGCCACCGCAAGCCCTATCCAGAGGGGCATACGTGACGCTTTACCGCGAAGCTTGCCCATACCCCAAACGAACGCGCCCGTGGCGATCAGTCCCCACAACCAGGTAGCGAAGGCCGCGACCGGAAGGTGCTCCTGCTGACTGCCGGACACCATGTCGGGAGCCAACAGGCTGATCAGGCCCACGGCAATCCAGATCCCGGCCAGCCCGGCGACCGTCCACGTCATCCATGAACCGTCTGCCATCGGCCCACGTCGATTAGATTCGAATGCCTGCATCTCATACCAACTCTCGGGATTCATCATTCCTTGGGCAAATATGTTTCTCATCAAGTGACGGTGCCGCTGAGTGACGTGGTCCTCGGTGCCGGGGGTGTCGGCCCGGCGAGCCGGTCACGAAGCCAGGGACAAGGCGGGCTGGTATACCTCGCCGACGGTGGCGAGCGCCCAGCGCATTCGCCGCTGGTACAACTCCGGATGGTCACCGGCTTCCTGGGCGACATAGCCGGCGTAGCGCGAGTAGTCGCCACCACAAGCTTTGAGCGCCCGGGAGACCGCACCGCGTACCTGCGGGACGGTGGGGCGATCGAGCGGCTGAAGCGGCGAGGCGAACAGGATCTGGGCCAGGTCGACCAGGCTGGGCTGGTGAGTCGTTTCCATTGCGGGCCTCCTCGCGAGGCTTGATCCGGTACAGGTGACGCCGGCCGGGCGGTCTTCCCGGGGAAGGCGATCGCTGTGGACACGACGATGGCACTCCCACGCGTCGCGCCACATCGCTCTGCTGAGCGGTCTTCGCTCCCGCGACCTCGCCCGCAGGATCGACCGGTTTGGCCACCTCCATGTACCGGCCGCGACCAGCCCCACCCGACGCCTAGCCGGGTCCGTTCCGTCGGCTCGCTCTTCAGAGTGAGGACCGGGCCGAATCCGCTCTCGATACTGGTGGTCAGCCGGTTTGACGGTGGCCAGCTGACTTTCGCCGGACAGGAGCTGCACGATGGTGACGGATGACCGATCGGTCGCACGGCTCGCCGCGGGCACGCGGCGGTTGGCGGACCGGGCGCGCGGCGTACCGCCGCTGGTGCTCGACGCGGTGCTGGCCATCGCCTGCTACTTCACGATCGTGATCGACGCGGTCGTGGATGGCCGCCTCAAATGGTGGGTCGTCGTGCTGGCGGCGGCCAACACGGTGCCGCTGCTGTGGCGGCGGCGCTACCCGTTGCTCGTCACGGCGATCGTCGGAATCGGTACCGCCGGGCTGGATCTGGCGTACCAGTTGATCGACATCCCGGCCGCGCAGCTGGTCGCCACATATACCTTCGCCGCCCTCTCGCCGCCGCTGCAGCGCATGATCGGGGTGGTGGGCACGGTCATCGGGGTCACCGCATCGATCACGGTCCCCGGCGACGAGCTCCTCAATCTGGCCCCGAACGCAATCATGTTCCTGGTCGCCTATGCGCTCGGCACCAGCGCTCGAGCGCGCCGCACCCGGATCGAGATGCTGGAGGAGCGGGCCCGCCGGCTCGCCGAGGAGCAGGACGCCGCGGCCGCTCGGGAGCGGCAGCGGATCGCCAGGGAGATGCACGACATCCTCGCCCACTCGATGAGCCTCGTGGTGGTGCAGGCCGAGGCCGGCCCGGTCGCGGCACGCAACGACCCGGACAAGGCGGAGGAGATGTTCGACACCATCTCCGCGACCGCCCGGGAAGCGCTGGCCCAGCTGCGCCGGACGCTCAGTGTGCTCCGCGAGGACGAGCCGGACCGGCAACCACAGCCCGGCCTGGACGGCCTCGCGCCGCTGGTCGACGGGGTCCGGCGGGCCGGCCTTGCCGCCAGCCTGGAAGAACACGGCGAGCGCCGGCCGGTGCCCGCGGATCTCGCCGCGACCGCCTACCGGATCGTGCAGGAGTCGCTGACCAACACGGTCAAGCACGCCGCCGCACGCCAGGTCTCGGTCCGCCTCGAGTGGCTGGGCGGCGCGCTCAAGGTGGAGGTACGCGACGACGGGCGCGGCCCGGCCGGCGACCGCGGGCCGGGCGGACGCGGCCTGCTCGGCATGCGCGAGCGGGTCTCGGCCGCCGGCGGCGAGCTGACCTGCGGTCCAGGTCCGGACGGCGTGGGCTTCCGGGTCGCGGCCAGCCTACCCTTACAGTGAGGCGTGGCCGACCGGCAGCCGATCCGTGTCCTCATCGCCGACGGCCAGGAGCTGGTGCGCGCCGGCTTCGCCATGATCCTGGCCGCCCAGCCGGACATCACGGTGATCGGCGAGGCCGCGGACGGGGCGGAGGCGATCCGGGCTGCGCGGGCGACCAGCCCCGATCTGGTGCTGATGGACATCCGGATGCCGAACGTCGACGGCATCGAGGCGACCACGGCGATCTGCCGCGACACCCGGGCGAAGGTCCTGGTGCTGACCACGTTCGACCTCGACGAGTACGTCTACGACGCGTTGCGCGCGGGGGCGAGCGGGTTCCTGCTCAAGGACATGCGCCGCGACGAACTGGTCGAGGCGGTACGGGTGGTCGCCGCCGGTGAAGCACTGCTCGCGCCGACGATCACCCGGCGCCTGATCGCCGATGTCGTCGCGCGGGGCCGCCCGCAAACGCCTCCCCGGACCGATACCCGCCTCGCGTCGCTCACGGCCCGGGAGACCGACACCTTGCGGCAGGTCGCCCGCGGGCTGTCCAACGCGGAGATCGCGGCGGAGCTGTACGTCACCGAGCACACCGTCAAAACCCACGTCAGCAGCGTCCTGACCAAGCTCGGCCTGCGCGACCGGGTCCAGGCGGTGGTGCTGGCCTACGAGTCGGGTCTGGTCCAGCCCGGCGAGGCCGCGCCGCCCGGTCACTCCTGAGGGCGAGCAGCACCGCTCCTGAGAGCGGGGTGCAGGTCCGCTCCTCGCGGCGATTCGCGGGCCCCGGGGTCCGCACGAGCATCAGGACAGCTCCCAACTGCTGGAGGTTGTCATGATCCGTACCATCTCGGGATTCGCCATCCGGCGACCGGTTGTCGTCGTAGTGCTGTGGATCGCGGTCGTAGCCGCCGGCTTCGGCGTGGGCGTCGGCGTGTTCGAGCGGCTGGTGCCCGAGGTCGGCACCGTGCCGGGCAGCGAGTCGCAGCGCGCCGAGCAGCGCTTGGAGGACACCGCGGCCGGCGCCGAGACGCTCACCGCGGTCATCTCCGGCCGGCCGGCCAGCGACCCGTCCCTACGGGCCAGCGTCGCGGCGGCCATCGCAGACGTCCGGGCAATGCCGGGCATCGACGCGGTGTCCGAACCGCTGCCGTCCGCGAAAACCGGCCAGGCGCTGCTCGTCAAGGTCACGCTTGCCGGCGGGGCCGACGAGGAGGAGGCGGCGGACGCCGCCGCCGAGCGGTTGCGCCGGGTGGACGCCCCGTCGGTGGTCGTGTCCGGCGGGCCACTGTCCGATGCCGAGTTCGAGGGCCAGGCGCAGCAGGATGTGGCCCGGGCGGAGATGATCAGCATGCCAGTGGTGCTGATCCTGCTGTTCCTCGTCTTCGGCGGGCTGCTCGCGGCCGGTCTGCCGCTGCTGATCGCGATCGTCGGCATCGCCGGCACCTTCGGCATCCTCTACACGTTCAGCACCGTCTCCGAGGTGTCGGTTTATTCGATCCAGCTCACCACCATGCTCGCGGTCGGCTTGGCGGTGGACTACGCGCTGCTGATGGTCAGCCGGTTCCGGGAGGAACGTCGCACCGCGCCGGACGTGCCCACCGCGGTCGCCGCCACCGTGGCCACCGCCGGCCGCACGGTGATGTTCTCCGGCCTCACGGTGGCGGTCGCGCTCGCCGGGCTGGCGGTGTTCCCGGACACGTTCCTGCGGTCGATGGGACTGGCCGGTGCCGCGGTCGTGCTGGTCGACATGATCGCCGCGCTCACCCTGCTGCCGGCGCTGCTCGCCCTGCTCGGCCGCTGGATCGCCCCGGCGAAACCGCGCACCGGCGGCGGGGTGTTCGCCGCCGTGGCACGCGCCGTGCAGCGCCGCCCGCTGGTGACCCTGGTGGTGACCGCAGGAGCGATGCTGCTGCTGGCTAGCCCGGTGCTCGGGTTGCGGATCTCCGAGGGCGACCCCCGGATGCTGCCCACGGCCACCGAGACTCGGCAGATGTGGGACCGGCTCACCACCCATTTCCCGGACCAGGCCGGACCCGGCGACATCCAGGTGGTCGCGGACACCACCACCGGCGACCCCGCACTGCGGCAGCTCCAGGACGAGATCGCCGCCCTCCCGGGTGTCACCGGTGGCGAGGTGGAGCCGGCCGGGCCGGCGCTGACCGTGCTCAACGTCAAGCCGAGCGCGCCGCCGGAGGACGCGGCCGCCCGGGACACCGTTGCGGCGATCCGGGCGCTAAGGCCGCCGTTCCACGTCGAGGTGACCGGTGACGCCGCGCGGCTGGTCGACTATCGCGCTATGCTCACCGAGCGGCTGCCGTGGGCGGTCACGTTGGTGACGGCCGGCATGATGCTGCTGCTGTTCGCGTTCACCGGCTCCGTGCTGCTGCCGGTCAAGGCCGTGGCGACGAACCTGTTCAGCATCGGCGCCGCGCTCGGCATCGTGGTCTGGGTGTTCCAGCGGGGCCACTTCGCCGGTCTGCTCGGCACCGACGGGCTCGGCTATGTGCATCTGAGCGTCCCGATCCTGGTCGGCGCGATCGCGTTCGGTCTGTCCGTGGACTATGAGGTGTTCCTGCTGTCGCGGATCCGGGAAGAGTGGCTGGCCAGCGGGGATCCGCGGGGCTCGGTCGCGGTCGGCCTGCAGCGTACCGGTGGCATCGTCACCGCCGCGGCGCTGGTGATCGGAGTGGTGTTCGCTGGGTTCATCGTCGGCGGTTTCGCCCCGATCAAGGCGGTCGGACTGGGGCTGGTGCTGGCGATCGCGCTGGACGCCACGATAGTGCGGATGTTGCTGGTCCCGGCCACCATGACCCTGCTGGGCCGGTACAACTGGTGGCTGCCGGTGCCACTCCAGCGGGTGCACGCCCGGCTGGCGCTGTCCGAAGCGCCCCCGGCCGCCATGCGGGGACCGGCGCTGGTCCCGTAGCCAGCCGGACGAGACGCGAACCCCACTACGCACCGAACCACGGGTTGGGCGCGGGCCGCCACCGGGCGGCCCGCATCTGGCCGTGCCTGGTGGCCGATGCCGCGGGAGCGCATTGCTTGGTAGTAGGTGCGGCCGCCGGGTGAGCCTCGCATGGCGCAGAGGGCCCATTGGTGGACGGCGTCGCCGAGGCGGCGATTGCGGGCGTAGCGGGCCAGGACGACCCGTCGGGTGCCGCAGGCGCGAGTGATGGGGGCGGCCCAGTAGTTCCAGCGCATCCCGGCGCGGTCAGATCGTCGAAGGCGTGCACGGCGGCGAAGATGGCGGGGCCGAGCGTGACGGCACTGTCATCGGCGGCTGCGGAAGTCCCTGACCCAGGACTCGCGGCAAATGAGCACGGGCGGAGGATCAGGGTGTGCTTCAGGCGGCGGCGTGTGGCGGCCGTCTACGGTTTGGCTGGCGGTGCTCCAGAACGGCTCTGCCGCCTCGGGGCGTCGACATTGGCCGCCGCGTACGGCGCCGAGCGGCGCTCGACAAGCCATCCTCCGACCACGGCGACATGCGCCGCGGGCACCTGTTGTGCGAGCCTTCTCGCCCCGCCACCGACCCGGATGAGCCAGCAGACCTGAGCCCAGGGCGGCAGCGTCCGTGCGCGCGTCCGGGTCCGGTTGATGTCGCAGTGGCACGCCTGCCCCGCGCCGCTGTTGGCGAGCACGGAGGCTCAACGCTGGCGGGCCGCGCCTGGTTCGCCGGTCTTGACGTAGGCCTTGATCTGCTTCAACGACATCCCGGCGAGCCCCAGGTCGTCGGCGCTTCTGCCCTCCTTCCACCAGTCCTTCTCATGTACAACGTTGTAGATGTTGACGATGGAATCGATCACCGGGGTCGGCACCCCGACCGCTTTGCCGATATGGCTCCAGGGCACCAGGCCGTAGGGAGCGTCTTCGGTGAAGTACCGGTTCTTGATGTCGTGCGGCCCGGATATGGGTGTCAGCGAGATGTTGCCGTGGATGCTCATGTAGAGCTCCTGCCACGTGTAGCCCTCGGTCAGCCCGGTGAAGTCCTCTATGGGCGTCAACTTGTACCCGAGCTTCCGACCGATCTCCTTCCGTTCGTTGTCGATTTGGAGGTTGACCCGGCATGAACTCGGGGTTACACCGTGCTCGTACAGGAAGAAAGGCCGTTTCGATGAGTTCTCGACAGCGGTGATGCTGAGTAGGCAAGGGCCGGCATGAACACAGGGGTTCACAATGCTGAGACCGGCCTCCAGGACGTCGGAGTACAGCTTTCTCGTACGGATGGATATCCCGCATGTCGTCGATCAACTCGGGCCCTTTGGCGGCCGGCATGAACGCCACGTTGACCTTGTTGTGACCATAGATGGCGACTCGGCACGGCGCGATCAGGCGCGTGTCGTACGGCAGGTTGTTGACTTCTGCGACAACCGGGCAATGTGTCCATTCACGGGTTGGCGCCCGTGAGGGATCTGGCTACGCTGCGACTGGTTTGGGTAGCCACGGGCGGCCGGCTTGGGCGCGGGTGATGGCGTCCAGGATGGTCAGGCCGTGGTTGCGGGCTGAGGTGAGATAGG
>WNGB01034344.1_pt1 | contig 11912 bp, 16 predicted proteins | sample 5400681 | NCBI WGS metagenome assembly WNGB01 (sample SAMN13153367, study PRJNA577476) | soil metagenome | isolation source: 115 cm soil or saprolite under grassland replicate 2 | place: USA:California | collected 2016-06-15 | reverse complement strand
CAAGAGCTGGAGCAACTGATGGAGCGGACTTCTCATGACACCTCTATTGATGGCGAGGCTGAGAAGCGAAGTCAACGGGCAAGCGTGATGGTCTAGCGTCGACCCTTCAGTACAGTCCCCACGAAGCGACCGATGGTGACCGACCTAGAAAGATCTCGATCGAGCCGGGTAACGCGTCTTCCGCAAGAAGGTAACCCGTGAGCCTGGCGTGTCCCTCGACCGCGACCACTCGGTCGTGCTGTCCGGTTCCGGTCACCGCGATCAGCTCAGGCAGCGTCTCTCCCGCCCTGACGCGGTTAGCAATCTGCTCCCAGCCAGTCCGGTGTTCTTCGACCAGCCCGGTACGAACGCGAGCAGCGGCGTTCATCGGCAGCCGTGTCCCGCCCGAAACGTCGAGCCAAAACGGCCAGTTGGTGTATTGGATCTGCGCGAGCTCCTCAGGCGCGATCGAGACACGCGACCACTTGATGCTCCTCGGCGAGTTTCGCGGCTGGGGCCGAAACCAACTCCTCTTGCGCGGATTTTCCTCTGACACACCCCGCAGGCACGGTCGGCGACGGGACGACTCGTTCCGGGCGAGAGCACGCGTTAGGCCGTCGCGAACCGAAGCTCTACGGGAGCGGATCCATCGTGATGACGACCTTGGCCCGGGCCTGGCCGGTCCCGACGTAGCGGACCGCTTCGGCTCCCTCGCTCAGCGGGTACGTCCGATCGATCGCCGGGCGGATCTTTCCCGTCTCGATGAGGTCCTTCAGGACGACGAGGTCATCGCGGCTCGAGCTCGCCATGTAGAAGACGACCCCTGCTTCAGGACGCGTGAGCGGACGAACGCGTTGCCGACCCGACCGAGGATCGCGAGCATGCCGCCCCGCTTCGCCGCGCCGGCCAGCACGAGCGTCCCGTTCGGCGCCAGCACGCGCCGCAGCGTCCCGAACGGGGATGTCCTTCTGGCGCATGAGCTTTCCGATCGCATTCATCACGAAGCCGCCGTGCACCGAGTGCCAGTCGAGCGCATTGACGGACGCCGCGCGCACCTTGACGAGCACGCGGCCTTCGGTGACCAATGGCCGGTCGACGTCCCGGACGTTAAACACGTCCGCCGATCCGGTGCCGTCCTGTACGAGCGCCTTCATCGTCGTTCTGTGGCCTGGGTCGTGGCTATCGTCATCACTGTTCCTCCTGCGCCTCGGGAGCAGCGTGGCACCGGCTGTGAAGAAGTTATGAAGGCGCGACGGCGTTTAGGCGCGGCTCGATCGGCGGGAGCCCATTGCTCCCGAGGGCCAGCGAGATCTCCCCACAGTGGAAGGCGTCGTGGGTGATCATGCGGATGAGGACGGACTGACGGGTATGGATCTGGACGTCGCTGCCGCGTGATCGCCGCGCCTCCTGGCCCAGGCTCTCGGGCGTCCAGGTCGCGAGGCAGCGCTCCACGATCTTCCAGGACGACGCGAGCGCGCCGACCAACTCGTCGGCGGATCGGGGATGCGCAAGGTCGTCCTCCCAGCCGAGACCGGTCCGGTCGGGTCGGCGAACGGCGTCGTCTCCGCGCCGGGCTCCTTGAACACGTGACAGAGCCAGTACACGTGCATGCCGGCGATGTGCGACGCGCTGGCCCAGATCGGCCACGTCGGCGATCCGATGGGGAGCGCGAGCTGCTCGGGGGTGAGTGGCGCGAGCGCGCGGGCGAGATCGTCGTTGAACAAGTGCCAGCCCTCGTAGAACGGCGCGACGCTCGAGCTTCGCACGAGCCCAGGCTAGACGATGGACGGACCACATGCACGTGCGCCTGGCGCTCAGCGCGCCGCGCTTCAGCGGCGGTGGCGACCATCCGCGCGCCGTAGCGGTCGTACTTCGCGTGGTAGGCGGCGTCGATTCCACGCGGTCACGAGCCGTGGCTCGTCTCCAACGATGCGTCCGTCTCCCGTCACTCCGACCACAGGCCCCGCGCGGTCAAAGCGAAGCCGACCGCGGCGACCACGAGCCCCGCGATCTGCGGGGTCAGGGTCGCGACCAAGGTCTGACGAGGGACGTGCGTCGCGTCGATCACGAGGATCGGGATCGCGTAGATCGCGATCGGGATCAACGTGACCCAGAACGCCCAAGCCTCACCGCGACGCAGTGGACCGAGGACGACCGCGAGCGCGAGGACCACGAGCGACGAGTTCGCCAGTGCGCCAGCCCAGAGATGCCGTCCGACAGCGGTATCCAAGGACGCCCCTTGCGAGACGAACGCGACCGATGCTCCGAACACCCCGATGAGGGCAATGGCGATGATCGTGGTGCCCCATGCGAGCATGGGCTGAGGCTACGCCGATGCCTCAGCCCGCAGGTGTGGCGCGCGAGCCTGACATGACGCGCGGCCTGATGCGTGCATGGGTTTTTCCCGGTTCCGGCAGGCTCCGAGACGTACACCCCACGCTGGAACGGCAAGGTCGAGGCCTTCATCAAGATTCTGCTGCGCGAGGTCGCCTATGCGCGCCCGTATCGCAGCGAGGCCGAACGCGAGCGGGCCTTCCGGCGCTTCGACCATCACTACAATTTCGTTCGCCGCCACGGCGAGATCGGAGGGCTCACCCCGATGCAGCGTCTTGCTGACGATCTCGTCAACAACGTACCTGGGCAGAACAGCTAGCGCGTCATCTCCGCGCGCGTTCGTGCGCCCAGGTTCGCCGTTGCGAGCGGCTACACTGTGTGGTCGGCACGTTCCCACCACGCGATGTCGGCACGTTCCCACCACGCGATGGTCGCCAGGAGCCCGACGAGCGCGGTGATCCCGACGACGAGGAAGCTCACCGCATCCGCGGTCTCTCCCTCGGGACCTGTCACACCGGAGACGAGCGCCGGCACCGCCCACGGGAAGACGTGGCCCCACCCGAGGACGGCGAGGATCTGAGCGAGCGCCATCGTCAGGACGGCCCAGGCGAGCGGCGGGATGTAGCCTCTGCCGGCGCTCGCGAAGAACGCCGTCGTCGACTGCAACGCGATCGTCACGAGGGCGATGACCGCGATCCGCGCGAGCGTGTCGCGCCACAGGTCGTCGGACCACGCGGGCAGACCGACCAGCGTTCCCGATAGCCACCCGACGATGACGACCCAGACCGTGATCACGACGCCCCAGCCCGCGATGACGATGTACTTTCCCACGACGGTCGCCCAACGCGGCGTCGAGATGGCCAGGAGGCCGCGCACGGTGCGGTCCGCGAACTCGCGACCGAAGACCCACGCCGTCAGGAAGGCGAACAGGATCGCGCCGGCCACCGCTTCCGTCTGCGCGAGCAGGCCGAGGAACGTGGGCCACTCGGCGGTCCCCGCGGTGAGGCGCGCCTTCGCACCGAGCAACCCGAGCCTTCGCGCGGACTCCGGATCCTTGAGGATGACCATGAAGAGCGCGCCGACGAGCGGTGTGAGGGAGAACGCGGCGGCGACGCCCCACGTCACCCCGGAACGCCTGGACTTGACGAGCTCCGCCGCGATCGCGGGCAAGACGCTCGTCATGCCGGCTCGGCCGCGCGGTCGGCGGTGAGCCGAACGAAGTGCTCCTCGAGCGTCTCGCGCACGAGGGCGACGCGCGTCGGGGGCACGCCTGCCTCGACGAGGAGACGGGCCACGTTGTCCGGCGCGTCGATCGCTCGCGGCTCGAAGAGCTGGGTGACGACGCTCCCGTCAGTGCCGCCGCGCACCGGCGCGTAGCCGGCCGACCGCAGCGCGCGCTCGGCTCCCTCCATGTCACGGGCGCCGATCTCGAGGCGCGGCGTCCGGTGCAGCTCGAGGGCCTGCCCATCGAGCTCCTCGACCAGCCGCCCGTGATGGATGATCCCGATGCGGGTCGCGAGCCGATCTACCTCGGGGAGGATGTGGCTCGACATGAAGACCGTGACGCCTTGCCCGCGCGCGAGGTCGCGCAGGAGCTCACGGATCTCGATCACGCCCGCGGGATCGAGACCGTTCGCCGGTTCGTCGAGGACGAGCAGCTGGGGCGCGTGCAGCAGCGCCCGTGCGATCGCGACGCGCTGCAGATTCCCCTGCGAGAGCACACCCGTGCGCCGGTCCGCGTACGGGCCGAGCCCGAGTCGCTCGATGATGCGGGACACCGCGCGCGCGTCCCGGAGGCCCTGCAGCCGCCGCGCGATCCCGAGGTCCTCCCGGACGGTCAGCTCCGGGTAGCCGACGGCGGATTCGACGAGGTGCCCGACGCGCCGCCACAACAGCGGCGCATCCGAACGCACGCGTTCGCCCAGGACTTCCGCGTGTCCTGACGTCGGCGCGATCATCGCGAGCAGCATCCGGATCGTCGTCGACTTGCCGGCGCCGTTGAGGCCAAGGAAGCCATAGATCTCGCCCCGCGGCACACGGAGATCGACGCGGTCGACGGCGAGGACGCCGCCCCTGTACCGCTTGGTCAGGCCCTCCGTGAAGACCGCGAGCTCGTTCGCGACGCGTTCCCTCATTCGGCGCAGCAGCTCATCTTGGACACGTCCTTGAAGAAGGAGAGCGCGAGCGTTCGAGGGCATCGCAGAGCCCTCGACTGAGTTCGCTCTCCGTATCAGCCATTGCGCGGATTATCGCCACGACGTGCAACCGTTCCGTTGGAGGCCGTACGCCGCCCACGCGACCGCGCCGTGTGGTCGTCGACGGTCGTGGTAGCGACGAGCTGGAGCGTCTCCTCGGCGCGGGATCTGGCACGACGCTGTCCTAGCTGGGCTGTGCCGCAGGACTGGTTCTCCGAACGAACCTCCTCCGCCACAACCAGACTCCGACCGCCTGTCCAGCCGCGACCGTGACGACAATGAGGACGCCGAGAAGCGTGTAGGGAGATGTGAGCCGAAGCAGAGCCCCATAGAAGAATGCATGCAGGATCACCAGCCCAAAGAACGTGTAGTTCAGCCGCTGGAGATCTTTCCACGTCCGAGCCTTGAGTTCCTTCAAGGCGGCGTCGGTGGAGAGCGTCAGCAACAGCAGCACGATCACCAGTCCGGCAAGGCCCGTCCAATTCCCCAGGCCGAAGTTATCGAGCATGGGCACGCCGTTGGGCGCGAAGAAGTAGCCGAGCATGCCGGAGATCTGTGCGCCGCTGTGCAGCTGCAGTCCGAAGATCACATGGACGACGCTGAGCATCGCCGTCCACATACCCACATCGCGACGCAGATAACTCGAGACGGGCGTGCGCCGGCGGAGCAGTAGGTTGGCCGGCCCGATGAGAAGGGTGACCCCGAGCAGCCCGGAGGCGAGGTGGCCGGTCGCGGTCGTGACCCGTGATAGGAGGAAGCGCAGTTCGCGTCCCTTGCTCTGCTCCGTCGATCCGGTTTGGTCGTCGTTCATACCCGTTTGAGGGACCGCTTGCGGCAGGGCACCAGGCCCCATCGACGTCTGGGGATACGGGCGAGTGTCGAACGGCGAGAGGGTCATGAAGAGGGCGAGGACCAAGGCACTCACCAGAGCCAGCGGCACATGGTGAAGGAGAAGGCGGTAGCGCAAGTCCTCAGTGGCTCTGAGGGCCGTCGGATCCTGTGTGCTGACCGGTGCCATGTGAGGGCATCGGTGTCGCGGATCCTCCGCCGATCCCGTGCTGTCCCATCCCCGGCATCTGCCGGCCATCGTCGTGGTCACCCCGACTGATGGCGCTGCCGAGCAACATCGAGCTGACCACGATCCCGGCGAGGATGAGCGTGATGATCCCCGACACCCTCACCCAGATCGGCGTGAGCCACCTACTCGTCATGTTGCGAACCTACAACGCGAGCTCGACGCGATGGTGCGATGCGCGCAACCGTTGCATACATGCACGCGATCATGACCCACGACCCATACACTCCCCTCGTGGATCACGACAGCGAAACGCCGTTCACCGCTGACTCGCTCATGTCCGCTCTGCAGGGTCTCGATCGACGCGACCTGACCTTTACGCAATTCGTCGCAATGCACGTCATCGCGGGCCGCGGCCGGCCGACGATCCGCGAGGTCGCCGACGCGGTGGACCGGTCTCCTGCGGCCACGAGTCGGTTGATCGAGGATCTCGTCCGCGCCGGCTTGGTGGCACGGGCGTCGTCGGCGGAAGATCGCCGAGAGAAGCGTGTCTACCTGACCGCGGCGGCGAAGGATTACCTCGCCGCCCTTCATAGAGCGCATCACGAGCGGCCGCGGCGTCGGCACTCCCATTGAGCATCACGCCCACGACCGCGTGTAAACCGTACCGGACACTATCCGAACCGAGATCTCACCGAACACCACCAGATAAGAGACTCGTTGACCTGCTCTTGGAGCATTACGACGAGCTGCAGCGGTTGATTGAGGCAAGTAGCCATGACACCTCTATTGATGGCGACGCGGCGAAGTGAAGTCAACAGTCAAGCAGCCATCATCGAGCCTTGACGAATCACGGTCTGACATCGGGGTCGACGACGAGGACGCTGCATCTCGCATTCGCGGCGAGGTGCGAGTCCGGGAAGAGGCTCGTGCAGGGCTTCACGGCCTCCTCGGCGCCCTTCCGGAACATGAGGAACGTGGTGATCTTCTGCGCTCCCCTATGCCGCCTTTCCGAGCGAGTCGATGACGTCGTCAAGCTGCAGGTACGAAAGACGCGCGCCCCACTCCATGTCCGAGGCGATGACCGCGTCGCGGTCCTCCTTGGACTGGTAGACGGAGCGCAGCGTCATCACCGTCTTGCCGCCGCGCTCGTTGAGCGTGACGGTCACGAGCGCGGCGTGGCCGGGCATCGCCTCGTACTCCTCGACGTACACGATGCGCTCCGGTGATGCCTCGCGGACCTCGCCGGAGAACGCGACCTCGCCGTCCGGTCCGCGCTGCGCGTAGCGATACCGCCCACCGGGGTGGAAGTCGGCGACCGCGCTCACCGCACCGTACTGCCGCGGGCCCCACCAGTTCCTGATGTGCTCGGCCTTCGTGAGCGCCTCGTACACGAGCGCGCGCGGCGCGTTGAAGGTGCGCATGATCACGATCTCTCGCTCGCCCGTCGCCTCGACCCGCATGTCGTCAGCGACCGCGTAGGCGAGCTTGGCGAGCTGCGTCTTGAATACGGCGATCGACGTCCCGCTCCACTCGGGCGCGAGTCCGGACAGGCGGATGGTGACGCGCGTGCGCGGGCCTTCCGCGGAGAACGTGACGTCGAAGAGGATGTCCTCGGCCCACGTCCCGGGCACGCCGGCCGCGGTCGGCGAGATGCGCTCGCGCTTCTCGTTCGCCCAGTGGAGCGCGAAGACGAGGCGCGATGGCGGCGTGATCTCGTGGACCACGCCGGTGTCGCAGTGCGTCACGCCATCCGGTTCGCGCATCACGAAGAAGAGCTTTCCGCCGGCTCGCGCCTCGAACTCGGTCACCGGCGCGCTGCACATCTTCGGTCCCCACCACTTCTGAATGTGCTCGGGCTTCGTGAAGACGTCGAACACACGCTCGCGCGGCGCGTCGAATAGGCGCTCGATCACGATCTCCTTGCTAGCCATGTCTTCTGCCACGCCATCCCTTGCGGCCATGTCGCTTCTCCTTCACTTGCAGTTCCTTCAGGTACTCGTCCAGCCGATCGAGTCGCTGCTCCCAGATCACGCGATAGCGCTCGACCCACTCGTCGACTTCCTTGAGCGGGCCCGCCGTGAGCGCCGCCGGCCGCCACTGCGCCTCCTTGCCGCGCGAAACGAGCCCGGCGCGCTCGAGCACCTTCAGGTGCTTGCTGACCGCGGGCAGGCTCATGTCGAACGGTTCGGCGAGCTCGCTGACCGATGCGCCGCCTTTCGCGAGACGCGCGAGGATCGCGCGGCGCGTTGGATCAGCGAGGGCGCCGAACGTGAGGCTCAGCCGGTCGACCGCCATCTCTTCTCCTAATCTTGTATTTAACTATCTGGTTTTATACAGCGCATCGGGCGCCTTGTCAAGGGCGGCGTGTGTCGGACCTAGCGGGCGAGCTGCTGCGGAGGAGCGGTCTCGCGTTCACCTCGTGGGGCCGTACGCAGCGCTCTTGGCGCGTGGCGGGATAAGCGGTTCTGTTAGTGACCGCTCTGGTAGCCCGTAGCGGATTCGAACCGCTGATCTCAGCCTTGAGAGGGCTGCGTCCTAGGCCTCTAGACGAACGGGCCGGGGAACTTCCATTCTACTGTCAGTGACATCTCACGGTCTGCATTTCCGCTGAGCGATCTCGTCGCGCCGGGCGTTCGGCGCATCGCCCTCCCGCTTCCGATCCCCGGCCTGAAGATCGTGAATGCATATCTCATCGAAGGCGCCGAGGGCTGGAGCCTCGTCGACGCCGGGCTGCACACCGATGACGCCGAGCAAGCGCTACGCGCGGCGCTTGCCGAAGCGGGCATCGGCATGGAGCAGGTGCGGCGCGTCTTCCTCACGCACCTGCATCCGGACCACATGGGCATGGCGGGCCTGCTCGAGCGCGCCGGCACGCACGTGCTCATGCACCGACCCGAGATCGCCGCGGCCGAGCGCGTGTGGTCGGAACGGTCGCGATGGGCCGGCGGGTGGACAAGCTCGAGCACGTCGAGGGCGTCGACGACGGCAGCGATCTCGACCTGGGCGGACACGCGGTCCGTATGCGCTGGACGCCGGGCCACACCGATTACCACGCGGTGCTGGTCGACGAACGCGATCGTCTGCTGTTCGCCGGCGACCACGTGCTCCCGCGCATCACGTCGAACGTCGGCCTCTATCCGTACTCGCGCGACGACCCGCTCGGCGATTTCCTCGACGCGCTCCGCGGCGTCCGGGACCTTCCCGTGTCCCGCGTTCTGCCCGCGCACGGGGAACCGTTCGACGACCTCGCCGGGCGCGTCGATGAGCTGCTGACCCACCACGCCGCGCGACTCGACGCGACGCTCGCGGCGCTCGGGCCCACCGAGCGTGACGCATACGCCATCGCACGCACGCTCTTTCCGGTTCTGCGGTCCGCCCACGAGGAGCGGTTCGCGCTCGCTGAGACGCTCGCGCACCTGCGTTACCTCGAGCGACGAGGGCGCGTGCGTGAGATAGAAGGAGTGCCGGCGCGCTGGCGGGCGGTTTAGCGGAGCTCGCGAAAGACCGCGACCGAGGCGGCGGCACCGAAGACGATGTTGCTCCAGATGGCGATGTCGCTGACGGGAGGGATCGTCGGACACGGCGTCGGGCAGAGGAAGAAGACCGTTCCGAGCCCCCATCCGACGAGCGTCACGACGTCGAACACAAGCGTCGCGATGATCCCACCACGACCGCCGCGCACAGCGACGATGAGCGCCCAGACCCACAACGCGTACAACGCGACATAGCCGACCAACGAGCCGGGCCTTTCACTGAGAGCGCGCCGCAGTGGGCGAACGGTAGCGTTCGAGAACCTGCGGGTCATCCCAGTTGTTCGCCTTGAGGTGGCGCTCGACGGCGCTCAGGCCCTGTTCCGGAAAGACGTTCAGACAGATCGGATCCAGTAGAAGGAACAGCTGCGCGTCGCGAGTGCGCGGGAGCACAAGCGGACCCGCGAAGGAATGCGCCTCGACCATGTGCGCGACCGGCTCGGGGCCGCCGAGCTCGCGCACGATCTTCCCGGCCTCGACCGCGTGGTTGTATCCGGGAATCGCCTCGAGCTTTCCGTCCCGCTCGATGAACTCGATCACCTTGGCCGCATCGTGCACGTATGACGCGGCGCGGAAGGCGTCGAGATCGAGATCCTGCTGCCAGAGCTCGCGATAGATAGGTAGGAGCGCTTCGGAGACGCGCACCATCGCGAGGATGTGCTTCACGAGATTGCCGTGCCGCTCGATCGGCATCGTCGGATGGAGCGGGACCTTCTCTATGTCGGACCAGGCGGGATTGCGATCGGAGACGTAGCGCCAGACGTCGGTCGAGAGCGCGCGGAGGCGGGTGTCGGAGATGTCATCGATCCGCGGGAACGTGTGTAGGACGTCGTCGCGGGTGATCACGTCGCGCGGACTATACGAGTTCAGACAGACCAGAGCGGGTGGCGGGAATCGAACCCGCCCTTCAAGCTTGGAGGGCTTGCTTGCGTAGCCACTACAACACACCCGCGCGGGCTCGGCGCTCTGTCAAAGATATCGCAGCTCGAAGCCTAATCCAACGGTCGCGGCGTTCGGCGTCCGCTACGCGGAGCGTCCGAGCCGCCGTCGAAATGTTCTCGAGCGGTGGCAGTTGGCGCAGACGACATCGCACTTTTCCAACTCCTCGAGTAGTTGAAGCAGCGTTACACGTCCGGCCTTTCGCGTGACATCGAAGCACTTAATCCCAGGCTCGCGGTGGTCGAACTCCATCGCGTACCAGGGGAGCCGACGGCCGCAATCAGTGCACGCGTGCTTCCGGAACGCGCGGAGCAGGCCAACCTGCTCAGACCCCTTCTCCCGGAAGCGGTCGCGCCGGCGCTGGGCCCTCGTCGTGTCGATGACGGCTTTTCTGATGAAGTTCCGTGGTGGTGACTGCAGGAAACGACCGTAGGTTCGTACCCGATGGCAGTTGGCGCAGACGATGTCGCACTTCGCGATTTCGGTGATCAATACGTCGCGTTGCTTCAACATGGCCCGACTACTCGCGACCGTGAAGGACTTTAACGATGGATCACGATGGTCGAAATCCATCTGATGGGGCTCGAAGGACCCATGGCAATCGACACACGGAACCCGGCGCAGCTCACGCAAGAATTCAAGGGTCGCCCGCTGCCGCGACGTTACCCGTTCGATCTCTCGCGCGCGATTGCGCGCGTAGTAGGCGACGTTGAAAGGGCGCTGGTCTCTTTTCTCGCGCACAATTCAGTATAGAACGTGTGTTCGATAGCCGTCAAGCGCTGCCTATACGTGAATCGGAGCTAGTTCGCGAACCCCTCCGCGACGCGCAACTGATCCTTTCCGGTCCGCTTCACCTCGATGAGCGCGTCGTCTGCGGTCCGGATCAGATCGTCGAGATCCGCCATCGTCCGGCCGGAGAGCGCGACGCCCACCGACGCGGTCACGCTCGCGCCGGCGCTCTCGCTCACGCTCGCGATGATCTTGCGAATGCGCTGGAGAACGCGGGTCGCTTCCACGGGTCCGCATCGATCGAGGAAGATCACGAACTCGTCGCCGCCGTAACGGGCCGCGACGTCCCCCGGTCGCAGATTCACGCGGATCGCGGTCGCGACAAGCTCGAGAACGCGGTCGCCTTCGGGATGACCGCGCGAATCATTGACTCCCTTGAAACCGTCGAGATCGAGCACCGCGAGCGCGGACGTCGTGGCGTGCCCGGCCTTCTGAAGTCGCCCCGCGACGACCTCGCGGAAAGCGCGTCGATTAAGCAATCCGGTCGTCGCGTCTCGTTCGGCGTGCGTCTCGATCGTCCGCAGATGCTCGCGGTCGGCTCCGTAAAGCAGGACGAATCCGACCGCGAAGAGGGCGAGCGTGATGACCTCGAACAGCGCGGCCATGTCGGCCGCTTCGGCCGAGCCGAATGCCGCAAGCGCGGCATGGGCGACCAGCGTCATCGAGGCCGCAGCGAAGAACAGCCACGATCGAGCTCGCTGCGGACGTTGTCCGCTCCGCAACGTAGAGATCGTGAGTGCGACAAGCGCGATGGCGATGGCCAGATCGGCCGTCGTCGCGAACCCGCGAACGCTCACCTTGGCAGAATGCGACTGAGCGCTCGTGTGCGTGGTCGCAAAGACGTATACGGGCGGCATCCGATCGGTAACAGCAGATTGATTCGCAGTGCCGCCCCAGTGCTTCATGCAGACGTTCGGGGGAGTACTTGCTTCCTAGTGGGTGGATGGAGGCTTCAGGTGAGGAACGTTCGGGTGAGACAAACCTGGCTTGCCGTGCTCGTGATCTTGACGCTGCTCGCCACGAGCATGGCTTCGGTCGCGGACGCCGCGACCAATGACTTCCGGATCGATCCGGCCCTGCTGGCGCAGGCGAAGAGCAATCCGACGAAGAACTTCTCGGTCATCGTCC
>WNGB01011837.1_pt1 | contig 11912 bp, 8 predicted proteins | sample 5400681 | NCBI WGS metagenome assembly WNGB01 (sample SAMN13153367, study PRJNA577476) | soil metagenome | isolation source: 115 cm soil or saprolite under grassland replicate 2 | place: USA:California | collected 2016-06-15 | reverse complement strand
CTCGTAGGCGGTCTGCCAGCCGCGCCCCTCCTCGGGTCGGCGGCTCTCCAGCGTCGTCTGCAGCAGCTCCTGCCAGAAGCGTCGCGCGCGTTCAGGCTCGTCGGCGGGAAGCTCGATCAGGACCCGCGGCAGCACCGCTCACACCGTACCGGGAACCCCGTGCCGTGACCTAATCCGTCGTCATGCGGCTCGGCCGTCCTCGTCGATGAGTCCGCCCAGGCCGGCCTCCCGGAGGACCTTTGGCGACGCTCGTCGCCGAGACACGGCCGCCGACACCTGCCAGCTCGCCGACGATCCGCTGGTAACCCAGCGCGGGTTGTCACGCGCAAGACGCAGAACCAGCGCGACGAGATCGTTTGTTGCGATGATCGATTTTGTTCACCAGCGTGTCCGGTGAACCGGGGCCGGACGAACAGGTGGCGGAGCGGAAACGAGTGCGGGGACGACTGAGTAACCCGGAGCCGCCCGTCGTTCAGGCCTTGCTTCGACTCGAGTTCGGCCGAGGGATCGTGTTCCTACAACCGCAGGAGGCTGTAATGCTTCGTGACGAGCTGCAGGCGATCGACGATCCAAGCGCGGTGCGGCTCGCTACCCAGATCGACGTTGCCGCGACGATGCTGCTCGCCGCGCCCCGACATGCAGGCGTGCGAGCGGTTCGCGTTGCCGATGACGAGCGACAGGTGCTCCTCGACGTTTCGCGAAAGCTGGAGTACCTGCCGGGCGGCAGCTTCGCCAAGCTGCACCACGAACTCTCGATCGGCGAGGAAGACGATCGTGGCCGCCGGCGGGTTTCGAATCTAGGTTCGCTTCGGCTCGGCGGGATCATCGTCACCTCGCTCCATCAACCCGAGCCGGACCCCCTTGACCTTTTGCTCCATGTCAGAACGTACCGTCGAGGACGAGCTCAATCAGCTCGACGACACCGGTGGCGTGTTCGCCGTCGAGCACGAGGTCTGCGGCCGCCTTCAACTCCGGCACCGCGTTCGCTACCGCCGCCGTCTTGCCGCAGGCCCGGAACAAACCCAGGTCATTCTCCGCGTCGCCGACGGCGATCGCTTGATCCGGACTGACGTCGAGCTCGGCGAGCGCAGCGCGCGCCCCCGACTCCTTGTCGACGCCCTTCGCCAGCAACATCAGTGAGTCCTTGTTCTCGATCAGGGCATAATCGTCGCCGTAGCGCCGGAGGATCGCCGCCACCTGGGGCTCGTCGGCGCGACGCATCCCGACGACTACACGGCCGTGGTCGTGGGCGTAGCCACCGCGCAAGAGCGCCTCGACGAGTTCGGGGGTCGGCGCCGGCCCGAGCTCGCGGACGCCCTCGCCGTCGACGAGACAACCGCCATTCTCCAGCACGAGCAGCGCACAGAGATCGCGTAGCGGGCACTCCTCCGCCCACTCGGCATAGCGACCACTGCACAAGACGAACAGGTGCCCCGCGGCCAGGAAGCGGCGCAGGGCGGGCAGCAGCGCCGGGCTGGACTCGGTGACGGTGCCGTCGTAGTCAGAGACGATTACACGCCGCATCCGCACGAGTGTCGCTCCGCGCAGACAGACCTGAGCTGTTTTCGGAACGACCGCTCCCACCATGCCACCCACCCGAACAGTGTCCGCGTCCCATCGCCGTCGCGCAGGACGATCCCGAGCAGACGAAGGCGGACCCATGAACTGATCCGAAACCAAGGTGAGCCCGCGCTGGCCCGGGCCAGCGCACCACCCCATCCGCGCAGGCCAGCGCACGTTTAACCTCGTGGCAGCTGCTCAGGCTCCGTCGCTCCGCGACTCCGCCTGAGCAGCGGCTACCAGCAAAGCCAAATCGGTGATCCGCTACTCGGCGCCCGAAACAGGCGCACCTTTCGCCGCCCCTCGACATCGCCAATCCCTCCTAAGAGGCGTAGGATGTTCCGGACTGGCCCTGCGGCCAGGATTCCGGCCGACGGCACGCAATCCGCCAAACGCACCCTCGGGCGCGCGAGACGACGAGGAGCCTAGGCAAACAGAGTTCGCGTTGCGGGGCCAGTCACTTCGTTGGTGGCCGAGCGACAGGCGAGCGTGGGACCGCTGGAGCGGGAGATTTACGACATGACGCGGGCGGACCTCCCGCCCGGCGGATCGGCATCTGCCAGCGCAAGGGTCGTAATGCTGCTGGGGCATCTCGAGAAGATCGAGAAAGCGCTGCTTCGGCTTGCAGCCGAGATAGACGGGCTGCGGCAGAGCCGCCCCGAGTAAGCGTCACGCGGATACCGTCGTTCGCCCCTGCGGGGTGCGCAAATTCGATCGCGCTTGATGAGCCTCATGATTTGCAGGCCAAACCGGATTCCGCACACGCCACACGAGGCTGTGGGGTGCGCAAATGCGATTTCGCTGCAAATCGCCGAGGTCGCGCACGTGGACCGAGTTTGCGCACCCCACAGCCGGAACAATCTGGTGATCGAGCGTCTCGGTCGGCATCCCATCGACCACCAGCACACGTCCTTGGATCCTTTCGCGATTGGCGATCGCCTCCGCACTCGCGCCTATAGATGAGGAAAGGAACCAAGGATCGCACAGTCGCAGCACGCGCGCCGAGAATCGACGTTTCGCTGCTTAAGCGCGACTTGTTGCCAATTTAATTTCCGTCGATCGTCACACCCCGAGGTCAAAATAGATCCCTCACGCGCAGTGCCGCCCCGTTTGCGGGCAGAACCGACTTTACGCACCCCACACGCGTCGTGCCCAACGTGTCGGCGATGAGCTTCGCAACAGCCGCCGACGATGTGGGCTCCTCCGTCGGCGTAGCCGCGGATGTGTTCGGCGAGTGCTTCGGGGTCGGCTTCGTTAGACGACGGCGTCGCCGACGATCCGCGGTACGCCGGCATTCGGCTTCACCCAGATTTTCGGTGTCGGACTCGGTCGATGTGCGCGACAGTCCCGGTGTTTGCGGCGCTGAGGCTCGAACGCGTCGGCGGTGCTGGGACAGGTGCGCGCGTCACCCAGCCGGGGGAGCTTGCGTCGGGCGCGGCGGGCGCGCTGCCTGCTGGCCTTGGTGCTCATCACCAAGGCTACAAAAGCGCTCGGCTTATATCTGCGACCAGACGCCTTCGGCGTCGCGCGCAACCAGCCCGATCTTCCGGGCGCCCATGAGACGTTGACCCACTGTCTGCGGCTTCGTCCCTAAGCGTGCCGCGACCTCGCCCGAGGTGCCAGGCAGCTCGCGCAGCAGCGGCTCGAGCTGCTTGACGCGCGCCTGTTTCCGCAGCTCCTGCTCCGTGACAAAGCCATGCGCCTCGCGGCGATGGCGAGCCTGTTCGGCGCAGACTCTTCGCGGCGATCCCGAGGTCGTCCAGTCGCATAGCGCACACGATGCGCGGACGGTGTCTGGTGGTGCGGGGGATTCGGGAGTCAGTGACAAGATGAAGTCCCGTGGTGACCGTGAGGTATCAACGACGGGCCCGGAGAGCAGAGAGATCTGCGGGTAAGTTGCGGCATCGAAGAAGCGGGGCGAGCGCAGGTCGTCGTCGCGGGCTGACTGGCTGGTGTCGATGCTTGCGGCCTCGATCAGGGCGACCGCCCTGGCGCTCTCCGCCTCCTCGGATGCGGCCTCGACACTGGCCTCGAATTTCGCAAAGCGGCCCATCACCGCGGCGAACATGGCCGGATGCTTGACTTTGAACTCGACACTCGAGTGGTCCGGGTCGGCCGACCAGGTCCCGGCCGGAACGATGGTCTTGCCTGCTTGTGTCTCCGGTTCCACCACGACCGTCTCTGCGTCCTTCAGGTGATACGAGCCGAGAGGATTAGCTCGATGCTTGAGCATACAACGGTGATGACCGCCGACATCCAAGGTGTTCCGCCTGGCAGTCTCACGGCGCGCTGTGTCGTTCTTTGTTGGAAACGCGACAGAGCTCGACTTCGGAAGTCCGCGGGCGTTGGCAGCGTGTGGGACCGACCCGCGGCGGCGGGTATCTGGTCGGGTTGCCGTGCCGCTCGCGGGCGCGGGAACGTATTTCTCGTCTCGCCTCTTGAAGCGCGCGAGCATGCGCACCAGAAGCGCACCCGGCGCCACATCGCGACTCCGTCGCGCAGGCCGTAAATAATCGGTGGACATTGAGAGGTCGCGTCCTCCGCGTTCGCGCGCTGACCTCGGACTCTTGCGGTCGGGTAGATTTCCTCGCGGGAGCGACTTACCGGAGGCTCCATTTGATCGACGCGCCGCGCCCGGGCCGCCCAGCACGACGGACTCGGTCGGCGCGACTTCGACCGGAGCGAAAGTCGGTTACCGTGCCGTGAGCAAGCTCAGAACGAGTCGGTCGTGCGTTCCGCCTTCCCTACCCGTTCGTCACTGGATAGAGGAGGTGTTTCCATGGCAACCGGTACTGTCAAGTGGTTCAGCAATGACAAGGGCTACGGCTTCATCACGCCCGACGACGGAGGCAAGGATCTGTTCGTCCATCACAGCGCGATCACCGGCAGCGGCTACAAGTCACTCGCCGAGGGCGCGAAGGTCGAGTTCGAGCCGAGCGAGGGGCAGAAGGGCCCGCAGGCGACGAACGTCCACGCGGTCGCCTAGGGCGGCTGCGCCGAGCGCGTGCGGAGGCTGCGTTCTCCGCACGCGCGGCGGCGCGCAGGCAATCACCGATACAGGAGGTCAGCGCCAGCGAAGTTCCTAGTCAAGAAGGGAACGACGGGCAAGTTCCGCTTCAACCTGCTGTCGACCAACGGCAAGCCGATCGCAACGAGCGAGACGTACAAGACGACGCGCGCCTGTCTCGCTGGAATCGAATCGGTGCGGAAGAACGCCCCGAACGCGACCATCGACGACCAGACGGAGCGTCAGCGGGCGTCGCGCTCTCAGGGCCGCTCCCCGAACGGGCGAGTTAGACGGAAGGCCTAGCCGTTCGTGCGCTTCACCGAGGTTTTGACTGTGGGGCGCAGCCAAAACTCGGTGCGCGCCCCGAGAAATCAGCGATTTGCAGGCAGGACGCTAATTTTGGCACCCCACAGGGGTCATTTCGGTCGTCAGCGACCGCGGTCGTCGCGTTGGCGGCGCGCACGACTCAGCCGCTGAGAGCCGGTGGAGTTGATTGCGCGAGCTGATGCCGAGCTTGCCGACCTTGTGCAGGTGGTACTCGACGGGGCACCCCACCGGCCCGCGTGTGCGCGGCGCTGGCGAAGTTGTGGGTCTGGATCGCCGGCTGCACAGGGCGGCGACGATTCAAGAGACGCATACCCGTAGGCACAATGGCCGCGATGGAGCAGTACCGACACGAGTGGCGTGGCTATCGGCCGATCGAGCCGCGCGGCGGCAGGGATTGGCGTGGGACGCTGAGAAAGATCGGGGCGCCGCTGGTGGCGATTGGGGCTTTCTTGGCGAAGTTCGGCGTCGTCCTGCTCAAGTTCAAGTTCCTGTTCTCGATGTTCGTCTCCGCCGCGTTCTATGTCTGGCTGGGGGGCTGGTGGTTCGGGATCGGGCTGATCGTGCTTCTGTTCGTGCACGAGATGGGACACGTCGTCGAGGCGAAGCGACAGGGGCTTCCGGTCTCGGTTCCGGTCTTCATCCCCTTCATGGGCGCGCTGATCACGATGAAGCAGATGCCGCACAACGCCTGGCGCGAGGCGCGGCTGGCGATCGCGGGGCCGCTGTTGGGCTCGGCCGGTGCGCTTCTGCTCTACATCCTCGGCCTCGTCTACGACTCGCAGCAGCTCAAGGCGCTTGCGTTCCTCGGCTTCCTGATCAACCTCTTCAACCTGCTGCCCGTCATCCCGCTCGACGGCGGCCGTATCACGGCGGCGCTCCATCCCGGGCTGTGGTTTGCCGGCTTCCTTGCCCTGTTGGCGCTCGTGATCTACCGGCCTAACCCGATCCTGATCATCATCCTGCTCCTTGCCGGCTCGGAGCTTTGGCGGCGCTGGCAGATGCGCCGCCTCCCGCAGATGCGGGAGTACTACCGGGTACGGCCGCACCAACGGCTGTTCATCGGTCTGCTCTACTTCGGGCTCGCGGCCGCGCTCGCGCTCGGCATGCACGCGACGCACGTGCCGCATAGCTTCTAGTCACCGACGACCCTCCGAATGTTTCTCCTCCTTGGTGAAGGCTGTGGCTGCGGCGACGGACCACTCCACCTGAACGGAGAGACGTGGGGTGCCAAAAACTCGGTTCACGCCGCTGATCAGGCCGATTTGCAGGCGGAACCGAGTTTCGGCACCCGACACGCGCTTCAGACAGCGGTCGTTCGAGTGCGGCCCTATCTCTCTGAGTACGAGCTTGCCGAGGGTGACCCGCGCAGAGGGATCGCGAAGTCGCTCAGTTGCGCCTGCTCCTCGGGAGCGGCACCCATCACACCAGGGTCGGCGCCCTGCAGGCGGGCCCTACTCTCGCGCGCGACCCACATGCGCAGTGGATTGGCGACGAAGCGCTGTTCGTTCGGCGCGAAGTGTCAGGCGCACGCGCCCAGCGCGAAGCCCAAGCCCGGCTGCGCGCGACGCCGCGAGAAACGGAGGCGAATGCCAGATGCGCCTCGCGAGCGTCTGGGCGTCGGCGCCGCGCGCCGGGAGCTCGGCGCCGGTGCGCCTCCGGTCTGGGCAGTGAACAGCCGGGCGCGGTTCTAGAGGCGTTCGGCCGGCCGCACAAGGGACGACGTCTGCGCGACGTACCAGTCGAGGCCCAGCGCTGCGAACCGCGACAGCGCCTCGTCGATGAGCGTCTCGTCGTCGCGCACGATCCCGAGCGCACGCAGCGCGAACGGCTCGGTGTACGCGCCACTTAGCAGCAGCGGTTGTGCCTCCTGCTCGATGCGCTCGCGGTCGCGTAGCGCTGCGAGTGCGTCGAGGCGCGCGGCGATCGAGGCCGGGCCGAAGAAGAAGCCGAAGCGTGGCGAGTCGGTCAGCAGCCGCTCGACGGCACCGAGGTCGCCGCGCAGTAGCGCAAGCCTGAGACGGGGCCCGGCAAGACCGGAGCCGCTGTCTTCCATGCCGCAGGCGTCGGCGGCACGCTCGAGCCTCGCCGCTTCGTCGTCATCGCCGGCCTCCGCGTGAGCCGCTGCGCAGACGAGCAGGGAGCGTGGGTTGCGGCGACACGGTGTAGCCGTGTTGGCGGCGACCGCTTCCTCGACCTCGGCGCTCGAGCTGCGGATCGCCGCCCAGTCGCCCGCGAGCTCCTGGACTTCCAGCGTGAGCGCGACACCGTGGATCCGATGGTGCGGCGTCAGCGTGCGAGACAGCTCGACGTGCGCGTGCGCCACGCGGCGGGCCTCGTCCAGATCGCTCAGCCCTGCGAGCGCTGGAACCGCCGCCTCGTAGACGCCGAGGATGTGGTCGGGATCGCTGATCTCGGGGAGGAGCTCGAAACGTTGTCTCGCCAACGCGGACGCTTCGTCGAAATGCAGCTGCTCGAAGGCGACCGCCGCCCGCGCCGCCCACGCGTAGGACCGTAGCTCGACGTCGCCCAGCCGATCGGCGAGGACGCTCGCCTCTCGGGCAGCTTCGGCGCCGCGCGCCGGGCGCAGGAAGGCACGGGCGGCGAGGGCCTGCGCGCGCGCCGCGCTCTCGGGCGGCGAGAGCTCGAGGGCTTGCTCGATCCAGCCTTCGACGGCATCCGCGTCCACGCCGCGGTTCCACATCCCTGACCGGGACGACGTGTGGAACGCGAGCAGCGCGTAGCCGGCTCCGCACGTCGCGCGGTCGGTGCGGAGCTCGAGCGATTTCTGCATCGCCGTCACGAACGCCTCGCCGTCGTACTTGAGCGCGTTCGCGCGGCCGATCTCGCGCCAGAGGGCAGACCGGAGACTCATGTCGGAGGTCAGGTCGAGGGCATGAGCCAGGAACCGGAGGCCCTCGTCGATGTCGTAGCGTCCGACGGCGAGCTCCGCCGCGCGGCGCAACCAGTGGACGGCCTTTTCGCGCACAGGCTCGAGCTTTTCCTCCGCGCCGGCCCAGGCGAGATCGGCGTCCTCCGGCCGCGCCGCCTCGGCGTAGTGGTGCCCGAGGAACGGCGCCAGGTCGTCGCGGCCGTCGCCGAAGCGCTCGAGCCACCCCGCGAACTCGGCGTGCAGCCGTGCGCGCTTCGCCTTGAGCAGGCTCGCATACGCGACCTCGCGTGTCAGCGCGTGCTTGAAGACGTATTCAGACTCACCGGCCATCGACGAGCCCGAGCGGCGACGGATGAAGTCGCGCTCCTCGAGCGTCGCCCAGTCGGGTTGGCCCCCTCCGAGCAGTTCGCGGACGGGCCCGGCCCAGAAGACGCGCCCGATCACGGAGGCGGCCTGTAGCGCAGCTTTCTCGTCTGGGCCGAGCGCGTCGATCCGGGCCGCGAGCAGCGCCTGGACGGAATCCGGGATCTTCGTCTCGAGCTCCGCGACGCCGACGTCGATCACCGCGTCGACAAGCTCTTCGAGGAAGAACGGGTTGCCCTCGGCCCGCTCGACCAGCAGCTCGCTCAGGTCGCCCACGAGCTCGGGCGCAACCAGCTGCCCGAGCAGCGCAGACGCTTCGGCCGGCGAGAGGGCCTCAAGCCAGAGGAGCGAGGCGTTGCGGCGCCCGCCTCCCCATGCCGGCCGCCGGCCGAGCAGCTCCGGCCGCGCCGTGCAGAGCAGGAGCAGCGGGCCGTGCGCGTCGCGGGCGATCCGCTCCAGTAGGTCGAGGAGCGGGTCTTCTGCCCAGTGCAGGTCTTCGATCACGACGACGGCCGGTCGCTCGGCGGCGAGCTCCTCCAGGAAATCCACCCACGCTTCGTACAACCGCTCGCGAGCTGCAAGCGGATGCAGATCGCCCGCGACGTCGAGGCCGAGGGCGAGAGCGAGAATCTCGCGCGGCCCCAGACGCTCCCGCACGGTCTCGGGCGAGTCGCTGTCGAGCATCCCGAGATGCTCCTTGAGCACCTCGGCCAGCGCCCAGTAGGTCGCCTGCCCGTAGGGCTGGCAGCGCCCCGTGCGCTGGAGCGGCTGCGGGGACTGGCCGTCGAGCCACCGCCCGAGCTCGCCCGCGAGGCGCGTCTTGCCGACGCCGGGATCGCCCATGATCGTCACCAGGTGCGGTTCCCTGCCGTCCAGGACGCGCCGGTGGGTGGCCTGAAGGAGCTCGAGCTCGGCGCGGCGTCCGACGAACGCGGCCGGTGAGCCCGTCACACCTCGCGGGCGCATCAGCCTGACCGAGCGTACGAGCGAACGGCAGCCCACGCCTTCGGTCTTCCCCTTAGCCGCGACGGTCTGTGTCTGGGAGAACTCGAACGCGCCGCGCACGACCGCGACGGTTCGCTCGCCGGCGAGGATCTCGCCCGGGTCCGCGGCCTGCTCGAGTCGGGCGGCGACGTTGACCGCATCCCCCGTGACGAAGGAGCTGTCCGCGCGCGAGCGTCCGACGACGACGTCGCCGGTGTTGACACCGATGCGCACCTGGAGCGCGTCGCCGAAGAGCTCCGCGAGGCGTCGCCGCATCGCGAGGGCGGCGTGGAGCGCACGCTCGGCATGGTCCTCCTGGGCGGTCGGGGCGCCGAACGCGGCCATCACGGCGTCGCCTGCGAACTTTTCCACCGTGCCGCCCGCCGCCTCGATCTCCTCCGCCATCGCGTCGTAGAAGCGCTCGAGCAAAGCTCGCGTCCGCTCGGGATCCTGTTCGGAGGCGAGCGCCGTCGCGCCGACGAGGTCGGCGAACAGCACCGTCGCGAGCTTCCGCTCCTCCGCCGGCGCCGAACGCCCGCTTCGCGGCCTCGCGCCGGTGAGGGAATCGTCGACGGACACCACTCGAGAGTCGGATCGCGCGCGCGCCGGAACCAGCGCCGCCTCATTCGGCGCAACCGGCGGCGCCGCCAGATCCAGGTTCACGTCCTGCTGAAGGATCCCTCGCTCGAGCTCACGCAGCGCGGGCGACGGCTCGATGCCGAGCTCGTCGGCCAACAATCGCCGCGCCTCCTGATAGGCGGTCAAAGCCTCCGCCTGCCGCCCCGACCGGTACAGCGCCACCATGTGCTGCCGCCGCAGGCCCTCGCGGAGCGGATAGCGCGCGATCAGTGCTTCGAGCTCGCCGACGAGGACGCCGTGCCGCCCGAGCACGAGATCGGCTTCGAGCCGGCCCTCGAGCGCGGAGATCCGAACCTCCTCGAGCCTCGCGCCCTCCGCCGGCGCGAACGGCTCCGACCCGAACTCCGCCAGCGCCGGCCCGCGCCACAGCTCAAGCGCCGCCCGGAAATCCGCCGACGCCTCCTCAGCCCGTCCGACGTCGAGGCTTGAGCGGGCCTTCGCGACGAGCCGCTCGAAGCGGTGGAGGTCGATGTCGTCCGGCGCCAGCTGGAGGGAATAGCCGGGCGGGCGCGTCTGCAGCAGCCCCGGCGGCAGCACCTTTCGCAGCTTCGAAACCTGAATCTGCACCATCTTCTGCGCGCTCTCCGGCGCGTCCTCGCCCCAAAGATCGTCGACGATGCGATTGATCGCCAGCGTCCGGTTGGCGTTGACGAGGAGCAGCGCGAGCAGCGCTCGCTCCTTGCCGGCACGGAGACGCAGCTCGCGATCCCCGTCGCGCACCTCGAGTGGGCCGAGGATTCGGAAGTCCATACGCGCGCCTTCAAGCCGACCGTACCACGGCGACCGCTCCGCCGACTGGACGCCCTGGGCCAAGTAGGTCACCACGTTCTGAGGGTGAGCCAGGGTGTGCGGGATAGTCAAGCGTTAGATCGTCCTGGTGAGAGCGCGAGACGGCGACGGTACGAGCGTCGCGAGCGCGGGATGACGCGGAGGTATTCTCTCGTCATCGACGCGGCGGAAGGGAGCCGTGATGGCAACGCCGACCTTGGATACGACGAGGCGGACCGCGCGGCATAAGCAGATAGCGCGCTATGCGCTCGAGCAGGTCTGCTCGGGCAAGCGGCTGGATGAAGCGGCGGCGTGCTACCACGCCAACTTCGCCGATCATGTGAACGCGACAAACTTTCACGGGATGGAGGGCATTCAGAGGTCGGTGTCGGCCTACATGGAGGCGCTTGAGGATTTCTCGATCACCGTGGAGGATCAGATCGCTGAGGGCGACCGTGTGGCGACTCGCTGGACGCTGCGAGGCACGAGCCGTGGCAGGCCGGTCAGCTTCAGCGGCGTGACGATCAGCCGCTTCGAAGACGATCGAATCCGCGAAGACTGGAGTTACTACGACTCCGCCGAGGTGGCACGCCAGCTCGCCAGCGCGTCGAGCTAGGGAATCGCGTGTGGGGTGCGTAAATTCGATTTGCCCGCGTAACGGCCGGTTCTGACCACGAACATGACTCGCGTCTCTCCAGAGGCCGATACGCCTGCGTCAGATCAAGGGGCCCACCCCTCGCATCCGTCTAGATGCCGCGCTGGCGGGGCGCGCCCAGTAACCGTTCGGCAAGACCAACACGCGCGGCGATTTCGATGCGAATCGGGTTTACGCACCCCACAGGCTGAATCCGCCGTTTTGCAGGGAGGATCGAATTTGTGAACCCTACGCGCCATTATTCGTGTCGGGGCTCATGCGGCGGCTCGGTAGTACTCGTGGATGAGGCCGCCGAGGCGGTCGCGACGGCGGATCTCGCCCGCAGACGCTTTCTCCCGCTGCTGGTCGAGTTCGGGCGGCCGGAGTTCGAGCGCGCGATGTGGCCTCTCGCGGTTGTAATGGTCGACGTAGACGCGGAGCACTCCTTCGAGGTGGCGGCAGTTGAGGATCAGCAGCCAGTCGAGACACTCGGCACGCACAGTACGTCGAAGCGGCCGCTGTACTTGCTGTCGCGGTCACGAATTAGGAGCCGAACGCCCTGGTCTGAGAAGTCGAGCCCGAGATTGCGCGCCTGCTGGGCGACCCAGGCGCCGGTGGGATTGGCCGTGCAGCCGGCGAGCCAGACGCGCCGGTTGCCGTGAGCAATGAAGAACAAGGCGTAGTAGCGCCGCAGGAGCAGGCTCTCGACGGTGAAGAAATCGCAGGCGACGATGCTCGCA
>WNGB01032342.1_pt1 | contig 11913 bp, 12 predicted proteins | sample 5400681 | NCBI WGS metagenome assembly WNGB01 (sample SAMN13153367, study PRJNA577476) | soil metagenome | isolation source: 115 cm soil or saprolite under grassland replicate 2 | place: USA:California | collected 2016-06-15 | reverse complement strand
TCGACCGCGCGCTGACGATTGCCTGAGCGCGCGCTGAGGAGGGTTGATAATGGCCGTCGAGATCAAGGTTCCCGCACTGGGCGAATCGGTCACCGAAGCGACCGTCGCCAAGTGGCTGGTCAAGGCGGGTGACACCGTCACCATCGACCAGCCTTTGTGCGAGCTGGAGACCGACAAGGTCACCGTCGAGGTGAACGCCACGGTGGCTGGCAGCATCGTCGATCTAGCGATTGAGGAAGGCGCCACCGTCCAGGTGGGCGGCGTGCTGTGCCACATCGAGGCCGGGGCCGCGGGCGCGGCTGCGGCCAGGCCTGCCGCTGCACCGGCGGCCGCGCCGAAGCCCGCACCGGCGCCTGCGCCGACAGCGGCGCCCGCTGCCCCTGTTGCCGCTCCTGCCGCGGCCAATGCCAACATCGCCGCCTCCGGCCCGGCCACCCGCAAGCTGGTCGAGGAAACCGGTGTCGCGCCGTCGGCGATCCAGCCGACCGGCAAGGACGGCCGCGCCACCAAGGCCGACGTGATGGCCGCGCTCTCCTCGATCCCGGCGCCGACCGCGCCCGCCGCCAAGCCGGCGGTGCCGGCCGGCCCGCGCTCGCGCGCCGACCGCGAGGAGCGCGTGCGCATGACGCGGCTGCGCCGCACCATCGCCAACCGCCTGAAGGAAGCGCAGAACACCGCGGCCATGCTCACCACCTTCAACGAGGTGGACATGACCAACGTGATGGCACTGCGCGAGCGGCTGAAGGACGATTTCGAGAAGAAGCACGGCGCGCGGCTGGGCTTCATGTCGTTCTTCGTCAAGGCCTGCATTGCCGGGCTGAAGGAGCTGCCCGCGGTCAATGCCGAGATCGAGGGCGACGACCTCGTCTACAAGAACTATTACGACATCGGCGTTGCCGTCGGCACGCCTCAGGGCCTGGTGGTTCCCGTGGTGCGCGATGCCGACACCAAGTCGTTCGGCGAGATCGAGAAGACGATCAGCGAGCTCGGCCGCAAGGCGCGTGATGGCAAGCTGTCGATCGCCGAGCTGACCGGCGGCACCTTCACCATCTCCAACGGCGGCGTCTACGGCTCGCTGATGTCGACGCCGATCCTCAATCCGCCGCAGTCGGCGATCCTCGGCATGCACAAGATCCAGCAGCGGCCCATGGTGGTGGGCGGCGAGGTCAAGGTGCGGCCGATGATGTACCTCGCCGTGTCATACGACCATCGCATCATCGACGGCCGCGAGGCCGTGCTGTTCCTGGTGCGGGTGAAGGAATGCATCGAGGATCCTGAGCGGCTGCTGCTCGGCGTGTAGTCTCCCGGACCGCGCGCGTCCCCGCGCGCTCATGAGGCGCGCGAGGCGCGCGCGGTCCGGAAGAGCATGAAGGAACGGACGTACATGGCAAACGAAACCTTCGATCTCGTCGTGATCGGCGCCGGCCCGGGCGGCTATGTGGCGGCGATCCGCGCCGCGCAGCTCGGCATGAAGGTGGCCATGGTCGAGAAGCGCGCGACCTTCGGCGGCACCTGCCTCAATGTCGGCTGCATCCCGTCCAAGGCATTGCTGCAGTCCTCGCATCTGTTCGAGGAGGCGGGCCACGATCTCGCCGAGCACGGCATCGTGCTCGGGCCGCCCAAGCTCGACTTCGCCCAGCTCATGAAGCGCAAGGGCGAGGTGGTGGATGCCACCACCAAGGGCGTCGCCTTCCTGTTCCGCAAGAACAAGATCACCTCGTTCCAGGGCACCGGCCGCATCGACAAGGCGGGCGCGGTGTCGGTGTTGGGCGACGACGGCGCGGTGAAGGACACGCTCGCCACCAAGAACATCCTGATCGCCTCGGGCTCGGAGGTGACGCCGTTGCCCGGCGTGGTGGTCGACGAGAAGAAGATCGTGTCGTCGACCGGCGCGCTGGAGCTCACCGAAGTGCCCGAGCATCTCGTCGTGGTCGGCGCCGGCATCATCGGCCTGGAGCTGGGCTCGGTATGGCGGCGGCTCGGCTCGGACGTGACGGTGATCGAGTTCCTCGACCGCATCACGCCCGGCGTCGACGACGAGGTCACCAAGCATTTCCAGCGCGCGCTCGCCAAGCAGGGCCTGACGTTCAAGCTCGGCTCGAAGGTGACCAAGGCCGATGCGTCCGGGCAGGGCGTGACGCTGACGGTCGAACAGGCCAAGGGCGGTGCGGCCGAGACGGTGCAGGCCGATGTCGTGCTGGTCTGCATCGGCCGGCGGCCGTTCGTCGAAGGGCTTGGCCTCGACAAGGCGGGCGTGAAGCTGACGGACCACGGCCGCATCGCCGTCGACGCGCATTTCCAGACCTCGGTGCCGGGCATCTACGCCATCGGCGACGTGATCGACGGGCCGATGCTGGCGCACAAGGCGAGCGAGGATGGCGTCGCCTGCGTCGAGACCATCGCCGGCCAGAAGGGCCATGTGAACTGGGATCTCGTGCCCTCGATCATCTACACCCAGCCCGAGGTGGCATGGGTCGGCAAGACCGAGGAACAACTGAAAGCGGCGGGCGTTGCCTACAAGGTCGGCAAATATCCGTTCACCGCCGACCCGCGCAGCCGCGCCAACGGCGCGACGGAGGGGTTCGTGAAGGTCCTGGCCGACAAGGCGACCGACAAGGTCTTGGGCGTCCATATCATCGGCGCCGAGGCCGGCACGATGATCGCCGAAGCCGGTATGGCCATGGAGTTCTCGGCCTCGGCCGAAGACATCGGTCGCGTCTGTCACGCCCATCCCACGGTCAACGAGGCGATGAAGGAAGCGGCGCTGGCGGCGTGGGACAAGCCGATTCATTTGTAGGCACGACGCTCATCTCCCCCCCCCGTCATACGGGGGAGGGTAGGGAGGGGGCATGCCACAGGTCGGTCGTCGACTAGTTTCAGATCATGATGATCTCTTCCAGCGAGAGATTGTCTTTGAGGCTTTCCCCCTCCTGTATCCTCCCCCGTAAGACGGGGGAGGAGATGAGGAAGAGTTGATGCGCAAGCCGTTGATGGCCATCGCGATCGTTGCCTGCCTGATCATGTCGGTGGTCGGCGGGCTGCTGCCGATCCTGCAGGGCTGGATCTTCTTCGTGATCGCCCTCTATCTGCTGGCGACCGAGTTCGAGAGCGGCCGCCGGTGGGTCAAGGCGGCGCGCCGCCGCTGGCCCTGGCTCAATCGCTGGATCGAGCGGGCGCGCGATCACCGCTGGGCGCCGAGCCATCTCAAGGAATTCGAGGATCTCACCGATCCCAAGCGGTAACGCTCATGCTCTTCCGGACCGCCGGCCTCCGGCCGGCTGAGCGCATTCACATGCGCGTATGATCATGAGCCGGCCGGAGGCCGGCGGTCCGGAAGATCAAGGCAGCTCCGCCACCGCACGCGCCAGCAGGTCGTGGAACCAGGCGCGGCCGCGACGGCCGTTGGTGGCGAGGCTCCAATAGGCGTCGATATGGAGCTGCTTGCGCGGATAGGCGATCTCGACGATGCGCAATCGCTCGGCGCGGGCCAGAGCGCGCGCCACCTTGCGCGGCACCAGAGCAATGCAGTCGGACTGGGCGACGATCGCGCCCAGCACCAGGAAGTTGGGAACGGTGCAGACCGGCGCGACCTCGAGCGGCGAGGTCGGCTGGATCTGGATCTGCACATCCTGCGGCACGTGCAGGCCGCGGCGGAAGGCGACATAGCGCATCGCCTGGAACTGCGCGGGCGTCAGCCGCGCCGGGACCGCGCGATTGGCGGCGGACGCCACGCACACCATCTCGTCGCGCCACAACGGCAGCGAACCGACGCGCTTGCCCAGGGTCTGGCCGAAGGCGCGAGGCCCGATCATGAAATCAACCAGCGCCAGGTCATCGGCATTGCGCGTCGGCAGCCACGTGAACTCCAGCACGACATGCGGCGCCTCGCGGGCACAGATGCCGGTCAGCACCGGCGCCAGAAGCTGGGCGACATAGTCGGCGGTATTGATCACCAGATGCACCGATTCGGTCGCCGGATCGAACGGACCGACGGGCTTCAGCAGCAGGTCGAGCTCGCCCAGCGTGCGGGCGAGCGGCCCGGCCAATATCTCGGCCCGATCGGTGAGGCGCGCGGTGCGGCCGGACGACACCAGGAGCTGGTCGTCCAGGGCGCCGCGCAGCTGCCGCAGGGCCCGGCTCACCGCTGGCTGCGTCATGTTGAAGGATTGCGCCGTGCGCGTGACGCTCTTGGTGCGCAGCAATTCGTGCAGCACCGGCAAGAGGTCGAGATTGACCTTGCGCAGCCGGGCCGCGAGCTCGCGCTCGCCCGCCGCCTGCTGGGCCGCTTCCGCCATCGTTGCCATCGGCGCTCCATAACGGCTGGTTATGCATCCTATGCTCGCTTTGATTGTTTCGTTATGTCAACGGCCTGACTAGGGTCTTCGCTGACGCCGAAAGGGAGGCGGGACATGTCGTCGATGCGAACAGGGGCCGACTACCGGGAGAGCCTGCGCGACGGGCGGCGTGTCTTCGTCCTGGGCGAGGGCCTGGTCGAGGACGTGCTGACGCATCCGGCGACCCGGGCGATGGTCGAGGAATACGTCGCCTGGTACGACCGGCACTTCGATCCGAAGTGGCAGGACACCCTGTTTACGCCGCCCGACAAGGACGGTTGCCGCGCGCCGGTGGGCTACATGGTGCCGCGTAGCGCCCAGGATCTCGCCCGCATGGGGCGGTGCTTCTCTGCCACCACCTTCCTCAGCGCCGGCAACATCACCCACACGCCGGCCTACGGCCATCTGATCGCCATGGGCGTCCAGACCGTGGTCAACCAGCGCAATGTCTCGTCCGAGCAGCGCGCCAGTATCGAGGCCTATCGCGCGTTGATCGCGCGCACCGGCCGCTTCCTCACCTTCGCCGCCGGTGCCGCGACCATCGGCTATCGCCTGCGCGAGGACCCCGCCGAACGAGCAGCGCTCAGGATCGTCAAGAAGACCGACAAGGGCCTGGTGATCAGCGGCAAGATCGGCATGCACACCAGCCCGGCTTACGCGCACGACGTCTATATCGGCGCCCACAATGGCGTGGACTACAAAGGCCATCGGGCCACCTTCGTCGTCGCGGTCAACGCGCCGGGCGTCACCGTGGTCTGCCGCAAGCCCGCGGCGCGCGATGGCAACCCGTTCTCCGCCCCGCTCAGCGCCCGCTTCGACGAGCTCGACGGCCAGATGTGGCTCGACGACGTGCTGATCCCGTGGGACCGCGTCTTCCTCACCGAGCCTTTCGCCGATCCGGTGGCGCGCTGGCTGTTCTGGCACCAGCTCTATTGCTGGCTGTCCAAGGCCGAGTTCACCCTGGGCCTCGCACTCGCCTGCACGCATGCGATGGGGCTCGCCTCGCACGACGCGACCGTCGACTACCTCGTCGACCTGATCACCGACGTGCAGATCGTGCGCAGCTGCCAGACGGCCGCCGAACTCGATCCGGAATTCACGCCCGAGGGCTATTGCTCGCCGAACGTCTGCCATCTCGCGGCCGGCAGCATCGCCATGCTGAAGGCGCGGCCGCGCATGGGCGAGATCCTGCGCACGCTGCCCGGCTCCTCGCTGGTCGTGGCGCCGACCGACCACGATCTTGCTGATCCGGCGTTGGCCCAGGGCCTCGAGGAATCGTTTGCCGGCGGCGGCTATACCGCCCGGCAGCGCGCGGCCCTGCTGCAGATGGCGTGGGACCATGTCGGGTCGGCGTTGGACCATCGCGAATCGGTCTGCTGCAGCACCTCGGTCTGCCGATGCCGAAGATCGACCTGCAGTCGATCCGCAATGCGCCGCTGGTCGTGCGCCGGCCGGTCAACCCGACGGTGCCGCCGTCGCGGCCGGCGGCGGAACCGGCAAGAAACCCTGTTACGGCCGGGAAAGTGGCCTGATCACAGTCGGAGGGTGGGCCGTAGCTTCATTTGAGGGTAGTATTCATCCAACAACAGATCATCCCGGGAGTGTAACGATGGATAAGCCGGTAACACCGCGTGGCGTAAATCACCTCGTGCTCAATGTCCGCGACATCGAGGAATCTCATCGCTTCTGGACGGAGGTCGTGGGCTTCCACCAGGTCGGCCAGCTCACGCCGACCAAGGATCGGCCGAACCCGCCCAAGATGCGCTTCTACTCGGGCATCCGCGAGGACGGCACCAGCCATCATCACGACGTCGCCCTGGTCGAGAACCGCGACCTGCCCAAGCCGCCCGAGAACTGGTCGATGTTCGGCATGCCCTGTGCGATCAACCATATCGCCATCACCATGCCGAGCCGCGAGGCGTGGCTGGCGCATCTGGAGTACCTGCAGAAGAAGGGCGTGAAGTTCGACCGCCGCGTCGAGCACGGCATGACTCACAGCCTCTACATCCACGATCCCAACGGCTACGGTGTCGAGTTCGTCTACGACCTGCCGAAGGAGATCTGGAAGGACGACATCAACGGCGCGCTGAACTACGTGAAGGTGTTGCCGACGGAGGGCGCCGAGGCGCTCGACGATCGCACGGAAGGCGTTCCGGTCTTCAAGATACCGGCGCCGGCGGAGTAAAATAGCTTCCTCCCCTTCGCGGATTCCGCGAAGGGGAGGTGCCCGCGCAGCGGGCGGAGGGGTCATATTCACCCCTTCGGCGTCAGCCCCTTGTAGATCGCCTCGGCGATCGGCAGCAGTTCCTCTCGGCTGGCCATCGCCGTCACGGCAAATCCGAAGCCCTGGTCGATCCAGGCGAAGGTGGCGGCGTCGCCGTCCTTCTGGAAGCGGAAGGCCGTCTCCGTGCCGTCGGCAGCACGCACATAGAGCGTCAGCCGTTTGCCCGCGGCATCCTCGTACATGAGCTGCGCCGCAGCACTGTTGCTGGCCGGCAGCAACCGGCCGCCGATCAGGCGGTAGCCGAACGGTGAGAGGTCCGGAGCCGAGAGCTTGCGGCCGAGGCGCTTGGACAGCCACTGCAGCAGATGGGCTTCCTGCGCCACGTCCACCTCGACAGGGTGGGCGACCTCGACCACGAAGGTGCGGAAGGCTGCCGTCGCGCCCTGGGCGACGCTGGTCGTCGGTGCGGCCGCAGCGATGGTCGCGCCCGGCCGCTGCTCGTTGGCGAACCATCCGGCCGCCGCGCCGATGACGAAGATGGCGAGCGCCGCCACGGCCAAGCCCGTTCGCCGCATGAAGCGCGCCCGTCGTGCCGCCTGGATGCTGGCAATGCGCAGCCGCGCCGGGATCGGTTCGTCGGCCTTGCCCTGCAGTTGGGTGCGCAAGGCGGCGCGCTGCCGGCGCTCGGCGAAAATGTGCTCGCGCTGCTCGGGATGGCGCGCCAGATGGGCCTCGACCGCCGCGCGGCGCGGGCCGTCGAGCCGTTCATCGACGAACGCCTGCAACTCGTCTTCCCCGACGGGAACGTTGTCGCTGCTCATTTCACTCTCCGCAGCTGGGTAACGCGGTCGCCCTCGACGATCGAGCGCAGCCGCCTGCGTGCCCGCGACAGTCTCGACATCACCGTGCCGATCGGCAGGTCGAGGATCCGCGCCGCCTCGTCGTAGGAGAAGTCCTCCACGCCGACCAGCAGCATCAGGGACTTCTGGTCCTCCGGCAGCTGGTCCAGTGCAGCCAGCACGTCCTGGGTCTCGAGCACGATGTCCTGCGCCGCCGCCGTCTCCGGCAGGTCGGACTCCTCGAGCGCCACGGCGGTGCCGCGCCGCCGGGCCTGGCGATGGCTGCCGATATGCAGGTTACGCAGAATGGTGAACAGCCAAGCTCGCAGGTCGCCGCCGTTCCTCCGTGACGACCAGTGCAGCAGAGCGCGCTCGAGCGCGTCCTGCACGAGATCGTCGGCTGCCGCGTGGTCGCGCAGCAGGGCGTAGGCGTAGCGCCGCAACGCCGGGATCAGCGGCTCGATGAGGGGACCCGGATCGGCCATGGCTGCAGTCTAGGCGATCAGGGGCGCCGGCACATACGCCACCGGCGCCCGATCCCGCTCCCGAAGGGATCAGGGCTTGGCAGTGTGCCAGGCGCCGTTCAGGAAGCCGTCACCGGTCGTATCGCCGGGCTTGGTGTCCTTGACCCAGGTGTAGACGGGCTTGCCCTTGTAGGCCCACTGCTTCAGGCCGTCGTCACGTACGACGATCGTCCAGTCGCCGCCGGCTTTGCCGCCGTCCGCCACGATCATCGGCGGCCAGTTGGTGGCGCACTGGCCGTTGCACACCGACTTGCCCGCTGTGTCCTTGTCGAAGGTATAGAGCGTCATGCCCTTGGCATCGACGAACATGCCGTTCTTGGCGACGGGCGGGGTGGCCGACGAATCGGCGGCGTACGCCGTAGCAGCCAGCGCAACGGCGGCAACGGCGGAAAACGACAGCAACTTCAGCATGATATCTCCTCGGCAGACATGGGCTGCCAAAGGGAGACGTCGGCAGCTCGGGTTTATTCCCGCCGGTGCCAAATAAATTCCCGAGCCGCCGGCCGGAGCCGAGCGCAGCGAGGTGAAGCGGAGCGACCTTTTCTGTGGTCAATCAGCGCGCCGCGCTGGCGACGTTGGTCTCACACCAGTTGAGCTGGTTCACCGCCAATCGCCGCTTGGCGGCGACGGCCTCGATCGTGGCCTTGTCGACGCATTGCTGGTCGGTCGGATGATAGTGGGCGGCCATCAGGCCCTTCTCGCCATGGCCCACGCCCAGCACGTGGCCGAGCTCGTGCATAACGACACTGCCCACATCGCGCATGCCGATGCGATCGAGATAGACGATCATCAGGCCGCCCGCGCCGGGAATCGCCTGGGTGTGGCCGAGCGCGATCGTCGGACCGGGCGCGACACGTGGACCAACGCCCTCGGCCGCCATGATCGACCACGGCCGCGGCTGGCGCGCGTTGGCTATGGGTGCGCTTGAATCGTCGACGATCGTGAACCGGACGAAGCCGTTCAGGGCGACGTTCCATTCATTGATGGCACGCAGGATCTTGGCGCGGTCGCCGGGACTGAACGATCCCGTGATGCGTAACGGCACTATTTCCTCGACGATCACGGCGGGCGGATGGTTGGTGTAGCGCAAGCTAGTCACCTGCGCAGGCGGCCGGCTCGCGATCGGGTCGCCGGCCAAGTTGGTCACGAGGTAGTTGGATTCCATGCAGCCCGGCAGCAGGGACAGCAGCAAGGACGAGGCAAGTATTCTCAAGCACATGACTGAACTCCATGCTTGCGCCGAAGTTCAGCCTCGGCGGGGTGGACATGCCGTGGCGAAGGAGATCTTCGCCGACCATGATCCGCCCGTCCCCAAGCAAGGGCAGTTGCTCGTCCCGCACAATCGAGCAGTACACACTCTCCCGTGTGATCGCGGCGGTTGGCAATGACGATCGTGCCGACGGTACGACGGATACAATTTTGTGCTGTCGAAAGACCCGGTATGTTCGGAGCGGTTGAACGAGGGTTCGTTCGCATGTGCTGCATGATCGTCCGTTTGCCACTCCCTCTCGCGCCGCTGCGCGTCGGCGCGAGCGTAGCAGGATGTGCGCGTCGCGCTGCCGGGATCGGGACAATGATCTTGCGACGCATGCTCGACTCCTTTCGTCGATCCATGTCATGCCGCGGGATAGTCGGTCTTCGAGGAGAGTGTGCTCTCATCGAAGTGCAGCAGGGCGACACTAGTCCTCGTCATTGCCGAAGGGAGGTGTTTAAGCGGTGACACAAGGAAATAGACCCTGGACCCTCTTGATCGGCTTGCTGGCGCTTCTGGCCTGCGGGCGTACCGCTGATGCGCAGCAGAACGTGCGCGTGCCAGTCGAGCAGGATGGCCGCACGGTGCAGCTTGCCTCGCAACTCTACCGACCGGCAGGCCGCGGCGCCGCAGCGGCGGTCGCCATCTTTCATGGCTGTGGCGGTCCAGGTCAGAACACGGCCCGCATGGCCGGCATCCTGCGCGACTGGGGATACGTGGCATTGGTCGTCGACAGCTTCTCGGCGCGGGGGCTCACGGACGTGTGCGGCCGAAACTGGCCGAGCCAAGCCGACGCCGAAAAGCGTGCCCACGACATCGACGCCGCCCTGCAGTGGCTCGCCGGCCGTGAGTTCGTCGATCCCAAGCGGCTGGCATTCATGGGCTACTCCTACGGCGGTGGTGTCGCCATGCTGCGGGCACTGTCGCCGCAGGCCGCGGACGCCGCGCCTATCGCGCGTGCGGCCATCCTGCTCTATCCCGACTGCGCGCTGGCCGACGCGCTCGGCCCCAAGCTCGCCGTGCGTCAGCCGACCTTGTTCGCCATGGGTGCGCTCGACGACTGGACGCCGGTGTCGCAGTGCCAGATGGTGATCGGCCGGGTCGTGCAGGGCCGCGACCTCATTGAGACGCGCATCTACGAGAGCGCCCATCACAGTTTCGACGCGCTCGGCCTGCCGGTGCGCTATCTGCCGGGCGTCGGCAACCGCAGCAAGCCCGGCGGTTGCTGCGGGGCGCACTACGGCGCCAACGAGGCGGCGTGGAAGGCGTTCGTGGCGGATGTGAAGGCGTTTTTGGCCAAGGTATTTGCGACGTGACCGAACCGGTCTGGCACAGCCACGTCGCGATGTCGCTCGACGCAAGATCGTGGTGGAAGCGCGATCGGGTGATTTGTTGGCGCTCGCCGACGAACTCACAGGGCGCGGCTGTCGCAAGATCGGCGTCGAGGTGGCGGATAGCTCATCCGCGGATTGATCGCGATCGATCGGCTCGACGTGCTGGAGATGGCAATCATTCCGCTGGTGTTGGGTGACGGCATCCCGCTGTTTCCCTCAGGCACGCCGGAGTTGTCGTTGGTCCTGGTCAGGTGCGAGCCGAAATCCGGCGGCGCACTGCATGTAGTCTATCGACGGCAAAGCAGGTAACACTGCGCGCGTTCAGCGTTTGTAGAAGAGGGAGTGAACCATGGCGGAATTCGAGAAGCGGCTGGCCTGTGTCATCGCGGCGGACGGTTCGATCGCGCGCGGCTACATGATCGAAAGCTGCGAGCTGGTCGGCGCGAACGAATACGTCATCACCTGGAAGGTGCCGCTGCAGAAGGAAGCGAAGACCAACTTCTCCTGTGTGATCGGCAGCGTCGCGCACGAAGACGTCGAGCCCGGCTTCTGCACCGTCGGCCTCCTGGCCGATCCCTTGAAGATGCGCGTGCGCACGTACGATGTGACGGGCAAGCCCGCCAAGCGGCCGTTCCATTTGGCGGCGTTTCGCGATTAGCGCATAGCACCTCATACTCTTCCGGACCGCGCGCGTCTCGCGCGCCTCATGAGCGAGCGGGACGCGCGCGGTCCGGAAGACATGACGCTCCCGGCAAAGAGTCAGCGCTTCGCGCGCGGATGCGCCGCCCGGTAGACGGCGGTGAGGCGGGCGGCGTCGACGTCGGTGTAGCGCTGGGTCGTCGACAGTGAGGCGTGGCCCAAAAGCTCCTGGATGGTCCTGAGATCGCCGCCGGCGCCCAGGAGATGGGTGGCGAAGGAATGGCGCAGAGCGTGCGGCGTCACGCTTTCGGCGAGGCCCAGCCCGCGCCTTATGTCGCGCACGCGCTTTTGCACGATGGCGGGATCGAGCGCGCCGCCGCGCGCGCCGACGAAGAAGGCCTCGTTGGGACCACGGGCTGCCAGCCAGGGGCAGGCATTGCGATAGACGCGCAGCGCCTCGAGCGCCTGCGGCAGGAGTGGCACCAGGCGCGTCTTGTTGCCCTTGCCGGTGACGGAGAGCGTGTCACGGCCGGTCTTTAGTAGATCCTCGACGACGCCCTTGCTGAGACTGAGCGCCTCGCCGATGCGCAGGCCCGCACCGTAGAGCAGCAACAGCACGGCGGCGTCGCGCAGGTCGAGCCAGGCTTCGCGCTCCTGCTCCGCAGGCGCCTCCAGCAGATCCTCCATGTCGCGTTCGGAGAGCTCCTTAGGCACCGAGCGTGGCAGCTTGGGCGTCTGGATGGCGCCGATGCTGGCGTTGTGGGCCA
>WNGB01011835.1_pt1 | contig 11913 bp, 7 predicted proteins | sample 5400681 | NCBI WGS metagenome assembly WNGB01 (sample SAMN13153367, study PRJNA577476) | soil metagenome | isolation source: 115 cm soil or saprolite under grassland replicate 2 | place: USA:California | collected 2016-06-15 | reverse complement strand
CTCGCGGTCGCGCCCGGACGCTTCCACGCCGGTGAGGTCGAGATCGCCGACATCGGCCTCGAGCCGGCGGAGACGGAGCACCGGCTCGTCACGAAGGAGATCCTGCGGCTCGTCCCGCGCAAGGGCGCGCAGGACTCGAAGTACACCGCGGGCGCGGTGCTCGTCGTCGGCGGCTCGCCGGGCACGACCGGAGCGGTGTGCCTCGCCGCCGAGGCGGCCTTCCGCGCCGACGCGGGCTACGTCGCGGTCGCGACGCCGGCCGCATCGCTACCGGTCGTCGAGACGCGCCTGCTCGAGGCGGTCAAGGCGCCGCTGGAGCGCGTCGACGAGCTTGCACAACGCGCGTCGGCGCTCGCAATCGGCCCGGGGCTCGGTCGCGGCGAGGAGGAGCGCGCGCTCGTCCGGCGGCTTCTGGCGGAGCTGGACCTGCCGGCCGTGGTCGACGCCGACGCCCTCTTCGAGCTCGAGCCGGGCGCGTGGCCGGGGCCGCGGGTGCTCACGCCTCATGCAGGCGAGCTGGGCCGGCTGCTGGGCGAGGAGTCGGAGTGGGTCGACGCGCACCGGCTCGAGGCCGTGCGCCGGGCAACGGAGAAGTACAACTGCATCGTCCTGCTGAAGGGCGCCGACACGCTCGTGGCCGCACCCGGCGAGGGGGTGCTCGTGTCGGCGGCCGGAACGCCGGCGCTCGCGACGGCAGGGACGGGCGACGTGCTCACCGGAGTCGTTGCGGCGTTCCTGGCCAAGGGCATGGACGCTCGCCTCGCCGCGGCGGCGGCGGCGTTCGCGCACGGGCGGGCCTCGCAGCTCGCGCCGCACCAGGTGGGGCTCGTTGCCTCGGACGTGATCACCGCGCTCCCGCAAGCGCTGAGTTAGATGCACCGCTCCGAGATCACGATCGACCTGGGCGCGCTCCGCCGTAACGTGCGCACGTTGCTCCGCCTGCTCGACGGCTCGGAGCTGTGGGTCGTGGTGAAGGCGAATGGCTACGGACACGGCGCCGTCGACGCCGCCGGGGCGGCGCTCGGCTCCGGCGCGTCCGCGTTGTGCGTGGCGACGGTCCCGGAAGGTCTGGCGCTGCGCAACGACTACAGGCTCGAGCGCATCGTCGTGCTGGGGCCCGCCGGGTCGAACCGGGAGATCGCGCAGGCCCGGGACGCCGGCCTCGAGCTCGCCGTGGCCGAGCCCGAGATTCCGGAAGGCGTTCGCGTCCACCTGAAGCTCGAGACGGGGATGGGCCGATATGGGCTGTCCGAGCTCCTGGCCCCGCCGGCCGAGGTCGTGGGGCTCATGACCCATTTCGCGACGGCGGACAGCGACCCGGAGTTCGCGCGCGCCCAGCTCGAGCGGTTCCGGGCGGCGACGGACGAGTACAGCTACCTGACACGTCACGCCGCGAACAGCGCCGCGACGCTCCGCCTCCCGGAGGCGCACTTCAACGCGGTGCGGTGCGGCGGCGCGATCTACGGCCTTTCGCCGTTCAACACCGACCCGGGTGACGACGGCCTCGAGCCGGTGCTGGCGTGGCAGAGCTACCTCGCGCACGTCAAGCAGCTGCAGCAGGGCGAGAGCACCGGCTACGGCAGGCGCTTCATCGCCGAAGAGCCGACGTGGATCGGCATCGTCCCGATCGGGTACGGCGACGGCTTCAGTCGGGACCTGACGGGAACGGAGGTGCGTGTCGCAGGCGAGCCGCAGTCGGTGATCGGCACGGTGTCGATGGACTCCTTTGCGGTGCGGCTCGACCGCGAGCTTCCCATCGGCACACCGGTCGTGCTGCTCGGACACGGGATGCTGGCCGAGGCGCACGCGCGCGTCGCCGGGACGATCAACTACGAGCTCGTCTGCAGGATCGAGAGCGGCCCACTGCGCGCACGCCGCACGGTCATCGATGCCTGAGCACACGAACGTCGACGAGGTGCGCGCGCGGTTCGGCGCGACCGCCGACCGTGTCGCCGAGCACGCCGACCAGCAGGTGGAGCTGGTCCGCGAGCAGCTGCGGGCGTTCCTCGCACCGAACGGCGACGAACGCGCTCTGGACGCAGGCACCGGAGCAGGCACGCTGGCGCTGGCCCTCGCACCGCTCGTGCGGGAGGTGGTCGGCGTCGACGTCGTCCCGGAGCTGCTCGAGCGCGCTCGTGCGAACGCGCCTGCGAACGTCAGCTTCGTCGAGGGCGATGCGACGGACCTTCCCTTCGACGCGGCGTCATTCGACCTCGCCTGCTGCCGCCGCACGCTGCACCACATCCTCCATCCCGAGCGGGCGGTGGCGGAGCTTGCACGGGTCACGGTCTCCGGCGGCCGGATCTTCGTGGACGACCAGATCGCCCCGGTCGACCTGCTCGCGGCGCTCGAGCTCGACCGCTTCGAACAGGCGCGTGACCCCTCGCACACGCGCACGCTCCCGGACATCGACTTCAGGCAGCTGTTCGAGGCGAACGATCTCGTGCTGCTGCAGTCACGGTTTCAGACCCACCGGCGTGAGCTCGACTACTACCTCGATCTCGCCGGCTGCGAGGGCGAGGCGCGCGAGCGCGCGCGGGCTCTTTCGCCCGGCGGGCCCGAGGCCTACGTCGCCGAGAGCGCCTGGTACTTGTTGCGGCGGCCCTAGGCGCCGACTTGGCGGCGCCGCAGAGAGGTCGTGCGGGCTTAGCCCGCGCGACCGTTTTTACCGTGAAGCGATGCGGGCGAGGAGCCCCGGTGCGAGCCCCTGCACGGCTGCGGGAATCCGATACCAGCGTGGCACGAACGTCTCGCGCTTGTCCCGCTCGATCACTTTGACGACGTGCCGCGCGATGTGCTCCGGGCCGACGACGAGCCGGCGCAGGAGCGCACTGCGCAGCCTCGTGGCCTGCGGGAAGCCCTCCGTCTCGACGAAGCCCGGGTTGACCGTGTGCACGTGGATCCCGCGCGGGCGCAACTCCACGGTCGTCGACCGCGAGAACGCGAGCTGCGCGTGCTTCGACGCGGAATACGGGCCGGCGGGGCCCAAGGCGACGGCGCCGGCGACCGAGACGATGTTGACGACGTCCGCGCGGCCGGCCGCTGCGAGCGCCGGCAGGAACGCGCGGAGGCACCAGAAAGAACCGAGGTAGTTGACGCGGAGGACCTCCTCGAGCCGCTCCAGCTCGATCGTCGCGAAGCCGGCGCGGCCGGGGATGCCGGCGTTGTTGACGAGCAGCTGAAGCTGCGGATGCCGTTCGGTGACTTTCGCGGCGACGCGTTCGACGTCGTCGCGGCGCCCGACGTCGCAGAGCTCGTGCTCGGCGCCGAGCTCCTCCGCGAGCGCGCGTAGCCGGTCCTCACGCCGCGCCAGCAGCACGAGCTGCCAGTCGCACTGCGCGAGCTCGCGCGCGATTGCAGCGCCGATCCCACTCGACGCGCCCGTGACGACGCCGACGCGGCTCAGCGGCAGACCCGGAGGTCGCGGACGGCGGAGAAGGTGCGGCCGCCGGCGTCCGTCGCCGTCGCCCGGAGCTCGTGCCGGCCGGGACTCGCAAAACGTGTCTCCCACGAGCCCGTGAACACGTCCGAGATCCCTTTGCGGTCGACGTCGATCTGCTTCCCGTCGACGAAGAACCGCACGACGCGCACGCGTTTCGTCGAGCCGGCGACGACGACGAGCGGCACGGTCTTCGTGACGCACTCGTTCGCGGGCGGCGACACCCAGGTCAGCGCCGGTCCCCTGACACCGGTGATCGAGACCCGGTGGAAGGCCGTGTTCGGGAGGATGTCGTCGCCGATGCCGTTGACGTTCTTCGACTCCTGGAAGTCCGAAGCGGAGACGACTGCGCGGGTGCGGCCCGCCGGGATCGAGCTCGCCTGCTGCGGCAGAGGGAAGATCGCGATGCCCGACTCCGGGTCGTACAGGACGGCACCGACGAGCACGCGGCGATACGCGATCACAAGCGAGAGCGGATCGACCCCTGCTCCCGTGTCGGTGACGCGGGCGACGATCGTCGGGCGGCCCTCGGCGACGCGCCGCGTCAGCAACCGGATCTTCGGCGGCTTCAGGTCGTTGACCCAGGAGCGCAGGACATAGCGTCCGGGCAAGGGGCGGCCGCTGAACGGGTCCGAGCCGGAGTCGACCGTCACATAGAACCGCTGCACCTTCGGGAACGACGAGCCGGCCACGCCGAGGTCGATCCCGAAGTCGAACATCAGCTCGTTCACGTTCACCGGCGTCCCCGCGTAGCCCTGCACGTCGCGCTCGTTCGGCGAGCCGAGGAACCAGGGCTCGATCAGCGACCCGGCGGTGGCCGATTCCACCGCCACTCCGAGGTTCGCGACGGGCCGGTCGATGCTCGTGGCGTAAGTCGTCTCGGTGCCGGATTCGTCCATGGTCGGCCCGACGTAGTCGGGCGGCGGGCCGAATGGGGCCGCCGGACAGCAATAGCTCGTGACGCGGTTCGTCCCGGCCAGCGTGTCGCCCAGCTGGAAGCGGACGAGCTTCTTCGCCGGCATCAGCTCGACCTGAGGGCGGCCGACGAAGAACTCGTACGGGATCCTGCGCGTCACCTTGCCGCGGCGCAGCAGGATGAAGCCGTAGTCCTCACCGGCGACCGCGTCGGCGCCGGCGCGCGCGACGGCGACCAGGTCGGCCTCGCCGCCCGGCGCCAGCGCCAGAGCGGCGGGCACGTCGAGCGATGCGCCTGCGGTTGCCGCCTGCGGCGCCAGCTGCACCTGCCAGGTCCCGGCTCCCCCACCGGCGTCAGTCACGCGGACGAGCAGAGCCCTGCTGTCGCTCCCGTGGTTGACGTTGAGGTCCTGGAACGAGAGCGACGACGGCTGCGTGAACACCTGCGGCTCGGCCGCGCGCGGCAGGGCGACGAGGCCGGCGCCGCCGAGTGTCACCGCCGCCTCCTGAGTGCGGGCGGTGTCCGACCAGGCCGGCGCGGCGGTCGACATGAGTGCCGACTTCACCTGCTGCGTCGTCCAGGCTGGGTGCAGCTGGACGAGGAGGGCCGCGGCGCCCGTGACGTGAGGCGCCGCCATGCTCGTCCCGTCGAAGACCGCGAACGGCGGCCCGCCGCTGAACTCCGGCAGCGTCGACGAGAGGACGCTTCCTCCCGGCGCGGACACGTCCGGCTTGAGCAGGTGGTCGAACGCGGTCGGCCCACCGGCCGAGAAGCTCGTGACGATGCCGCTGCGGCCCGTGTCGTCGCGGCTGATGATGTTGGAGATCGTCACCCCTGCGCGGCCGCCCGTCGTCGCGAGGTACGCGCGCAGGCGGGCGCCGTCGAGGTCGGAGATCATCCCGGCCGGAAGCGCGAGCTGGAGTGGAATCGCGTTCGCCTCGCCGGGCCGGTTGTCGACGAGCACGAGCCCGATCGCCCCGGCACGCGCCGCGCGAATCGCCTTCGAGACGAACGTGCAATGCCCGCGCGAGGCGAGCGCGATCATCCCGCTCAGCGAGCCCGGCCGCAGCGACGATTTCGTCTCGTTGTTCGTGTCGTTGTCGGGGCCGCAGAGGTGCCGCTCGACGTCGACGGCACCGACGCCCGTGAGCGTGCCGACGTCGACAAGGGTGCGGGGAGTGAAGGTGAACCCACCGGGGAAGCGGCTCCCTCCCGAGCTTGCAACCGGGATCCGCTGCAGGCTTGCGGGCGCGCCGGTCGTGCGAACCGACAGGATCGGTGCGAACACGTGCGTGTTCGAGACGGCGGCGACGGTGATCGCGTCGGGCGCGGTACCCGGTGACCCGACGGAGCCCATCCCGAAGTCGTCACGGTCGTTGCCGGCGGAGATCACCGGGATGACGCCTGCCGCCGCGACGTTGTGGATCACGTCGACCATCGCGTCGTTCACGGGCTCGGTCTCTGCGCCGCCGCCCGAGAAGTTGATCACGTCCATGCCGTCCCGGACCGCGAATTCGAATGCCGCCGCGATCTCCGGCGTGTTGGCGATGTGGCCAATCGGCGTCGGCACGTTGAACACGCGGTAGTTGCCGATGTAGGCGCGTGGGGCGACACCGGAGAGGCCGCACGTCGGCGGGTGGTCGCGTCCGCCCGGCGAGCAGGTGCCGGCGTCGCCGGCCGCGATGCCCGCGACGTGCGTCGCGTGGAACGAGGCGCGCCGGTCGACGGCCAGCCGGCCTGGGCGTCCTGAGTTGGGACCTGGAAACGCACGCGCGACGATCACCTTCGGTGACGTCCACTTCTTGCCGCCGCGCGGGAAGCCCGGGGGATAGGCGAGACCGTCGGGTGCCAGGAACGGGTTCGTGTTGTCGACGCCGTCGTCGACGATCCCGATCTTGACGCCCTCTCCACGCGCACCGGTCAGCGCGTGCAGCTCGTCGGCGCCGATCACTCCGGGACTCGTGTCCGTGAGCAGGTGGTACGTCATGCTCGGGTAGATCTTCCGGACGAAGGAGAGCCCCGCCAGCGCGGGCAGCTTCGTGACCGGGAGCGAGACCGTCAGGCCGTCGAGGACGATCTGGAAGCGGCGGCCGATGCGTGCTTGTGGAATCGCGCGCACGAGCTGCGCGACCGCGATGCGTTGAGCCGCCACGACTCGCGCCAGGTACCGCCGCGACGAGACAGAAGCGACGTCCAGCTTGCGCATCGCATCGGCGGACTCGAAGCCGCGGTACGCGGCCGCCAGCGGTGCGAGCGGCAGACCGACGATCACGCGCACGCGCCCGTCCCCGTGATGCGCCGGAATGACGAGCTTCCCGGTGCGCACGCGGGGCACGGTCCGGTCGCCGATGGTGCGCTTGATCGCCTGCAGCGAGGCCCCACCTGGGGCGGCCGACACCAGCGCCGCCAGCACAGCCAGGAGACCCACAGAACGGCGCAAGGGAGAGCAATCTAACTCCTTGTCCAAGGCACCGTCTTGCGGTGCCGCATAGAGGCCGTGCGAGCTTCGCTCGCGCGGCCGTCCAAGGCGCCGGCTTGCGGTGTCGCATAGAGGCCGTGTGAGCTTCGCTCGCGCGGCCGTCTTTTATGCTCGTGCAGTGACCGGGTCCTATGAGGGGAAGCGCGGGTTGGTTCTCGGCGTCGCGAACAAGCGCTCGATCGCGTGGGCGATCGCAAAGCGGCTAGCCGACGGCGGCGCCGAGCTCGCGTTCACCTACCAGGGTGAGCGCATCGAGAAGAGCGTGAGGGAGCTCGCCGAGACTGTCTCGAGCCCGCTTGTGACGGAGTGCGACGTCCGTTCGGACGCGGACGTGGCGCGCGTCTTCGAAGAAGTCGTCGCCGCGTTCGAGGGCGGGCTCGACCTGCTCGTTCACTCCGTCGCGTACGCAGCCGCGGAGGATCTCGAGGGCCGCTTCACCGACACCCCGCGCGACCGCTTCTGGATGGCGCTCGACGTGAGCGCCTACTCGCTCGTGTCGTGTGCTCGCGCAGCGGAGCCGCTGATGGAGGCACGGGGCGGCGGCTCGATCCTCACGATGACGTACCTCGGCGGCGAGCGCGCCGTCCCGCACTACAACGTGATGGGAGTCGCGAAGGCGACGCTCGACGCCTCGGTGCGCTACCTCGCCTGGGATCTGGGCCAGAAGAACATCCGCGTCAACGCGATCTCCGCCGGACCGGTGCGAACGCTCGCGGCACGGTCGATCGCCGGCTTTCCGACGATGGAGGCGATCGTCGAGGAGCGCTCACCCCTGCATCGCCACATCGACGCCGACGACGTCGGGGGCGCGGCTGCGTATCTCCTTTCGGACGATGCGAAGAATGTCACCGGGACGACGCTGTACGTCGACTCGGGGTATCACGCGATGGGTATGTAGAGGCGTCCTCCGCACGGCGCGCTCTCGTCCAGCCGACGAGTCGTAGAATTGCCGTAGGACACTGTCGTGCCTGTCCGCTCTCATCGCCTCGTTGGCAGGGACGAGGAGCTCGAATCTCTCGTTCGTCTCCTCGATGCTCCCGATGAGCTACCGGCGGCTGCCGTAGTCGTCGGCGAGGCGGGGATCGGGAAGACTGCGCTTTGGCTGGCGGCTGCTGAAGAGGCGGCGGCGCGCGGCTACATCGTGTTGTCCTGCCGGCCGTCCGTTGCGGAAGCGCGCTTCTCGTTCTCGGGACTGGCAGATCTCCTCGACGGACACGTCGCCGACGTGTTGCCCGAACTGGCCGCCCCGCAGCGGAGCGCTCTGGAGACGGCGCTCGCCCTTTCGTCCAGTGGTCCCGTGGAGGAGCGCCTCGTCGCCTTCGCCTTTCTGAACGCGTTGCGGTGTCTCGCCGAAGGCAACCGTGTCATGCTTGCCGTCGACGACGTGCCGTGCCTGGACAAGCCGTCGGCGGCGCTCCTTCAGTACGCGCTGCCGCGTGTCGAGACCGAGCCCGTGGCCACTCTTCTGACGTTCAGTGGCGAACCGCCCTCTTGGTTGAGCCGGGGTCTGACGTCAGGGCGGCTGCTCGAGCTGACTCTCGGTCCGGTGAGCGTCGGCGCGCTCCACGAGTTGCTCAGAAGCCGCGTTGACATCGCCCTTCCCAGGCCGGTGCTCTTGCGGATCTGGGAGAGGTCGGACGGCAATCCTTTCTTCGCACTCGAGGTCGCTCGCGCACTTCAGCGACGAGGCCGAAGCCTGGTGGCGGGAGAGGAGCTTCCGCTTCCCCCGAGTTTGGAGGAGCTCGTGCGCGAGCGCCTCGATGGTCTCAGCGCCCCGGCGCTCGAGGTCGTTCGTGCCGTGGCGGCGCTCGCGGAGCCGACCGTGGCGCTCATAGAAGCGGCTGCCGGCCGACACGCCGACCGGGGGCTAGCCGACGCGCTCGAGGCGGGAGTGCTACAGCTGGACGGCGACCGGCTCAGGTTCACGCATCCGCTGCTCGGCTCGGCCGTCTCTGCCCACTCGACGCCGACCGAGCGGCGGTCGCTCCACGAACGACTTGCCGAGCTCCTGCCGGGCGGCGAGGAGCGGGCACGACACCTGGCACTCGCCGCGGCGGGGCCGAACAGTGAGGCAGCCTCGGCGCTTGAGGAGGCCGCGCAGACAGCGCACGCACGCGGGGCGCCAACGGTTGCCGCCGAGCTCGCCGAGCAGACGCTGCGACTTACACCGCCGGCCGATGTCGAGGAGCTACGCCGCCGCGCCCTCGTCGCAGCCGACCTTCTGCGCAATGCAGGTGACAGCCGGCGGGCAATTGCTTTGCTCGAGCAGGCTCGCGCTTCCGCACCGCCTGGCCCGGCACGCGCGGCCGTTCTCATGCACCTGGTCCAACCAACATGGGACGCCCGTGGGCCGCGCGAGGCGCTCGTCATCTGTCAAGAGGCGCTCGCCGAGGCGGAGGGCGACGACGCGCTCGTGGCAACAATTCGCCTGGACCTCGCGGACCTCATGCGCGGGTTCGTCGAGGGCGCCTCGAGTGATCGCGGACTCGAGCAAACGGAGCTGTCAGTCGCGGCGGCACGACGTACAGGAGACCCAGCCCTCAGGTGCAGGGCACTGGCGATGTTCGGCCTGCTGAACTTCATCGCAGGTCGGGGGATACCGCGCGCCGAGATGGAGGAGGCGCTCGCGCTCGAGCGTTCGCTGGGCGCGTCGCCAATCGCCGAGGCGACATGGGTCCTCGCGCACCAGCTGGCCTGGTCGGGTGAGGAGCTCTCGCGGGCGCGAGGCCACCTCCACGCTTATCGCGAGGCGATCGGCGAGCGACAAGGTCTGGAGGAACGGTTCGTGCTCTTGTGGCTGAGCCTCGTCGAGTGGCGTGCCGGTAACTGGGACCTGGCCGGCCGGTACGCGGCCGACATGCTCGTCCTTGCTGCACAGGCCGGATACGAGACCGAGCAGCCGATCTTCGATCTCGCCGCGGCCGCGATCGCCGCACACCAAGGCCGTGTCGACGAAGCCCGTGTCCGGGCCGCGGATGCACTCGCCCTTGCCGAGAAGGTCGGGAGCCGGCTGGCCCAGGCGCTGCACCTCTGGGTGCTCGGCTTCATCGACCTCTCCCTGAGCGACCCCGCCGCAGGGCTCGCGAACCTCAGGCGAGCGTGGGAGATCTATGACGAGCTTGGCTACTTCGAGCCGGGGCATCGCCTGGAGTTGGCGGACACGCTGGAGGCGTTGATCGCCGTCGGCGAGCTCGAGGAGGCCGAGCGGCTGCTCGCGCCCTGGGAGAGGCGTGCCCGGGCGCTCGACCGGACGTGGGCGATCGCAATCACGGCTCGCAGCAGGGCGCTGCTGCTCGCTGCGCGAGGCGACTTCGCCGGCTCATTAGCCGCCTTCGACCACGCGCTCGCCGAGCACGCCCGCTGCGTCTACCCGTTCGAGTACGCGCGGACGCTACTCGCACTGGGGATCACGCAGCGGCGGGCGAAGCAGCGCCGTGCGGCGCGGGCGACGCTCGAGCAGGCGCTCGGGATCTTCGAGGGCCTGGGCGCGCCGCTCTGGTCTGACAAGGCACGGACAGAGTTGGCGCGGATCGGCGGACGCGCGCCCTCACGGAAGGACCTCACCGAGGCCGAGCGGCGGATTGCCGCGCTGGTCGCCGAGGGCCGCACCAACCGCGATGTCGCAGCCGCCCTCTTCCTGACGGAGCACACCGTCGAGACGGCCCTCACGCGCGTCTACCAGAAGCTCGGCGTCCGGTCCCGCGCCGACCTGGCGGCTCGGCTGGCACGGGAAACGAAAGAGCCGCCGCTCGCAAAGAGCTGAGGTTTCCAGCTTTCGCCGGGACTTCCGGCTCGGGATCCTTCGCGCACCGACACCGGCTCTCGGCTCTACCAGGCGGAATTCCAATCATGCCGAGGTACCTCGTTGAGACTTACGTTCCGCAGTCGCGCGCGCGCGACGCGCGCGCGGCCGGTCAGCGTGCTCGTGCGGCGGCACGGCAGCTGTCGTCGAAGGGAGAACCCGTCCGCTACGTCCGCACAACGCTCCTCCCTGCAGACGAGACCTGCTTCCACGTCTTCGACGCGGCGTCCGAGGAGGCGGTCGCCGAGGCGTGCAGGCTCGCCTGGCTCGGCACGCCGCGGATCGTGCGCGCGATCGAGTGAGGCGCCAACTCGCGCGTGAAACACAGGAGGCGCGGCCTCCAAAGAGCTGAGGTTTCCACCTTTCCGCCGGGTTCGTCGAGCGGCACCCTCCACAGCATCGCGACACGCGAGAAAGGAGGTCCTTCGATGACTCGCGTGATCTCAGTCTGGCTCGCCTCGGCGCTCCTCGCGCTGGGGATGGCGAGCGCGACATCAGGCTCTGGACGCATGACCCAGGCCGAGGCGGCCGCGCTGTCGGCGACGCCGGTCGTCGATTGGAGCAACGAGGCTCGGCGCGCGATCGTGCCGGCTTCGGCGGGCGCGGAGAACTTCGGGAACAAGTTCCCCGGCGAGGCAGGGGTCTATATGGGCATCGTCCACGCCGCGATCTACGACGCGGCGGTGGCGATCGAGGGTGGCTACGAGCTCTACGCCGGGCCGTACGACCCTCCGCTCATCGCTCCGGCTGGTACCTCAGTGGAGGCTACGATCGCGACCGCCGCGTACCGCACGCTTGTCGGTCTCTACCTAAGGCTTCCGAACGGCGTGGTCGTCGGGCTGGATCCTGCCCAGCAGCATTTCCTCGACGACGACTACGAGGCCTACATGGGCGCGATCCCCGAAGGCGATGCGAAGACGGACGGGATCGCGGTCGGGCAGCGGGTGGCGGCCGCGATCCTCGCGAAGCGCGCAAACGACGGTCGTGAGGACGACACGACGCTCGCCGATCTCAGCCCACCGCCGCCCGGTCCTGGTATCTGGGATCGAAATCCCGGCAACCCCGTGCCGGCCGTGCTCGGCCTTCGGCTGCCTGGAATCCGACCGCTGGCGCTTGCAAACGTCTCGCAGTTCCGGCCCGATGGTCCAAATGCCTTGACGGGCGATGAGTGCGCCGAGGACTTCCAGCAGGTCAAGGAGCTCGGCCGCGCAGACAGCACTTCCAGAACCGCGGAACAGACGACCGAGGCGCTCTTCTGGACCGACCATGACGCGAGG
>WNGB01011834.1_pt1 | contig 11913 bp, 12 predicted proteins | sample 5400681 | NCBI WGS metagenome assembly WNGB01 (sample SAMN13153367, study PRJNA577476) | soil metagenome | isolation source: 115 cm soil or saprolite under grassland replicate 2 | place: USA:California | collected 2016-06-15 | reverse complement strand
CCATCAGCTGAGGATCCTGAGCCGGCGGGGGAGGCGACCGCGGTACCGCACGGTCGACCGGGCCTTGCTCGCCGCGGCCAGCCGGTTCCTCCCCCCGGAGCGGTGGTCCGCCTTTGCGGTCTCCCCCGACACCCTCGCCCGGTGGCGCCGCCAGCTCCTGAGCAGGAAAGGGTGGAACCGGCGTCGGGGGCCGGGGCGTCCCCCCATCGATTCCGAGGTACGCGAGCTGATCCTTCGGATGGCCAGGGAGAACCCAAGATGGGGCTACCTGCGGATCAAAGGAGAGCTGCTCAAGCTCGGGATCACCGTCTCCGCCACGACCATCGCGAACGTGCTCCGCCGGGGCGGCCTGGGGCCGGCCCCTCGGCGGATCGGACCGACGTGGTCGGAGTTCCTGCGGGCCCAGGCCCTCGCCATCCTTCCCACCGGCTTCTCCCCCTCCGACAACCAGGATCGGGCTTGGCACAGATCGGGCCGGGCGCCTGCGGCCACCGAGGCAACGGGCCGACTTCCGCTCGTCGAGGGGTGCGGCCACGACCGGGCTCTTGCCGCTGCGGATCGGGTCGGTGATCAGCCGGAGCCCGCTCGGGAAGAGCCCACTGTCCCCAGGCCGCAGGGGCCCTTCCGGATCCAGGATGCCCGTCGGCCACAACCGAGCGGCGGGCGCCCTCGTGACGGACCAACCTCGCTCACCTTCGCCTTGTCGGCTCGCTTGACCACGGCAAGTCCGCTCCATCGCGCCCGCGTTTCGCGACGATCGCCGACCGCTTCCTCTCGTCTCCATCCCGAGATCCGCCGATCGCTACTCGGTGGCAGCGGTTCGATTCCGCGGTCTGGTTCGACCCTCGATGCGGCCGCCTGATCGAATTCTTGTACCCAACAGGTCGCCGCCCTCGCGCGGAGCTCCTCTTCCAGGCAAGAATCCGGCCTCCCGACGGAAGTCGCCGCGCTCCAGGAGCCGGAGTTCGCCCGTCGCGGAACACGTACGTGACCGGGAAGGCCCCGACCGCGCTAAATCGGGATCAGCCCGCCTTGGCAACGATCCGATCGAACGCCTCTCGGTCGAACGCCTCGAGGGTCGTCGTGCGCACGTTCCCGAGCGCCCCGACCTGGAGGAGGACCGCCGTGCCCGACTCGGCGTCGGGGGCCTCGACGATCGCCACGATATCGTACTCCCCGAGCGTCCAGTAGATGGCCTTGACGCTCCCCCCGTTCTTCTGCACGAGCTCGGCAAAGGCATCGGCCCGCTTCGCCGATTCTCGGAAGTTCTTGATGCCCTGATCCGTCCAGTTGACGAGGCTCACGAAGGTGGTCACGGCTCCTCCCTTCCCCGAGCGGGCACCGCACCTGACATGGGGAGCGTATGCGCATCGGCGCCTGGGGCGCAAGAGCGAGAGCGGGACCCGCGGTCCGGAAACGGTGAGGGCGCCAGACGATGCGGCTACCGGTCGGCTTCGCTCGGCCGCAGGGTCTCGATAAGCCTGTCGAGCTCGTCCATCAGCTCGCCGTACCCGCCGCCCTCCTGGGGGGCCGCGGACTGATCATCCTGCGACCCGGACGACCCCGCGAGCAGGATCCTGGAGAGCTGACCCTTCGCATGCCTCGACGCCGCCATCGAGCAAGGAATCGGCCGGTTCCGGCTTCGCCTTGAGAGGACGCGAGAAAGACTGCGTCGCCCGGGAGCTGTCGCGCACGGGGCCGGTCATCGGGCCTAGCGACGATGCGTGTCCCACCAGGGCGTGCGCCCAGGGGAAACAACGGGCGCGAAGGATCGACCGAGACGTGACCATGCGGTCGGCCGACGTTCACAGCTCCACACGGAAAGGAGCCGACATCATGCACGCATCACGCTGCTCGCGACAGAGGATCGGCCGGCGGGCAACCGCCCGCGGCTGCGCTATCGCCATCGTGCTCGGCCTTCCCTTCGCCGCTATGTCCGCAGCCGGCGCCACGACGGCATCTGCCCACAGGACTCCGGCGCCGGTGGTGAAAGTCGACGGCGGCGTGGTCCGGAGTATCGCCGCGAGCACCGGCGACGCGTTTCTCGGCCTCCCGTATGCTGCCCCCCGCTCGGTCGACTGCGCTGGCGAGTGCCGCAGCCGCCGGTCGCATGGACAGGCGTGCGCGACGCCACGAGCTTCGCACCGGCCTGTCCGCAACCAGAGACGCCGTTCAGTCCGCCTGTCATGAGCGAGGACTGCCTATACCTGTACGTGCACACCCCGGCGCGTCGCGCCGACGGTTTCGCCGGCTACCCCGTTCTGGTGTGATCCACGGTGGTGGCTTCACATTCGGCACGGGCCAGGACTGCGACCCTACTAAGCTTAGGGCTGCCGCCATGGAAGGAGCAGGGTGGGCCCGCCCCGTCGGTTGGGCATGAGGGTTGGGCCCCGGCGTCGCTTCCCCGCTATGCTTCCCCGCCCATGAGCCACGAGCGCCGCCTACGACTCCTCGACGTCGCAACCTACCTCGAGCGTGTCCAAGCAGCGCGTTCACCAGCTCACCAAGGACCCGAGCTTCCCCCCTCCATTCGTTCAGGCCGTCGGTGAGCGCTGGTGGCGCAGCAGCAACGATCGAGGGGTGGGCCAGGCGCAGGTGGTGGGGAACCCGGCCCTGGCGACGACGGCCTGAGTGAGGAGCCCGATCCCGACCTTCAGCCTCCAAGGCGATCCTCTTCACCGGCTCGCGGTCACCTCCTGGACGCGCTCGGACGAGGGACGGCCCGACTGCTCGGCCTCGGAGTCGGCGAGGACGGCGGCGCGAGTACGTCTGGAGCGGGCACCGAACAGCGCAGCCGAAAGGGAACCCCGGCACGGCCTCGTGTAGCACTGCTCGCCCGAGTAGACGCGTCGGGATCCTTGGTGCGGGAGCGGCCTTCGGGTTCGCTCCTCGGTCTGGCCGCCGGGCACCACACCCTCTGACCAGGGCCGCTCGGTCAGGAGGCGCAGGCGAAGAAGAGGCCTCGGGAGGCTAGCGGCAGGACCAGTGGTCGGCGCTCAGGATGAACTGCTCAGTGGGGACGGTGATCTCGGGGACCTCTCCCCCTTCGATCCTGTCCCGAAGGTCCCGGACGATCATCAAGTCGGCGTAGAACCGGACGGTCGACCCATCCGGGCCGTCCCCCACCGCATAGCCGAGGGAGCCGAACTCGGGGATCTCGGTGTCCACCACCCTGACCCTGATGCCGAAACCCATGCCTTCCTCCCTGCTCCCTCCGTCGACCTCCCCTGGGCCGACCGGAGGTCACACCCTCTCCGACCTTGAGCATCGGCGCTCCCGAGGCCCCCTGAATCGGCCGCCGGGAGGATGCCGAGGAGTCTGATCGGCCTAGTTCATCGGTCTGAGGGTGCGCAGCCTCCGAAGACCGAAGACGCTTGTTGACCGAGCTGCTCCCAGCGACTCCTTGCTCCGGGTGCCCGGCACGAGGAGCTCCAGGAGCCGGCGGACCGCCACGTACAAAAGAAGGGGGGAACGCGAGTGTCCCAGGTGACGATCGAGCACCCAACCGGGCACGTCAGCGTGCCGATCGCATTTGTGTACCCCACGGGTCAGGATGCCGGCTTCGAACATGATCCTGAGATGCTTGGACAGCGCGGACTCGGAGATGTTCAAGAGTTGCGCGAGTTCTTGTGTGCTGCGCGGATGCTCGGCGATCAAGCGGAGCGCCCGAAGGCGCGTGTCGTCAGCTACCGCCCGAAGCACCCGTAGGAGCTCCTGTGGGGGGATCCTCGGGCGGGCCTGCTCGGTCATGAACGGTGCGGGATAGACGATCGACGGCAACGACTCGTCCAGTTCCACACCCAGGTGGGGCCAGATGTAGACGCTCGGCATGAGCACGAGCTGGCCTCCTTCAGCCAGGCCGACGTCGTCGTCTGGCAGCTTGTCGATCCACAGGCATCCCTGGCCCCGATCGGCCCGCAATCTGGGGTTGACCTGCGACAGGAACGCATACGGACCGGCCGCAGCGAGCTCCCGACCCGCCGCCGTCACGACGTCTGCCAGCAGGGGTTCAAGACGTTCCCACTCCTGTCGAAAGGCGCGTTCCCAGTACTCCTCGAGGACCTCGATGAAGTGGCGCAGCACCTCGCCCGGGTCCTCCAAGGTCAGGCGCACCAGACGTTCGGCGTCGGGTCCGTAGGCGGCGGCCCGCTCGAGCACGAGAGCTCGGACATCCTGCTCGTCGAGCACCTCGGGGCTTCGTGGGTACTCGAGCGCGAACGGGCGCAGGAGCTCGACCCGCAGCTGGTCGTCGGCGAGTCCCCGCAGCGAGTCGAGCTCCTGTTCGAAGGACCGGTACTCACCGGCGGGCGAGGCGAGGGTCGGCACGTAGCCCTCGTAAGCCCAGGCGAATTCGCCCATCCGACGCCTGAGCTCAGGTGGGAGCCGCCGCGCCGAGCGAACCCACTCATGCTGCAGCGGATGGTGCTTGGGTTGAGTGAGCACGTGGAGGCTGAAGATGGCTTCGATCACGGGTGAATAGACGATGGCGAGCCAGCTCGTGGCGGTAGCGGGCAGGCGCAGCCGAATCACTCAGGCTCTCCATCGCAGCTCCAACGCGATCTCCCCGTTCGGGCACCCTGCCGAGGCGTGTCGTGGAATCCCGTGAAGGCCGAAGATGCTTGCACCTTGCCGTTCCGGGATCCGAGCCTCGCGCTCGATTGATTCGCTTTCTGCCGTATCAGTAATCTCATGCAGACTCCGAAGAGTATCCCCGGAATGCGTGTGTCAAAACCTCGGGCCGGAGGCTCCTGAACGCGAAGAAGCCCGGTCCCGGGCTCACGCTCGGCCGAGTGACGATGGATTGCAACTCCGACAGCGGGCTTGCGGGACATCACCTAGCCGACGCGTACGAGACCCTCCTGCTGGGAGCCAGGGAAGGGGACCCTGCTCCTTCGCGAGGACGGCGTCGAACGGGCATGAGAGATCCTCACGCCCGTTCTCGACTTTGCGGGCGAGCCGCTCCCGTACGAAGTCGGGACGTGGGGACCGGCCGCCGCGAACGAGGTGGTCGCACCGCGGACGTGGCACACATCTCAGGAGTCGCCTCTTCGGCCGAACCTTCCCCATGACCGGCAGCGACATGCTCGACCGCCTTCCTGACGACCCCGCCTGGGGGCACGCTCGGATCGCAGGCTCCGGGGGCGTCGTGCTGCACTACGTCCGGTTAGGCCAACGTCAGCCGGTCCTGCTCCTGCACGGATGGCCGGGCTTCTGGTACGACTGGCGCCGCGTCCTCGTGTTGCTTTCCGGCATCGCCGACGTGATCGCCCCCGACTTCCGGGGCTTCGGCGACTCGGACAAGCCCGACGTGCTCCCGGCCGATGGGTACACGGCCGAGATCCTGGCCGAGGACCTGATCGCCCTCCTCGATGGACTGGGGATCTCCCAGGTGGTGGTGGCCGCTTACGACATCGGCGCAACGGTCGCCCAGACCCTCGCCCTTCACCGTCCGGAGCGGGTTCGGGCGCTGGCCCTGTTCAACCCGGCCTATCCGGGCATCGGCGAGCGTCGCTTTGAGCCCTCGGCGCAGCGCGAGTTCTGGTACCAGCACTTCCACGCCCTGGCCTGGTCCGATCGGCTCATCGCCCATGATCGGGAGACCGTGCGGCGGTACCTGGCTCAACTTCTACGACCACTGGTGTGGTCGGAAGGGGCGGTCAAGGCGAGCATCGCCTACTACCCAGGTCGGGCGTATGTTTCGACGATCGCCTCGAGTTCACGCTCGCGGACCGCCTCCCGGGCTCGCGCCGCGGGCAGGCAGGCACAGGCGGCCCCCACTTCCGGGGACACTCGGATCCGCCAGCCCACGGTGATCACCTGGGGCGAGCTCGATCCCGTCATCCCGGCCGCTTGGGCCGACCGCCTCGGGGACACGTTTCCCGAGCACGAGCTCTCGCTGCTCCCAGGAATCGGACACTTCGTTCCGATCGAGGCACCCGAGCGGACGATCGAGAGCATCCGGCGCGCGCTCGCGTTGGCCGAACGAGCGCAGACCGCAGGCGAGGCGGAAACGTGAGCGCGCTACAGGAGCTCCGCGATCGCTTGCACGACCGCATCCGGGGCCTCGGCAGGGACGAAGTGGCCAACCTCGGGAAGCACCCGACTTACCGATCGAGGAAAGGCGCGCTCGAACCCCTCTCGGTGATCGAGCGGTCGCATCGGGTCGCGATCACCCCACAGCGCGATCGTGGGGGTCTCGACGGGGAGGGGAGCGTCGGGCCGGCTCCGGCGCGCCGCTCGCGCCCGGTACCACCAGATGCTCGAGGCAAACGCGCCCGGTCGCGCGTACTCCTCGACCACGACCTGGAGCTCGTTGGGCGTGATGCGTTTGCGACCGGCCCAGTGCTCGTTGAAGTGGGATAGATAGATGGCGATCCGTTGCCGATTGCCGTCGAGCATCTGCTCGGCGAGCGGCAGCAGGTGGAAGGCCTGATACCACGCCTCACGTTGGGCATCGGGCTGGTAGCGCTTGTCGCCGATGTAGGGGTGGGTCGGGTTGAGCAACACGAGCCCCCGAACGCGTTCGGGCGCGAGTCTTGCCAGCGCGGGGCCGACCGCGGAGCCGATGTCGTGGCCGACGACAACCGCATCGTTGATCCCGACCGAGTCAAGCAGCTCGAGGACGTCTCGTGCGAAGGAACCCTCATCGGCGGCATCGACCGGATCTCCGCTGGGTGGATCGGAGCCTCCAAACCCGGGGAAGTCCGGTGCTACGCATCGACCGATCTGCGCGGCGAGTGGGAGGACGTGACGGTAGTCGAACCACAGGCCAGGCCACCCATGAAGCAGCAGGATGCCAGCACCGCGGCCGGCGGCGACGAAGTGCATCCTTCCGCCGGTCAAAGAGGCGACATCGTGGTCGAGAGCGACTGGCATGTTGACCTCCTTTACCGCGACTCGATCGTTCCCCAAGTAGGGACCGTAATGGAATCAGCACCGAACGATCCCCTGCAAGCGCTCCTTTCGCGTACGTGGACATGGATGTTCGATGCCTTGCGGATGAGGCGATTACGAACGATCCGCGGAGGACCGCTTGCCATGGCGACCCAGAGACTCCCCCGCCACGATCTGCGTCACCTGTCCGTTCTGGCTGCCTCGGATGATCGAAGGGCCGGTGTCGGAGGATCGGGGTCTCTGGATCCTGACCCCGAATGGAGGATTCAACCCTCGCCGGTTGCGAGTGACTGGCGGTGACAGCCTCACTCCATGTGATTGTCGATGGATAGCAGCAAGGCATCCACCCTGCATATCGCCCACGGAGACGGGGCCTCCTCGGTGAGGAATCCGGCGGTCCCTCCGAGCGACTTCAGCTGCGGGCCGTGGCTCTTCATGAAGCCGGTCTGCCGTTCGGGAACCGGGTGACCGAACTCGACGGTCTGCGTCTGGTCGATGGCGAACGGCTCGATATCGGACATCTCCTGGAACCTCGATCCCATGGGCACCCACGTCAGTCCGCCTCCCGGCCGCTCTCTGTACAGATGCCCGTTCCCGCACCAGACGAGCACCCGCACATCCGAGGGGAGGTCCTCGAGCGCCTTCACGAGGTTGCGAGCCTGCTGCTCCTCGCGCCAGTTCGTGAACGCCTCGCCTATGGGATCCCAGCCGTCGGGAGCCAAGCGCTGACCGCGAACATCGACCACCGAGCTCGAGGAAGGACCCTGCTGATGGCGGCCATGAACAGGCCGTCCCGGCGGCGAAGACGCGGCCTTCTCGTCTGGCGCTTGAGGACCATCAGCTGGTGGCGGAGGACCACCACCTCGACGTCGCTGGTCAGATCGCCGACACCGCCTGCGAGCAGCCGGACGAGACGGCGCAGCAGTAGATACACGAGAGCGAAGACCACGCACCAAACCTCCCACGAGAAGGAAGGCCGATCGTTCGAACCCGCTGGCTAGGAACAATCGGGAGTTTCTGTGCCCTTCACGCGGTCGCCCCTCTCGACACCTCGAGGGTCTGGTGGTCAACTATCGAGGCGATGAGGGCGGAGTCTTCGGCTGGCATCGAGGACTTCGTTGGCCGCTTGAGCGAGCTCGGCGAGCTTTCTTCAGCCCTGGACCGCGCCATCGGCGGTGTCGGGCAGCTCGTGCTGCTGATGGGCGAACCCGGTATCGGCAAGACCCGGCTGGTAGAAGAGTTTGCCGGCTCCATCGTCCCTGGCCCGTTCACCGTATGGGGCCATGCCTACGAACAGGAGGCTCCCCCGTACTGGCCGTGGGTCGAAGTGCTCCGCGAACTGCTCCAACGTGTCGAATTGAACTCCATCGAGGCGCGCCTAGGTCCGGCTGCCGAAGAGCTCGCCGTTATCGCGCCGGAGATCGGCCATCTCCTCGGTAAGCCCGGGATCCAGCGGACGACCGACTATCCCGAACGACGATTCCTGATGTTCGATGCCGTTACCCGGCTCCTTTGTGCCGCCGCCTCGCCCGATGGGCTGGTGGTTATCCTGGAGGACCTTCACTGGGCCGACCAGGGCTCGGTGCTGCTGCTTCGCCACCTGTCGCCGCAGCTTGGCGGGGCTCCGCTGATGGTAATTGCGACCATTCGACAGACCGATGTCGGCAAGGATGGCGCGCTGCGCTCGACCCTCGATGCTCTTGCCGGCCCTCATACCCGACGTCTTGTCCTTGGAGGACTCGACCTGGACGAGGTGCGCCGATTCCTCGACCCGACGACCAGCCACCGCGTCGACGATGAACTCGTGCAACGCGTTCATGCTCGAACCGGAGGAAACCCACTGTTCCTTCGGGAGGTCGCGCGGCTCTTCGACCGCACCCCAGAGGAGTGGGCATCCGAGGTGCCAGAGGGCGTCGCCGCCGTGATCCTGCGAAGGCTCGAACGCCTGCAGCCGGATTCCGCAATGGTCCTCCGTCTGGCCTCCGTCGCCGGAACGGACAGCAACGTGGAGCTGCTGAAGACCCTGAGCCGACTTGGGTCCGACCGACTGGCCGGTGCCCTCGGGCATGCCACCGAAGCCGGGCTCCTTGCCCCGCCTTCCGATCGATCGGGCCGGGTCCGGTTCGCCCATTCGCTGATGCGAGACGCGATCTACCGGTCGCTGCCCGCTACTTCGCGGTCGCGGCTTCACCGGAGAATCGCCCTTGTCCTGGAACGCGAGATGGGGGCAAGCGGCGAAGAACGCTCCCCGGACCTGGCCGCCCACTGGCTGGCCGCAGGCGATCGCGCCGACCTCGAGCGCGGCGCCGCCTGCGCCGCCCGGGCAGCCCGAACGGCGTTGAGCCTGCTGGCTTACGAGGAGGCCGCTCGGCTGTCCCATGCGGCTCTCGACGCCATGGCCCGCTCAGGCGCCGGCAAAGCTGAGCAGTGCGAGGCGTGGCTAACGCTGGCCCGGGCGGAGTACTTGGCCGGCCGGGTACAGGACAGTGCTGCCGCTTGCCACGAGGCGGCTGCCCAAGCCCTTGGTGCGGGCCGTCCCGACCTGCTCGGGGAAGCAGCGCTGGTGGTTCGAGGTGTCGGGCACGGAGACGTTGCTCGTGACGTGGTGGACCTCTGCACCACGGCGCTGTCGGCGCTTCCGGAGGAGGACAGCGTCCTTCGGTCTCGCCTGCTTGGCCAGCTTACAGTCGCTCGGTACAACGCGGGGCAGTACGACGCGGCGGAGGAGCCGAGCCGGGCGGCCATGGAGATGGCGGAGCGACTGAAGGATCCGGGTGCTCTAGTCATGGGCCTGCACGCACGGCAGATGGCCCTGTCCGGTCCGGCAGGCGTCACCGAACGCCTGGCCCTGGGAACCCGCATGATCGATCTCGCGGCTGGCACAGGTGAGATGGTCGACGAGATGTGGGGGCGCCTGTGGCGGATCGATGCCATGTTCCAGCTCGGGTCCATGGCCGCCCTGGATGCCGAGCTGGAGGAACTGGCCCGGCTGGTCCGGAGGGTCCCGCTGCCGATCGCCCGATGGCAGCTGGCCAGGCTTCGGGGAGCCCGAGCTCAGATGGCCGGACGATTCGAGGAGTCGGAGCGCCGGGCGGAGGAGGCGCTCGCGGTGGGCACGGCATTGCACGCCGTCGAGCCCTTGCTGTGGATCCTCGACGGAGAGCTAGGTCGTCGAAACGAGGAGCGCCTCGCCACGTCAAGGATGTTCGGGGAATCGCCTGGGATGGAAGTTGCCCAAGCCGATCTCGGACATCTCTACCTGGCATTGGGTCAGATCGATGAGGCCCGGGAGCGGTACGAACGGTTGAGGCCGTCTCTGCGGACGCTTCCGGTGAGTCATATGTGGTTGGCGATCATGGCAAGGGCCAGCGAGCTAGCGGCGGCCTTCGACGATACCGAGATGGCTGGCTGGATCTATGAGCGGCTGCTGCCGCTCGCTCCCTACTGCATCACCGGAGGTGCCGGAACCGTGGCGTGCCTCGGGTCTGTCTCCTGGTGCCTAGGGGTCCTGGCGGCTTGCCTTGGCCGGCTGGGCGATGCCGACCGGCACTGTCGGGACGCGGAGGCGATGAACGAGCGCATGGGGGCTCGACCATACCTGGCCCACGTCCAGTGCGATCACGCCAGGGTCCTTCTCCGCCGGGGCGGAGAGCGGGACCGGGCCGAGGCGCTCCGCCTGGCGGAAGTCAGCGCCCGAACCGCTCGAGCCCTCGGGATGCAGCCCCTCCTTCGTGAAGCGACCCAGCTCGTGGCCGAAATCCGGGCAGCCGATCGGGAGGCCATTCCCCTGACCCCCAGGGAGCGAGAGGTGGCGGCATTGATCGGGCGGGGGATGTCCAATCGCCACATCGCCACCGCCCTGTACCTGTCGGAGCGAACGGTGGAGGCCCATGTGCGAAGCGCCCTGACCAAGCTCGGATTCACCTCGCGGACGCAGATCGCGACGTGGGCGGTGGGCCACCGCCTCCTCGACCAGGGCGAGGTCCGCGATTGATGCCGACTCGGCGTTTCGGCCCGTCGTTTGTGCCTCTCTACGCCGCGGCACCCTCGAACACGGCGTCGATGTCGAGGTGCACGCTCACTCGGCGACCCACGATCGGTCCCCTCCTTCGGGCCACGTTGAACTGTCGGATTTCGATCTGTCCGGAGGCGACGAATCGAGCTCGATAGCCTTCGCCGGTCGACCCGACATCATCGAGCCGCACGTTCAGGTCCACCTCACGGGTGATCCCCCGGATGGTGAGCGCGCCACGCATGCGTACCGACGAATCTCCGGTTCGCTCCAGGCCAGTGCTGATGAAGCGCAGCTCGGGGACCTCATCAACCTTTAGGAATCCTCGCTTCCGTAGATCCCTGTCTCTCTGGGCGATCCCGCAAGCCACGCTCCGGGCAGAGATAACCGCCTCCACCGACGACGGCAGGGGCTCGTCTCGCATGGAGATCGTCCCGGAGAACGAGGTGAACCTCCCGTGCACCCTTCTTCAGGCCGAACTGGGTGGCCGTGAACCCGACCGACGAAGCCACCGGGTCGATCCGCCACGTGCCCGGTCGCAGTTCTGGCCGGGTGGCGACCGCCGTCATCTCGATGCTGCGTTGCATGGCTCCTCCCTTCGCTCTTTCAGGGGGCCGCTTCAAGCTGGGCTGGAGCGGTCTCGTAGGCCGCTACGTGGTGGATCTCGACATGGTCCGGACCGATGAGGAGCGCCGTATCCTCCCCGGGGAGCAGCTCCGTGTCCAGCACCGCCCGGTTGCCTTCTTCGATCGCCTCGATGGAGGTGGCCAGGACCACGATCATGTCCCCATCGCCCTGGGGTCTGCGAAGCACGTACTCGGCGACGACGCCGGGGAGGTCCCTGGTTACGGGCTTGATGCGTTCCTCTCTCGCCCGGTCACGGGCGGCCAGCTCTGCCTTGCTGCGGAGGCCGTCGAAGAACGCCACCCAGGCCACTGCGGCTTCCGATGGCGCCGCGCGGCCGGTGAAGACGTCGATCACCTCGTACAGGTCGTCGTTATCCGGCG
>WNGB01012640.1_pt1 | contig 11915 bp, 13 predicted proteins | sample 5400681 | NCBI WGS metagenome assembly WNGB01 (sample SAMN13153367, study PRJNA577476) | soil metagenome | isolation source: 115 cm soil or saprolite under grassland replicate 2 | place: USA:California | collected 2016-06-15 | reverse complement strand
GGGTGCTGCGCGAGCAGTCCGGCGACCTGAGCTACATGCGGGCCTTCGCGCGCATGCTGGAGGAATCGTGACGGCTTTGAAGCGGCCCACCGCGCTGGTTCCGCTCGCGATGTCGCTCGCCGCGCTGGGCGTCGTCCTGGTCCACATCGCCATCGCCGGCACTGCGCGGGAGCCCGACGAAGGAACCGCCGCGCATCTCTGGCAGCTGCTGATGGCCGGCCAGATCCCGATCATCGCGATCTTCGCGATCAGCTGGCTGCCGCGCGCCCCTCGACAGGCAATGCTGGTCCTCGCCCTGCAGCTCGCGGCGGGACTCGCCGCGGCGGCGCCCGTCTTCCTGCTCGGACTCTAGACTGGGGCCGGTGCGGGACCGCTACGCGACCATCTCGGGTCGTGGCCTCGACTGGGACTCGGTGCCCATGAGGCTGTTCCAGAAGGCAAAGAAGCTCGGCACGTGGGACCCGCAGGCGCTCTTCCTGCTGCGCACGCTGAGCCTCTTCCAGGCCGGCGAGGAGGGCGTGACCAGCGACTTGCTGCCACTGATCATGACGGTGGCCGACGAGGGCCGGCTCGAGGAGGAGATCTACCTCACGTCCTTTCTATGGGAGGAGGCCAAGCACGTCGAGTTCTTCCGGCGCTGGCTCGACGAGGTCGCGGTCGCCAAAGAAGACCTCGCCCACTACATGACGCCCAGCTACCGGCACCTGTTCCTGGTCGAGCTGCCGTCGGCGCTCAGCGCGCTCAAGACCGACAGGTCGGTCGAGGCACAGATCCGGGCCTCGGTCACCTACAACATGATCATCGAGGGCGTGCTCGCGGAGACCGGCTACCACGGATTTCGCCAGTCGCTCGAGGCCGCCCACAAGCTCCCGGGTTTGCTCGACGGCATCCGCCTCACGTCGCGGGACGAGAGCCGGCACATCCGTTACGGCGTCTTCCTGCTCGACCGCCTCATCAACCAGTCGCCTGATGGATGGGACGTCATGAACCAGCGCATGAACGAGCTGCTCGGCCCGGCGTTGGGCGTGGTCACCGAATTCTGGGAACACTACGACGACGAGAACGGCCCCTTCGGCCAGCGCATGGACACCTACATCGACTACGCGAGCACGCAGTTCGACAAGCGGATGAAGGTCCTCGAGCGTGATCGTGGCAAGAGCATCGACGACATCGTCAAGGCCGCGGTCGCGGACCTCGCGGAGGAGGAAGCCTCCAGCCAGCTCGTCCACGCCGAGGCGACCTAGCAGCCTCCGGCGTCAGAAGCCCGGCGGCGAGTTGAACTCCGGCGGCGGCTCCACAGCGGGCGGAGCGACCTCGAGTGTGATCACCTCGTGGTCCTTGAGAACGATGCTGCCCGGGTCGCCCGTGAACAGTTTCGGACCGCCGCCCTCGTCGACGTAGACGACAAGCCGGTGACCACTGCTCAGGGAGATCGTCGATACATGAGTCGCGTCGATCAGCTCCTTCTGGCCGGACCACAGCGACCACACCTGGAAGAGGTCGCCCAGCGTGAACGTGCGCTCAGAAGGCGCTTCGATGTGGATGACGCCGGGCTCGCCGGTGTGCAAGTGCAACCAGTAGTAACAAGTGCTCGAGCGGCCCAGGGCGGTTGGAATCGGAAGCGCTTTCCCACCGTCCAGGATCTGGAGCGCGGCGTGGTAGTGCAGCTGCGTGTGCTCGAGGGAGTCGCACGGGATCTCATTCGGGGCGGTGGTGTTGGGGGCCCTCAGGCTGGCGTCGAGGCGCTTGTAGGCGACGTAGCCGAGGACCGCCACGGTGACCGTGACGACAACGACCCCCCGGCGACCAACGCTACGATCGCCCCGACCGACATCCCGCTTTTCGGCCGGGGAGCCTGCGGCACCACCGCCCGCCATGCCATCCCGTCCCACCACCAGCGACCGTCCGGCGAGTAGTGCGGCACGCGTGGATCCCGGCTCACGGTCGGGCCGATCCTACAGGCCCGGTATCGTGCTGGCAGTGCCGGAAGGGGACACGATCTGGCGGACGGCCGCCACCCTGCGCGAAGGGCTCCAGGGCAAGCGCGTCGTCACGGCGCGGCCGGACGGTCTCAGGCGACTGGCCGGGACGACGGTCACCGAGGTCAAGCCGGTCGGCAAGCATCTGCTGATCCGTTTCGACAACGGCCTCGCGCTCCACTCGCACATGCGGATGCACGGTGCGTGGCATGTCTACCGGCGCGGCGAGCGATGGAGGCGCCCCGCCTGGCAGATGAAGGCGCTGCTGGAGACGGAAGACGTGACCGCGGTCTGCTTTGGCGCGCCCGTGATCGACCTGGTCCGCGACGAGGCCGCGAAGGTCGGCCACCTGGGCCCTGACATCCTTTCCGACTGCTGGTCTCCGGCGGCAGTGGTCGCACGCGCGCGTTCCATCGGTCCAATTCCCGTCGGCGAGCTGCTTGTGGACCAGCGCGTGACGGCGGGCATCGGCAATGTCTATCGGTGTGAGGCGCTCTGGCAGCGTCGCCTGAATCCGTGGAAGTCCTCGGCCGAGATCCACGATGAAGACCTGGTCGCGCTGTTCGAGACAGCGCGACAGGCGATGCTCGCAAACCTCCAGGGCCGGATCGAACGCCGGTTCCCTGGCTACGGGAAGGGAGCCGTCCACGGTCGTGGCGGCCGGCCTTGCCCGCGCTGCGGAGCTCGGATTCGGGTTCGCGCGCAAGGCGACCAGGCCCGGCTCGCCTACTGGTGCCCTGCGTGTCAGCCCTGACCTGGACGTTGACGTAGCGCGATGGCCAGCGCCCACGGCGCAGCGCGGCGAGTGCGGTCGGCGACGAAGCGGAGCGCTGCCAACCCGTGGCTCGGATTCCTCGAGCGAGTGGGCTACGTCGTCCGTGGCGTGCTCTACGCGGCGATGGGCACGTTCGCGCTCGGCCTGGCGCTCGGCATCGGGGGCATCGCGACCGACCAGTCCGGCAGCCTGGTCATCCTCAGCGGAGGTCCCACAGGCAAGGTCCTGCTGCTCGGGGTCGTGGTCGGCCTCGGCGCTTATGCCGCCTGGGGTTTTGTGCGCGCAATCTACGACCCGCTGCATCGCGGCGACGACGCCGTGGGAATCGCGGAGCGACTCGGCTTCGTCTGGAGCGGGGTCGCGTACTCGGCGATGGTGGTCTTCGCCCTCCATTTGCTGGCCGGCGGCAGCGCCTCGGCGTCCCACGATGGGACGCAGACGGCGATTGCAGGCGTCCTCGGCCTGCCGGCGGGCCACCTGGTGACGATCGGCATCGGCGTCGTGGCCATCGGAGTCGGCCTGGGGCAGTTCGTCGATGCCTACAGGGCGGTCTTCAAGAAGGACCTGAAGCGGACGAAGATGCGCAGAGAGGAGAAGGCGATCGTGGACTCGCTCGGCCGCCTCGGGATGATCTCGAGAGGCGTCACGTTCACGCTGGTCGGATGGTTTGTGCTCCAGGGCGGGCTGCACGACGACGCGTCGCGCGTGAAAGGCTTCGGCGGCGCCTTCCTGCTGCTGCTCAGCCAGCCCTTCGGCCGCGCCCTTCTGGGCGCCGTGGCGGTCGGGTTCATCGCCCTCGGTCTCCACTCGTTCGCGTGCGCAAGGTGGATCCGCCTGCTCGGCAGCGAACGATGACCAAGGCCAAAACGCGCACGAAGGCCACCCGTCTGCTCGTGATCAGCCGCGGCGCAGGGTCGGTGACCCCCGAGTCCGAGAAAAAGATTCGCGCCGCGTTTGCGGATCATCTCGTCGTCGACTTCGATCCGAACGCAGACCTTGCCAAGCTCGTATCCGCACGCGCGCAGATTGTGGTCGCCGGAGGCGACGGCACTGTCGAATTCGTCGTCCGTAAATTCGCCGATTCGCAGCACCCTCTCGGCATCCTGCCCCTCGGCACCTTCAACAATCTGGCTCGCTCGCTCGGCCTGCCGACCGAGCTCGACCGAGCGATCGGCATCGTGCGGGCTGGTCGCGCACGCGCGATCACTTTGGGGCGCGTCAACGGAACGATATTTGTCGAGGCTTGCGCGATCGGACTCTTCGGCGAGACCATCGCGCTCGGCGATTCGGCCAAGGACATGGAGTTCGGCAAGCTGGCGGGCAGGTTGAAGAAGGTCATCGCCGCCAAGCGATTCGAGTACGAGCTGACTGGCGACATCGAGGGCAGCGGCTCCGCGATGTCGCTCGTTTTCAGCAATACCGCCTCCATCGGCAACCAGCTGCCGATCAGCGAGAGGACGCCGACGGATCCATACCTCGAGTTCACTGTGCACGCCGGTCGGACTCGCGCGGACATCGTCGGCCGCGCACTCAAAGCGGCGTTGCCGTTCATGCAGGCCGAGGACGGGGCCGCCCAGGTCTTCAGGTTCAGCCGGCTCGAGGTCTCCACAAAGCCCCGGGTCCGGGTCTACGCGGACAACCACCTGGTCGGGCGCACGCCGGCGACGGTCTCCGCGGAGTCGAGTGCGCTCAAGGTCCTACTTCCCGGGTGAGCCAAGCCGCGCCCGTCGAGAAGGCCGCCGGCGAAGTCCTGGCCGGCGACCCGAGGCAGGCCGCAAGGCGATGGCTCTGGCCCCTGACCGTGGCCGTGGCCATCCTCTTTGCCATGGACACCTACCTCGTCGCGACCGAGCCTGTGCTGCCCTTCGACGTCCCGGTCGCGAGCTTCGTGCAGACGTTCCCCTGGGGCCCGCTGACTTTCGCGTTCAACGTGATCAACGTGACCGCCGGCTACTGGCAGGTGGCGGTGGGTGCCGTCGCGGTACTCGTCCTTCTCATCTGGGAGCGGCGCGCGGGCTACCTGATGGCGATCGGATCCGTCTCGAGCCTGATCGACAACCTGATCAAGCTGTGGATGGCGCGCCAGCGTCCCACCGCCGACCTCGTCCACATTCTCACACCCGCGCCCGGCTACAGCTATCCCAGCGGCCACGCGGTGTTCTTCACCTGGCTGAGCTTCATGCTCGCCTTCTCGCTGGCGCCGCACGTGCGACCGCGGAGGCGATGGATCCTCTGGTTGGGAGCGACCGTCGTGATCATCCTCGCCTGCCTGGCCCGAGTGTGGGCCGGCGCGCACTGGCCCAGCGACGTCGCCGGTGGATTCCTGCTCGGGCTGGGCTGGTCGGCCTTCGTGGTCTGGCTGCCCGAGCGATGGCTGCCGTCACCAACCTGGAAGTGGTTCAGGGGCATGCGCCGGCGCGCGGCTTAGCCGGGCCGTGAACCGGACGCTGCTCGCGCTGGGCATAGTGACCGCCCTGGCGACGATCGGGCTGTCGACCTACGTCGCCGGACATCCCGTCATCGCCGAGGACATCACCCTCGAGCGCGACATCCAGCTCACCACGTGGGGTCCCCTTGCCTACACGTTTCCGTTTTTCTCCTGGATCGGTGACGCCAAGGGCGTGGTCCTGGAGGTGGTCATCTTGGTCGCCGTGCTCGTCTTCAATCGCGGGGCGTGGGTTGTGGCCCTGGGAGGTGTCGCCTCGGGCGCCTGGTATCAGCTGGGCGTCCACTTGCTCCACCGCCCGCGGCCGACGACCGCGCTGGTGCCGCACGTTTACGAGCACCCCGGCGCGTCGAGCTACCCCAGCGGCCACACGATCATCGTCTCCACCGTCGCCATCGTGCTGATGCTGTGCTTCGGTCACCGATTTCTTCCGCGGTGGGGGGTTGTCGCCGGTTGGATCCTGGTGCTGTTGATCGTCATCGTCAGCGCCGTCGCCCGGATCTACTCGGGTACGCACTGGCCGACCGATGTGCTGGCGGGGATTCTCATCGCGGTCGCCTGGATGAGCCTTCTCTTGTCGGTGCGCTGGGTGTCCGACAGCGTCTTCAAGCGCGACTAAGCTGACGAAATCACCGCGAGCCTGCAATAAAGTTCGCCTGTGCCTGGCGTTAAGCAAAACTCAACGGGCGGCCACGAAGAGCGGCTGGCCGCGATCGTGGAGGCCACGGGCGCGTTCAGTGACGCCGTCCCCGACGTCGACGCGCTCCTGGGCATCATCGCCGAGCACATCGGGCGGGCGACAGGCGACTTCTGCGCGGTCGTCCTGCTCTCGCCGGACGGCCGGCGCATCGAGCCGGTGGCCGCGTACCACTCCAACCCACAGGTCCTGGAGGACGCCAGCCACTTTCTACACGTACCTATGGAGCTGGATTCCGCCGGGCCCTGGAAGACGGTCCTCCAGGAGAAGCGGCAGGTCGTCATTCCCATCGACCCGGACAAGCTGCCGCCGAACCTGGCTCCCCACCAGCGGCGCCACATCGAGAGGTGGAGGATGCGGGAGTCGGTCCTGATCCCGATGGTCGCCCATGACCGCGTCGTGGGAGGGCTGAACCTCAACCGCATGGAAGGCAGCACGCCCTTCAGCCAGGTTGACGTGGACCTCCTCGACAGGTTGGCCGCGCGCGCCGCGAAGGCGATCGCGACCGCGCAGCTGTTGCAGAACCAGCGGCTCCTGGCGAGCGAGCTCGAGGCGATGGTCGCCGAGCGCACCAGGCAGCTCAGCGACGCCAACCATCAGCTCCGGCTCGCCCAGGCCGAGGCGGATCGGGCCAACCGGGCCAAGAGCCGCTTCCTCGCCAACATGAGCCACGAGCTGCGGACCCCGCTCAACGCGATCATCGGCTTCTCGGAACTGCTCACCGACGCCCGGCCGGGCGGGTTCGACGAGGGCACGCGGAAACGCTTTCTCGACCAGATCCACAGCAGCGGCAAGCATCTGCTGCAGCTCATCAACGACATCCTCGACCTGTCCAAGGTCGAGGCCGGGCAGATGGACCTGCACCTGCAGCGCGTGGACGTGCCGAGCGGCGTCCAGGATGTGGTCGGGATCGTGGAGCCGCTCGCCCGCGCCCGGGGCATCTCTCTGACGAGCCAGGTCCAACCGGACCTGAGCCTGGTCGCCGACCCGGCCAAGTTGAAGCAGATGCTGCTCAACCTGCTGTCGAACGCGATCAAGTTCACGCCGTCCGGTGGGCGGGTCACGGTCCGGGCGGACGGGCTCGACCGGTGGGTCGAGATCGCGGTCGCCGACACCGGGATCGGGATCGCGGCGGCCGACCTGGACCGGCTGTTCGGCGAGTTCCAACAGCTGGACCCCGAGGCGGGTCGCCGGCAGGAGGGAACCGGGCTGGGCCTTGCCTTGACGAAGCGCTTTGCCGAGCTGCACGGTGGCACAGTGCGGGTGGAGAGCGAGCGGGGCAAGGGCAGCACCTTCACCCTCCGGCTTCCTTCGGTTGCGTCGGCGCAGGCGGCGACGCCCGCACGCCCGGCGGGCCCGGCGACCGATCCCGACCGGCCCCTGGTGCTGGTCGTCGACGACAACGCGCAGGCCGCCGAGATCCTCGGTCGCCACCTCGAGAACGGCGGGTTCCGTTTCGAGGTCGCCCGCGACGGAGCCGATGCCCTGGGCATGGCGAAAGAGCTGAAGCCGATGGCGGTGACGCTGGACATCCTGATGCCAGGCATCGACGGCTGGGAGGTCCTGACCAGGCTCAAGGACGACCCCGCGACGCGGAACATCCCGGTCGTCGTGATCTCTGTCGTCGACAAGCCGGCACTCGGCCGAGCCCTGGGTGCGATCGACTACTTCGTCAAACCGGTGGACGGGAAGGCGCTTCTCTCGCGCCTTGACCAGTACACCTTCACCTCCAAGGCGAAGCGTTCCGAGGTGCGAGTGCTTGTGGTCGACGACGAACCTGCCAACCTGGACCTCGTCGAAGCCCTGCTCCGGCCTGCAGGCTTCACGGTGTTGCGGGCCGGCGGCGGGCGGGAAGGCATCGAGATCGCCCGCTCGCAGCGTCCGAACCTGATCCTGCTGGACCTGCTGATGCCCGAGGTCAACGGCTTCGAGGTGGTGGAGACGCTGCGGTCGGAGGAGGAGACCCGAACGATCCCGATCATGGTGCTGACCGCCAAGACGCTGACCGAGGCCGACAAACAGGCCCTGAACGGTCACGTGGCCGCGATCTTCCAGCGGAACTCGGTCGCGGGCGCCGAGCTGACCGAGTGGCTCCGCGGCATCGCCTCCAAGATCTCGGTCTCGAGGTCCGGGGCTCTCAACTGACCTGAGCCGTCGATCTGCCGGCGCTCCATTCGTCGAAGTGGATGAGGCCGGAAAGCAGGCCACCAATTCCTGGTTCATGGAGGTCGGGTCATGGGTAGCGAGGTCGTCCACTTCGAAGTCACGGGCAAGGACGGAGAGGCGCTCCAGCGCTTCTACTCGGAGGTTTTCGGCTGGAAGCTCGACACGAACAACCCCGGCGGTTACGCGATGGTGCGCGACGGGCAGAAGATCACGGGCGGGATCGGCGCCGCTCCGGAGGGTTCACCCGGCGGCGTCACCTTCTACATCCACACGGGCGACGCGAAGGCCACGCTCGCCAAGATCGAGAAGCTCGGCGGACGCGTGCTGATGCCTCTCACCGAGGTCGCGCCCGAGACCAACATCGCGCTGTTCGCCGACCCGGAGGGCCACGTAGTCGGCTTGATGTAGTTCGCCCGGCGCCCTACCCGGCGGTGCTGCACTCGCGGCAGAGGCCGCCGAAGACGACGCGGTGGTTGGTCACCTTGAAGCCGGTCAGGCTGTGGACCTGCGCCGCCGCGTCGTCCAGGACGCAAACCGGCACCTCGTCGACGCGGCCGCAGCTCTCGCAACGGATGTGCTCGTGGTGCTCCTCGTGGAGCTCGAAGCGCGCCTTGCCGTCGCCGAGGTCGATGCGGTCGAGCATCCCCTGCCGTTCGAACTGGCTCACGGCCCGGAACACCGACGAGTAGTCGGCGGAGCCCAGCGAGGACCGGACCTCCTGGAGCAGCTCCTCGATCGACCAGGCGTGGCGCTCTTGGGTCTCGAAGAGCCAGCGGACCTCGTCGGCGATTGGGCTCGGTCTCGGCATGCCGACAATATACCGCAAGCGATATGCGCATATGATTTGTGCAAGTAGCATGCACGAAGCCAGAGCCCTCGAGCTAGAGAATGCCGCCGTCAGGCTCGCCGGGCGCGTCGTCTGGAGCGGGGTCGACCTCGAGATCGCAAGAGGCGAGTTCGTCGCCGTCCTGGGCCCCAACGGGGCCGGCAAGTCGACCCTGCTGCGAGCCCTTCTCGGCGTCGTGCCTCTCAGCGAGGGTACCGTCCAGGTGTTCGGCCGGCCGGTCAGGCGCGGTAACGAGGAGATCGGCTACCTCCCGCAGCGGCGACGCTTCGACCCGGACCTGAGGATCCGCGCCGCCGACCTGGTCCGGCTCGGGCTCGACGGAGGTCGGTGGGGTCTGCCGGCGCCGTCCCCCGACAAAGCCCGGCGGGTAGCCGCCACCCTGGAGCTGGTCGGCGCCACGACCTATCAGTGCCGGCCCATCGGAGAGCTCTCCGGCGGTGAGCAGCAGCGAATCCTGATCGCCCAGGCGCTGGTCGGGGGAGCCAGGATGCTCGCCCTCGACGAGCCTCTCGAGAGCCTCGACCTCAACAACCAGCAGGCGATCTCCGAGCTGATCCGCGGCATCTGCCGCGCCCAGGCGGTGACGGTGCTGCTGGTCGCGCACGACGTCAACCCCATCCTCCCGTTCATCGACCGCGTCGTCTACGTCGCCGGCGGCCGCGTGCTGGCGGGCAGGCCCGAAGAGGTGATCCGGACCGAGACCCTGACCGAGCTCTACGGCGCGCCAGTCGAGGTGCTCCACACCAGCGACGGCCGCCTCGTCGTGGTCGGCCAGTACGAGCCCGTCACCCACCACCCGGAGGACCACTGAATGCTCGACCTTCTGCAGTTCCACTTCATGCAGAACGCGTATCTCGCGGGCACGCTCGTCGCGATCCTCGCCGGCGCCGCCGGCTACATCGTCGTCCTGCGCGGCCAGAGCTTCGTCGCCCACACGCTCTCGCAGGTCGGGTTTCCCGGGGCCGCGGCGGGGGTCCTTCTCCACGTCTCGCCGGTGTTCGGCCTGATCGCCTTCTGCTCGGTCGCAGCGATTGGCATCGGCGCCATTGGGCGGAATCTCGACGCGGGCCATCGCGCTGAATCGGCTGCGGTCGGGTCGATCCTGGCGTTCTCGCTCGGCCTCGGCCTGCTGTTCGTTCGCCTCTCCGCGGGCAGCGCGCAGGGCGTCTATGCCTTCCTCTTCGGGACCATCCTCGGCGTCACCGACGCCGACGTGCTGTTGACACTCCTGGTCGTGGTCGGAGGCATCGCGGCCCTTGCCCTCGTCGGCCGGCCGCTCGTCTTTGCCTCGGTCGACCCGGACGTCGCCGAAGCCCGCGGCGTCCCGGTGCGGGCTCTGGCCATCGCGTTCTTGCTCATCCTCGCGGTCGCGGTCGCGATCACGGTCCAGATCGTCGGCACCCTTCTGATCTTCGCCCTGCTCGTCGCGCCTTCGGCGACCGCGCTGCGGCTCACGGCGCGTCCCGCGGCCGCGCTCGCGCTGAGCATCGGCCTCGCGCTCGGCGTCACCTGGCTTGGCCTCGCGTTCGCGTACTACACGAACGTGCCCGTGGGCTTCCTCATCACGACTCTCGCCTTCACGGCCTACGTCGCAGTCCGGGTGCTGGCGAGATGAATCCCCTCGAGGTCGAGTTCATGCGCAACGCGTTCATGACAGGCGGCTGCATCGCGCTCGCCGCCGGGCTGGTCGGCTACTTCGTCGTCCTGCGCAACCAGGTCTTCACCGCCGACGCGCTAGGACACGTGGCGTTCACGGGCAGCCTTGGTGGAGTGCTCGTCGGGTTGAACCTGGTCGTGAGCGCGATCGGCAGCTGCATTGCGGTCGGGCTTGCGATCGGAACCCTCGGCGGCCGCGGCCGCGGCCGGGACGTGGCCGTCGGCACCGTCTTCGCGTGGGTGCTGGGCGTGGGCGTCCTGTTTTTGAGCATCTACACGACGACCCGCAGCGCCGCCTCCGGCTCGCTCGGGATAACCGTCCTGTTCGGATCGATCCTCGGCCTCCAACCCTTCCAGGTCGTCGCCGCGTCGCTGTCGGCGATCGCGACCTGCGTGGTGGTGCTGTTCGTCGCGCGCCCGCTCCTGTTCCTCAGCATCGACCCGGAGGTCGCAATCGCGCGCGGCATTCCTGCGCGGGCGCTCACCGCCGTGTTCGCGGTCCTGGTCGCCGTCACCGTCGCGGTCTCCGTGCAGGCCGTGGGCGCGCTTTTGATCTTCGCCCTGATGGTCACGCCGGCGGCGATCGCGCAGAACCTCTCGGCGCGGCCCTGGCTGGCCATGCCGCTCTCCGCAGTGATCGCCGTCGCCGTGGTGTGGGTGGGGCTTGTGCTCGCCTTCTACTTCGGTTACCCGGCGAGCTTCTTCATCACCGCCCTCGCGTTCGCCGCCTACTTGGCGTCACAGCTCGTGCGCCGCCTGCCAATTGGCGCCTGGCTGCTTGCGGCTCTCATCCTCGGCGCCTGTGGTGTGGGTGAGCCGAACCCTGCCGCTTCAGGCAAGGTCGATGTGGTCGCCGCGGAGAGCTTCTGGGGCAGCATCGCGACCCAGGTCGGGGGCGACCGCGCACACGTGACCAGCATCATCAGGAACGCGGACGCCGATCCCCACGACTACGACCCGACGCCGGCCGATGCGCGGATCTTCGCCCAGGCGAGGTACGTGATCGTCAACGGCGTGGGCTACGACACGTGGGCGACGAAGCTGCTGGCTGCCAACCCCACGCCGGGCCGCGTGGTCCTCAACGTCGGCGACCTGGCGGGCAAGAAGGAGGGCGACAATCCCCACCTCTGGTATTCGCCACCGATTGTTGAGAAGGTGATCGAGCAGATCGGAAAGGACCTCGATGCGATCGACTCCGGGCGTCAGCTCTGGGACGTGGGCTTCCGGGAATATCGGATGAGCATCGACACGATCAAGCAGAAGTACGCCGGGACCAAGGTCGGCGCGACCGAGAGCATCTTCGTGTACGTCGCCGAAGCGACCAATCTCGACCTGATCACCCCGCGCGG
>WNGB01031468.1_pt1 | contig 11916 bp, 6 predicted proteins | sample 5400681 | NCBI WGS metagenome assembly WNGB01 (sample SAMN13153367, study PRJNA577476) | soil metagenome | isolation source: 115 cm soil or saprolite under grassland replicate 2 | place: USA:California | collected 2016-06-15 | reverse complement strand
CCCGCCACGAGAAACGAGGCATTGGCCCCCTACCACGGAGGAACGCTTGGAGCCGCGAACCGGACGCCCTCCCACAACTTTTCTTGAGGATCGCCATGCCAACGCCGTTCACCTGCCCCCATTGCGGACAGCGACAGTACCTCGATGCTGGCGGCGTGCGCGGCGCCCTGTGTGCGGCGTGTGGCCAACCCCTCGCGGACTCGCCGGTCGCAGCGCAACCCCCACGCCGGCCGCGCGAACCTGTCGAGTTGACGGTCTGGGAAGGGGAAGCGCGCGGCGCCCCCCCGCAGCGGCCCGGAACAGTGCTGGCGGCCGGCACTATCTGGATCGTGTTTGGCGGGCTGATCCTGGTCAACTTCACGATCAGCGTGCTGGTGAACGCCTCGCTCGCCGACGCCCGGCAGCGGCAAGATCTCCTGGGAGGACTCTTTTGCGGCGGTCTGGTCTTCGCCCTCTTCGGCGGAGCCTTCATCTTCGTCGGCGTGCAAAGTGTCACCGGGACAGCGAAAGACACCCTTGGCAACGGCATCGGCTCAATCATCTTCGCCGCGCTCGGCATCGTGCTGGGCTCGCTGATGCTTGCGGCAGCTGCCCGCGATGCCCGGAGTGTCCCCTACGCGACCGTGTCCGCCGTTATCACCTTCGTGGTTGCTGCGGCGCTGCTGACGGCCGGTATCCTGGCCTTGATGGCCCGGGACGGCTACCGGGCGTGGCGCCGCGCCCGGCAGGGTTTCCCCGGACCGTATCGCCGTTAAGAAGCAAACGCCCCGGAGCGCGGGCGTCCCGCCCGCAAAGCAAGCGGGCGGGACGCCCGCGCTCCAGGTCTTGGACTTTCCTTGACGTGAACCATTTCTGAAAGGGGCCGACGATGGATCTGCAAGCGAAACTCAAGGAAGCGGTGAAGAGCAGAAATGACCTCGCCCGGGATCTGCTGCGGGTCATCCTGGGCGAAGTGTCAACGCTGCGGGCACGCAGTGGGAAAGAGCCCACCGAGGCGGAGATTCACAGCATCATTCGCAAGATGCTCAACAACAACAACGAGACTCGCAGAGAGTTGGAACAACACGGCCAGACGGCACACGAGGCTTATGACCACCTCGCTCGCGAGAACGGCTACCTTGAGACGCTGCTACCGCGCACGCTGGATCAGGCCGCAATCCTGAAGGAACTGGAGCCGATCACTGCCGCGGTGAAGGGGGCCAAGAACGATGGGCAGGCGACGGGCGTCGCCATGAAGCATCTCAAGCAGAAGGGCCTCGCCGTGCTGGGCGAGGATGTGGCAGCGGTCGTCAAGCAGCTGCGCACTGGCTGAGAGAGTGAAGGCGCAGAAAAAAACCTCCACCTGTGCCGTGTAGACGCTTTTGAGAACCCGCTGTGCAGTTTGGGTGCCTCACGCCCGGCTTACGGATCCCACAACATGGGTGGGCTTGCATGCCCCGGACGTTGGTATGTTGGCTCCCTGCGGGTACTCCATCGGTTCTTCAAAAGTGTCGCCTAATCACGAACACCGCAGAGGTTCTTGAAACCGCGAACGGTTTCATGTTCTTACTGTATCATGCCGCCTCGGTGACCGCAAGACGCCAGCGGTGATTTTGACCGCTGTTCTGGGGAAGCCTGAAAAAGTTTGCCGCCGCAGCGGGTTGTGCCTTGCCGCTCGCGTTTCGGACAGCATTCGGCGCCTTACGTCGGCGAGGAGCGCGTTGCCGCTTTCGAGGATCTATCCATGTCCCGACAGGTGCTGGTCGAGGTTGGAGTCGCGTTGGTGCTGAGCAACGTAATCTCTGCTCCGCACGCGGTTCGAGCCCAGGACAATCCCGCCAAGGCAGAGGCGGAAAGGCGGGCAATCGCGGCCATTGAAGAGATGAAGGGGTCGGTGATCAGAGACCCGAAGAAGCCCGGTCAGCCAGTGACTCATGTCACCTTTTACGATCCGATTGATGCCGAGGCTATCGAACTGCTCAAGGCATTCCCCGCGCTGACGTCTCTCGGTTTCGCAAGGATCGCGATCACCGATGCGATTCTGGCACGGGTGGCTGAGCTGACCCAACTCGAATCGCTGGACTTGGGGGGAGATAAGGTCACCGACGCCGGTCTGGGGCACTTGAAGGGATTGACCCGGTTGGAGTCGCTCTTGGTCGGTGGAGCCGCTATCACCGACACGGGCCTGGCACATCTCAAGGGCTTCACGCGGCTGCGATGGTTGACCCTGGATGACGTTCCTATCACTGATTCCGGCCTCGTTCATCTGCAGGGCCTGACCCGCTTGCGCTGGCTTCACCTCACTAAGACCAACGTCACGGATGCAGGGGTTGCCAGGCTCAAGGAATCCCTGCCCTACACGCTCATCAACGTCGGCTGGCGTCGGGGAAAGGAGTCGCAACGGGCGGCCAATCCGAGCAATCCCTTGCTCGCGAAAGGCGCACTGGTGGCACTCGGAACGAGCGCGGCCCTCGTGCTTCTATTGCGGCCCTGGCGACGAGGGGCAGGTTGGCGTCGGTGGGTGTGGAAAATCCCTCTCATCCTGGCGCCGATCCTGCTCCTGGCGGATGAACTGCAGAAGCTCGCTCCTGCGAAGATCCCGATCACCGAGGGCGATCCCGTCAGGTTCTGGTTATGCGCCTGCAAGGTCGATGTCGGACTGGAGAGCGTCTGCATGGGAGGGTTCTACCAACCCCGAGATGGCTGGTACATCTACTACGATCAGGGTTTCCACGGCCAGTTTCTCTACCGCGTCAAGGAGGCTGACGTCCAGGCGCTCTTTCCCCGAGTCGTGCAGAAACTCCAGGGCGCACCTGCCGGAGTTTTGGCTCCCGACGTGGAGGCGGCCTATCGCGAGTGGGTCCGGGTGGATCCCGGGCGGACCGATGCGAAAGTCCTCCTTAGGAAAGTGAGGGAGGCCCAACTTACCCGGCTGTGGCAGGAAAACCCGGAGTTCTACGAGCACGTCGCCACCGAGGAAGAGGCGTTCAGCGAGCGTTGGGTGCGGGTCAACCGCTACGACTGGAATCTGCGTTTTGAGTTCTGCTTTCTCGCTGGTTTGCTGGTCTTTGCGGCTTGGCCCTGGCTGCGGGGAGGTGGTTTCTGTCGCTGGGCTGTCCACCTGGGACTTGTGCCGATCCTGTTCTGCCTGCCGTTCTGGCTCGGGTACGCCCAGATGACGTTCACCTCCGCCCCGAGTGGCGGCGTTCTCTACCCACAACTCCTGCGTCAGTTCCCCAGTGTCCCCAGGACCGGACTCGATCGGCCGATCCTGCGGAGCTTGCCGCAGGTGCTCGAACCCCTTTCGCAGACGCCCGGCCCCATGATGTCCCTCTCGGGCGGGGGAGGACCGGCCCCTGTTGGAGTGACCTTGCTCGGCATCGGGATCGCGGGCCTGATCGTTGCCGCGGGAATCGCACAACGCCGGCTCGCTCAGCCGGGGCCGCCGACTTGAGCCGCCGACCATTGCCAGGAAGAAAGCGGATCGTTTATCTCGGCATTCTCCTCGCTTTGCTGCCGCGCTTTCCAGGCGCGGCCCGCACTCTTGACCAGCCGGAGAATGGCGACCGGGTTTGCGTCGCGGAAGCGTTCACCCTCCCAGACCGCCAGCAGCGCCAGCACCCAGTAACCGACCGCCACGACCCCCAGTTCCCACAGGATGAACCAGTCCGCCAGTTCGAGGTCGCCGCTGTTGAGCCAGAAGGCGAAGGCCACCGCCGCCACGACACTCGGACCGGCGAGGAAACACCACGCCGCCTCGGCGCCGCAACGGGCCGCCTGGAGCGGTGCATTCGTGGGACGGAAGACGAACCCGGCCCGCCCCTCGATTGCGGCGGCGAGCGTCGTCTGCAGCCAGGCCATCGTGTACCCGAACAGGGCGAAGAGCCACAGGAGCGCGAAGACGCCCCCCATCAGGTCGCTCAACTCCCGGCGGTGCGGCAGCGCTGCCACAATCAAGGCGAGGAGCGTCGCCCACACCGCCGCCAGGCCCAATACGACCGGCCAGGCTCGCAGCGGATAGAGCAAGCACTCGGACCAGTCGCGCTCCCGCCGCCATGTGGCCATGAGACGGCGACGTTCTCGCAAATCTCTGTCTGCCTGCTCCAGGATTCGCGCCGCTCGCCGGCGCTCATTCTGCCGCGCGGCTGCATCGGCGCGTTCATCGACGTCGGCGAGCCGGTAAACCGGTTTTTCCTCTGGCGGCGGTGGTGCGGCGGGTCGCGGCGGAACGGTCGTTTCTTCCACGAGAACGATTTTGGCACCCGGCAGCGGCGGGATGACCGGGACCGGTTCCGGCATGCTGGTCGCGATGGGTTCGGGAGTGGTGGGCGCCTCGGCGGCGATCCCGAGGGCCTGGTTGGCACGCTGGAGGGAAGGGGCACGCGCGACGCGGCCGCACGCCGGGCAGAGCGCGTGCGTCCCCGCGGAGTCTTCGTCCACCCGCAACGGTTGCCCGCACAGGCAGGGGAAAAAGATGGCCACGACTGCCCCCTTTGGTGACAAGGTGACAAGGTGACAGGGTGACAAGGTGACAGGGTGACAAGGTGACAAGGTGATCGAGGAAAGGGTCGTTAGTTCCATTCACCCCGTCACCTTGTCACCTGGTCACCTTGTCACCCTGTCACCTTGTCACCTTACGGCGCCCGCAGGGTGCGCAAGAACTCGATCAGATCTCCCTGCTGGCTTTCGCCCAGCGCCGCGAAGCTCTGGGCGGCACGCCTGCCCTGACCACCGTGCATCAGGATCGCTTCTTGAAGGGTTCGGGCGCGGCCGTCGTGGAGGTAGGGACCGGAGTCGGCTACACCCCACAGGGGAGGCGTCCGCCACTCGTCGGGCAGCGGCTCCGAGGAGTTCGAGACGACCGTCACCGGAATCGGAGCCGAACCGTAGGAGGAGCCGCCGCCTTCCAGTGTCGAGCCCATGCGGTGGAGCAGCAGGTCGCTGTAAATGCCCTCGACGGAGCCAAGGTTCGACGTGTGGCAGTCCGCACAGCCAACTTTGCTGAACAGCGCCTTGCCGGCGTGGGCACGGGCGCGGAGACCAGCGTCGGCGGGGAGGCGTTCCGTCGGCCGGGGCAGCGCAGCGACGAAGGCCGTCAACTCATCGCACTGTTGCTGGGTAAGGTCCAGCCCGGGCGCCTCATAAGCGGTATGAGCGAGGGATTTTGGCTGTTTCTCGCGCGGATTGCCCAGACCGAGTTCGTTGGCACAGGCCGCTTGCACGAACTCCGCCAGGTGCGCCGTCTGGGCTTTCCAGCCGAAACGGCCGATCTTGCCGTCGGGCAGACGATGCGCCCGGCCGACAGGGTTGAGTTCCCCATCACTCGGGGCCATGCCATACTGCACCCGCTGAGCCCGTTCCTGGGCAATGATAACCCGATCGGGAATTGCATCGATCAGCCGGGCGCCGAACAGGGCCGGCGTGTTCCGCTGCGAGACCTGCACATTCGCGGGAATGGGGAGCCTATCGCGGGGAGGCTCTTGGTGAATCTCGCCGTCTCGCCCGACACCAACACCAGGACCGATCCCGAGTTGGGCCAGCGTCGGCTGGGAGATCGGGGGCAGCGTCGGGTGGACCAGGGTCAGCGTTTCGCGATGCTTCTCGTCCGTGGCGCAATTTTGGTGATGGCAGGCGACACAGGAGCGAGCGTTGAAGACCGGGCCGAGTCCATCGCCGCCGGGGCTGAGTGGATCGTTGGGCTGCCACTCGTGCTTGAAGAGGATCTCACCGGCCTTCGCAAGATCGCGATCGACCGGTTGCGGCTGCGCTTGCTCCCAGGAGAGCACTCGCCAGGTGATCGGCCCGACAATCACCACGACCGCGAACAGCGACCAGGCCAAAGAAGAGCGTTTCACGTCGCACCCCGCTGGATGAGGATGAAGAGAACGTCTCCCGCATCTTATATTGTTCCCCGCCGAGGTCTTCCCGACAAGGGGGTTTTGGCAAACAGCGGCGCCGAGCGGGTCGGGGGTCTGGAGGGCGAGGCTCCTGCCAAGCCGGGCTTTGATGGCGCGGTGGGCTGGAGGGCGAGGCTCCTGCCGAGCCGCTCTCCTCAGCTCCAAAGGCGCCGCTCTCCTCAGCTCTCCTCAGCGGCTCGGCAGGAGCCTCGCCCTCCAAAGGAGCCGCTCTCCTCAGCGGCTCGGCAGGAGCCTCGCCCTCCAAAGGAGCCGCTCTCCTCAGCGGCTCGGCAGGAGCCTCGCCCTCCAGACCCCCGATCCCTGGTCACACTCCAGCCGGCGTCAACTCCGCGACTGGCCGGCGGAAGAACGCGCCCCCCTTCATCACGTGAGTGATGCGCTGCCGATCCTCCAGGATGGTGACGTTCTCCAGTGGATTGCCGTCCACCACGATCAGATCCGCCAGCTTCCCCGCCTGCACGGTGCCGATCCGGTCCGCCATCCGCATCGCCTCGGCCCCGAGCCGCGTGGCCGCGACAAGAGCGTCCATCGCCGAGTAGCCAGCCAGCTTGACGTAGTGAGTCAGTTCGCGGGCGTACGTGCCGTGCGCGCACCACGAGAAGCCGAAATCACTGCCCATCAGGATCCGCACGCCGCGCCGCTTCATCTTGCCGATGTTCTCGATCGCGGCGTCCAGTTCTTCCTTGTAGTGCGTCTTGTCGAGGAAATTGGCGTACGACCCCAGCCAGCCAAAGCCGCCCTGCTCGGCGTACTCCAGCGTGCTGACGATGTAGTCCAGGCCCGGAGCGACATAGCACTTTTTCTCACAGATCAGGTCAATCGTCGCATCGTCGATGAAGGTCGCGTGGTCGATCAGGTCAACGCCGGCCCGCGCGGCCATCTGGCAGCTCTCGGAAGAACGGGCGTGGACCGAGCACAGACGCTTGCGGCGGTGCGCCTCCTCGACCATGACGTCCACCTCTTCCTGAGTGCAGGTCAATTCGGTCTGCTGGCACTCCAGCAGCAGGCCCTCGCCGGTGATGTACATCTTGATCATGTCGGCGCCGTCCTTGACCATTTGCCGCACCGCCTTGCGCACCTCCCACGGCCCATCGACAAAGACGCCCAGCCCGTCCATGCCGAGTTTCAGCCAGCTGGGGTTCCAGTCGAGCATGCCGCCCGTCTGCACGATGTCGCGGCCGGCGGCCAGCAGACGCGGGCCGGGAATGTGGCCGGCGTTGATGGCGTTGCGGATGTGGATATCGACCATGTGCAACGCGCCGGCGGACAGGCCCGCCGTGAAACCGCAGTCCAGCATCGTGCGGGCATTGCAGACAGCGGCGATCGTCGATATCTCTGGAGGTTGCTTCAGGTCCAGGTCCGGCAGATCCTTGACGTGGTTGTAGCTCAGGTGGACGTGCGCCAGGATCATGCCCGGCATCAGGGTGCGCCCTTCCAGGTCGACGACGACCGCGTCGGCCGGCGGTTCGTGATAGCCGTTGCCGTCGGCGAGCACTTCTCTGATGCGCTCACCCTCCACCACGACCGTCGCGCCCTTCACAGGCGGCGCCCCGGTGCCGTCGATGAGGTTGGCGTTTGTGAAAACGGTGACACTCTGCTGCCCATTGATGCCGGCCATGATCGACTCCTCAATAGTTGTTAGCTGTCAGTTGTTCGTGCAGGAACCAGGGAGGTTTTGTTCGTAGTCCCGCCTTCAGGCGGCTTGACGTCAAGCCGCCTGAAGGCGGGACTACGAACAAGAGCTCGCTTGCACTGGCATTAGCAACAACAGAAACCTTGTTGTCTTGGCTAACAACTGACAACTAACAACTAACAACTCCCCAGTCAACCGCCGACGGCAAAGAACTCGTCGCTCGCCTCGATCATCACCTGAATTTGACTCAGCGAGAGGGCGTTGTTGACCCAGAAGTTCAGGGCCGCATCCGAGGCGCTGTGGTGCAGCAGGTTCGTGTAGAAGGCATTGATGGTGTTCGTTCGGTATTCCGGCGAGGTCAGGATCAGCAGCGCCACCCCCGGCCGGCCGGATCGTGGCAGCAACGTCTGCAGCCAGAGCTGCAACTCATTGGTGCCTGGGTCGCGGTTGAGCAGATCCTTGTAGATCGTGCGAATAAAGCCCTCGCCATTGTCGCCGGACTTGTCGAAATAGGCCTGCGAGCCGAGGAAGGCGCTGAGGACGGCCTCCTCGCTCTGGCTGGCCAGCAGGTTGACCCAGAACTGCTCCCCGCCGTCCTTGGGCACGAAATTGAGATACTGCGAGTACCAGCCGAGCACCCTATGGGTACGTGCCGCTCCGCTGTCGTGGATGCCCTGCGCCACCGCCTGCCGTCCTTCCGCCTGCAGCACGTCCGACCAGAAGGCGAAATCGCCCGGACCAGCGTTCGCGGCCAGTTCGACGTGATAGAGCGCCTGAATATAGCTGCTATTCGGATCGACGCTGTTCTTGACGCCCTCCATGTTGCGGTAGCTCAACGCGCTGACGGATCCGCCAAGGTAGGCAACGCGAATGCTGCCGGCGCCCGGCCCGGAGGGGAACTGCTGCATCACCGCGGTGTTCGTCTGATCGACGACATTGAGCGTGTCAGTCCCCGGGCCACCGTCGAGGGTGAACTGCGAATAGGAACTGCTGGGCGTGACGGCGACGTTGAAGGTGTCGTCGCCGCCGTCGCCGAAAATCGTCAGGGGCGACTTCGAGAGCTGGCTTACCACCTCGACGATGTCGTTCCCCTGCCCGGCGTCGAAATCGACACCGCCCCCGAAGGTTCCGCCCGTCGCCTGGTAGATGATGCCGAAACCCACGACCGGGCTGCTGATGACGGTGCTTTGGACGACCACATGATCCGGAGCGACACGGCCCGCTTCGCTGATCGTCAGATGGTTCGTGCCCGCCCCGGCTTCGACGATCAGCGGTCCGCCGAAGGTATCGAGCTGACCGGAACTCGATGACACGGTGATCTGATCATCGCCATCGTTGGTGTTGACGCTGGTGACGCTCCCCGGTGCGGTGCCCTGGACGTTCATGGTGTCGCTGGCTGAGCCAGTGAACAGCGTGACGCCGGCGTAACTGCCGCCCGTTGCCTGGTAGGTGACGTTCACTGAGGTGACGCTGCTTGTGAGCGTCGTCGCCGTCAGTGTCAGCGTTTCGGCCGTCGTGTTGCCCGCGTCGCTGACGTAGAGAATGTTCGCCCCGCCGCCGGCATCGACCGTCAGCGGGCCGGCGAGCCCGGCCAGTTTCCCGTCGGCGAGGCTGCCGGTCGCGGTGAGCAGGATGTTGTCCGCACCGGCGCCGCCGCGTACGGTTGTCGGCCCGCCGGCGAGGGTGCCCACAACTACGAGCGTGCTGGCGACTGCAGGCCCGACGACGGTCACGCCTCCGCCGAACGTGCCGCCCGTGGCCTGGTAGAGAATCGGGAAGGGGACCGACACCGCGATGATCTGCGTACTGTTCACGAACACGATGTCGCTCTTGCCCAGCGCACTCTCGCTGACTGTCAGCGCATTGGAGCCAACGCCACCGTCGATGGTCAGCGGACCAGCCAGGCCATTCAGGACACCATTCCCCGACGGGTCCGAGGATACCATGATCCTGTCGTCGCCGCCCTGGCCATTGACCGTCACCGGAGTCGCGGCGCTCGTGCTCAACACTTGGAGCGTGTCGCCGCCATCGCCACCGTTGACCGTCAGCGCCTCGATGCCGGCATAAGCAACCACCTCGGCGCCATTGCTGACCACGCTGGTCGCCGTCACGGTCAACGTCTGGCCCGCCGCCGTGCCCGTGGTTGTCAGTTTGTCGCTGCCGCCAGAGCCACTATCGCTGACGATCACCGGGCCAGCAATTGCCCCAAAGAAGACCGTATAGGTATCATCACCTGCCTGCCCGTCGAGGTTGACGCCAACCGCAGCGGTCGAGACGACTGTGAGTGTGTCGTCCCCGGAGTCGCCGTTGACGAACAACGCCTCTACGCCCGCGTAGGCAACCGTCTGAGCGCCGTTCCACGCGACCGCCGTTGAGGCGACGGTCAGCGCGTCCGCTGAGGCCGTGCCGAGAAGTGTCAAGGTGTCCGCGCCGGGACCGCCGCTGTCGCTGACGGTAACCGGGCCGACAATGGCACCAAAGGAGACCGTGTAGGTATCGCTATCTCCCTGCCCGTCCAGTCTGGCTCCGGTGGCCGAAGTGGACGACACCACGAAAACGTCGCCGCCATCGCCGCCGTTGACCGCGAGTGCCTCGACGCCGGCATAGTTCACGGTTTGGGCGTTGTTCCACAGGACCGCCGTGGCGCTCACCGCCAGCACGTCGGCGACCGCTGTGCCGAGAGTGGTCACACTGTCGCTTCCTGCGCTACCGGAGTCGCTCACAGTGACGGCGCCGACAAGAGCGCCAAAGGAGACCGTATAGGTATCGCTCCCGCCCTGGCCGTCGAGCGTCAGGCCGATTGACGAGGTGGACGACACGAGGAAGACGTCGTTGCCGTCGCCGCCATTGATCGCCAGTCCTTCGATGCCGGCATAGTTCACCACCTGCACGCCATTCCAGACCGTCGCCGTCGCCGTCGCCGTCAGTACATCGGCCGCCGTTGTGCCGAAGATCACGACCTGATCATTACCACCGGAACCGCTGTCGCTCACGATCAGCGTGCCGGCGAGGGCGCCGAAGAACAGTTGATAGGTGTCGTCGCCGCCTTGACCGTCCAGCGCGACCGGCGTGGTCGCGGCGCTGCTCACCGCCTGGAAGAGATCGTTGCCGTCGCCGCCATTGACGACCAGCGCTTCGAGACCTGCATACGTGACGGCCTGGACGTTGTTCCACACTACCGCCGTCGCGGCCACCGTCAGCGTGTCGCCGCCAGTTGTGCCAAGAACGATCAGGCTGTCCGTCCCTGCACCGCCGCTGTCGCTGACGACTACCGGCCCCGGAAGAGCGCCAAAGGAGACCGTATAAGCGTCACTTCCGCCCTGGCCGTCGAGGGTGACGCCGGTCGGCGAGGTGGACGACACGGAGAGAGAGTCGTTGCTGTCGCCGGCGCTTACCCTCAGAGCCTCGATGCCGGAGTAGGCGACCTGCTGTGCGCCATTCCAGAGCACGGCCGCCACGGTCACCGTGAATGCGTCGGCTGCCGCCGTCCCGAGAATTGCGAGCTGATCGTTCCCGCCGGAACTGTCGCTCACCGTCACCAGTCCAGCGAGGGAACCCGCGAAGACCTGATAACTGTCGTCGCCGCCCAGGCCGTCGAGCGTTACAGGGGTGGTAGCCGCGCTGGACGACACTATCAGGACATCGTTGCCGGCGCCGCCACGGACGGTCAGGCTCTCGACACCGGCATAGTTGATTACCTGTGTACCGTTCCACACAACGGCGGTCGCCGTCACCACCAGCGTTTGGGCCGCGGCCGTGCCGAGAACGGTCAGAGTATCAGTGCCCGTACCGCTGTCGCTGACAGACACCGCCCCACCAAGGGCGCCAAAGGAGATCAGATAAGTATCGCTTCCGCCCTGGCCATCGATCAGCATGGCATTCGTGCTCGTCGGGTTGATCACGAACGTCTCATTGCCGGGGCCGCCCAGCACTGTCGCGGCATTGCCGAGGATCGCGCCCAGGAGCGTCGCACCCCCGATGCCATCGTTGTCGGTGAAACCTGTCGCAATGGTCATCGCCCCCGCCGACTGCACGGTCGCACCGGCCTGCACGGTCACCAGATCGCCGGCCCGCAGCGCCACCGTCGAGGCGGCGGACTGAACCACGACTCCCGGGTTGATCGTCAGGTCGTCGCCAGGGCCAGGCGGGTCGCGCTCGATGGCGGTGAGCCGAATGGCGCCCGGCGTGGTGACGTTTTCCACGACCGTCAGCGGGCCGCCCGTCGCGACTATTGCGATGTCCCCGCCGGTCGCAGAGATTGTCCCGAGGACGAGGCCGACCGTGTTCGTGACGAAAACGCCGCCGCTGCCGCCGCTCGCCCGCACGATGCTCACCGTCGTGCCGAGCGGGTTGGCCGCCGAACCAATACCGGTCGCGGCGGTCATG
>WNGB01011829.1_pt1 | contig 11918 bp, 15 predicted proteins | sample 5400681 | NCBI WGS metagenome assembly WNGB01 (sample SAMN13153367, study PRJNA577476) | soil metagenome | isolation source: 115 cm soil or saprolite under grassland replicate 2 | place: USA:California | collected 2016-06-15 | reverse complement strand
GATGCCGTAGAACACGACGTGACCGAAATCCACGTAGCCGAGGAAGCCCGTCACGAGGTTGAGGCTGTAGGTCATGGCCATCAGCTCGAGGAGGCGAAGACCGAACCCCGCCAGGTTCCGATCGCCCACGATCGGCAGCACCACGAGCCCGGCGAACGCCGCTGCGAGCACGAGCGGCGTCAGCCGCACCCCGGCCCGGGCCATGCGAGCTAGGCGGTGCGCACCGCGCGGCCGAAGAGGCCGTTCGGCCGGAGGAGAAGGAAGCTCACCAGGAGGCAGGAGACCACCACCGGCGTGTAGGCCTGGCTCCAGTACGTGCCGCACGCGCTTTCCACCAGGCCCACGAGCAGGCCCCCCGCCAGCGCCCCCCAGGGATTGCCCAGTCCGCCCGCGACCACGACGACGAACCCGATGACGGCGTACGACACCGCGGACTGCGGCGCGAACGGTCGGACCATCGCGAGCAATGTCCCCGCGACGACGGCGAGCGCCGTCCCCACCGCGAAGCACAGCAGGAGGATGCGCTCGGTGTCGACCCCCATGGCGGCCGCCGCCTCGCGGTCCTGCATGATCGCGCGGACCGCCATGCCCGGGTACGTGCGGGAGAGGAAGGCATAGAGCGCGGCGGCCATCACGACGGCGATCGCGAACGCGACCAGTCGCCCGCCGGGAATCGACGCGCCGGCGACGCGGAGCGAGCCGGGTGACCAGATGACCGCTCGCGTGTCCGGCGACCAGAGGTTGAGCATGGCGTTGTTCAGGAACAGCGAGACGCCGAACATCAAGAGCAGCGAGGCCAGCGCGGGACGACCCACGACGCGATAGACGAACGCGCGGTAGAGGACCACGCCGAGGGCCAAGCCCACGGGGACGGCGAGGAACGCGGAGAGGACCGGCGACACGCCGAGCGCCGTGAAGAGAAAGAAGCAGAAGAACGCGCCCAGGACCATGAACTCGCCGTGGGCGAGGTTGACGATGTCCATGATGCCCCAGACGAGCGTCAGCCCCAGCGCCGAGATCCCGTACACGCCCCCGACGAGCAGGCCGTTGACGATCGCCTGGAGAAAGACCGACGACGAGCCGCTCAGCGCTTGTCCTTCCAGGCCGGCATCGGGTAGACGAACCGGTCCGGGGTGCCGAACTGGGCCGGCCACACGACGACCGACTTGCCCTTCTGCCACTGGGTCGTCAGCATCGGGTAGCCCTGCTGCATGCCGGTCTTCGCGTCGATCTTGAAGGGACCGACCAGCGTCGTGATGTTGAGGTCGTTCAGCGCCGCGCGCACCTTGGCGGAGTCGAGCGTGCCCGCCCGCTCGACCGCGGCCTGGATGAGCAGACCCGAGACGAGGCCGAGCGGCGTGTGGTTGTCGGGCGGGTCGGTGTCCTTGAACTTCTCCCGCGCGAGGACCTCGTACATCTTCATGAACTGCTCGTTGTTGGGGCCGTAGTTGACCTTGTAGTTCACGGCCGGGTCCCACTCGATGAAGCCCGACACGCCCTCGAGGTCCTTGGCCCCCAGCGCCTTCAGGAAGCTGTAGAGGCTGGCGTCCAGCACGGCCACCAGCTTGGCGTTGACGTCCAGCTCCTTCATCTGCCGGATCCCGAGCACGGTGGACTCCTCGTGGGCCATCCACACCAGGATGTCGGGCGCGGCCGCCTTCACCTTCGTCAGCACCGGCGAGACGTCGGCGCTCCGGAACGGGAACTTGTCGTAGAGAACGAGATCGAAGCCCATCTCCTTGGCGGCCTTCTCGCCGAACTCGGCGGCGCCCTTGGGGAACGGCGAGTCCTCGTAGACGATCGCGATCTTCTTGTCCTTGGGGAAGCGCGCCTGGGCCAATTCCAGGATTGGCCGCATGTAGATGGGCGTGGGCTGCACGCTCTGCACGATGTACTGATAGCCCTGCGTGAAGATGACCGTGGACGAGCCCGTGTGCGACACCATCAGCTTCTTGTACTTGTCGGCCATGGCCGCGGCGGTGATGGTGAGTGGGCTCGAGTAGGGGGCGATGAAGAAGTCGACCTTGTCCTGGCCGGCCAGCCGCTCGTAGAGGCGGACGACGTTGTCCTTGTTGGACTCGTCGTCGTAGTACACGAGCTTCACGGGCAGCTTCCGGCCCAGGTCCTTGACCTGGATGCCGCCCTGCTTGTTCACCCATTCCTCGTAGAGCAGGAGCCCGCGGCGCACGGGCTCCGCCGCCCGCGCGAACGTCCCCGAGGTCGAGATCGTGAAGCCGATCTTGATCTCCTGCTGGGCCGCGGCCCCGCCGACCAGGGTCGACCACAGCAGGCTCGCCACGCCGAGCAGAATCCCAAGCTTCCCCCAGGCCATCTTCATGGTCATCTCCTGATGTGCCGTCCTGTGCATATCGATCGGGGTCGCATGCTACACCAACGCCGCGCCCCGGCGCGTGGCCCTCGCGGCGGTAGTGTCTCAGTTCGAACTCTGACTGCCCGTTCGCCGGGCGGGAGAGACGGGTGGGCCTTCGGAAACCCGATCGGACCGGCTAGCAGTCCGCCTGAATGTCGGTCAGCGGTACGCCTGTCACGACGTACGACGACGGGTTTCCCAAAGCCCACCCGTCTCTCCCGCCCTCCACGCGGCGCTCGGGCCGCGGAGGCGTGCAGCGAAGGACTCGCGTGGACTACCGACGCTCACGGCCGACCTCAAGCCCGCGTGTCGTAGGAAGGTTGGGGGCCCGCCATCTCTTCCGGCCGCACACGAGCGCCTCGCCCCTCGAGTCCTCGATCCGACCTTGAGCACCGCGGCGAGGGCGGGCGGGGTGGGTGGGGCCTTGGGAAACCCGTCGTCGTACGTCGGGCCAGGCGTACCGGCAACCGACAGGCGGGCGGTGGGGCCAGACAGTCCGATCGGGTTTCCCAAGGCCCCACCCGCCCCACCCGCCCGGTGGATCGGCGGCGATTGGGTCGCCACAGTTTCGAACTGAGACACTACGCGCGCGGCGAGCCGGTGGCGCCATCGGGCGGCGTGTGCTGTAATCGCCCACCGCATCAGAGGAGGGGGCATGCGCGGGAGGGGCTCCGCCGACACCGGGTTGATCTCGGCTGTGCTCGCCGGCGGCGACGCGCTGTGCCTCGAGTGCATCGCGCAGAAGACGGGCGTCCCGATCGGCGACGTCGAATCGATCCTGGCGAGGATCGGCAAGACACTCAGGATCGAAAGCGGCCGCTCGCTCTGCCGCAACTGCCTGACCCAGCGGACGGTGTTTCGCTTCGCCTGATCAGGTCGCCGGCTTGATGTCGGAGTCGATCTGCAGGCCTTCCGAGAGCGTGTTGAGCGTGGTGTAGTGGTCGACCACGCCGAGGACTTCCAGGAGGTCCCGGTCGTCATCGCCCGCGCGGCGCAGGATCGCGGCGCTGTACTCGATCATGTAGCGTCCGCGCACGGCCATGGCCACGCCGAGCGCCACGCGGCGCTTGTCGTGCGCGTCCAGCGCCCCCGCCGCCATCACCGCCGTCTCCTTGCGCCACGTGGCCTCCAGATAGTGCGGATTGTGGGCGAGGATCCGCCACAGGAGCGGGGGCTCGGAGCTTGCCAGCGCGTCGCGGCTCCACGCCGTGATCTCGTCGAGCATCGCGCGCGCCTCGGGCGCGGGGGCCGAGGGGTCCAGGGGCGCGATCAACGGCCGCCCGCCGTCCGGGGCGTCGAGGAGCAGCCCCGCCGCGGCCGTCGCCATGGCGCGGGCGTGCTCGGTCACCCCCATCAGCTCCGTGACGCCGACCTCGTCGACCCCGAGCCGCATCACGGCGGCCACGTGGGAGTCGATTCAGTACGTGCACGCGTTGGCCACGGACACCGCCGTGGCGATCAGCTCGCGCTGCAGAGGTGAGAAGCGGCCCCGCTGCATGAGGGCGCGGGAGCGATTCCAGTTCGCCTCCAGGAGCGCCGGCGCGTGCCCCATGCAGCGCCAGATGTTCGACACGCTGTCGGCGCCGAACACCCGCCGCTCGCGCAGCAGGACGGCATCGAAGATCTCCTTGGTCTTGCCCGTGACCGTCGCCGCGTCCACCAGCCGGATCGTCGTCATGACCTAGCCCCATACCTCGCGCGCGACCTCGACGATCATGCGGAGCTTCGCCCATTGCTGGTCGGCGGTGAGCACGTTCCCCTCCTCCGTCGAGGCGAAGCCGCACTGCGGGCTCAGGCAGAGCTGCTCGAGCGCCACGAACTTCGTCGCCTCGTCGATCCGCCGCTTGACGTCGTCCTTGCCCTCGAGCGTCCCGCTCTTGGAGGTGATGAGCCCGAGCACCACCTGCTTGCCGCCCCTGGGCAGGAAGCGCAGCGGCTCGAACCCGCCCGCCCGCTCCGTGTCGTACTCGAGGAAGTAGCCGTCGACGTCGACCGTGCCCAGCAGCGTCTCGGCCACGGACTCGTAGCCGCCCTCGGAGATCCAGGTCGAGCGGAAGTTCCCGCGGCACACGTGGGTGGTGATGGTCATGTCCGCGGGCCGGTCCGCGATGGCGGCGTTGATGACCCGCGCGTAGATGGCGGGCAGCCGTGTCGGATCGTCGCCGCGCTGGCGCGCCTGCTCGCGCTGCTCCGCCGAGCAGAGATAGCCCCACACGGTATCGTCGAGCTGGAGGTAACGGCAGCCGGCCTCCGCGAACGCGCGCACGGCCTGGGCATAGGCCCGCGTCACGTCGTCGAAGAACGCCTCCAGGTCCGGGTAGACCTCGCGGCTGATCCCGCCGCGGCCACCGCGGAAGTGCAGCACGCTCGGGCTCGGGATGGTCATCTTGGGAACGCCGCGCGCGTGCGCCTTCAGGAAGCGGAAGTGCTCGAGCATGGGATGCCCGTCCGAGAATCCCACCTTGCCGGTGACGCGCACGCCCTCGGCCCGGGTCTGCACGCCCTGGAACTGGATGCCCTGGTCCGTCGTGTAGCCCTCCACGCCGTCCAGCCCCTTGAGGAAGTCGAAGTGCCACCACGAGCGCCGGAACTCTCCGTCGGTGACGGCCTCGAGCCCGACCGCCTCTTGCTCGCGGATCAGCTGCTCGATCTCGCGGTCCTCCACGGCCCGGAGCTCGTCGGCCGAGATCTCCCCGCGCTGGCGTCTCCCGCGCGCGTCCTTCAGGGGCCCGGTGCGAAGGAGGCTACCGACCTGATCGGCGCGGAACGGGGGGCTCGTTCGCTTCATCACGGCGCCTCGGCCCCGCGCGGCGGGCCCTTCGTCGCCTCGAACGACCTGGCGAAGGCCAGCAGCTCGTCGTCGGGGCGGTCCAGGTCGATGGCCTCGCCCAGCGGCTGGCGAATCCGGTACGGGGTCGTGTAGTAGAGCTCGATGCGGTTGTCCTCGGGATCGTAGAAGTACACGCTGCAGGCGATGCCGTGGGTCACGGTGCGGTCGATCCGCACGCCCGCGGCCTTCAGTCGATGGTAGAACGTCCGCACGTCGTCCAGCGTCGCCACCTTGAACGACACCTGCTGCACGTTCCGGGTCTTCTGCGCCGGCGCCTTGGCCTGGACGAGGGCCAGCTCGTGGTGCTCGGCCTCGGGGGCGGCGCTCAGGAAGCAGATCCCTCGCTCCCGGTTCTCGTCGCTGATGGTGAGGCCCAGCACGCGCGCGTAGAAGTCCCGCATCGTGCCGAGGTCCTCGCAGTAGAGACCCACGTGACCCAGTCCGGTGATGTGCGGCATCGGTCACCCCCTGCCCGCGTCCCCGCGCTCAGGCGTGCTTGTAGAAGCGGGCGGCGTTGTCCCAGAGGAGCTTGCGTCGCGTGTCCGGCTTGAGGCTCGACCAGCGCAGGATGTTGTCGACGGAGTCGGGGAACTGACATTCGGAGTGCGGATAGTCCGAGCCGTACATCAGGATGTCGTCCCCCAGCACGCTGGTGACGTGATTGAACATGCCCTCGCCCTCGTGGCGCTCGATGCTGCAGAAGAAGCGGCCGCCGGTCATGTACTCGCTGGGGGCCTGCTTCAACGACGCCACGCCGCCGACGTAGATGGCCTGCTCGTCCATGCGCTTGGCCCAGAAGGGCAGCCAGCCGAAGCCGCATTCGAGGATGCCCATGCGCAGGGCGGGATAGCGGTCCAGGATCCCCGCGCCGATGAAGGCGGCCATGAACCGCATGCCGCCCCACGGATGCGAGGCGAGCCGCCCGAGAAAGATGTTGTCCCACAGGTCCTGATAGCCGGGAAAGTACGGCGGGTTCCAGGTGTTGCTGTGATGCACGACCGCGAGGTCGTGCTCCTGCGCGGCCTGCCAGATCGGCTCGAGGTCGGGATGGTCGATGGGCACGTCCTTGGCCACCAGCGGCAGGACGGCCACCGCCCACTTCGAGGTTCCCCATCGGCGGATCTCCCGGACCGCCTCGTCGACGGCGCGGGTGGAGGCGACGATCGCGGTCTTCAGGCGCGCCGGGAACTGCCCGCAGAAGTCCGCCGCATGGCGATGGTAGGCCCGGATCAATCCCGCCTCCAGGTCGACGTCCGGAAGCCCCACGACGCTGCCCCAGAGCGTCGGCACCAGGAAGTGGGTGTCGGTGCCCTCGTCGTCCATGTCCTGGACCCGGTGCGCGGCCTGATCGTCCTGGACGCCGACCCTGGGCTGCTTCGTGCCCATCCAGCGGGTGCCCCGGCCGGTGAAGGTCTCGTGCGGGCCGGCCTGGCCGAGCACGCGGCGGTAGAGCTTCGTGGCCACGCGGTATTGATGGGTGTCGGGGGTGCCTCCGATCATCTGTCCGCTCGGGATGCGGTAGGGGTCCAGCTCGGCGAGCCGCGGGCGCAGCCCGGGATCGACGTAGCGGTCCAGGACCTCGGCAGCGGGGTTCACGTGGGTATCGGTGTCGTACACGCGCAGGCCGTCTTTCATGAGGGCCCCCTTCCTTCAGTCGACGATTCCACGATTACGAGCGGACCATCAGCTGCAGGCGGTGACCGTCGGGGTCGTGAAAATAGATGCATCGGTCCTCCCCCGGCCGACCGCTCACGGCCACTCCATGGCGTTCCAGCTCGCCTTTGAGCACTTCGTACGTTCCCGTCCCGACGCTCAAGGCCAGATGATTGAGGTCATTGCCGGTGGTGATGGGAGAATCGCCCTGCTTCCTGAACAGCGCCACCCCTTGGGGGCCGGCGTGCAAGAACACCTGCCGGTCGCTCTCCCGGTAGACGGTCATGCCCAGAACCTCGATGTAGAACTTCTTGGCCCGCGCCACGTCGTTGACGTGCAGCACGATATGGTCGATCCCCGTGGCCTGTATCATGGCTGCGACCTCCTGCCTTCTCCTACCTCTTGTCTCGGGCGCAATCAAGGGGAATGCATACGGGGTATGCTGTGGGCAGCCCGGACCCGCGAGGAGGAACGAGCGATGGCGTCCAACGGGAAGCGTTACAACGTCGGGGGCGTGCTCCTGCCGCGGCCGTTCAAGATCCGCCGGCTCGGCCATTTCGGGTTCAACGCGGTCAAGATGGACGAGGGCAAGGCCTTCTACGCGGAGCTTCTCGGCTTCAAGGCCTCGGACACGCTCGACTTCGGCAAGATGCCGTGGGCCCCGAAGGGCGGCGACCTCGGCGACACGCGCGGCTACTTCATGCGCTACGGCACGGATCATCACGCCTTCGTGCTCTTCAACAAGAAGGTCCTGGATCACCGGCCCGACCGGAAATTCGGGCCCGAGGTCACCGTCAACCAGATCACCTGGCAGTGCGGCAGCCTCAAGGAGATCACGGACGCCCACACGTATTTCCAGGAGCTCGGCATCCCGATCCAGCGCGTCGGTCGTGACATGCCGGGCAGCAACTGGCACGTGTACGTCTACGATCCCGACGGTCACACGACCGAGCTCTACTACGGCATCGAGCAGATCGGCTGGAACCAGATGAGCAAGCCGACCGACATGTACTACCGCGGGTTCCGCGAGAAGCCGGCGCTGCCGCAGATTTCGGAGATCGCGGAAGTGGCCGAGGCGCTCGACAAGGGCATCGACGTCTTCTCCGGTCACCGGACACGCGAGAGCCTGCCGGAGACGTACGAGGTCGAGGGCGTGCTGCTGACGCGGCCGTTCAAGATCACCAAGATCGGTCCGGTCAGTCTCTTCGTCGACGACGTCGACCGCGCCGAGACGTTCTACCTCGAACGGCTCGGGTTCACCAAGAGCGAAGAAGCGACGTACCAGGGCGCGCGCTGCGTGTTCCTGCGCTGCGGGGCCGAGCATCACAGCGTCGGCCTGTTCCCGAAGGAGCTCCGCCGGCGGCTCGGGCTCAGCGAGCACACGAGCTGCATGTCGTTCGGCGTCGAGGTGGGCAGCTACACGCAGCTCCGCGAGTCGGTCGCCTTCCTGAAATCCCACGGCGTGACCTTCGTCGACTCGATCCCGCCCGAGCTCTACCCCGGCATCGACTACTCGGCGTTCGCGCTCGACCCGGACGGCCACTGCATCCAGCTCTACTACTACATGGAGCAGGTCGGCTGGGACGGTCGCGTGCGGCCCGCCAGCCAGCGCCGCAGGGTGAACGGCGCGTGGCCGGAGACGCTGGAGCCGCTGTCGGATACCTACGTGGACCAGGTCTTCCAGGGGCCGCTGGGGTAACCGCCGGAGTCTCTCGAGCGATCCTTCCAAGCGGTTATCAGCGCCCGATTGAGCGGCCGGCGTAGCCGGTCCGCTCCAATCGGTTGTTATGCGACTCGTCAGAAGTCACGGTAGCGGCTCGATCTTGCCAGGCGGCTGAAGGCGGCTTGCTCGCTCCCACGCCACTCGGAGTTCTTGCTGGTGGAGGGACGCCCATTCGGTAACCATCCCGAGGGCGCGGGCAGGCAGGTCACCGCCGAGGATCGCGAGCGTGTTGATGTTGAGGAGGACCTCGTGCTCACCGTACTCGGCGTGAAGATGCGGTGGATTGTGGTCGTCGTAGAAGATTCGGACGATGATGCCGTAGAAGCGGCTGACTTCAGGCATCCGGGCTGATCGGGCCCGGTCCAGCGAACACGTCTTCCGGCCGCTTCCCGGTAAGCCGGAGGTAGAGCGCGTCAGGGCAAAGGTCGACCTCCCCCGGCCATTCGATCCGGCCATGGGGGCCGAGTTTGACGCGCTCGAACGTCCCCTCCTGGTCCCAGAGGGAGAAAACTCCCTTACCTGCCAAATGGGATAGGTCTACCTCGCCTTCTGTCCCGTCCTGGTAGCGCAGCCAGATTCGGTAGGGAGTGAGAGCGCGAACCTCAACAGGTCGAACCATATCCCCTACTTACTTCATCTCTCAAGCGTCTTCCAGTTGTTCGCATAACGCGCTGCTGAGCGGCCGCCGGTACCACGTTCGCAGGTCGACACGCGCTTGATGGCGGTCCGCTCCAGCCGTCTGTTATGCGGCCTTCACTGAATCACTTCGTCGACACGGGCCAAAATCGACGGCGACGGCGTCAGCCCGAGGCTCTTGGCGGTCTTCATGTTGACGAGCAGCTCGAACTTCGTCGGCTGCTCGACGGGAAGATCTCCAGGCTTGGCTCCTTGAAGAATCTTGGCGACATACTCGGCGGCGTGCCGAAACTGTTCGGAGAAGTTCGATGCGTATGACATCAATCCGCCGGCCACCACAAAGTCTCGGTTCGCGAACATCGTGGGCAGCCGATGCTTGGCCGCGAAGTCGACAAGCTGTCGTTGGGGGCGGTGGGAGTCATCGTGGAACTGACAAACACTGAGTCGACGCGGCCCTTCGTGATCTCCGAGAACGTATCCCCGAGATCGTCCCGACTTCGCACGGCAATGACCACGGGTTGGAGCCGTAACGGCGGCGCGGCCGCCTCGATCTCCTTCAGCAAGGCTCGGTGCCAAGGGATAGTAGGATCCCATAAAACGGCCACGCGCGAGGCATTCGGCGCCATTTCCTTGAGGAGCTGCAGCCGCTTCGCGCTCACTTCGGCCAGCATGATGGTGACGCCCGTAACATTGCCTCCGGGCCGCCCGAGGTTGGTGACGAGCCCGTTTCCGACGGCGTCGGCGCTGCTTGCCATAACGATCGGGATGGTCGAGGTCGCCTGCATGGCGGCGCGGATTGCCACCGTCACATCGGCAACAATGACGTCCGGCTTGAGACGGACCAGCTCCGCGGCCAACGCGGGCAGGCGGTTGCTCCCGCCCAGTTGGTACCGCCAGTCGATGACCAGGTTCTGTCCTTCGACGTGGCCGAGGTCACGAAGCCTCTGGCGGAGGGCCTGAGGCGGGTTCGCATCGGGAGGATAGAGGTTCATCAGGACACCGATGCGGGACAGCTTCCCCGCCTGCTGCTGGGCCACGGCGGCCAGCGGTGCCGCAACGCACGCCGCCGCGATGGCCAGAATGAGGGGCCCGCGCTTGAGCTTCATACGTTCACTCAGGGCGATACGACGAGTCCTAACCCATGTCCGTCAGGCACGTTTCTCCGCACAATTATGATCCCCAACTGTCACGTCTGCCTCTGAGCCCTTCAACGTTCCACTTCACCAGGTGCGCATAACGCCCAGGCTCAGCAGCCGCGGTGGGAGCAACGCGAGCACGCGGTCTGCTGCAGCCTGTGGTTGGGCGGCTCAATCGACCGCGGCCCTCCGGGCTCGTGTCCTGTCGGTGCATCAGTCGATCACCTTATCCGCCTGAACGAGCAGCGACGGCGGGACGGTCAGGCCAAGCGCCTTGGCGGTTTTGAGGTTGATCGCCAGCTCGAACTTGGACGGCTGCTCGATCGGAAGCTCGGCCGGCTTGGCGCCTTTGAGGACCTTGTCCACGAAGATCGCGGCCTGCCGATACATGTCCGGAATATTCGCCCCGTACGACATGAGCCCTCCAGCCTCTACAGAGTCCCTCGACCAGTAGAGCGCCGGCAAGCGGTTCTTCGCCGCGAGGTCCAGGATGCGTCGTAGGTGATTTCGGAACATGGAATCTGGCAGCCACAGGAGGGCTTCGGCATGATCTCTGGTCAGGGTTGCGAATACGTTATCGAACTCGGCGGAGCCGCGCACCTCCACGACTTGAAGCTGCACCCCCAGAGCGCGAGCCGCGACCTCTGTCTCGCGCAGCAGCCGTGCGTACAACGGAGTGGAAGGGGACCGGACGACAGCCACTCGGGAAGCCTTGGGGACGACGTCCTTGAGCAGCGCCAAGCGCTTCCCGCTGAGCTCCGGATGCATCATGCTCAGGCCCGTGACGTTGCCGCCGGGCCGCGCCAGGCTGGCGGCGAAGCCATCCCCTACAGGATCGGTGACGAGGGTGAGGACAATCGGAACCGTCTTGGTTGCCTCTTGGGCAGCTCGAGCTGCTGGCGTCGACGCTGCGACGATAACGTCGACGTTGAGTCGGACCAGCTCTGCCGCAAGAGAAGGGAGACGATCGGATTTTCCCTCCGACCAGCGCTCATGGAGGGCGATGTTCCGCCCCTCCACGTAGCCCAAATCCGCCAAGCTTTGCCGAAATGCCTTACCGAAACGGGCGACATCGGACGGCGAATAGCCCCACAGAACGCCGATGCGGGGAATCTTTCCGGCTTGCTGAGCATTGGCGATGAGCGCGAAGTGCAGCAGAAGCACAAGAACGGCGCCGGCGGTGGCGCTTAACGCCCTAGCGATCCTTGGTCTCACGGTCTCCCCGGCAGTCGTCGGCCCAACGCCTACGCTCAGCGGCCGGAGGGCGAGCAACGCGAGCCCCCGGGCCGTTGGAGCGTGATGTTGGGCAGCATGAAATCACTCGATAACCTGGTCCGCCCGTAGCAGCAGCGACTGCGGAATCGTCACACCGAGCGCTTTCGCGGTCTGGAGGTTGATTACGAACTCGAACGTGGTCGGCTGCTCGACGGGGAGATCAGCGGGCCTCGCTCCCCGACGGATCTTGTCGACGTATACGGCCGCGCGCTTCCAGACGTCGATCAAGCTGACGCCGTAGCCGAGGAGGCCACCGGCTTCGACGTAGTCTCGGGTTCCGTACACCGCGATGAG
>WNGB01018954.1_pt1 | contig 11919 bp, 5 predicted proteins | sample 5400681 | NCBI WGS metagenome assembly WNGB01 (sample SAMN13153367, study PRJNA577476) | soil metagenome | isolation source: 115 cm soil or saprolite under grassland replicate 2 | place: USA:California | collected 2016-06-15 | reverse complement strand
TATGGCTCCATCTCCCGAGGCGATCCCGCTTTCGCGCCGGATCAAGCTTGTCGTACTGCGTCTCCTCATACGTGCCGTCCGGGTACGTGGTCCGCGTCGGTCGGTCGAAGACATCGTAGTCGTAGTCGGCGGTGTAGCCCTCGGCGTCGGTCACGGTGTCCAGTCGGCCGTAGCCGTCATAGGTGTAGGTCGTCGTGGTTGGGCCAGGGCTCGTGACGGTGAGCACATTGCCCGTCACCGGGTCGTAGGTGTAGGTCGTGGTGCGCTCCTCGGTGATCCCCGCCCGCGGCGGCGTCGTGACCGTCTCCACCTGGCCGCTGGTCGTGTAGGTGTAGGTCGTCGTCTGGCCCGCGGCATCGGCGCTGCCGCACAGGAGGTGCATCTCCGTCCACGGATCAGGAACCGGATTCACACATGGTTGTGCTTGGGTGTTGTAGGTGTAGCTGGCCGTGATGTCCCAACCGCCGGGGCTTGCGAGGTTCTTGACCTTGACCTGGAGGAGGTCGAGTCCCGTTCCCGTCGCGGGATCCGGGTCGGGGACGTTGTTCGTGCCGTAGACGTAGACCGTCTCGCGGCCGACGGGATCGATCTCCCGGGTCTTCATGCCTCGCGCGTTGTACTCGAAGCGAGTCACCTGGGCGGTGCCGTCGTCGAGGACCCGGGCCATCTCGATCGGCTGGTTCGTGGTGCCGACGTAGCGATGTCCGCTGGCGGAAGTCTGGCCGGCGTAGGAGTACCAGAGGCGGTTCTCCAGCGGCAGCTTCTCGTGCGACCTGGTGCCCGTGGCCTGGTTGAAGTTGTCTTTGCGCATCCAGTGGATGATGCGCGCCTTGCTATAATCGCCGGGCGCAAGGGCCATGGCCCGCTTGTCCCAATAGACGGTGACCGTGTCCCCGATATTGTAGCCCCAGTAGCCCGGCGGATAGGCCGATGGAGGGTCGGTGGGGAACAGGCCCAAGCTGTAGTTGAGATACTCGAGCCTCTCCCGGCCGCCCAGCGGATCCACAAGCTCCACCCAGCGGTTGTTGCCGTTCTCGCCTCTACTGAAGCTGGTCGTCCCGTAAGGGGTGGTCAGCGCGGCGATGAAGTCTCCGGCCCCCGCGTAGGTGAATTCCGAGACGAGGCCGATCACGTCCGTGATCCTCGTGAGGCGCCCCATCGAGTCGTAGTCGAAGGTGGCGAACCGACCGAAGGGGTCGGCCACCGTGGTGATCTTCAGCGGATCGGCGGCAAGCTCGTAGGAGAGCGTCGTCACCTGGCCGAGGGCGTCGGTCACGGCCACCAGCCGCAGGCTGGCGTCATAGGTGAAGGTGAGCCGGTTGCCTTGGGGATCCACCGACTCGGTCATGAAGACCTTGCGCGGGAAGCTGGCCGCCCCGTCCGGCTGGGCGAACACCTCCACCGAGCCGTCGCTCAGCCGCCGCTCGTAGCGGATGGGAGAAGAGGAGGAGGAGGTCCGGACCACGCGCGCCTGCGTCCAGTAGGCGCTGGCGTAGCTCGCGGAGCCGGCATCGTAGCCGGTGTTGTTCTCCACTCCACCGCCGCGCATGTAGAGAGCGGCGCTGGCGTTGGGGTTGCCCGGGTCGTCCTCCAGGTAGCTCAGCCACTCGAAGGTCCACTTGGGCCCGAGGTTCGAGTAAGAGAAGATCTGCGGTTGAGACGCCTCCCGCTGGGTGTAGCGCACGGTGAATGAAACCGCCGGCCCGCGCGCGGGGCTGTAGGCGACGGGCGTATCGAGGAGATGGAGGCTGGCCACGAGCGTGCTGAAGGTATAGCCGGCCAGGCCCTGACAGTTGTTCGAGCCGCTGCCTCCACCGTTGCCACCCGTATTGGGTGTCTGAGCTGGGTTGGTGACCGTCGGGACCACGCCCGCCGCCGTGCCCTTGCCCCAGACCGTCTCACCCTCCGCCGGCGCCACCGCTCGCCATCCGGCGGGAAGCGGCCCCTTGGGAACGAGGTAGAACCCGCTGCCCTCGGTGTCCAGAGCCCTCAGGCTCACCCAAAGCTCGTCGCCGAAGGTAGGGTCCTGCATCAGGTAACGGCCGTCCCCTTCCAGTGCACCATCGCCGGCAGGAGCACGTTCGCCCCCGCCGAGCGATGAGCCATCTGCATCGAAAGGCCTACCCGTCCCGCCAGCTCCTGCATCTGCACGAGCGAGGTCCCGCGCATCGTCGAGCGCGACTCCGTGAGCAGCGCGTCGCCTTTGTAACCGCCGCGCGTGGCCGCCAGGATCCGGTCCAGCGCCATGGGGCCGCAGCGGAAGGCCTTCTCGGGCCGGTTCCGCATGACCCACAGCCCTTCCTTCGCCCCCGTGATCTTCTCCGTCACCGAGCCTTGCAGCCCTCGCCCCTCGGCCTCGGCCAGCAGCTCCTCCAGAGCGTCCATCCGCCCCAGCCGCGCGACCAGCTCGGCCAGCTCTCCCAGAGCCTTCTCGGCCGTGGCTCGCGCCTTAGGTTCGGTCTCGTCCCGGGCCAGGCGCCAGGCCTCCTCCCACGACGCGTAGGCCTGCGAGAAGTAACCCGTGCGCCGATAGACGACACCGAGGTTGGTCAGCAAGGAGGCGCGCCATCCCGAGGCCGGGTGCTTCTCCAGAAAAGCCTCCAACGCGCCCACGTCCTCGCGCCTGCCCGCCTCGAGATACGCCAGCACCGCCTGCGCCAGCGCCTGGTTCTCGGCTGGGTTCGTGGTGCTCGTCGGAACGAGCGGCTCCTCGAAGACGCGCGCCCGGAAGATCTCGAGATCCGTGGGCGGCTCCGAGAAACGCGGGCGCAGCGCCGGCGGCTCGACCCTGGGTACCGTGCGATTCACTTTCACCGGAGCAGGCGTGGGCGGGCGCGCGGGCGCGGGGGACGGTCGCTTGGCGCCCTGGCCGGAGGTCGCCTCGCCGTCGCCCGCCGTGGCGGCCAAAACGCCCATGGGCGCGACGCCGGCCGCCTGGGCGGCGACCAGGAAGACGGCCAGCCGGCGCAACGAGCGTGACCGCCTGCGGTGACGCCTCAATATTCCACCTCCGAAGCTCACGTGCTTGGCTCCTACTGGGGCGGCACCGAGCTGACCAGTACGGCACCGGTGGGCTCGGTGAGGATGATGACCGGCGGTGTGGTGTCGCCTGGCGTGGGCGATGGGCACTGCGAGCGCGTGGAATCCAGCGGGAAACAATCGCTGCCGTCGCCTACGGTGTCGCCGTCGGTGTCCGCAAGGAAAGGATCCGTCCCGCGCCCGATCTCGACGGCGTTGCTCACGCCGTCACCGTCCATGTCCGTGCTGGTAGGACTGAGCCCGAGGCTCACCGCGGCTCCGTCCGGGATCCCGTCTCCGTTGGTATCGGCATTGAGGGGATCGGTGCCCAGCTCCAGCTCCCGCCACGTGGCGAGGCCATCGCCATCCGGGTCCAAGCCGAGCCAGGTGCTCCCGGTTCCGAAACCCGGCACGCGGAACGGTGGATTGCGGAAGCCGCCCAGCGTACCGTCACCGACTTGTCCATTGCCGTTGTCACCCCATGTCCAGACCCCACCATCCACGTCCAGAGCCACCAGATGGTTCCCGCGGCTGGCCACGGCAACAATCCCCTGCAGGCCCGCCAGCGGGACCGGTAGCAGCCGTTCCGACTGGCCGACAGAGTCGTACGAGCCGTACCAGCCCCAGATCCAGAGGCTGCCGTCCCCCTTCACTCCTGCGCTGCTATACTGGCCAGCCGCGAGCCCCTTCATGTTTGTGAGTGCTCCCGTCCGCACGGGCGAAAGGCGGGCGACCGCGGTGCCGTCTCCAAGCTGTCCGGCGGTGACGTTGAAGTTCCCGCCCCAGGCGTAGACGCTGCCGTCCTGCCTGAGGACCAGTGAGTGGGTGACGCCGCCGGCGACGTCGATCGCACCCGCCATTCCCGAGACAGGGTTCGGTCGAATCGCGGTCGTGCCGTCGCCCACGCCTGCGCCTCCCCAGGCCCAGACCGTGCCCGAGGCCGCGCCATCGCTCTTGAGTGCGAGGCAGTAGCTCTGCACGGCGGCGATCCGGGTGACGCCGGTGAGAGTCACGATCTGAGTGGCCGTGAGACGGTCCTGCATCGTGCCGTTGTAATAGTTGCGACCCCACCCCCAGACGGTACCGTCGCCCTTGAGGGCGAGAGAGTAGCTCTGCAGGCCGCCGGGTGGTACCGCGATCGCGACCACGCCGGTCAATGGCCCGCCGGCGCCTTCGAGGACCTGCACCGGCGACCAGCTCGCCGTCAGGGTGTTGTTCCCGAGCTGGCCCGCAAGATTCTCCCCCCAACTCCACACGGTGCCTGTATTCGTCAGTGCGAGCGAGTGATAGGTCCCAGCCGCCACGGCGATCACGTTCGTGAGGTCCACGATTCGTACGGGCGAGGTCTTCCGGACGTTCGAGCCGTCGCCAAGCTGTCCATAGTCATTGGCTCCCCAGGCCCAGGCGGTGCCGTCGGGCTTGACGGCCAGCGTGTAGTCGGTTCCAGCCGCGATCGCTCCCGTGACCTGGTAATCGGCGCGCGCGACCCCGCTCGCCGGCATCCCCGACTTCCACGCCTTGGCCTTGAGCATCATCGAGCGATCGACGAGCAACTGGGATCCAGAAGCCGCGGTCGGATCGGCCTCGGTGGGATCGACGCCGGTCGTCGTGTAGTGGATGACCGCCCCCGGCGTATCGGAGACGACCGTGACGAGCTGTTGCAGGACGTAGGTCCCGGTCGCCGGGCTGAACGAAGGCGTGGCCACGGCGCCCGTGTCAATGACGTAGGCGGCCGTGGCCGTGGCGCTGGCCGCCGAATCGGCCTTGTATGCCTTGGCCTTGATCGTCGTGTTGGACTCGACGAGGAGGGGCGTGCTGTAGACCGGCGACGACCAGCTCGGCTCCCTGCCGTCCGTGGTGTACCGGATCGTGGCCGCCTGCGTGGCGGAAGACAGGGTGACGCTTTGGGCCAAGCCGTAGGTCCCTCCCGGCGGGCTCATGGTGGGGACGGCGACCGTCCCCAGGCTCAGGAGGTAGGCGGCGGCCGCCGTGTCGCTGTCGCTCCAGCCCGCCTTCCACCCCTTGGCCTTGAACGTCAAGGAGCGGTCGATCGTGACCGTCGAGCCCGAGGCAATCACGGGATCGTTCGTCGTGGGCTCGACACCTGATGTCGTGTAACGAATCGTCGCGCCCGGCGTCACTGTGGCAACCTCGATCGTCTGCACCGCGGTATAGCTTCCGCCACCGGGCGTGAGGGATGGCGTGCCGACCATCATCGTGTACGCCCCCCCCGCCGCCGGGGCGCTCGGAAGCCATCCCGGCTTCCAAGCCTTGGCCAGGAGCGTCAAGGAGGCGTCGACGACCCACGAGGTCGAGACGGGATCGGCTTCGGTCGGCTCCGCTCCGTTGGTCGTGACGTGGATGACGGCTCCCAAAGTCGCGGTGCTGATCGACACGGTGCGAGGTATGTTGTACGTCCCTGGTCCGGGAGAGAGGGTGGGCGCCGACACCCGCAATGCATAGGTGGCGCTGGCAAGGTTGCTCGGGGGCATGCCGGTCTTCCACGCCTTGGCCTTCAGCGTCGCCGACTGAGTCACGAACACGGTGCCGCCGGTTGCCGGGTCCGCTTCGGTCGGATCCAATCCGCTCGTCGTGTAGTGGATGGTGGCCCCAGCCGTCGCACAGGTCACGGTCACGTTGAGGCCCGACCCAGACGTGACGTATTCGCCGCTGCCGACGCTGAGGTACGGAGTGGCGACCTTCCAGGCAAACCCGGGATCGCTGACCGGGACGGGCCGGAGTTGGTTGCGCAGGCCACCATCGCCGAGCTGGCCCCGAACATTACTCCCCCACGCCCAGACGACGCCGCGATCGTCCAGGGCGAGGCTATGGTCGGCTCCCGGCGAAATTCCCACTCCGCCGACGAGGCCCGCGATCTGCGCGGGCAGGGCGTGGCCCGTCGTCGTCCCATCGCCAAGCTGACCCGAGCCGTTGTCACCCCAGGACGACACGCCGCCGTCATTGGTGAGGGCAAGCGTATGCAAGCCGCCGCCCGCGAGGGCGAGCATCCCGGTCATTACACTGATCGGCGTAGGAACGGTACGTTCCGTGCCGGTCGTGCCGTCGCCTACCTGGCCTGAGTAGTTGCTGCCCCACGCGCGGCCCGTGCCGTCGTTGAGGAGCGCCAAACTGTGATAGCTGCCGGCGCCGACCAGCCTCATCCCGCTCACCGGGTTCACCTGCACAGGTGAGGCCTGGGTGTCGCCGCTCGTGCCGTTGCCGAGCACGCCATAGGAGTTGCGGCCCCAGGCCCACAGGGTCCCATCGGCCTTGAGAGCCAGGCTGTGCTGCAGTCCGGCGGCGATGGCAGTGACGCCCGTGAGGCCCGTGATCCTTGTCGGCTTGTTCCGATCGGCGAAGTCTCCAAGACCCAGTTGGCCCTCGCCGTTCTCGCCCCACGCGTAGACGGTTTGGTCGGACTTCAGCGCGAGCGAGTGCCTCTCTCCGGCCGCGATGGTCGTGACGCCGCTCAGTTGGTAGGCTCGGACGGCGGTCGAGCGATTGATCGTCGAGCGATCACCGAGCTGGCCGGAGGCGTTCTGGCCAAACCCCCACACGGTGCCATCGGTCTTGAGAGCCAACGTGTGATAGCCGCCCGCCGCGATGGCCTTGACGGCGGTCAGCGCGCTCACCGGCACCGGTGTGATTCGATCGGTGCCGCTGGTTCCGTCGCCGATCTGACCGTATGAGTTGCCGCCCCAGGCCCACAGCGTTCCGTCTGGCTTGAGGGCCACCGAGTGCTCGTGGCCCGCCGAGATGGCGCCATAGTTCAGCGTGTAGGTCGCCGTCGCCGTGTCGCTCGGCGTCCAGTCGGTCTTGAAAGCCTTGGCCTTGAGCGTGGTCGTGATCCTGACCGAAACGGGTGAAGCGTACAGAGTCGATGTCGCCGAGGGGTCCGTGCCATCGGCCGTGTACCGGACCTCGGCTCCCGCGGTGGCAGTAGCGATCGTCACCATCTGGGGGGACGCGTACGTGCCGCCGGCCGGTGTGAAAGAAGGCGTCGCCGGCTTGAGGGTGTAGACGGCCTGCGCCACCCCGCTGGGGCTCGTCCCCGGTTTCCAGGCCTTGGCCTTCAGGGTCAGGGTGCGATCGACCAGGACGGTGCCGCCTGAGGCGACCACGGCGTCCGCCTCGGTGGGATCGACACCGTTGGTCGTGTAATGGATCGTGGCGCCGGAGGTGGAGCAGCTCACGGTTACGTTCTGGGCCGAGCCGTAGGTTCCTGTCCCGGGGGTCAGGGTGGGAGTCGCGACTTTCGCACCAGCGGCGAGGATAGGGATGACGCTGGCACGAAGGACACGGCGGAGGACCGGGCCGCCTGGAGATCCGGCGTCGTCTCCCCATTCCCAGATCCAGCCCTCGGTGTCGAGGGCCAGGCTGTGAAACCTGCCCGCGGCGATCGCAGTCGCGCGGAACCCTTCGATCTCGAATGGAACCGCGGTGGCCGGGCCAGATACCTCTCCGAGCTGGCCGTGCGAGTTGTCGCCCCAGACGAAGACGCGCCCGCCGGACACGAGGGCCAGAGAGTGGCTGTCTCCGGCGGCGATGGCCACCACCGCCTCCATGCCCTCCACGGGCGTGGGCGGAAGCTGCGCCGTGGTCCACGAGACGCCGGTTTGGCCCGAAACGTTGTCGCCCCAGGCCCACAGCGTGCCGTCGCTCATCAACGCGACGCTGTGCCGGCCTCCGGCTGCCACCGCGACCACGTCGGCGAGGCCCTCCACCTTCAGAGGCGTGAGGCTCTCGGTCGGGCCGTTCTCTCCGAGTTGGGCGTGCGCGTTGTCGCCCCACGCGTAGACCGTGCCGTTGCTGGCCACAGCCAGGCTATGGCTCACCCCCGCAGCAATCGCCGTGGCGCGCGGGACGTCCCTCACCCGAGTGGGGGTTGTCCTCGGCGACCGTGTTCCGTCGCCGAGCTGGCCCCGGTCGTTGCCACCCCACGCCCAGACCTCGCCATCGGCGGTGAGAGCGATCGAGTGGGTTGCGCCGCAGGCAATCGCCACGGCCGGAGGAAGCCCGGGTACCCGTACCGCCTTCTCCGTCGATTGCCGGCTGTCATCGCCGACTGCGCTGGTGGCATCCAAGCGCCAGGCCCAGACGCTTCCATCGCTCCGGAGAGCCAGGGCATGGGCATGACCCGCCGCCACAGCGATAACCTCACCGAGGCGGATGGCGTCGGGAGTCGTCGGCCCCGCGAGGCCGTCATCCAACCTGCCGGTGGCGTCGTGGACCCAGTGCCAGACGGCACCGTCGCCCATGAGCGCCACCGAAAACCCGTCGCCAGCGGCAAGCGGTCCTCGGCGCGAACGGCTGGCAGCGGCGCTCCCGAGAAGCGCGATGCCCATGAGGGTCGCTATCAAGAACAGAGATCTCTTCATGGCTCCTCGGGGGAAACCTTCTTTACCTGCCTTGGATGAAAGTATTACCGTATGCGCCTTGCCGGTGCGGTGTCAAGTGAATGACTGGCGTGGAGCGCTCGAAGGAGCGGGCGTGCTCGCTTTTCAGGCAGAGGACGTCGAGGTCTCCGAGATACGGGGCTTCTCGCTGAGCGAGCGGCTCTTTCCTGTGGTGGTCGTGACCATCAAGGACGCCGTGGTCGGGAGGATCTTCACGATGCTTCACGAGACGACGCACCTGATGCTGCGAGAGGGCGGGCTATGTGACCTGATCGAAGGGACCTCGCGGGCACAGGAGCGGATCGAGGCCTTCTGCAACCACGTCGCCGGGGCGACTCTCATGCCGCGGGCGTGGGTGCTTGAGGCGGATGTGGTCCTCCAGCACAAGGGAACGCAGTGGGCGGATGAGGAGATCGCGCTTCTTGCCGGGCTATCGCGCGAGCCGGGAGGCGGTGGTCCGTCGTCTCCTCGTGCTGGGGAAGACCACCGAGGACTTCTATCGGAGGAAGCGAGGCAGTTTCAGGCCGAGTTTGAGGCGCAGCAAGAGGAAGCCCAGCAGAGGAAGGCTCTCGGCCTTGAGGGAGAAGGCTTCGCGCCCCGGATCGCATGGCGGTGAGCACGGCAGGGCCCTTCTTCGTGCGCCTGGTGCTGGAAGGCTATCACCAGGACAAGATCACGGCCAATGACCTGTCGAGCTTTCTCGAAGTCTGGCTGAAGCACGTCCCCAAGATCGAGCACGCGGTGCTGGCGCACTCGGCGGCCTCGGGGGCTCACGTCTGAAGTACAGCATCGACACGAGTGCCATCCTGGACGCGTGTCTGTGTGGAGGCGGGCGTACGCATGCGGCGGGGCGAAGTAGAACCAACACAGTCTTTGGAGGGCGGCCGTTTCGGTGGGATCGGCCTCGACTTCGAGAAACACGCGCATGGTCTGAACCAGGAGTTCGTCCGCGGCATCGCCTGTCGATGCGATCGTCGTCGTACCATCGACCAGCGCTTCGACTAGGGTGCGGAGTCGGTCGGGCCGGTGGTCAAACGAGCGATTGCACCGCGGACGTCCCTGGGCAAACCGCTGGTGCCGGAACGTCTCTATAGTCGTGTTTCCCCAGGAATCGCCGGATGGCGGGGCTCGGGACAAACCACTCCCCTCGGATTCGGTCTCCAGCGAACCGCGCGTGAAGACCAAGTTCCTCTTCGCGGTCCCCGGGCAGTGCAATGCCGCGTCAGCGCCCCCGCTCGTCCACCCGGTCGAAATACTCGTTCTGCAGCTCGAGCGACCGGGTGTCCGCCTTGACCGCGCGCAGCGCACGCACGAGCGCGGCCACCCGCGCCTCCGTGAGCACCCGGCCCAGCTCGGACGTGGCCTTGCCGCCTTCGCCCGCGTAGTGGTTGGGGTAGGAGGCATACCACCAGATCGCCGCGTAGAGGTCGGGCAGGGCCAGCCGCTTCTGGTTCTCGCCCGACTCCTGGGTCGCCCTGTCCATCTTCTCCAGCTCAGGCCGCAGGTAGAGGAGGGTCGAGGTCTCCCGCTCGCCGGCATGCTGGTCCCAGGCGGGGTCGGACTGGCGCAGGGCCTTGACCTTCTCCTCGAGCGCGGGATCGGAGGCGGGATCGAAGAGGTAGACGACGTAGGGCCGCCGCTGGCCGAGCTGGGTCTGGATGAAGTAGTGCAGGAGCTGGGGGTTGCCCCCGTGTCCGTTCACGATGACGATCCGCTTGAACCCGTTGCGGCCCATCTCGTCGCAGGTGGCCTGCAGCAGGTCCCAGACGAGCGGCGGGGGCAGGGAGAAGGTGCCGGGCTGGTGCCGCGCCTCGTTGATCTGGCCGTAGAAATAGTCGGGGAAGACGACCGCGTACTCCTGCTTCGTCGCCCGGGCCGCCCACTCGCGGACGTGGATGAGGTCGGAGCCGATGGGGGCGTGCGGCCCGTGCTTCTCCAGGATGCCGATGGGCAGGATGCAGGTCCGGGCGGACTTCTGCAGGGCGGCCGGCCAGTCGCTGGCCACGAGCTCGTCCCAGCGCGCGGGCAGGTCCTGGGCGGCGGCCGTCGCCCCCGCGGCCACGGCCACGAACGTGAGCACCACCTTCATGGGCACGCTCCTTTGCGATCGAGTTCGGCCGCCATCTTACGCCCGGGCCCGCGCTCCCAAGCCCCACGCGCCGGAAGCTCAGCGCGAGTCGACGGCGTCCTCCGCTTGCCGCACCGTGGCGGGCGCCGGTTGCAACACGGTCGTCGAACGGCGTCGCTCCCTTCCCAACGGCAGGATGGCTATGCCCAGCGAGAGCCACGATCGGGATGACGAGGGTGCTGAGGCTCACCATGGTCGCGTCCATGCGTTTGATCAGATAGTAGTAGGCGGAAAACGCGATCACGGAGCCGAAGAGCGACAGATAGAGCATCGCCAGCACGTTGCCGCGCGTCCAGACCACGCTCGTCCACGACTCGAGCGCGGCGCTCATCAGGAGGAGGCACGCCGCCCCGAGGGCCATCCCGAGGAAGTTCAACACGAACGCGTCGCGGTGCCGCCCGTGCTTCTTCGTGATGACGAGGTTGACGGCCGCGTAGAGGCTGCCCACAAGCGCGCTCAGCATGCCGAGCGCCTGCATCATGCCGAGCCGCTCGTGCGGCCAGAAGAGCAGCGCGGTCCCCGCCACGCCGACGAGGATGCCGGCCACATTTCCGGCGCTCAGGGTCTCGCTCCGCGAGATATGGAGCTCCGCCCAATAGACGCACGCGTAGTCGAGCCAGAAGACGAGGAGGCCGAGGGAGAGGACGCACACCTTGTCGTCGCGCGTCAGCTCCCACCGCCGGCGGCGCGCGGCGACCACCAACCCCATCACCGTCGCCGAAAGCAGGAAGCGCAAGCCCGCTCCCAGGAATGGCGGCATTCCCACCAGGCCCACCTTGATGGCGAGCCACGTCGAGCCCCAGATCAGGCAGATGAGCGCGTAGAGAACGGCGACCACCGGGCGATGATACCAATCCCGCGACTGGCCGCCGAGCGCCGGCCTCTAGCGGCCCGTCTTCTCGCGCAGGACCTCCAGGTAGCGCGTGCCATACCCTTCGTAGCGGAATCCCTGGGTGTACACGTCGCCGGATGCGCTTCCGTCGGAGGTGGTGGCGGGCGCGGGGCGCGTGGGCTCGATGGCGGTGTCCTCGCTCCACTCGTTCCACGACGTGATCAGCATCATCGGGAGGCGGGGGTCGACCAGGGGCAGGGCAAAGCGCTCCAGCCACTCCGCGAAGAAGGTGCCCTCGCCCGCTCCGGGAGCCCATTCGCGGGGAATCACGTAGTGGTCTGCTTCCAGGCGCAGCCCGCGGTCGTTGTAGCCGGGCAGGACGAGGGGTATGGCCGGCTTTTCCGGAGCCGCCCTCCGGTACACGTCGTAGAGGACGCGCGCGTCGTAGAGGAACGTGCTCCCGTTCCCGTAGCCGGCCTGGCTGGTGTTCGAATGCTCGTAGAGGTTGTAGGCGGTGATGGCGTCGAAGAGGCCGATGCGCCCGC
>WNGB01011828.1_pt1 | contig 11919 bp, 10 predicted proteins | sample 5400681 | NCBI WGS metagenome assembly WNGB01 (sample SAMN13153367, study PRJNA577476) | soil metagenome | isolation source: 115 cm soil or saprolite under grassland replicate 2 | place: USA:California | collected 2016-06-15 | reverse complement strand
TGATCCTGCGCAATGAGACCGAGTGGCGCTACCTGGTCGACGCCGGCATGCATGTGCTTGCCGGCAACAGCTACGAGTCGATCGCCGAAGGCGCGCGCCGCTGGCTCCAGCCGGATGCGCTGGCACGCCTGCGATCGGTCGAGGCGCCGATCTGGCCTGGCGCGAGCGAGCGTGCGCGGGACGTGATCGGGGAGATTCTATAGTCTTTATCTGAACGACGATAGCCGGATGAGGAGAACCTTATGGAGTTCGAGCGAGCGGCCGCGCCATCTTCCAGGAAGCCGGCCAAGACTGCCAATACACAAGGAGCGAACACCATGTTGATGACACTTGTACCGCTGCTGCTCGCGACCGTTCTCGGCGTGGCCGGCCAGCTGCTGCTCAAGCAGGGCATGTTGCACCTGGGCGCCGTGCAGCTCGACGTCGGGTCGGTTCCCGCGATCCTCTGGCGCATGGCCACCTCGCCCTACGTCGGCGGCGGCCTGCTCGTGTATGGCACCGGCACCTTCTTCTGGCTGGTGTTCATCAGCCGCGTGCCGCTCAGCTATTCGTATCCGTTCATCAGCCTGGGGATCGTGCTCGGCCTGCTGTCGGCGTGGGGGATCTTCCACGAGAGCATTCCGCCGCTGCGCTGGGTCGGGATGCTGGTGGTCTGCATCGGCGTCTTTCTGGTCGCGAGGAGCTAGGTCATGCCAACTATCGACATCGTCGGCGCCGGCATCCTGGGCCTGGCGCTGGGCTACGACCTGCTGAAGCGGGGCGTCGGCGTGCGGATCTGGGAGCGCGGCAGTGAGCTCGGCGGCCTGATGGGCCGGACGCATCTGGACGAGCTGGGCGACGTGGAGGTCGACCGCTACTACCACGCGATCCTGAACAGCGACCGCACGCTGATGGGGCTGTTCGACGAGCTCGGCCTGATGGGCGAGCTGCACATGGTCGCCACGAAAATGGGCTTTTACCATGACAGCAAGCTCTATCCCATGTCCACGCCGCTCGACTTCATGCGCTTCCCGCCGCTCTCGCTGCTCGACCGGGCACGGCTGGCGCTGACCATCCTGGCGGCGCGGCGCGTCAAGGACTGGCGCGCCCTCGAGCAGGAGCCGGTGGTCGCGTGGCTCGACCGGCTCGGTGGCAAGGGGACGGTCGAGCATATCTGGAAGCCGCTGCTGCGCGCCAAGTTTGACGGCGGCTACGACCACGTCCCGGCGACCTACATCTGGTCGCGGCTGGTGCGGATGACCGACACGCGCGACAAGGCCAACGCCAAAGAGATGATGTGCTACCTGATCGGCGGCTACAACATGCTCATCCAGCGGCTCGCGCAGGCGATTGCCGACCACGGCGGCACGATCACAATGGGCGCGGCCGTCCAGCAGGTCCAGGTGGCCGGTGGGCGGGTGGTCGGGCTGCGCCTGGCGGATGGAGAGGTCGCGAGCGACGGGGCGGTGCTGACGCTGCAGACGCCGATCGCGCGGCGGCTGCTGCCGCCCGAGGCCGCCGGGGTCGCCGCGCGGTGGAGCGGCCTGGAAGACTATCTGGGCATTGTCTGCATGCTGCTGGTGCTGCGCCGCTCGCTCATTCCCTACTACACGCTGAATATCACCGACGAGCGCATCCCCTTCACCGGCGTGATCGAGACGACCAACCTGATCGACCCGCGGTACGTCGGCGGCTACCACCTGGTCTACCTGCCGAAGTACGTCACGGCCGATAGCACATTCGCGCGGATGGACGACCAGACGCTCCAGAACATGTTTCTCGGCTACCTGTGGCAGATGTTCCCCGATCTGAAGGCCGGCGACATCGCCGCCGTCCGGATCGGGCGCGAGCGCTACGTCGAGCCGCTGCACCCGGTCGGCAAGACCGACGCGATCCCGCCGATCGTAGCGGACATCGCGGGGCTGTATCTGGTCAACAGCGCCCAGATCTACCCGCAGCTGACCAACGGCGAGGCGGCGGTGAGCTACGCACGCCGTGCCGCCGAGACGATCGCTGCGGCCCAGGCCAGAGTTCCAGCATCAGCGCCCGAAGCCCTTGCTACGTAAGCCCGATTTTGCCTACAAATATATGAGTCGACCAGGTCTCTTATCCCAGAATAGCATCCCACTGGCCGGTCCACTCACACTGTTCTTGTTGGGCGGGCTGCTGGGTCTTCTTGCCAGCTACGATCCGCGATTGTCTATACCCTGGCTGCTCTGGCTGGGAGCTGGGGTTGCGCTCTACATTGTGATTGTCCTTTCGGCATGTACACCCCATCGCATCGTATGGGCGGCCGCTCTGCCAGTTGCGGTAGCCACCGTCGGCGCCCTGCTGCTGATCGCGCTCTACCGCCACCTGGGCTACGAGCGCAAGTTTGACATAATCGCGCGACTCGGGGCGATCACGAGCTGGCCCGTGCCAGATTTCTGGCACGGGTTCCTGACGGCGAACGCCGCGGCGAGCTTTCTTGAGGGCTCGCTGCCATTGTCGATCGGATTGGCGCTGGCGTCGCGCGGTTGGAAGCGACGCTGGCTGGCGGCCTGCGCTGTGGTGATTGGCTATGCGGTGCTGCTGACAGCTTCGCGCGGGTCGTGGGTCGCGCTGGCAGCCGGGGCGGCGCTGGCCGGATTGGCGATTGTGCGTGTGCCAGGCCGCTGGCGGCGCGCGCGCCTCTGGCTCGCGGGGCTCGGTGCGCTGGTGTGCGCAGCCACCTCGCTGCTGCTGTTGAACGGCGGGACGGTACAGCGTGCGCTCGATTCGGCGCGCTATCGTACCGCCGATCGGCTGGCGCTCTATCGGAACAGCTTGTTCCTGGCGCTCGACTTTCCTTTCAGTGGCATTGGTGCCGGCCGAACGTTCGGTATGGTGTACTCGCATTTCCAGCTGCTCATCCTGGTTCCATTTCTCGAGTACGCGCACAACCTTTTTCTGTGTGTCTGGTTAGCACAGGGGCTGCTGGGAGTTCTCGGGCTGTGCGGCATGATCCTGGCATCTGCACGTCTGATCTGGCGTGGGCTAGATCATAGTGGTCATGGTGCCACTCAGCCGATCGGCTGGGGCGCGGCGATCGGCTGTGTTGTTGCGCTGCTACACGGCCTGACCGACGCGCCGCAGTACGATACCTGCTGGCCGGCGCTGCTGATGAACTTCGCGCTGCTGGGTGTGGCCATCGCGGCGGCGCGGTTAGTCGACGACCGAGCGTTGATGTGGATACGTCTCAGTCGCGGTGCGATGCTGGCGGTGGGTATCACGGCGCTGGTGGTGCTGCTTGTCGTGGGTCCTGCGCTGCTGGCGGCGGCAAGTGGCAATGTTGCGGCGATAATCGAGGCGAAGTCGTACCTCGCGCCGCAGCTAGGCGCCGACGAACGTATGGCGCTGCACGCTGATGAGCTGCGCTGGGTCGAGCGCGGTCTGAGGGCCGATCGAGACTCGCCCGCCGTTCTCAAGAGGAGCGGATCGCTTGCGCTGGAAGCGCCCGATTTCGCCGCCGCCGTCGCCGTGCTGGAGCCCGCGCTGCGCCGCTCGCCGGCCGATCAGTCGATCAGAAAAGCGCTCGGCTACGCCTACGTCTGGTCTGGTCGCATAGACGATGGCGTGCAGCTCTTTCGCGGGCTCGACCGCCGCGCAGAGATCGAGCAGGAGCTGACGACGTGGCCAGTAGCATGGCAGGAGCGCGGTCGCGATGATCTGGCCATTCGGGCCCAGCTTGCCGCGGAGGCGCTGGCTCAGGTTCAACAGCGTTCGGCGCATGCCTTTAGATGAAATATCCCCTACATCGGCTCTTCGACACGCCCCGACCTGTATAGCGTTCTGGAGTTTCCTATGAGCGTCTTCGAAAGCTCTCTTGCCATCACCCGTCCGCGGCAAATGGCTCGGCGGCACGAGCAGCGGCTGCTGATCAGTCTTCTGCTTGTTACCGACGCTGTTTTTGTCGCGGCGAGCTTCGCGCTGGCCTACGTCGTACGTTTCCGCTTTGGTCGCAACATCTTCGATGCCGGGTCGGTGCGGCCGCTGTTCTACGCCGCCGTGATCGTCGTGCTGATCCCCGGCTACCTGGCGCTGTTCCATGTGTACGGCCTCTACGATCGCACCAACCTGCTCGGCGGCACCACCGAGTACGCGCGGGTCTTCAATGCCGTCACGAGCGGGCTGGTGCTGGTGTTGTTCATCAACTTTATCCAGCCCGAGTTCGTTGTCGCACGTGCCTGGCTGCTGCTGGCGTGGGCCCTGATGCTCACGCTCTGCATCAGCGGACGCTTCGTGGTGCGCCGGGTCGTCTACTGGCTGCGGCACGGCGGCCGCTTCATGGATCGCACGCTGATCGTCGGCGCAAACCCCGAGGGCATTGCCGTCGCCGAGCAGTTGGTCGAGTCGCGCTCGTCGGGCGCGCAGGTTGTAGGCTTCCTAGACGACAACCTGCCGGCTGGCCGTGAGTTGCTCCCCGATGTTCCCGTGCTCGGGAGCCCGTCCAACTTCGCGTCGCTCGTTGACTTGCAGGAGATCGATGTCGTGGTGATCTCCAATACGGCGATTAGCCGCGAGCGCTTGCTCGGCATCTACGCCTCACTGGAGGCGCGAAGCGACGTCGAGGTCCGTCTGGCCTCGGGCCTGTTCGAGATGCTCACCACGGGTGTGCGGGTGCGCGAGGAGGGGTGCGTGCCCCTGGTGGTGCTGAACAAGACCCGTATCACCGGCCCGCATCTCCTGGCCAAGACACTGCTCGACTACATCATCGCTACGATCACGCTGATCATGCTGCTGCCGTTCTTCATCACGATCGCGGTGCTGATCAGGTGCGACTCGCCCGGGCCGATCTTCTACCGCCGGCGCGTGGTCGGCCAGGGCCGGCGCGAGTTCGATGCCTTCAAGTTCCGCACGATGCGCGTCGAGGGCGATGCGCTCCTATCGTCGGAGCAGCAGCGCGAGCTGGCAGATGAAGGCAAGCTGAAGGACGACCCGCGCGTCACGCGAATCGGCGCATTTCTCCGGCGCTACAGCCTGGACGAGCTGCCGCAGCTGCTCAACGTCCTGCTTGGACAGATGAGCCTGATCGGCCCGCGTATGATCACCCTGCCCGAGCTGGAGAAGTTTGGCAAGTGGCAGCACAACCTGGCGACCGTCAAGCCGGGCCTGACGGGCCTCTGGCAGGTGAGCGGGCGCAGCGACCTTTCCTACGAGGAGCGCGTGCGGCTCGACATGCACTACATCCGCAACCACTCGATCTGGCTCGATCTCCAGATTCTGTTCCAGACCATCCCGGCGCTGCTTTCCGGGCGGGGGGCGTACTGAGCCGGGTGTCGAGTCGCCGCGCATACGCTTGTCCAGACATCGCACGCGCTCATCGCGGCGGTCGTGGTTTGCGACCGTTTGATCGCGTCGGTTGAATAAGGAGCGATTGAAAACATTGCAGGGCAGCATCTCGCTGGATTCGATGGTCGTAGCGGCCCCCGATCAGGTCTCCTCTGATCTGGACGGAGAAGCGGTTATCCTTAACCTTCAGTCGGGGGTTTATTACGGTCTAAATGTTGTCGGGGCGCGGGTCTGGAGCCTGATGCAACAGGCCACAAGCGTGCGAGCTATTCGCGACGTCCTGCTGGCGGCGTATGATGTCGACTGGGCGCGCTGCGAGAGCGATCTACTGGCCTTGCTCCAGCAGATGGCATCGCTCGGACTGGTCGAGGTTCTGGATGAATAGGCTCTTGCACCTACCCTCGGCCGAGCGTCACCTGTTGATCAATACGGCGGCGCTGCTTGCACTGGTCAGGCTCGGGCTTTTGCTGCTGCCGTTCGCGGTCGTGCGGCGTCTGCTGGCGAATATCGCCCGGCCGGCGAAGCGGATGCCCGATCTGCGCCCCAGCGTGACGGATCGTGTGCCCTGGGCGATCGGCGTGGCTAGCCGTTATGTGCCGGGCGCCACCTGTCTCACCCAGGCGCTGGCGGGACAGACCTTGCTGGCCCGTTACGGGCAGGCCGGCCAGCTGAGGATCGGGGTTGCCAGAGCCGCGGGAGGACGCTTGCAGGCGCACGCCTGGATCGAGATCCAGGGCCAGATCGTGGTCGGCCAGATCGAGGGCTTCGATGACTTTACCGTCCTCTCCGCATTCGGGCGGGCGCAGCGATGAGCGCGATTGTGGGGATCCACTACGTTGACGGCCGCCCGGTCGAGCGGATCGATCTCGACCGCATGGTCGACAGCCTGGCGCACCGTGGTCCGGATGGGGCGGGCGTCTGGCTCGCCGGGGCGGTCGGTCTGGGCCATCGCATGCTCTGGTCGACGCCCGAGTCACACCACGAGCACCTGCCGCTCCACAGCCGTGCCGGCGACTGCATCCTGACGGCGGACGCCCGAATCGACAACCGGGGTGAGCTGATCGCCGCCCTCGATCTCACGGATCGCGCGCCCGGCGAGATAGGCGACGGCGAGCTTATCCTGGCTGCCTACGAGCGCTGGGGCGAGCGCTGTGCGGAGAAGCTGCTGGGCGATTTCGTCTTCGCCATCTGGGACGGGAGAAACCGCGGCCTCTTTTGCGCCCGCGACTCGTTTGGGGTCAAGCCGTTCTACTACTACCGTGCGCCTGGAGGTGCCTTCGCGTTTGCTTCGGAGATCAAAGCCCTGCTCTGCCTGCCCCAGGTGCCGCGACGCCTCAACGAGGTGCGTGTGGCCGAATATCTCACCGGCATCGTCGAAGACCAGGCCGCCACCTTTTATCAGGATATTCTCCGGCTGCCGCCCGGACATTGTCTGCTGGTGAGCCGCGAGCGGACGCGCCTCTGGCAGTACTGGTCGCTCGATCCGCGGGCCGAGCTGCGGCTGGGCTCGGACGAAGACTACGCCGAGGCTTTTCGCGCGATCTTTGCGGAGGCGGTCCGGTGCCGTCTGCGTAGCACATTCCCCGTCGGCGCGATGCTGAGCGGCGGGCTCGACTCGTCCTCGATTGTCTGTGTGGCGCGTGGGCTTGTCGGCGCCGCTCCGAAACGACACTTGCACACGTTCTCGGCGATCTTTCCCGGCCTGCCGCCAGAGGATCTAGCAGAGATCGACGAGCGTCACTACATCGAGGCGGTGCTTGCCGCCGGCGAGATCGAGCCGTATTACGTTCAAGCCGACCAGCTCAGCCCGCTTGGCGACATAGATCGGATTTTGTGGCATCAGGACCAGCCCTTCGTCGCGCCTAATCTTTTTTTGAACTGGGGGCTGCACGGCGCCGCTCGGCAGGCCGGGGCGCGCGTGCTGCTCGACGGGTTTGGCGGCGATTCGACCGTGTCTCACGGCGGTGTATACCTGACTGAGTTGATGCACACCGGACAGTGGGATACGCTGGCGAGCGAGGTCGTCGCGCTCGGCCAACGCTTCGACGTTCCGCCCGAGCGCTACGTTGAGGTCTATGGCCTGCCGTACCTGGGTAGGCTCGCGCGTGAGGGCCGGTGGGTGACATTTGCCCGGGCGGCCCACCAGATCTCGAGGCGTTTCCATCTGTCGCGCCGGGATCTGTATCTCCATCACGGGCTCAAGCCGCTCGCCCCACAGTGGCTGCGACGGGCTCGAGGCGCGCTCCACAGGAGCGCCTACGCCGATGACGAAGGTGCCGCCATCCTGAACCGCCGCTTCGCGCGGCGTATCCGTCTCGATCGGCGGCTCCACGCGCAAGCGCGGGCACAGTCCCACGTCGCGCTCACAGCGCGGGAGGATCATTATCGCGGGCTCAGCGGCGGTATCGCATCACGCGTGCTCGAAGAAAATGACCATGTCGCGGCGGCATTCGGCGTCGAGGCGCGCTATCCGTTTTTTGATCGGCGGCTGGTCGAGTTCTGCCTGGCCCTGCCGCCCGAGCAGAAGCTGCACCAGGGCTGGGATCGGGTGATCCTGCGCCGCGCGATGGCGCAGATTCTTCCACGCGAGGTCCAGTGGCGCGGCGACAAGGCGAACCTCGGCCCGAACTTTTCTCACGGCCTGCAGCACGCCGATCGGGAACTTCTGGATGAGGTGATCGTGAACGATTCACGTCGGATAAAGACATATGTCGATGTACGTGTACTTTTTGCCCTCTACAGGCGTTATATAGATCAAAGGATCTGCAATGACGAGCTGACCATCTGGCGAGCGGTGATGCTTGACCAGTGGTTGCGTCGGGCGGATCCGCAGGCATGGACCCGGCGGTCGTGCCCCGACACGCTGCCCAGGTCGGAGCACGAGCCGCACGATCGACTCCGAACTGTCGGGGATCGCCTGCGGAGTGACGTGACTGAGAGGGGGTGACATATAATGGATCAACACAAGGAGCCCTACGTCCCACCTCAGCTGACGATTTACGGGGACGTGGTGGCGCTCACACAGGGGCCGCAAAAACCGTCGACACAAGACAACCCGACCGGCGGCAACGGTAACACCAACATTGGCTGCAAGCCCGGTGGACTCTGTTCGTAGCGTGCCTGGCGTCTGATTCGGGCGAGAGTGCGCCGACGTGATCCACGCGTTCGAAATCGGAAGATCCTTGCCATGACCTAAGCCGGTGGGATCCGCCAGCGGCACTGGCACAGTCCCACCGACTTAGCTCTGGCTCGCCATAGCTTTTTCGGCTTCCTGCGGCAAGAACGCTGGCTGGAAGGAGCGTTTTCGGTACGACGTGTGCGCGGGCCGACGCCAGGATGTCTCCGCTTGTCCGCGCAAGGCGATCCGCATGTTCTCCTACACAGTGTGTGGCTTAGGCATCCGCTCTGCTCTCCCGCTCCCGGAGCTCGTCGCCGGCGAGCGCGGGTCGGACGTGGTCCTGCGCCAGGGCTGCGTCGGGTATCGATGTGACGACAGCGGCTCCATCAGGTGCCTGAAGGCGACGGCCGATGAGATTCTCCTGTCGCTGGGAGGTGTCGGTGCGGCGCTGATTCGGAACGGCTGCGATATCACCGTCGAGCCTGCGCCGGGTGTGGAGGAGCGCGTCTTGCGGCTCTTCATCCTGGGGCCAACGCTTGGCGTGCTGCTCCACCAGCGCGGTTTGCTGGTGCTCCATGCGAGCGTTGTCGAGCTGGAGGGTGGCGCGGTCGCGTTCCTTGGATGGAAGGGGTCCGGCAAATCCACCACTGCGGCCGCGCTGTGTGAGCGCGGCCACGCGCTGGTGAGCGACGACGTACTGGTCGTCGCTGTCGACGGCGCCCCGGAGCCGGTGGCCCTCCCCGGTGTCCCGCAGCTGAAGCTCTGGCCAGATGCCCTTCTCTCGCTCGGCAACGATCCGACGATGCTGCCGCTGCTGCACCCCGCGTTCGAGAAACGCGCTTGTCAGCCGACCCAACGCATCTGGCAGGCGCCGCTGCCGCTCCGGCACATCTACGTGCTCGACGTCGGCTCCGCGCTCCAGATCACACCTGTGTGCGGCCAGACGGCGTTCGCGGAGCTGGTGCGTCACTCCTATGCCAGTCGTTTCCTTGGGCCGGCAGGCGCCGGCGCAGTACACTTTCATCAGTGCGCGACGCTAGCGCGGCGGATACCCGTGTCGCGGCTGTGCAAACAGGACTCATTGGCGATGCTCGCGGATCTGGCACGGCTGATCGAGCAGGATCTGGCATGAAAGCAGTCGCGCAGCTCGCGTATCTTCCCCGCACGCTGCAGCTGATCTGGGCTGCGGCGCGCGGCTGGACCGTGGCCTGGGTGACGCTACTGGTCGTACAGGGGCTGCTGCCCACCGCGTATGTGTATCTGACGCGGCTGCTGGTGAACAGCCTGGTTCTCGCCGTGAGCCAAGGGGGAGCGTGGGACAGCATCTGGCCGGCGCTGCTGCTCGGGGCGCTGATGGCGGTTGTCGCTCTTATGATGCAGGTGCTGCAGGGGATCATCGATTGGGTGCATACCGCGCAGGCAGAATACGTGCAAGATCACGTCGACGCTCTCATCCATGCCAAGTCTGTCACGGTCGACCTCGCCTTCTATGAGTCGCCGGAGTACCACGACCATCTGCACCGTGCGCGCAGCGACGCCAGCGCCCGCTCGCTGGCCCTGCTTGAGAGTATCGGCAGCCTGCTGCAGAACGGCGTGACTCTGGTGGCGATGGCGGCGCTCCTGATTCCATTTGGTGCCTGGCTGCCGGTCCTGCTCCTGCTGAGTACGCTTCCGGCGCTGTATGTCGCGCTGCGGTTCGATCGACGGAATCATCGATGGTGGGAGCGCACCACCGCCAACCGGCGCTGGGCGAATTATTACGAGACCATGCTCACCGGGGGCTCAACGGCCGCCGAACTTCGGCTGTTTGACATCGGCGACCATTTTCAGGGAGCCTACCAGTCTGTGCGACGCGGGCTCCGCGGCGAGCGCCTGAAACTCTATCGCGATCAAAGCCTGGCCAACTTGGGGGCGAGCATTGTCGCGCTGCTCATCTCGGGCGGGGCGATCGCCTGGATGGTCTGGCAGCTGTTGCAGGGGAAGACAACGCTCGGCGACCTGACCCTGTTCTACCAGGCCTTTAGCTGGGGTCAAGGGCTCGTACGGGCCTTGTTGGGAAGCGTGGGCCAGATCTACGCCAACGGCTTATTTCTGGAGAATCTGTTCGCGTTTCTCGATCTCGAGCCGCACGTGGTCGACGCGCCCGAACCGGCCGCTGCGCCCGCGAGATTGACCGCGGGGGTGCAGTTTCAGCAGGTCTCATTCCGCTACCCGGGCAGCGAGCAGCTGGCCTTGCGGGACTTCAACCTGGCCATATCTGCCGGCCAGACCGTCGCGATCGTCGGAGCAAATGGTGCGGGTAAGAGCACGCTGATCAAGCTGCTCTGCCGCTTCTATGACCCGGAGACCGGCCAGATCACGTTGGACGGGATAGACATTCGCGACTTCTCGCTCCGAGATCTCCGGCACCTGATCGCGGTCTTGTTTCAGACGCCGGTCAACTACCAGGCCACCGCGGCGGAGAATATCGCGCTGGGCGATTGGGCGGCCCGTCCGGGCGCGGCGGCGGTTGAGGCCGCCGCGCGCGGCGCTGGCGCCCACGAAATTGTGATGCGCCTTTCGCGGAAGTACGACACCATGCTCGGTAAAGGATTTGCCGACGGCGCCGAGCTGAGTGGTGGGGAGTGGCAGCGCATCGCCCTGGCGCGCGCGTTTCTGCGGCAGGCGCCGATCATCCTTCTGGACGAGCCGACCAGCTTCATGGATTCGTGGGCCGAAGCCGACTGGCTGGACCGCTTTCGCACGCTGGTCGCGGGCCGCACGGCGATGATCGTTACGCACCGCTTCACTACCGCGATGCGCGCCGACATGATCCATGTGATGGCCGATGGCCAGATTGTCGAGTCGGGCAGCCACGACGACCTGCTGGCACTCGGCGGCATGTATGCCCGCTCGTGGGCGGCGCAGATGCAGGCCAGCTTCAGGCAGGAAGCGGCAGGTTCATCGGCGTATGTAGGTGTTGACGTGAGTTGATCGATGCGCGCAAGTAGTGCGGCAGCCTGGATGACGTGGGACAACTACGAGCGGGTGTCACTCTCGGAATCGGCTCGGGTCCTGCTCTGCGATCTGGCGGCCGGCGATCTCGCTCGGCCGCTGTCCGAGCTATGCCCCGATTGGGAAGAGGTGTTTCAGGGCGTCTGCCGCAACGGGCTGCTGGGCCTGACCTACCGCTACATGACGCGCGGGGCATCGCGCGGGGCTCTTCCGGAGGAGTTTCGACGATCCGTGCAGCGGAGCCATGTCCTGCGGGTGATCGACATGCGGCTGATGTACCGCAGTATTAGCACCGTCCTGGCCAGCTTGGCGGGCGCACAGGTCGACTGTATCCTGCTCAAGGGGCCAGCGCTCGCCTACCAGATCTACCCGCATCCGTCCTTGCGCGTCTTCAACGACCTCGACATGATGGTGCGCGAGTCTGACTGGGCCGCCGCCAGCCGGGTTCTGGTCGAACTGGGATTCACACCCGAGGATGGCTTTACGCGACCGAGGGCCAAGCTGATTTCGCAGGTTAC
>WNGB01011823.1_pt1 | contig 11920 bp, 9 predicted proteins | sample 5400681 | NCBI WGS metagenome assembly WNGB01 (sample SAMN13153367, study PRJNA577476) | soil metagenome | isolation source: 115 cm soil or saprolite under grassland replicate 2 | place: USA:California | collected 2016-06-15 | reverse complement strand
CGGCGTCGGCGTGACGTGCGTGAACGCGCTCTCCGAGTGGCTCAAGGTCGAGGTCTACCGCGAGGGGAAGGTCTTCGCGCAGCGCTACGAGCGCGGCCAGCCGGTCGCGAAGGTGACGCCGGTCGGCGAGACTCAGCGGCGCGGCACGAAGGTGACCTTCAAGCCCGACGGGACGATCTTCGAGACGACCGAGTTCTCGTTCGAGACGCTCTCCGGCCGGTTGCGCGAGCTCGCCTTCCTGAACGCCGGGCTCAGGATCACGATCGAGGACGAGCGCAGCGGGAAGAAGCACGAGTTCCTCTTCAAGGACGGCATCCGCGAGTTCGTCGCCTACCTCAACAAGGCGCGCGAGGTGCTCTTCAACCCGCCCATCGCGCTCCGCCAGGAGGTCGAGACGGAGCGCGGGACCGCGCTCGTCGAGATCGCCCTGCAGTGGAACGACGGCTACGACGAGAAGGTCTTCGCCTTCGCGAACAACATCCACAACCACGAGGGCGGGACGCACCTCATCGGCTTCAAGACCGCGCTCACCCGCACGATCAACGCGTACGGGCAGAAGAACAACCTCTTCAAGGACATCAAGGAGGACCTGCCGTCGGGCGACGACATGCGCGAGGGGCTCGCGGGCGTCGTGTCGATGCGGCTCCCCGGGGCGAGCTTCGAGGGGCAGACCAAGACGAAGCTCTCGAACACCGAGGCGAAGTCGATGGTCGAGACGATGCTCAACGACAGGCTCGGCGCCTTCCTCGAGGAGAACCCGAACGTCGCGAAGCGGATCTGCGCGAAGGTGGCGGACGCGGCGCGCGCGCGGATCGCGGCGCGCAAGGCGCGCGAGACGGTGCGGCGCAAGGGGGCGCTCGACGGCGCCTCGCTGCCTGGAAAGCTCGCCGACTGCCAGTCGCGGGACCCGAAGGAGTCCGAGCTCTACCTCGTGGAGGGCGACTCCGCAGGCGGCTCGGCGAAGCAGGGGCGCGATCGGCGCATCCAGGCGATCCTGCCCCTGCGCGGCAAGATCCTGAACGTCGAGAAGGCGCGCTTCGACAAGATGCTCTCGTCGCAGGAGATCGCGACCATGATCACCGCGCTCGGGACCGGCATCGGACCCGAGGAGTTTTCGGTCGACAAGATCCGCTACCACAAGGTCGTCATCATGACGGACGCGGACGTCGACGGCAGCCACATCCGCACGCTCCTCCTCACCTTCTTCTTCCGGCAGATGGCGCAGGTGGTGGAGCGGGGCTACCTCTACATCGCCCAGCCGCCGCTCTACCGCGTCCAGAAGGGGAAGAAGGAGCAGTACCTGAAGGACCAGCCGGCGCTCGACGAGTACCTCCTCAACATCGCAACCGAGAAGGCGAAGCTCCTGGCGGGGGACAACCTCATCGACGGCCCGGACCTCAAGCGGCTCGCCGAGTGCGCGATCGCGTACCGCGCGATCCTCGCGCGGGTGGACCGGCGGCGCGACAGCCGGATCGTGGACGCCGCGATCCAGCTCGGCGACCTCGACCTCGCGCTCCTGAAGCGCCACGACGCGGTGAAGACCCAGGTCGAGGCGATCTACCAGAAGGCGCAGAAGCTCCACCCGGAGCTCGAGGTGCGCCTCGCCAAGATCGAGCGCGACGAGGAGCACGGCTGCGACTCGCTCGTCTACCAGACGACCGTGGCCGGCGCGACGCGCGAGACGCGCCTCGACTTCGACTACCTCTCCGGCCCGGAGTGGGGGGAGCTCGCCGCGCTCCACGCCGCCCTCGCCGAGATCGGCCCCGGTCCCTACCGGATCGAGAAGCCGGAGGGCGAGGAGGAGGTCGACGACGTCTTCGCCGCAGTCGAGGCGCTGAAGCGGAGCGCCGCGCAGGGCCAGAACATCCAGCGCTACAAGGGGCTCGGAGAGATGAACCCCCAGCAGCTCTGGGAGACGACGATGGACCCGGAGCAGCGGACGATGCTCCAGGTCCGGGTCGACGACACCGTCGAGGCGGACGAGGTGTTCTCGATCCTCATGGGCGACGCGGTCGAGCCGCGCCGCGAGTTCATCGAGAAGCACGCGCTCGACGTCCAGAACCTGGACGTCTGATCGCCCTGCGCCCGGCCCGCCGCCGGTGCGCGAAGCCCGGGAGGAGCACCATGCCGCGCACCGCATTCGTCGCCCTCGGTACCTTCGTGCCGGACCGCGTCGTCACGAACGACGAGCTCACGCGCCACATGGAGACGACCGACGCCTGGATCCGCGAGCGGACCGGCGTCCGCGAGCGGCGCTGGGTCAAGGAGGGCACCGACAACTCGGACCTCGCCCTCGCGGCGACGCGGCAGGCGCTCGACCGCGCCGGCTGGCAGCCGAAGGACATCGAGGCGATCGTCTACGCCTCGATGACGCCCGACCACATGCTGCCGGCGGACGGCTGCTACCTGAACGCGAAGCTGGGCCTTCCCGGGGTCCCCGCGATCGACCTGCGGAACCAGTGCACGGGCTTCCTCTACGGCCTCGCCGTCGCCGACGCATGGATCCGGATGGGCATGTACCGGCGCATCCTGCTCGTCGGATCGGAGATCCACTCGACGGGCCTCGACGTGTCGACGCGCGGCCGCGACGTCTCGGTCATCTTCGGTGACGGGGCGGGGGCGGCGCTCCTCGAGGCGACCGACGATCCGGGGCGCGGCGTCCTCTCCTGCCACCTCCACGCGGACGGCCGCTTCGCGCAGGATCTCTACTGCGAGGCACCCGGGTCGAAGTACCACCCGCGCGTCACGCCCCAGATGATCGAGTCGGGCGCGGTCTACCCGCGCATGGAGGGGCAGAAGGTCTTCAAGAACGCGGTCGTGCGCATGCCCGAGGTGATGCGGGAGGCGCTCGAGAAGAACGGGCTCTCGGCGAAGGACCTGAAGGTCGTCGTCCCGCACCAGGCGAACCTCCGCATCAGCCAGATGGTCCAGCGCAGCCTCGAGCTCTCGGACGACCAGGTCTTCAACAACATCGAGAAGTACGGGAACACCACCGCCGCCTCCATCCCCATCGCCCTCGCCGAGGCGGTCGAGGCGCGCGGCGTGGGCCGCGGCGATCTCGTGGGGCTCTGCGCGTTCGGGGCCGGCTTTACTTGGGCGAGCGCCCTGATACGCTGGTAGGAGCCTAGAGGACCGCGGGCGGAGGGGCCCGCACGAGTGCACCGCGCTCGGGGGAGCGCATCGTGAGCGGGCCACCCGTGCGTCGCAACGGTTCTGAGGCGTCGTCCAACGGCAGGACTGCGGACTTTGGATCCGCGTATGAAGGTTCGAATCCTTCCGCCTCAGCCAACTCCGCCTCGAAGCCGGCCAACCTGAGGGCGGAGCTCCGACCTCTCGGGCGCCCTCCCCACGTCATCGTCGTCGCGCTCGGAGGCGTCGCGCCGCGGCTCGTGCAAGCCGCCGGCGAGGCGCTGCGCGACATCCTCGAGATCGCGGCCCGGCCGGGCCCGTCGCTCGACAAGCCGCAATACGCGTACAACAAGGACCGCGCGCAGTACCACGCGACCTCGATCCTCCGGCGGCTCTCCGGGCTGCGCGCGAAGGACGCGCCGGTCGTGGGGATCCTCGACGTGGACCTCTTCCTGCCGGACGCCCCCTACGTCATCGGCGACGCGGACCGCGACGCGGGTGCGGCGGTCTTCTCGCTCCACCGGCTGTCGCACGGCGAGCCGGACGTCGTCCGCCGCCGCGCGCAGGTGGAGACGGTCCACGGAGCGGGGCACCTCCTCGGCCTGTCGCACTGCAGCGACTCCCGCTGCGCGATGTTCTTCTCGCGCGACGCCGCCGACTCGGACCGCAAGGGGCCGGGGCTCTGCGCGAGCTGCCGTGCGGCGCTCGGGCTCGGGCCGCGATGAGGCGCGGAGGGCGAGCGGACCGGCGCGCCCGGGCGCTGCGCGCGGGGTGAACCAGATGGTGCTCTGCCAGCGCGACCAGGCGAGCTGCGGCGCATGCTGCGGCCTCTACAACCGGACCGACCCGTCGCGCGGGGCGGTCGCGGCGGAGCTGCGCAGGCGCACCGACGCGCTCTCCGGGATCCCGCGGACGCCGGAGGCGTTCCGGGCGGCGGCGCGCGCGCTCGAGGTGCAGGCCCCACCCCCGCTCTTCCCTTCGGTGCGCGTCTGTCCGCTCCTCGGGTTCGTGGGCGACGGAGCGCGGATCGGCTGCCTCGCCCACCCGGCGGTCACCGGCGGCCCGGACCTGCGGGACTGCGGCGTCTACGACGCGAGCATCTGCGAGTCCTTCCTCTGCCCGTCCTTCAGCTGGATCTCGGAGGAGGAGGCGACCATCGCCGAGGAGGTGACCGGCGGCGACTTCCACCTCTACGGGCTCGTCGTCACCGACGTCCCGTTCCTCCGCGCGACGCTCGAGGCCGTCGCCCGCGCGGCGGGTGCCCGCGTCGAGCGACGCCATCTCGCGGACGCGCGTTTCCGCGCCGCCCTCCGGCGCCTGCTCGATCTCAAGACGCAGCTCGCGCCGGGATCGGAGGGACTCTTCGGCGCCTTCGCCGCCGGCCCGGGCGGAGAGGACATGCCGCGCCGGATCGACTATGGAGCGGTGGGCCGCGACGGCTCGCCGTACGACACGATCCTCACCTGCGCCGGTGCGGACCCGCGCAGCGGGAACGACCTCGACCGCCTCGAGGCCGAGGTCCGCCGCCGCCTCGACCCGTGCGTCCAGGCGTTTCCGGGCTAGCTCGAGAAGACCCCCTCACCCCGGCGTCGCGGGCGGAGGAGATCTTGCGAGTACGCATACGCCCCCACTCCCCCACCGGGGGAGAGGGCCGGGGTGAGGAGGCGCTCCGCGTGCGCTACGCGTGCGCGTGCCTCGCGCCGCCGCAGCGCCGGTGCGGACCTTCGCGGACGAGCGCCGCGAGGCGCGCGCGTTGCTCGGGGCGGAGCGCGGCGTGGACGCGCGCGACCGCCTCGGCGAGCCGGGTGCGGAGCTCCGACGTCCGGACGAGGCGGGCATCGAGCGCGGCCGCGACCCCGGATGGCTCGAGCGCAGGGGCGGCGAGCAGATCCGCGAGGTCGCCGCGGAGCGCTCCCGCGTCGCGCCGGAGCGCGGCGAACACCTCGGCGAGCGCGTCGGTCTCGGCGAGGACCTCCCGCTCCTGCTCTGGCGTCGCGCCGATCCGGCGGAGGAGCCGGCGCGGGCCGAACGCGCCGCGGCGGGAGAAGCGGCGCCACGCGGCCTTTCGGGCGAAGGCGGCGGCGACGAGGACGGTGAGGGCGCCGAGGGCGCCGGAGAGGAACGAGGACACGGGGAGGCCTCCTGAGGCTCGGGTTCAGGCGGGATCGTGCTGCGCAGGCGCTGCGCGCGCGCGTCGCCCGCGTGAAGAAGCGTGAACGGGGGTGTCGCCGCCGAAGGGTCCCGGCCGGGCCGTGCAGCGGGATTCGCTACACGAGCCGCGCCCGGCGCGCGACGTCGAGCACCGCGTCGCAGATCGGCCCGGGCGTCTCCTCCTGCAGGTAATGGCCGGCGGCCACCCTCGTGATCCGCGCCCCCGGCAGCGCCTCGGCCACGCCGCGCAGCGCGCGGCCGATCACCGGATCGCGCTCGCCCCAGACGATCGCGGCGGGCCCCGCGAACGCGGTCGCGAAGCCGTGCGCGCGCCGCAGCGGCGCGACCGAGGGGTGGTCCTCGCGGATCGGGACCATCCGGGCGAGCGCGAGCGGCGCCGTGCGATCCGCGAGCCGCCGGAGGGGCCAGCGGTAGGCGCGCGCGACATCGCCCGCGATCGAGGAGCGATCGGCCTGCGCAAGGCAGAGCGCGTTCTGCGGGAAGCCGAGAAAGCGGAAGGCGAGCGCGGACACGGCGGGGAGGTTCGCGAAGCGGTGGAAGCGGGTCCCCCGGCCGCCGGGCCGTGGCGGACCGACGCCCGTGTTCGTCACGACGAGCCCGGCGAGCCGGCCCGGCCGATCGGCGAGCGCGGCGAGGCCGATCGGCCCACCCCAGTCGTGGACGACGAGTAGGAGCGGCCCGGGCGCGACGGCGTCGAGGAGGGCGCCGACGAACCGAGCGTGGTTCTCGAGCGTGTGGAAGGACGGGTCGCGCGGCTTGTCCGAGAGGCCGAGGCCTGCGAGGTCCGGCATCACGACCCGGAGCCCGGCGTCCGCGAGCGGCGCGGCCACCTTCCGCCAGAGAAAACCCCAGGTCGGGTTCCCGTGGAGGAGCACGGCGGTGGGGCCGCCCCCCGCCTCCATCACGTGGAGGCGGAGCCCTGCGACCTCTACGAGGCTGCGATCGAACGGCAGCGCCCGCGCGATGAACGCCGGGAGCGCGGGCGGGGGGAGCCGCGCCATCGCTAGCCCCCGCGCGCGGGGAGGCCGAGCGCGACGATCTCCGCGACGTCGAGGACGCGGACGGTCTCTTCCTTCCCGGCGTCCGCGAGCCCGTCCTTCATCATGGTGAGGCAGAACGGGCAGGCGGTCGCGACGACGCCGCCCGCCGGCCCGAGCGTCGCGACGGCCTCATCGGCGCGGTTGCGATTCACGCGCGTCCCGAGCTTCTCCTCGAGCCAGAACCGCCCGCCGCCCGCGCCGCAGCAGAAGCCCTCGCGGCGGTTGCGCGCCATCTCCGTCAGCTCGGCGCCGGCGCTGCGCAGGGCGTCGCGAGGCGGCTCGGTGATCCCGTTCCAGCGCGCGAGGTAGCACGGGTCGTGGAAGGTGACCTGCCCGAGCCCCTCGGCCTTCCCGGGCGAGAGCCTGCCGTCCGCCACGAGCCTCGCGACGAGCTCGGCGTGGTGGACGACCTCGTACTTCCCGCCGAACTGCGGGAGCTCGTTCGCGAGCGTGTTGAGGCAGTGCGGGCACTGCACGAGGATCTTCCTCACCCCGTGGCCGTTCAGCGTCTCGGTGAGCGACTGCGCCTGCGTCTGGAAGAGGTACTCGTTTCCGAGCCGGCGCGCGGCGTCGCCCGTGCAGGTCTCCTCCTCGCCGAGGATCGCGAACGACACCTTCGCCTCGCGGAGGATCTTCACGATCGCGCGCGAGACCTTCTTCTGCCGGTCGTCGAACGCGCCCGCGCAGCCGACGAAGAACAGCCACTCGAACTCGCCGTCGCCCACGCGCGGGATGGCGAGGTCCTCGCACCAGTCCGTCCGCTTGTTCGAGCCGATCCCCCACGGGTTCCCCTGGGTCTCGATCCCCTTGAACACGCGGGAGGCCTCGTCGGGGAAGGCGGATTCGACGAGCACGTCGTGGCGGCGCATGTCGACCAAGCGGGGCACGTTCTCGATGAGGACCGGGCAGGCGGTCTCGCACCAGCCGCAGGTGGTGCAGGCCCAGAACGTCTCGGGCGGGATGACCTCAGTGATGCGAGGCAGCTTTGCCGCCGCCGTCTCCCGCGCGGCGGGGTCCTTCGCGCGGGCGACCGCGGTGAGGTCCGGCGCGACCGCCGCGAGGTGGTGGCGGATCGCCCGGTTCACCTCCTTGTGGCTGAGCGGCTTCCCGGTCACGTAGGTTGGGCAGTGGGTCTGGCAGCGACCGCACTCGGTGCAGCTGTAGACGTCCCACGCCTCCTTCCAGGAGAGGTCCTTCACCGTCGCCGCGCCGAAGGACACATCCTCCGCCTCGAGGTCGAGCTTGCGGAGCGCCGCCGCCGGGGGGAGGCGCGCGAAGAGGACGTTCGGGAGCGCGGTGATGATGTGGAAGTGCTTCCCGTACGGCAGGACGTTCAGGAAGACGAGGATGAGGGCGAGGTGGAGCCACAATGAGATCGCGCCGACGAGGGCGACCGTGTCGAGGGAGAGCGTGCCCGCCTTCACGCCCGCCGACGCGTACGCGAGGACGGCGAGCGATCGCGCCGGCGCGAGCAGGTCGTAGACGGGCCGGTCCGGCGCGCGGACACCCTCCGCCAGGTAGACGATTCCCCGAGGCGCCCGCCCGAGCGCGACGACGTGCTGCGCCCCGTCGAACGCCATCTCCGTGACCATGAGCCCGGCGATGAACAAGAGGATGACGACGCCCTCCCTGGAGAGCGTCACGCGATCCGGCTTCGTGACGAGGCGGCGCCACAGGAAGCCAGCGACGCCGACGAGGGCGCCGAGGACGACGACGTCCTTCACGAAGAGGTAGGCGCGCCCGAGCGTCGACTGATCGGAGAGGAACGGCAGGTGGAACGTCTCCGAGAAGCCCATCCCGAAGAGCGTGATGGTGCGCAGCGCCAGCACGAGGAACGCCGCGAAGATGAGGACGTGGAGGACGCCGGGGACCCGCTCCTCGGGATCGACGAGCCGCTTCTGGCCGAAGCCGAAGGCGAGGAGGCGCCGGATCCGCTCGCCCATCCGGTCGATGCGGACCTCGCGGCGGAGGGCGCCGAGCGGCGCGATCCGGCGGAGCATCGTGAAGGCGAAGACGGCGAGGCCGACGATGAGCAGCGCCGCGGTGAGAACTGGGCTCATGCGCGCTCGACGCTATCACCGTCGCGCTACGCCGCAAGCTGCGTGACCTCCCGCTCGAGGCTCACACCCGCCCCGAAAAGCGAAGGGGCCGCCCGGAGTGCGGGCGGCCCCTCGATCGATCGCGGATGCGCCTCTAATGACGGAACATCTTGTCCCGGAAGCTGTCCTTGTCCTTCGACTTCTCTTCCTTCTTGTCGTTCTTCTTGTCCTTGTCGTCCTTGCGCTCCCTGCGGTCGTCGCGCGGAGCGGGTGCGGCGGCGGGAGGCTGCGCGGGCGCGGGCGCAGGGGCGGGGGCCGCGTGGCCGGGGGGCGTTCCGCCGTGGCCCGGCGGGACGTTGCCGTGGCCGGGGGCGTCGCCGCTGTGGCCGGGCGAGTGGTCCGCGGGCGCCGGCTGGAACGGTGCCGGTCCGGGCTGGGCGGCAGGCTGCGGGTACATCGGCCGGCTGGGCTGGTACGGATCCGGGCGCGCCTGGACGGGCTGCGGGAGGAGCGGCCGGCCAGGCTGGTAGGGATCTGGCCGCGGCGGCTGGACGGGCGCCGCCTGGCCGCCGGGCTGCGGGAGGAGCGGCCGTCCGGCCTGATACGGATCGGCGCGCGGAGCGATCCCGCGCTGCTGCGGCGCCGCGCGAACCGGCCAGTAGGCGGGGGGCGGCGGGCGCTTCGCATGGTAAGCGCCGACGTAGGCCCAGCCTCGCCCGCGCCGCCACTCGAAGTCGCGGATCGGGGGCGGCGCGTAGTCGTGCGTGTGGGGGCCGCGCAGCGTGCACCAGCCGCCGCCGGGCAGCGGGTGGCCCTCGACGTACGTGAAGACGAGGGGACCCCGGTAGTAGTAGTAGCCGCCGTCCACGACGTAGGTGTTCGGCTGGTCCGGGTAGTAATCGTGGACGTGGGCGGCCTGGTCGTAGCACCAGCCGCCGCCGAGCCGATCCGGGATGAAGTGCTCGCCGTAGTACCAGACTTGAGTCGGCGCGGGCGGCGGGGCTTCCTGGATCTCGGGCGGGGGCTGGTACGCAACCGGCCGGCCCTGGTTCGCCGGGACGACGATGCAGCCGGCGACGGCGAGCGGCAGGAGCGACAGAAGGCGTTTCATCGGCGTCTCCTCGAGCGGCGGGACCCGCACCGTGCCGACGGCGCGGCGGCGGGGAAATTCACCGGCGGCCGAAAGGCGCCCCGGACCTCCCGCATGTTAGCAGCGGACGTGCCGGCGCCAAGCATGCGTCTGCACGGGGTTACCGGCGCGCGCCGTGGCGCGCCGCCGGCACGCCGTGACGGCGCGGCACGGCGTCAATGTACGACACGGAGGCTCTGGAGCCCGAGCCGCGCGGCGGCGTAGCGCCGGAGCACGCCGCGATACTCGTCCGTCGAGCGGACGCCCGCGACGAGCCACTCGTCGGCGAGGACGAGCGCAGGGGACGACGCGATGCCCATGCCGAGCGCCTCGTCGAACGACTCGAGCACGCGCTTCTCGGTCGCGGGGGCGGAGAGCGCGGTCTCGAACTTCCCGACGTCGAGGCCGGCGGCGCTGGCGAGCTCGAAGAGGACGTCACGGCGCGTCACGTCGATGCCGCGAACGAGCGCCGCGTCGCGCAGCGCAGCTCGGAGCGCCGCCTCGCGCGCCGGCCCCTGGAGCCGAGCGGCGACGAGCGCGGCGAGCGCGGGGAGCGTCGAGTGCGGCGCGTCGCGCGAGAGCCACAGGTCGGGAGTCGTCCCCGCGGCCTCGGGCTCGCGCGCCGCCTTGCGCGCGGCCCGCACGAGGGCGCGTCGTTCGCGCACGCCGAGCGCGCGCGGCTCGGCGCGGAGCGGGAACGGCTCGAGCCGGAGGGGCGCGAACGCGCCGGGGACGTCGTCGAGCGCGGCGCGGATGCGTCGCTCGGCGACGAGGCACCAGGGCGAGAGCGGGTCTTCGTAGAGCACGAGCGAGACCGGCTCGGCGGAGGCGATGCGGGGCGGCACGCCCCGATTGTAGCGGCGGGGTCCCTGCCAGGGCGAGGGACGGACGCTCGCCTGGCCGGCTGCTCTGCTTAGACGAGGTGGCTTCCGACGGAGCGCGCGAGGCGCGCGTGCGCGTACTCGACGGCGTGCTGCACGTAGAGCGTCGCGATGTCGACGCCGCTCGCGGCCTCGAGCCCCTCGAAGCCAGGCGACGAGTTCACCTCCATGATCTTCGGCCCGGTGCGCGCCTCGAGCATGTCGACGCCCGCGACCTCGAGCCCCATGACCCGCGCCGCTTTCACCGCCGCCTCTGCGTACTCGCGCTCGAGCGCCACCGCCTCGGCGACGCCGCCGCGGTGGATGTTCGAGCGGAACTCGCCCGCGCGCGCCGTGCGGCGCATCGCGGCGACGACGCGGTCCCCGACGACGAGGGCGCGCACGTCCTTCCCGCGCGACTCGGCGACGAGCTCCTGCAGCAGGATCTCCTGGCCGAGCGTCCAGAGGGTATCGAGCATCCCGGCCACCTCGGCCTCGGTGTTCGCGATCATGACGCCGACGCCCTGCGTCCCCTGGATGAGCTTGATGATGCAGGGGAGCCCGCCGACCATCCGCACCGCGCCCTCCACCTCGTCGCGGTAGCGGCACATCACCGTGCGCGGGATGTCGATGCCGAAGCGCGAGAGGAGCTGCAGCGCGCGGAGCTTGTCGCGCGAGCGCGCGATCGGGACGGCGGCGTTCAACACCGGGACGCCCATGAGATCGAGCTGGTTCACGACCGAGAGGCCGTAGCCCGTGATCGACGCGCCGATGCGCGGGATGGCAACGTGCACGTCGTCCGCGAGGATCTCCTCGCCGCGGTAGAGGATCCGGGCCAGGTCGCGCCCGACCACCATGTTGCAGCGGAGCGTGTCGAGGACGCGCGGCGCGTGGCCGAGCGCCTTCGCCGCCTCGACGAGCCTGCGCGTCGAGTAGAGCTTGCGATTGCGCGAGAGGATGACGACGCCGAGCCGGTTCCCCCGTGGGGTCCGGACCTTCGCGCGCCCGTCCTTCCGGCGCGCCCCCTTCTTGACCGCGGGCGGCATGGCCCCGAGGTTATCGGCGCCCGGCGCGCGCCGCAACGAAGGTGCGGCCCGGCAGGCAGCCGCAGCACGTTCGTTGATCCCCACCCCTCGCGCTGCTAGAACCCTCGTCTTTCCGAGGTGAAAGCGACCGTGGACTACAAAGAGACCATCCACCTCCCGAAGACCGGCTTCCCCATGAAGGCGAACCTCCCCCAGCGGGAGCCGGAGATCCTGCGCGAGTGGGAGGAGCAGAAGGTGTTCGAGCGGCTCGTCGCGCAGAACGCGGCGCGCCCGGGCGCGAAGAAGTTCGTGCTCCACGACGGGCCGCCATACGCGAACGGCGACATCCACATCGGCCACGCGCTCAACAAGATCCTGAAGGACGTCATCGTGAAGTACCGCAACCTCAAGGGCGAGGTGGCGGACTACATCCCGGGCTGGGACTGCCACGGTCTCCCGATCGAGCTCAAGGTCGACAAGGAGCTCGGCTCGAAGAAGCGCGAGATGGACCGGCCCGCGATCATCG
>WNGB01014514.1_pt1 | contig 11921 bp, 11 predicted proteins | sample 5400681 | NCBI WGS metagenome assembly WNGB01 (sample SAMN13153367, study PRJNA577476) | soil metagenome | isolation source: 115 cm soil or saprolite under grassland replicate 2 | place: USA:California | collected 2016-06-15 | reverse complement strand
TGGCCGCCCGTCTTCGCGAATTTGTCCGGCTCGCGAATGTTTTTGCTGGGTGGCTCAAAAGCGACGATCGCTTCCAGCTTGCCGCGCCAGTCAGCATGGGCGTGGTTTGTTTTCGTTTCGTGGGCGGCGACGAAAGTAAGATCGACCAGCTAAACAGCGAAATCGTAGAAAAAATCAATGCGAGCGGCCGCGCTTATCTTACACGGACGAAATTGCGAGGCCGAACAGTGATGCGGATTGGGTTGGGTAACGTGCTCACGACGGAGGAGCATTTGCGTAAGGCGTGGGAAATGATTCAGGAAACAGCGAGCGAGTTAAATCGTGAGAGGTGAAAGTGAGTAATGAGAGGTAGGCGATCTCATTACTTCTCACATCTCACCTTTCACGTCTCACTTGGTTGCGGCTGGGGACAGCCGCCTCTACAATCTGTTCCGTTACGCCTCTACAATCTGTTCCGTTATGATGAAGTTACTGCGCAAGCACCGGGACTGGCTGATGATCGTGATCGCGATTCTGGCGATCCCCTTCATTTTCTACTTCGTGCAACGGCCGGATTACGGCGCGATGCGCTCCGATAAATTTGCCCGCATTTACGATCGGAATATTTCGATGTTGGAGGCGCAGCAGACGGTGCGCCTGCTCACTCTGGCGCAGGCGCTAGGCATGTCCGATTTTGTGCAGACGTTGACGGCCGGGGCCGGTCAGAACCCGAACCAGACCGCCGTCCAATTCGTCGTTAATCTCCTGGTCCTTCGGCACGAAGCGGCTCGGCTCGGAATTCGTCCTGGTTACTCTGAGATCGCTGAAGTCGTGCGCACGTTGCCGGCGTTTCAAGGCGACTCCGGATTCGACATGAAAAAGTTCACTGATTTTGCGCAGAATGCGTTGGCGCCGATGGGTCTTGCCGAAGAGCACATCGAGCAACTGGTCCGCGACCAATTGTCGCTGAATCAAATCAAACAACTTTTAGCCGCTGGGGTTACGGTTCCCAAAGGCGAGCTCGATGAAAATTTTCAACGCGGTCACGACACTTTATTTGTGACCGTTATTCGATTTCAGTCGGCTGATCTTGGCAAGGACGTCAAAGTTGGTGATGAGGATGTGCAGAAGCATTATGACGCCCACAAGGCCGAGCTTAAAACTGATGAAAAACGCAAGGTCGAGTTTGTCAGCCTTGTGCTTACCGATGAGGAAAAGAAATTAACCGGCAAAGAGCGTATCGAAGCTTTGCAAAAGCTCTCCGACCGCGCGACTGATTTTACGCAGGCGCTGCTGGAGAAAGGGGCAGATTTCAAGCAGGCCGCTGCGAAGCTTCAGTTGCAGGTACGTGAAACTGGCGAATTTACCAAAGCAGAACCTGATCCGCAGGTGAAAGGCGATGGGCAACTTGGCCCGGCTGCTTTCAAGCTCTCAACGCAGGAGTCGAACAGCGATCCCATTCAGGTAGCGGATGGATTTTATATCTTACATCTCACGGGGATTACGGAGGCGCGTCCGCTCACACTCGAAGAAGCGAAACCGAAAATCGTGGAAACCATCAAGAAGTCGAAAGCACGCGAGTTAATGTCGACAAAGGCAGCGGATGTGGTTCAACAATTACGCGAAGCGAAGCAGTCCGGACAACCACTCGAGGCGGCGATTCAAAAGACTGGTGGGAAGACTGAGAAGATCCCGCCGTTTGCGCTGATCGAAGAGGAGAAACCAAAACCTGAAGACAAAGAACCGAAGAAGAACGAACCAGCTGATCTTCCTTCCATCAAACAGGCTGTAGCATTTCTGAACCCGGGCGAGGTGAGCGATTTTTTCCCAGCGGGTGAAAATGGATTTGTGGCAGTTTTGGAAAAGCGGGAGCCATTAGCCGAACCCAATGCCTCGGAGAAAAAGGCTGCCTACGAGAAAAGGCTCCTCGATAACAAACGGCAAATTGTCTTGATGGAATGGCTGCGTGGCCGTGGACAAGCTGCCGGTCTGCAATTTACCAAAGGCTAAGCCTGTAATCGCCCCGAACGCTTTCGGGGCAGTGCCTGTCCCATCCGATGGATCAATCCGTTGACGAAATTTTTGACGACGCCAACGGTGATCTGGCCGTCGGCGACCTGGACAGTGCTGTGGAAAAGTACAGGCGTTGTGTGCAGATAGCGCCGGATTTTTTTGACGGCTGGCACGCGCTTGGAATGGCGCTGATGAAACTGGGGCGCTTTACAGAGGCAATCGAAGCGGGAAAGAAAGCAGTCGAGCTTCGGCCCAATGATCAGATCGGCTGGACAAGTCTTTCGCTGTTTTACAATCGCGCCGGCAACATCAAGGAAGCCGAAGCTGCGGGGGGGAAAGCGAAGATCCTCTCGTGGGGCGGGAAGATTGCGAAAGAGTAAAAGGAATTGTAGGGCGTTTCTGTGAAACGCCGATTCCTAACGATTGGCGTCTGGCACAGACGCCCTACAAAAGATTGATCACCAAATATTGACCCGCTTGTTTGCCGGCCTAACCATTGGCGATCCATCGGGAATATCGAATGCCTGCTGAAATTCCGACATGTTGGAGATCGGGCCGTTGCACCGGTAATGGGTTGGCGAATGCGGATCGGTGTTCAGACGCAGACGTAAATCGTCTTCACGCTGATTTGCGCGCCACACCTGGGCCCAGCCGAGAAAGAAGCGCTGTTCGGGCGTGAACCCGTCGATCTTTTGTTCGCGCGCCTTTGGGTTCTTATCGAGTGCTTTTTGCAGCGCTGCATAAGCCAGCTTGATACCGCCAATGTCTGCGATGTTTTCGCCTTGTGTCAGTTCGCCGTTAACATGCTTGCCTGGCAGCGGCTGATACTCCGAATATTGATCAACAACCGCTTTGCGACGCTTGTCGTATTCCTCGGCTGATTGCTTCGACCACCAGTCGCGCAAATTTCCGACTTCATCGAATTGCCGGCCTTGATCGTCAAATCCGTGTGTCATTTCGTGTCCGATTACGGCGCCCATGCCGCCGTAATTGACGGGGTCGTCGGCTTTCGGATGGAAGAACGGCGGTTGCAAAATGCCCGCTGGGAAAACGATCTCGTTCATCATTGGGTTGTAATAGGCGTTCACTGTTGGCGGCGTCATTCCCCATTCGCTGCGATCGACCGGTTTGCCGATTTTTTTGAGGTCGCGATTTGCCTCGAAATTTGCGGCTCGCATGGCGTTCGAGACATATGAGCTTCTGTCGATCTTGAGCAGCGAGTAATCGCGCCATTTATCCGGATAACCGATTTTGACGTTCATGGCCGCGAGTTTTTTGAGCGCTTGCTGTTTGGTCGGTTCGTCCATCCAGTCGACGGTTTTGATGCGATCAGCCAGCGCAGCCTTCAGGTTGTTAATCATTTCCAAGGCGCGCGCCTTGGCTTCGGGCGGGAAGTAATCGGCAACATAAAGCTTGCCCAGTGCTTCGCCCAGTGCGCCGTTGGTAGAAGCGACCACGCGTTTCCAGCGCGGCTTGATTTCCTTTGTGCCGCGCAGAACGCCCTGATTGAAATTAAAATCTTCGTTTACAAAATCCTTCGATAATTCCGCTGCGGCGTCATCGATTAAATGCCAACGCAGATAGGTTTTCCAATCGCCAATGGATGTCTTGGTGAACATCGCGTTGGCGGCCTTGAAGAACTCGGGTTGGCCCACATTAATGTCACCCGGCTCGGTGAGATTAATCGCTTTAAAATAATCAGCCCAATTCCAGTCCGGCGTGAGCTTTTGCAGATCGGCCTGCGACATCTTGTTGTAGTTCTTTTGCGGATCGCGCAGCTCTACGCGAGTGCGGGATGCTTTGGCGAGAGAAGTCTCCAGAGCCATGATCTTCCTGGCGTCATCGGCAGCTTTGCCCGGGGCCTCGCCGAGCAGCGTCAGCATCTTTGTGACGTGATCGACGTACGCAGCCCGTTTCTTTTTCGAGTCCTCATCAGTCTTTGTGTAATAATCGCGGTCGGGAAGACCAAGTCCGCCCTGATGCGCCTGCGCAATGTCGCGCGTGCTGTCCTTTGCATCCTGGCCGGAGCCAAATTCGAAGAATGCGTCGACACCAATCGTGTGCAGTCGCGCCATCGCGTTCAGCAAATCGGTGCGATCTTTGATCGCGTCGATGCGCTTTAGCTCGTCTTCCAGGGGCTTGGTTCGCGCTGCTTCAATTGTTTTTTCGTCCATGCCGCTCGCGTAGTAATCGCCTACTTTTTGTACTTCCGGCGCCGCGTTTGCATCGACGTGGGCATTTGCAGTTTCCTCGGCGATCTTGTGGAGCGCTTCATTATTTTTCTCCTCCAACTCACTGAAGCTGCCCCAGCGTGAATATTCCGGAGGTACAGGATTGCGCTTTAACCACCCGCCGTTGGCGTAAAGATAAAAATCATCCTGCGGTTTGACGGCTGTATCCATGTTTTTTGGGTCTAGCGGCGGAGGATTCTGGTTGACTGGCGAGACGCTTTGGGCCGGCTGGGCTGGCGATTCTGTTTGAGCCTGCAAACTGAACGCGCTCAAGAACGCGACGATAACGAAGGATGATTTCATGATTGATGAAAGAAGACGATAGTCCGGTTATTTAATGCCAATTAGACGCTCAAAACGCAGTTCCGTTGAACGGCGCCCGCAGCGAAGGCAGAAAAATGGTCGCAGAGCTCGTTACTTGCATTACAATTTTCCGCAACAGACAGGGTACCCGCGGCTACGTGAGCTTTCGACTGCCGGGTCGTCCTGAACGACGTGAAAGATCTCACGCTCGGTGTTGGACTATTTAAGCTAAACCGCGTGATCTCCGAATGGTGGCCGCGTTCCCTCGCTTCGCTCGGGATGACATAGGTTAATGCTAATGGCAACTTGAACACGCCATGTTCGTAGATCGAATCAAAGTTTTTGCCCAAGCTGGGAACGGCGGACGCGGCTCCGTGAGTTTTCGGCGGGAAAAATTTGTGCCCAAAGGCGGACCGGATGGCGGCGACGGTGGAAGGGGTGGCGATGTGATTCTACGTGCGGACCGGCATGTGGATAATTTAGCTAGTCTTTTTTATGAGCCGATTATCAAAGCGAAAAACGGCAGCCACGGCAAAGGGAAGAAAATGGCTGGTAGAGCGGGTGCAGACAAGATCGTGAAGATTCCGGTGGGCACGATGGTTTGGCGCGCTGAGGAGAGCCAACGCCCAACGCGCAATTCAGATCAATCCGCAATCCACACTCCGCAATCCGGAATCCAGCCTGTTGTCGATCTTGTGCGAGACGGGCAGGAATTTGTGCTTTGCCGCGGCGGAGAAGGAGGGAAAGGCAACGTGCATTTCAAGAGCTCGCGTAATCGCGCACCGCGGCAATACACCGACGGCGAAGAGGGCGAGCTCGGATATTTTCTACTAGAGCTGCGAACGATCGCGGACGCTGGGTTAGTTGGTTACCCGAATGCAGGTAAATCGACATTGTTGCGGAAACTTTCAGCTGCGCGGCCAAAAGTCGCGCCATATCCGTTCACGACATTGCATCCAGTCGTCGGCGTCATGGAGTTGCCCGGTTATCGCCGCGCCACGATCGCAGACATTCCCGGTTTGATCGAAGGGGCAAATCGTGGACTTGGCCTGGGTCACGAATTTTTGCGCCACATCACACGCTGCCCCATTTTGATATTCGTGATCGATGTCGCCGGGAGCGAAGGACGCAGTCCGGTAGAGGATTTACAGAATCTTCGGAAGGAAATTGATTTGTACGATCCGACGCTTTCATCGCGCCCATGGTTAGTCGTCGCAAACAAAATGGATTTGCCGAATGCGAACGAGAATCTCGAGGCGTTGCGCGAGAGAATTCCCAAGATCAGCATCTTTCCAATCTCGGCCGCGAAAGGGGAAGGGATCGACGCGTTAAAGGAGGCGTTGGCAGAGAGAATGACTGCCGACCAGGATGCCTCCTTCCCAATTAAAGGTGGACAAGCCCGGAATCTCTAGCGAGACTGGCGGCTGTTTTATGGGTAGGCGGGTTGTAGCGAGCTATTGCTCCAGCTTTCTGAAGCCAGAGATGCTGCATATTTACCGGCAGGTGAAGGCTCTGCGCGGCGTCGACACTTTTGTTGTCACAAAAGAGGTCCAGAATGCGGAACGATTTCCGTTTGCTGCTGTAGAAGTTATACCGAAGCGGCGCACAAATCTTCTGGTACATGGTTGGCTGAAATTCGTGGAGCGACGCCCGCCCATTGTTTATCGGGGCGAGTATCAAACGCTTGATTCGTTGTTGGAGCGGCACGGCGCCGACCTGATGCACATCTATTTTGGACATACCGGCGTGCACCTGCTCCCTTTCATCGAGCAATGGGACAAACCGTGCGTGGTATCTTTTCATGGCGCGGATGTCGCCCACAAAAAAGACATCAAGGATTATCCGGCTAAGCTGCGGCGTCTTTTCAATGCGGTTCCGCTCGTGTTTGCGCGCTCCCAATCGTTGGCTGACCGGTTGATCCAGTTGGGCTGCCCACCGGAAAAATTGCGGATCAATCGCACTGGTATCCCGCTCAATGAATTTCCATTCGTGGATAGACAGCCACCGGACGAGGGAAAATGGAGAGTCGTACAAGCGTGCCGATTGATTCCGAAAAAGGGCGTTGCGACGAGCTTGCGCGCATTTGCGATTTTTAAGAAAGACAATCCCAAAGCAGAATTTTTCATCGCGGGCAAAGGACCTCTCCAGCCAGAACTGGAGATGCTTGCGGACGGATTAGGGATTCTTAGAGACGTGCATTTCGTTGGATTTCTGTCGCAACGGAAACTGCTTGAGCTTTATGCGAGTTCGCATGTGTTTTTGCATCCGAGCGAAATATCCGGGAATCAAGACCAGGAAGGTGTGCCGAACTCGGTTTTAGAAGCGATGGCGACCGGGTTGCCGGTGGTTGCGACGCGTCATGGTGGGATACCGGAAGCGGTCGAGCATGGGCGCACCGGATTTCTCGTGGCTGAGGAAGATCACGTTGGATTGGCGAACGCCATGCAGCTAATCACGCGCTCGCCAGATCTGTTAAGGCAAATAGGAGCCCGTGCACACGTCACCGTGGTCGAACGATTCGAGCAGGACGCTCAAATCGACCAGTTAGAATCGTTCTACGAAGAAGCGATTAGTTTGAATGACGCCTCTGAGCCGGTGAAATCGAAGCGGGTGGCCCAGCTTGCTCCGCAGTTTGCCGAGGGATTGCCGGCAAAATAGAGCTGCAGCGCAAGAATTTTGTTTGTCATTCGGGCAAAACGCGCTTTGGTACGCGCGTTCAAGTTGTAGCCGGGTCGGCTTGACCGCCGTAGTCCCGCCAGTGCGGGACGAAGGCGGATGACCTCGGCAGGCCGGCATCCCCGATGCCGGCTACAGCTGTGCTTATAAAATGCGCAATCGTTGTTTTCTGATGTCGATCCTGGCGTTGGCCTCCAGCGCAATGCTTGCCACGTCGACCTTTGCAGCTGAAGCGGGCGGGACTGAGCACGAGGGCGTCTCGTTAAAACCGCAGATGCTTGTTCAGTTCGGCGGTTTCGGAATCACAAACTCGATGCTGGTGACCTGGATCGTCGTCGCCGGCATCATCATTTTTTCACAAATCGCGACCCGGCAGGTTAAGGCCATCCCCAGCGGGATTCAAAATTTTTGGGAGTGGTTAGTTGACGGTTTGCACAATTTTTTGGAAAACATCATCGGCCGTAAGTTAGTGGCGAAAGGATTTTGGTTTTATGCGACGGTTTTCATTTTCATTCTGTTCGTGAACTGGTTTGGACTAATTCCAGGAATCGGAACTGTTGGTTGGGGCCATTACGACGCGACAGGAAATTTTCACGTCGATCGACCGTTGCTGCGCGGTGGCAACGCGGACCTAAACATGACGACCGCCATGTCGGCCATATTTTTCGTGATGTGGTTTGTCTGGGCGATTCAGGCCAACGGTGTCGGCGGATTCTTGAAAGAATTGTTTGGCCCAAAAGGTGAGACGACCGGAATCGTGAAGATCCTCATGATCGTCATTTTTTTCGCCGTCGGCTGGCTCGAAGTGATTTCGATTCTATTTCGACCGATTGCGCTCAGTTTTCGATTATTCGGGAACATCTATGCTGGCGAAAGCATTCTCGAAGCGATGTCCACGATGAATCCGTGGCTGTCGCCGATCTTGCCGATTCCGTTCTATTTCCTCGAAGTGCTCGTGGGATTTGTGCAGGCGCTCGTTTTCATGCTGCTGACTGCGGTTTTCACAATGTTGATTGCAGAACACCAGGAGGGACCGGAGCACGCGCACTGATTTTTCGGCGATCTCGTGACGAGACCGCAAAACCAACTAACAAAAATATGATACTACCAATACTAGCAGAACTGGGCGGAAGCATTCACGTCGGGCTTGCCGCAATGGGCGTCGGAATCGGAATCGGCTTGACCGGCCTCGGAATGACCACCGCAGTCGGTCGCAATCCCGGTGCGTTCACGCAAGTGCTCGTGCACGGAATTCTCGCCATCGCGTTGACCGAGGCGATCGTTTTTTACGCGCTGTATCTCGTTCACTAATCTTCACCGGGAAGGCAATCGATGTTGCGCCCGAAACTTAGTTTATGAATCTGATAATTGCCGCCAGCAGCGGAGGCGTAACCGACATCTTGCGCGAAACAGCCGATACGTTCGGCTGGAATTGGAAGTTGTTTCTGTCGCAGGTCATTAGCTTCTGCATTGTTGCATTCCTTTTGCAACGCTTCGCTTACAAGCCAATCCTAGCGGTGCTCGAGGAGCGACGCCGCAAGATTGAAGAGGGCCAGATCAACGCGGAAAAAATCAAGAAGGAACTCGCGGAAGCAGAGAAGCGTTACCAGGAGATTCTGGCAAAGGCGAACGCGGACGCTCAAAAAATGATCGATGAAGCGCGCGAAAGCGCCGCGCATCTGTCTGAGCGCAAGCAGCAGGAGGCGATTACTGCTGCGGAGCAAATCATTGCCAAGGCGCGCGAAGCCAGTGCGATTGAGCATGAGCGCACAATGGAATCTTTGAAGCGCGAGCTTGGACGCCTGGTAGTTGATACCACGGCTAAAGTGGCCGGGAAGGTGTTAACGCCCGAGGATCAACGGCGCTTGCAGGAAGAAGCAGCCCGTCAACTATCCTGATGAAGATCAACAAGGAAATTCGTCAGCTCTCCCGTGCGATGCTTCGAGCAAGCTTCACTGACGGCCAGCTCGATCCTGGCAGGATCGCATCCCTGGTCGATTCACTCATCGCCAGAAAACCACGTCATTATGTCGAGATCCTAAAGAACTATAGGCGTCTGCTTCGGCTCGAATTGGAAAAGCGCCAGGCCAGAATCGAGACAGCGAGCGATCTGGATTCCGCGACCACTTCCGAGCTGGTGGCTAATCTAAAAAAGAAATACGGTAGCGACCTGACAACGGAGTTCGTCGTTAATCCGGACCTTCTTGGCGGGATGCGTATTCGTGTGGGAAGCGATGTGTGGGACGGAACGGTGCGCAACCGGCTCGAACGTCTTCAACAAGAACTTTAATCAAGGCAAAATCATGAGCAGCATACTCGAAGAAATCGAAACGAAAATTGAAGGGTTAAAAACATCGACAACCAAGAGCAACGTCGGCGTTGTGCGTGAAACCGGCGATGGAGTCGCGCGCATCGAAGGTCTGAGCGACGTCATGCTTAACGAGATGATCGAATTTCCAAACGGAGTATTCGGTCTTGCGTTGAACCTCGAAGAAACTGAAGTCGGCGCAATTCTGATGGGCGACAACACGTTGGTTGAAGAAGGCGACGAAGCCAAAACGACCGGCCGACTTCTTTCCGTTCCCGTGGGCAAGGCGCTGTTGGGCCGCGTGGTGAACACGCTCGGGCAGCCTCTCGACGACAAAGGCCCAGTCAAAACCGAAACGTTTTATCCGCTTGAAAAAATTGCACCGGGCGTGATCAAACGGCGCAGCGTGAATCAGCCGGTGCAAACCGGTATCATGGCGATCGACGCCATGATACCAATCGGTCGCGGCCAGCGCGAGCTGATTATCGGCGATCGCGCAACTGGTAAAACCACCATTGCAATCGACACCATCATCAGCCAGGCCCGATTGAACAAAGCTGCGGAAGACGCGAAGGACAGCAATTATCGGCCGCTCTACTGCATTTACGTCGCCGTTGGCCAGAAAAATTCCAACGTGGCGCGAGTGCTCAATACTCTCGAGAGAGAAGGCGCCATGCCTTACACGACAATCATCTCTGCGCCTGCATCCGACACGGCGACTAATCAGTATCTGGCGCCTTTCGCTGGCGCCGCGATCGGCGAATGGTTCATGGACAATGGAATGGATGCGCTCATTATTTACGACGATTTGTCGAAGCACGCAGTGGCTTATCGGCAGGTTTCGCTAGTGCTAAAGCGGCCGTCGGGTCGCGAGGCTTATCCGGGCGATGTATTTTATTTGCACTCGCGATTACTCGAACGCGCCGCGCGCATGAGCGATGAATTCGGCGGCGGCTCGTTAACCGCATTACCGATCATCGAGACCCAGGCCGGCGACGTCTCCGCCTACATTCCGACAAACGTGATCTCGATTACGGATGGGCAAATCTATCTCGAGACTGATTTGTTCTATCAAGGTGTACGGCCGGCGATTTCAGTGGGCCTCTCTGTCAGCCGTGTCGGATCGGCTGCCCAGATCAAGGCGATCAAGCAGGTCGCCGGCAAGGTGAAACTCGATCTGGCGCAATACCGCGAGCCCGATTCCGGTGGAAGAGCAGGGGGCGGTGATGTGGGCGATGCAAAATGGGTACCTCGATGCTGTTCCAGTCGAGCGCGTCAAGGAATACCAACTTAAACTTCAGGATTGGCTGCAAACGCGGAAGGAAGCATTGCTTGGAGCGATTCGCGGAAAGAAGGAGCTCGACAAAGATCTCGAGTCGCAATTGAAAGCGGCGCTCGATGAATTCAAGACGACGTGGCGATGATTTGTTTGAACCAGTTCGATCAAATCATGACCGCGCACCGTAAGATCGCTAATCTTGAAGCCGCGATCCATCTGATTCGCGGACAGCGGGTCATGCTGGATGCGGATCTGGCGATGATCTATGGGGTCACGACGAAACGGCTCAATGAACAACTCAAGCGTAATCGCCTTCGTTTCCCTCCTGACTTTGCATTTCAGCTTACAGCTGAGGAGCTTACAAACTTGAGATCGCAAATTGCGACCTCAAGTTTTCATGGAGGGCGACGGTACCGCCCATGGGTTTTTACTGAACACGGGGCAATCATGCTGGCTAGCGTCCTCAACAGCCAAATCGCCGTTCGAGCCAGCGTGCGTGTTGTTAGGGCATTCGTCCGGCTACGGGAAATGGTCGCGGCAAATGCGCAGCTTGCTGTGAAGCTCGAGGAACTCGAGCGGCGTCTCGATTCTCATGACGAAGCGATTGCCAATCTTTTTGCCGCACTGAGACAGTTGCTTGAACCGCCCGAAGCACCGAAAAGGCGAGAAATCGGTTTTCATGTCCGAGAAAAGGCTGCGCGCTATCGCGTGCAACGCAGATCGAGAATCAAAGATCGAAATTCGAAAATTCCCTAGATGGCGAACACGCAGGACATACGGCGCCGGATAAAATCGATCCGCAACACCGCGCAGATCACCAAGGCAATGCAAATGGTGGCTGCCTCCAAGATGCGCAAAGCGCAGCAGCACGCGCTGGCGGGACGGCCTTACGCTGCATTGATGAATAAGGTTTTCGTCTCGTTGCAAAAACGGACGGATCCCAGATTCCATCCGCTTCTTGCCGTTCGCCCACTGGAAAAGGAGCTGGTTTTGATCATCAGCACAGACAAGGGACTCTGCGGAGCGCTGAACACAAATCTGTTTCGTGAAGCGTCGAACTTTGACCAGACGAAAACAGCTTTTGTGGTGACCGGGAAAAAAGCGCGACAATTTATCGCTCGAACAAAGCGCG
>WNGB01013596.1_pt1 | contig 11923 bp, 9 predicted proteins | sample 5400681 | NCBI WGS metagenome assembly WNGB01 (sample SAMN13153367, study PRJNA577476) | soil metagenome | isolation source: 115 cm soil or saprolite under grassland replicate 2 | place: USA:California | collected 2016-06-15 | reverse complement strand
GCGAACAACAGATTTGAGATCGTCATGGCGAGAGAAGTAATTTGACTTCAGGATTTGCCTATAAGATTGTTGACATGACGAACAGCTCTTCGACCACACCACGACCTTGGAAGCGAAGATGGGGGTGGGGGCTTGCCACGACCTACGCTGTGCTCCTTGTTATCTCTCACCCGTTTCGCTCGATCAACCATTTCGGTCACAAGGCGGATCATGAAGTTGAGGCAGTGACGGCGCAGGCGGTGAAGGCCGATCGGCGGACCGCGCAACTCGTGCGCATCGCTTATCGAGAGTATCTCCCTGACCACGGCCAGGGCCACCCGACCCTGGTCTTGCTTCATGGCAGCCCCGGACGCAAGAGCGACTTTGATTCGCTCGCGCCACAACTCGCCAAGACCTATCGCGTGATCGCGCCCGACCTCCCGGGGTTCGGGAACTCGACGCGCGAGATTCCGGACTACTCCATCCGCGCGCATGCCGACTACGCGCTTCAACTGATGGACAAGCTGAATGTGCGTCACGCCCACGTCGTGGGTTTCAGCATGGGCGGCGGAGTTGCTCTCAACCTGGCCGATCTCGCGCCGGACCGCGTCGCATCGCTCACTATGCTTTCAGCCATCGGGGCGCAGGAGATGGAACTGCTCGGCGACTACCACCTGAACCACGCTCTACACGGGTTGCAGCTCGCAGGTCTGTGGCTGCTCCGCGAGGCGACACCGCACATGGGGTGGCTCGATGACGCTATGTTCGGGACGCCGTATGCCCGCAATTTTTATGATTCCGACCAGCGGCCGCTGCGTGAAATCCTGGCGCGATACGGCGGCCCGATGCTGATCATCCATGGGCGCCGCGACCCGCTTGTGCCGGTCGCGGCGGCGCTTGAGCATCATCGCCTGGTCGCGCAAAGCGAGCTACAGCTTTTTGATGACGACCATTTCATGACCTTCACCAAGGGGCCGATGCTGGCGGAATCGGTGGGCGCGAGTATCCCGAAGGCGATGGGCGTGGCCGCCTTCGTGCTGGTGATGCTTATCGCCGCCGCGACGCTGGTGAGCGAGGACCTCACCTGCATCGGCGCCGGCGTAATGGTGGCGCAAGGAAGCATTGATTTGGGCTTGGCCGTGTTTGCCTGCTTTCTCGGCATCTTCGTTGGCGACCTTCTGCTCTTTCTGGCGGGCAGGTATCTTGGCCGGCCGGCAGTCGAGCGCGCCCCGCTGAAGTGGTTCATCCGCGCCGAGGATGTCGAAAGGGGTTCCGCCTGGTTTTCGCGCAGGGGAGGCGCAGTGATCCTGGCAAGCCGATTTGTGCCGGGGATGCGGTTGCCGACCTACTTCGCCGCCGGGCTGCTCCACACAAGTTTCTGGCGGTTTACGCTCTATTTCTCGCTGGCCGCTGCCGTCTGGACGCCGCTGCTCGTCGGGCTGTCCTGGGCGCTTGGGGCGGAAGCGCTGAAGTCCGCTTTCCTGGTTAACCAAAGCCTTTTCATCAAGGCGCTGGCCGCGTGCGCCGTCGTTTACCTGATAATTCGGCTCGCCACAAAGGTTTCGACTTATCGCAGACGGCGTCTACACGTTTCATCCTGGCGGAGGCTGACGCGGTGGGAGTTCTGGCCGCCCTGGATGTTCTATCCCCCGGTCATCTGTTACGTCGCTTACTTGATGCTGAAGCATCGCGGCTTGACCGTATTCACCGCCGCCAACCCGGCGATCATCGGCGGCGGGTTTATGGGGGAGTCCAAGATGGAGATCCTCCGCGGGCTCTCCCCGACTGACGATTTTGTCGCGCGCGCCGCGCTGATTGCCGCGTCGCTCGATCTCGACGCAAGAATCAGGATGGCGGAGAACTTCATGGCGGGGCGCGGAATAGGCTTCCCCGTCGTGCTTAAACCCGATCAGGGGCAGCGGGGATCGGGCGTCGTGGTTGTGAGGTCACAGGTTGAATTGAATGATTATTTACGCCGCACTGCGGTGGATACTATTATTCAAGAATATGCGCCCGGCGCCGAATTTGGCGTCTTCTATTACCGGCTGCCCGGGGAGGATCGGGGGAGGATCTTCTCGATCACTGAGAAGCGATTTCCAGTGGTGGTCGGCGACGGGGAGAGCGATCTCGAACGGCTCATTCTCCAGGACGAGCAGGCCGTATGCATGGCGCGCTTCTACCTTCGCAAACAGCGTGACCGGTTGTGGGAGACGCCGGCTGCCGGCGAGCGCGTGCAACTGGTCGAACTGGGGACACACTGCCGGGGCGCGATCTTTCTCGACGGCGGCTGGGTCAAGACCGAAACCCTGGAAGAGGCTTTCGATCGGATCAGCCGAAGCTTTGAGGGCTTCTACTTCGGCAGGTTCGATGTCCGCACGCCGGCGGTCGAGGAATTCAAACAGGGAAGGAATTTTAAAGTCATCGAGCTTAACGGCGTGACTTCGGAAGCCACGAACATCTACGACCCGAAGAATAGCCTGTTGACGGCTTACAAAACGCTGTGCTCACAGTGGCGAATCGCATTTGAAATCGGGGAGCGAAACCTGAAGCGCGGCGCGCGGCCGACCCCAATCAGCGTTCTGGCGAGACTGATGGTCGAATACCGCCGGCGCGCCAAATCTCACCCGTCCGAGCCGTCCGGTCAACATGCGCTGGCCAAAGTCCAGCGTTTATGAATGACGATTGAACAACGAGGAGCTCTATGCCCCGATTTTCTCTAACTAACTGCATCTTGCCAATCCTGATCACGATACTGGTCCTTGCCGTTCCGGCAGAAGGTCAGCCCTCAGCCACGATTAACTGCGGTCCGGCCCATGCGTTTTCTACTCCGACGACGTCCCGAATCCAGGATCGCCAGGCGCCATCGGTCGAAGGGATTCGCTCATTGGTAGACGAACTTATCGCCACTTCTTATCCGGAGCTACGCGGCGTCGAGATTCAGATCAAACTCCTTCACGATGACGCGGATTACTTCCGGACCCGATTCGGGATTCCACAGTTTTTGTTCGGCCGTCGGATGCATTATCTGATTCGGGTCAATCCCAAAGTCTGCTCTCTGCAGACGCCCGAAGCGGGTGTGCGGGCCATCCTGGCTCACGAGTTGGCCCACGTCCTCTATTTGAACACCCGGAATCGGGCGCAACTCTTGGGGCTGGCGCGCCTCATCTCCAAAGGATTCACGGCGCGTTTTGAGCGCTGGACTGATTTGCAAGCGATCTCCCGAGGCTATGGCGAAGGGCTCAAAGAATACCGCCAGTGGCTCTACCAACACATCCCTCAACAAAAGCTCCCGGCGAAACTGCGAAACTACTTCTCACCTGAAGAGATTGACGCCATCCTGTCACTCTCTCATGAGCGACCTGAACTACTGACTTACTGGCTCAAGCATGTGCCGCGCAATATCAAGGAGATTCGCGAGCGGCAATCAAGCCCCGCAGCTAAAGTTCGGTGAAGCAGCCGCCGTTAAGCCCCTTGTTTTCGCCTAAACCGAGATTTGCTGAATCGAAAGCGCTTCCGCCTTCAACACATTCAAAGGCTTACGCGGCTTCCATCCAGATCGGCAATGAGGCCATGGCCATCTGAATGAAATAACCGGCGTGGTCAATCGTTTCGGTGAGTGGGGCAGTCAGCACAATCAATAAGCGCGAGTTCAGGCGAGATCGTATGTTAAACGCGCTGAAACAACACTGGCCGGAGTATCTGATGGAGGCCGCCGAACTGGGAATCTTTATGATTTCGGCCTGCATGTTCGGCGCCCTGCTCGAATATCCCGGATCGCCTGCGCATCAGGCGTTTCCCGATCCGTTGCTGCGACGCGCGATTGGAGGAATGGCAATGGGACTGACCGCCATCGGCATCATTTATTCGCCCTGGGGGAAACGGTCAGGCGCGCATTTCAACCCGTCGGTGACGCTGACGTTCTGGCGGCTGGGAAAGGTGGGCGGGGCTGACGCATTCTTCTACATTATTTCTCAGTTTATCGGCGCTGTTATAGGTGTGATGTTAGCTACAGTAGTTTTACAGAATAGCTTGACGCATCCGTCAGTAAATTATGTGGTCACGCTGCCTGGCGCAAACGGAGTAGCCATCGCGTTCGTGGCTGAAGCGATCATCGCATTCATACTGCGGCCCGTTCCCTCATCCGGCTGTGAGCCACGAGCCGCGCATTCAACAACTCCACGAGGATTTCGCGCGTCTGGGCTGCAAACCTTTCCACGTGCCGCTCGGCATTATGCTGAACGAGGGCGACCCTCGCAGCCGCTGTATTCGATGCAACACATGCGACGGTTATCCGTGTCTGGTCAACGCAAAATCGGACGCGCACATTTGCGCCATCGAACCCGCGCTCGAATACCCCAACCTGACGCTCCTGACCGACGCCTTCGTGTCACGGCTTGAAACCAGCGCCTCCGGGCAGGAGGTGACGGCGGTTCACGTCACGCGGAACGGAGCCGAGGAAAAATACGCGGCGGACATCGTGGCGGTCTCCTGCGGCGCGATCAATTCGGCGGCGCTGCTGCTGCGTTCGGCGAATGCCAAACATCCGCGCGGGCTGGCCAATTCCAGCGACACAGTCGGACGGCATTACATGGGCCACGTCAACTCCGTGTTGCTCGCCGTCTCGAAATGTCCGAACCCGACGGTATTTCAAAAGACCCTCGGCCTGAACGATTTCTATTTCGGCTCGAAGGAATGGGAGTTCCCGATGGGCCACATCTCCTTCGTCGGCAAACTCGACGGCGTCGCCCTATCGGCGGGCGCTCCGGCCATCGCGCCCGGATTCACGCTGGATTTGATGGCGAAGCATTCACTCGATTTCTGGCTGACTTCGGAAGATTTGCCTGATCCCGACAACCGAGTCACGCTCGACCGTCAGGGAAACATCGTCCTGTCGTACAAGCCCAACAACCTTGAGCCGCACAAGCGGCTACAAGCGAAGTTGCAAGACCTGATGAAGCGGCAGACGAAGTGCGACATTCACGGGCACGACTGCCATCAGGGTCTGTTTGCGCGCAGTCTCTATCTGGGAGAGCGCATCCCGCTCGCCGGCGTCGCGCACCAGAACGGCACGATCCGTTTTGGTAACGACCCGAAGACTTCGGTTCTCGACGCAAACTGTCGCGCTCACGATGTGGACAACCTCTACGTCGTTGACGGCAGCTTCTTCGTGTCGAGCGCGGCGGTCAACCCAGCCCTGACGATTATGGCGAACGCGCTGCGCGTGGGCGATCACTTGCTGGCGAGGATGAAGTAGGAGAAGGAGCATACCTTGAAACATCAAGCTGAAGAAGGAAAGCAGAAATTGACAACAGCCGCATCCGCCGAAGAGCGGCGCCTGGCCGAATCGCGCCAGCGCGTCGCTCATTGGAAACGCTGGGGGCCTTATTTGAGCGAACGCGCCTGGGGCACGGTGCGCGAAGATTACAGTCCTTATGGAACGGCATGGGATTACCTGTCGCACGATCAGGCGCGCTCGAAAGCCTATCGGTGGAACGAAGACGGGTTGGCCGGCGTCTCGGATCGGCGTCAGGAGATCTGTTTCGCCATCGCGTTGTGGAACGGGCGCGATCCGATCCTGAAAGAGCGTCTCTTCGGCTTGACCGGCAGCGAAGGCAACCACGGCGAGGACGTGAAGGAATATTACTTCTACCTCGATTCGACGCCGACGCATTCCTACATGAAGTACCTCTACAAATATCCGCAGGCTGAATTTCCCTATTCGAGGCTGGTTGAAGAGAATCGCCGCCGAGGTAAACAGGAGGCCGAATTTGAACTGATTGACACGGGCGTGTTCGATGAAGACCGCTACTTCGATGTCTTCGTCGAGTACGCCAAAGCCGATGTCGAAGACCTGCTCATTCGCATCAACGTGGTCAATCGCGGGCCGGACGCGGCCGAACTTCATTTATTACCGACGCTCTGGTTTCGCGACACGTGGTCGTGGAACGGCCGGGGCGACAAGCCCCGGCTTCGCAAAGGCGACTCGCCATCGGTTGTCGAAGCGCATCATCACACCTACGGGCGCCGCCGGATGTATTGCGAAGGCGAGCCTGAACTTCTCTTCTTCCTGCGCGGCGAAGATGGGCGCAGGCCGGTCCACGGAGGCGCGGAGAAGTTTCAGAGCGATCCGCATTGGCGCGACCTGGCGCTGTTTTACGAATACTTCCACGGCGACAACGGCGCTGGCATCGGCGCGAGCCATCAGACGGGATGGACTGGATTGGTGGCGAAAATGATTCGGCAGAGTGGTGAATGACAGTGAGACAGCCTAACGGCGCATCAGCCGCACGCGGTTGTTTGCGCGTCGGCGGCATAAGTTGATCAAGAAATAGACATCATCCACGAAGTCACACGAAGAAACACGAAATTTGTTTGTCTTCTTCGTGGACCTTCGTGCGGCCTGGTGGATAAATGAGAAGGAGAGAAAATGAAAGCGATAGCGGTTATCCCTGGAAAACCCGACAGCGCGCATCTGGCCGATCTGCCGATGCCTAAAGTCAGCGAGATTCCAAACGGGCGCGGCGTACTCGTGCGCGCGCTGCGCGTCGGCGTGGACGGCACGGACAAAGAAATTAACGCGGCCGAATACGGCGCCGCGCCTCCGGGCTACGACTTCCTGATCATCGGCCACGAAGGCTTCGGGCAGGTCGAAGAGGTTGGGCCGAACGTCACCGAAATCAAACCCGGCGATTACGTCGTCGTGACAGTCCGACGCCCCGGCGCGAGCATTTACGACCTGATCGGCGCGAACGATATGACGACCGATGACACTTACTTCGAGCGCGGCATTAACCTGCGCCACGGCTATCTGACTGAGTATTACGTGGATGACGCCGAGTTCATCGTCAAAGTTCCGCGGGGGCTGAAAGAGGTCGGCGTGCTTGTGCTTTCGAGCGTGACCGGCGGCGACCGCAAAATCGAAGTCCCCGCCGACAGGATCAACCTCGAATTCGTCCTCGGCAACAAAGTGATGGTGGGCACGGTCAACGCCAACCGCGAATACTTCGAGATGGGCGCGCGCGATATGGCGCAGGCCGAGGCCGAATATCCGGGCTGGCTCAAGCGGCTACTGACGCACCCGGTCAAGGGGCTGGAGAATCACAAGGAATTGTTCGAGAAGCTGACTACGGCCAAGGGCGCGATCAAGGTCTTCTGCGAAGTCGCGGAGTTTTGAAAACGAGGGAAAACAATGATTAGCTTCGATCACGAAACGTGCCGCAATCTGGAATCGGCCCTGCGGAAAGAGTGGCTGGAGACCAATGGGCTGGGCGGGTTTGCCTCTTCAACCATCATAGGATTGAACACACGCCGATATCACGGATTGCTGACGGCCGCCACAAGGCCTCCCGTCGGGCGCATGGTTCTTCTCTCGAAACTGGAAGAGGCGCTGGTTGTCGCCGGCAACCGCTACGAGCTTTCGACCAATCAATATCCCGGCGTCATTCATCCGCAAGGCCACCAATATCTCAAGCGGTTCCGGCTCGATCCGTTCCCCGTCTTCACTTACGTGATCGCCGGAATCGAAATCGAGAAGTCCGTGTTTATGATTCATGGCGAAAACAGCACGGTCATTCAATACGAATTGAAAGCCGCCGGTCAGATGGCGACGGATGAGCGCGTCCTCGAAATGCGCCCGCTTATCGCATTCCGCGATTATCACAGCACGACGCATGAAAACGGCGCGCTCAACCCCCGCGTCGAGGTCGAGCCGAATCTGGCGACGGTGAGGCCATACGACGGAGTCCCTTCATTGCATCTCGCGCACAACGCCGATGACCTCGACGTGAACGGCTGTTGGTATCGGAATTTCGAGTATCAAGTGGAACGCGAGCGCGGGCTGGATTTTCGTGAAGACCTGTTCACCCCTTGCGCGTTGAAATTCGATCTGAGCCGCCACGGGCGTGCGGCGATCATCGCCTCAACCGAAAGACGCGACATCAACCGCGTCTTTGATTATCGGCAGGCCGAGATCAATCGCCGTCAGGCGATCCTTGGGATCTACCCTGACGCCAATGAACTCGTCCGCACGCTGGCGGCCGCCGCCGATCAATACATCGTAGCGCGCAGAGACCAGAAGACGGTCATCGCCGGCTATCACTGGTTCAGCGACTGGGGGCGCGACACGATGATCGCGCTGCCGGGTCTGACGCTGGTCACAGGCCGCGATGACGCGGCAAAAAGCATCCTGCTCGCCTTCGCCCGATTCGTTGATCGCGGAATGCTGCCGAATCGTTTTCCAGACGCGGGCGAAGAGCCGGAATACAACACGGTTGACGCGACGCTCTGGTATTTCGAGGCCGTGCGCGCCCTGCTGCAGTACACAGGCGATTACAACTTCGTTCAGACTAACCTCGATCCTGTGCTGACCGAAATCATTGACTGGCACGAACGCGGGACCCGCTACGGCATCCGCGTTGATGAAGACGGGCTGTTGCATTCGGGCGAACCCGGCGTGCAACTGACCTGGATGGACGCCAGGGTTAATGGCCGGGAAATAACTCCCCGTACAGGCAAGGCGGTTGAGATTCAGGCGCTCTGGTACAACGCGCTGTGCGTGATGGAGCATCTGGCGAATAAATTCGGCGAAAAGGAAGACGAAAAGCGTTACGGCCGGATGGCGGCGCGCGCCAAGCGGAGTTTCAATCAATTGTTCTGGAACGAAGCCGCCGGGTGTCTCTTTGATGTAGTTGACGGAGAGGCGCGCGATGGCTCGATTCGTCCGAACCAGATCCTCGCAGTCAGCCTGCCGCACACGATGCTCTCGCGCGAGAAAGCCAAACAGGTGGTGGCGGTCGTGGAGCGCGACCTGCTTACCCCTTACGGTCTGAGAAGCCTTTCTCCGAACGACTCGCAATATTGCGGCCGCTACGAAGGCGGTCCGTCCGAACGCGACGGCGTTTATCATCAAGGCACAGTCTGGGCTTGGCTGATGGGACCCTTCATCACCGCTTACGTCAAAGCGAACGGCAATACCAAGAAGAGCCGCGCGCAAGCGACGCAATGGCTCGAAGGCTTCCATCCGCATTTTCTTGAAGCCGGACTCGGTCAGGTCTCGGAGATCTTCGATGGCGACGCGCCACACACAGCGCGAGGCTGCGCGGCTCAGGCGTGGAGCGTCGCGGAACTGCTGCGCTCCGCCGTTGAAGACGTTTATCTTCCCGCGCCGGGAATACTCCACACACAGCCTATAGGCTTGGGTGGAGATGAAAGGCGCTACTCTTCGTGACCCTGCTCTTCGACCTACTCACGCAATTTGAAGGGACGATCAAGACCTGCATGATCAAGAGAGAGGCTGATGGTTGGTATGTGATCTTTGCGGTCGAAGAGAATCAATCCCGTTTCTTCCGGAAGACCGGCGAGACGGTCGGGATTGATGTCGGGATCGAGAATTTCGCCACGCTCTCGACGGGCGAGGTGGTCGCAAACCCTGAATTTCTGCGCGAGTCCTAGCAAGAGCTGAAAACGGCTCAGCGCAGAGTCTCTCGCCGTCCGAACAAGATAAAACCTGCCTCAATCCCGTTCCGCCGCGACGCGAATAAGTGTGGCGACGATTCGCGTCCCGGCCAGGATCGTCCCGCGTAAGGAGCCTGAGACCTTTGATTCGCCGCCGGCGCGACAGCGGTGCTCAACCGGCAATTCAAGGATCCGCAGGCCCGCGCGGGCGGCGCGCATCTGCATCTCCAGATTCCATCCATAGGTCTCTTCACGCATCCCCAGACCGTCGAGCGCGTCGCGGCGGATCGCCCGAAACGGGCACATATCCGTGTAACGCGCGCCGTAGAGCAAATGGAGCAGCCATCCGGCAACGCGCCCGGCAAAGATTTGCTGAAAGTTCATGCTCCCCTTTTCACGCCTTCCGCGCGTGCGCGAGCCGATCACGAAATCGTAGTCGCCTTGAGCGATGGGCCGAATCAGTTTGTTCATCAGTTCGGGGCAGTCGCTGCCGTCACCGTCGAGGAAGACTACGACGCTGCAAGCCGGGTCGAGCGCCCGCACGCCCGCCCGGCAGGCGCGGCCATAACCGCGCTGCGGCTCCGCAACGACGCGCGCTCCGGCCAGACGCGCGCGCTCAGCCGTACGGTCATCGCTACCGTTGTCAACGACGATCACTTCAGCGGCGATCTCTGGCGGGACGGCGCGCACTACATCCGCGATGGCCGCCTCTTCGTTGAGCGCGGGGATGACAACCGTAACGCGCGCTTCCGCCAAGACCGGGTTGTCGCGCGCAGCTTCTTCAAACCGGTTATCTCTCTGGCGGCTCCTGCTTGCTTCAGTTGATTCGCCGCGGGAAGAAGCCGAATGCCGAAGCCAGAGTACGCCTGCGCCAAGCAGGGCAGTTGGGAGGTATAACCATGCGTTGACGGCGAACACTTGATCCGGCTGATCGCCGAGCTTCAGCCGGTAAAGCGCAAGACAGGCTGTAGTCAAACAAAATAACGGCAGCCAGGCAAAGGATGCTGCGAAACATAAAAACGGGACAAGCCATGTGAAGTACCAGGGATATTGCGGCGAAAGCAACATGGTGAAGGCCGCGCCGAGAGCCAGGTTGCTCGTGATATAACTGCGCGGCTCCCGCTCCTGCCGGAAGACGGCCCAGGCAGCCAGGAGCGCCAAAACAGCCAGCGCAAAGCCTACATAAAGCGCGGTCGGGACGCTGTGGGCGCCGAACAATCGCCGTAAGAAGTTGAGTATGAAAAAGCGGCTGCCGCTCCGCAGCCCTTCTTCATCGGCGTAAGCCGGCAGGAAGCCCAGCGCTCCTTGAGCGCCGACACTCAGATAAGGCAGATAGGCCAGCATGCAGGCGCCTAAGAAGGCGGCAGGCATCCGCCACCGCCACCGCCGGAAGAGGGCTGGAAGCAGCGCTAACGGATAGAGCTTGACGAGGGCGGCGCACGCGAGCGCGATTCCCGTCGCGCGCTCCAAGTTGCGGCGGCGCGCGAGCAAGGCCAGCGCCACAAAAGTGATGGCTACCGCGTCAACGTGACCGCTGCCCGCGATTTCCCAGACAATCAGCGGATGCCAGGCATAGAGCAGGACGCGCTGGCGCGGCAGACCGAACGAGGCGAGCAGCGCCGCGAGCGCCCACAGCGTAACGGCCTCGAAGCCCACCAGCGCCGCTTTCATCCAGGGCGCCGTCTCGCTCACCCGCGTCACCACCAGGTAAATGAATTGCGCCAGCGGCGGGTAGATCGTATGCGCGTATTCGCGACGGTTGATCTCCGGGTAGATCGCCTCATCCCGCAAAGGCGCCAGCGCTTTATCAGCGGGCACGTAGCGGTAAGGATTGATGCCCGCGGCCTGCACACGCCCGTCCCAAATATAGCGGTAGATGTCAGTCGAGAGGTGAGGCGGCGCAAATAGAATGCTCAACCGGAAGACCGTCGCGAAGATGAGGACAATGAGCAACGTCGACCGAGCGTCGCGCGCGCGCAAGATAATCCAGGCGGCGATCAGATAGAGCGCCACTTGCAGCGGCGCCAGGCTTAGAAAATGATTGATCGTGTCGGTGTGTTGAAGCCCAGCGCGGTAAACCGCGACCGATACGCAGCCCAGCGCGGCGAGCGGAAGATCAATGCGCAACCACTGCCGCATTCCGGCGCGCCAATCCGTCATGCTTTTTGCTCCCGTTGAGCCTGCGCTTCGGGCCAGATGCGGCTGCGTCCTTCGGCCCCAATCAGTCGCGCCAGGTAACCACGCGTATGCGTGGCGGCATACCCGACGCCGTAGTCGCGTCCATCCTGCTTGGCCGGCTCGGCCGGCTTGGCAAACAACTCTTCGCAAAGGCGGCGCAGCGACGACGCCTCGTCCACGTCATACCACGCGGGCAGCAACTCGACCGCCAGGTTGATCTCAGCGGCGCGCTCGATGGTCTGCCGCAGGACGCGCGCCGTGCTCCAGTCAATATCTTCAAACAGGCGGCGATGCGCGTGTTTGAGTCCGATCA
>WNGB01013640.1_pt1 | contig 11925 bp, 10 predicted proteins | sample 5400681 | NCBI WGS metagenome assembly WNGB01 (sample SAMN13153367, study PRJNA577476) | soil metagenome | isolation source: 115 cm soil or saprolite under grassland replicate 2 | place: USA:California | collected 2016-06-15 | reverse complement strand
CCTGCTGGCGGCACTGGCCCACGGCTCAGGCGCCGTGCTCGCCCAACGCCGGGTCGACGCCAAGAGCAACGAGATCACCGGGTTCCGGCCGCTGCTGGACCAGGTGGAGCTGGCAGGCAAGGTCGTGACCGCCGACGCGCTCCACACACAGGTTGCGCATGCCCGCTACCTCGTCAGGCGGCAGGCCGACTATGTATTGACGGTCAAAGACAACCAGCCCGGCCTGGTGGCTACGATCGACCACCTGCCCCCCAGCGTCTTTTCCCCCGGCGCACCAAACGGTTGAGCGCGCCCACGGCCGCGTCGAGCAGCGCATGGTCCAGACCGCCCCGGTGCCGGCCGAGCTGGGGTTCCCGCACGCCAAGCAGGTGCTGGTCATCCAGCGTCACACCACCGACCTTGCAGGTGGCCACCCGCGCACCGAGGTCGCCTATGGCATCACCAGCCTGGATGCCGCCCGCGCGGGCCCTGCCCGGCTGGGCGGGCTGGTCCGCGGCCAGTGGGAGATCGAGAACCGCCTGCACTGGGTCCGCGACGTGATCTTCGACGAGGACCGCTCCCAGGTCCGCACCGGCCACGGCCCCCAGGTCATGGCAACCCTCCGCAATCTGGCAGTCAGCCTGCTGCGGCTGGCCGGGCATCCCAACATCGCCCAAGGGGTGCGCTGGACCGGGCGCGATCAGACCGGCAGCCGCGCGTTCGGCCTACTCGGCATCTGAGCCCGACCCACCGACCGACATGCCGCGGGCACACCGAAGCGGGTTCCCGCCTGGTCGCAGCAACCATCTGCTCCGTCCCGACAGCCGCCGCCCACCCAACCTCACCGCAGACTCCCCGCCAATCGGTCAGCACCGCACCATCACGCAGCCACGACTACGACGTAGCCCTGCTCGCTGAAGGCGCGATGGGTCCGCTGGCGAATTGTGAGAGCGTCCAGTGTCCGGTACTCGTCGGCGAAGGACTCCACGTACTCCCTCCCTGCTCGGTTCGTTTGCCTCGGCGACCGGCTGCCGTCTGCACGAAGGTTGCGCGTGGCGGGGCTGAGAAGGGCATTCAGGGCAGGACTTGGACGATAAAGGTATTCGTGGCTATTGTTACAATGTTGGCGAACCGTGGCTACCCATGCCCGCCGGTCCACCTCGGAGTCGATGTTCGGGATACAAGCGGCGCGTCTCTTCGACGGAGTCAATCCGTCACCGCTCCTGCGGCCGGTGGTACTCCTCGAGGGGGGCCGCGTCGTCTCGGTGCAGCGGCAGGGAGGGTCCCTTCCCACGGCCCAGGTAACGCAGTTCCCTGGGGCGACGCTGCTTCCAGGTCTCGTCGACGCGCACGTTCACCTCATCTTTCGCGGCACCCGGGACCCGATCGGCGATCTCGCCGGGATGACGGATCACAAGGCGCGAACCTGGATGCGCATTGCCGCGAAGACATCCCTGGAAGCCGGCGTCACGACGATTCGCGATCTCGGTGACCGGAACTATCTGGCGCTGCGACTTCGCACCGAGCTCTCGCGGGATCTCGGCGCAGGTCCAGAGGTGCTCGCCTCAGGGCCGCCAATGACGGTCCCGCACGGGCATTGCTGGTTCCTGGGCGGCGAGGCGGACGGTGAAGGAAATCTTCAGCGCGCCGTACGGGAGCGCGCGGATCGCGGAGTCGACGTCATCAAAGTGATGGCCAGCGGCGGAGAGATGACCCCTGGCTCACGCTCGTGGGAGCCGCAGTACACGGTCGCCGAGCTCCGGGCAGCCGTCCTAGAAGCGCAACGGTCGGGTATCCCGCTGACCGCCCATGCGCACTCCGTCGAGGGCATCCGGCGTGCGGTCGCCGCCGGCGTTCGCATGATCGAGCACTGCACCTTCCTGACCGCCGACGGCGTGATCCCTGACGCTCGGTTGATCGAGGCCATCGTCGACGCCGGCGTCGTCGTCTCGATCACGGTCGGGTTCGACCCCAGCGGCCCGGAGCTCTCGCCGGCCGCAGCCGAGCGAATGCGCGGGGTGCTGCTGGGTGCCCTGCGGCTCCGAGATGCGGGCGGCACACTGGTCTGCGGCAGTGACGCGGGCGTCTCCAAGCACAAGCCGCACGGCGTACTCCCCTACAGCGTCGGCGCCATGGTCAGCGCCGGCTTCACGCCGCTGGAGGCGCTCCGCTCGGTGACGTCCGTCGCCGCTGAAGCATGCGGGGTCGGGAACAGGAAAGGTCGAGTCGCTCCGGGCTACGACGCCGATCTGCTGGCCGTGGATGAAGATCCCCTCCAAAACATCCACGCGCTCCATCGGGTGGTGGCGGTCTACCGCGCCGGGCGCCGGGTCCGTTGAAGGGCGGTCAAGGCATCGGCGACCGCGGCTCCCGCCTCATGGACGGCAGTAACGGGCAGCGACGGCAGCAGCAGTTCCCAAATCTCCATGAAGGTCCCGCGGAGCTGGAGCTGACCAAGCGGCCGAGGGTAGAAATGCATGTGGAAGTGCGCGACTCCGTCTCCCCATCGCAAGGCATGCATGCGTGCGATGCTCCCGAGCCGGAGGATGGCCAGCTCAATGTTCGCGACGAGTGGCCCGAACTCCGCGAGCTGATCCTCAGGAAAATCCTTGAAGGAATCAATGTGACACCGCGTCTCCAGGATCACGGTGCCCCGGAGGGAGGTTGGCTCCCGAAGACGTAGGCGCCACCGCTCGTTGGTCCACAGATAGGCTGCGTCGGACTCGTTGCATATCTTGCAGGGCCGCCCGTCTTCGCCTGCGCGTGGCGGCTCCACCATGACCGGCGGATCCAGTGCCCGCACCGTCACCGGTCGCTCGAATGGGCACGTCTCCCAGTCGATGACGTCTGTCACCGTGGCTCCCTCCTCGCGCGAAGGACGCTTGAAACCGGTTGCGCCGCTTTGGGCGATCTGCATTCATAGGCAACCTATGCCAGATATCGTGGTCCGCGATCAATGGCACGGCGAGCGCCTGTGCTCAGCCAGGGCCCCGGCGAAGTCGCGATTCGTCCCTTATTTGTCCGGTTGCCCACGTCGTGGCCCGGCGCCATGCGACCGCGTTGGTCCAGGCCGCGAGTTCCCTCACTCCACAGTCCTGTCCATGCTGGGGGATGATGCCGCCTACCGTGGCCACCACGTGGCCGTGTTTGGGGTCCAACCTGGACAGCGCGCAGCCGTGGGCGACCCAGATTGCCCCGGGGGCTGACGGCAATCACGCCCACGTGGTCGCGGCCGAAGGTGATCCGAGCTACCACTGGTTGTGGGGTGGTCGATTTCGGGGGTGGTGCGACCACCAAGGGGACGCTGCTGGCGGGGGCCTGTGAGGGGATCGGAGACCGGAGCCGGTCAGGCGACCGACGATCACCACGGCCGCGAGGACTACCGTCACACCGACGGTGACGAGAGGGACGCGGTGAGCGTTTCATGTCCATCTGCATTCTCGCAGCTTGCTTCCGTAGCGGGAAGTTCAGGGAGTCTGGCGGCTTGGCGAAGCCGCTCCGTGCGGCACAGGACCCGGCGACCGCGGCCTGAAGGTGACGAGAGTCGTTACGCCTGCTCTGCTGGAATCTCTCGGGCTCGACTCCTCCCGTCAAGCTCAAGCGAGAGGTCAGCGCCGCCATCAGCAGGCACCTACCTGCTGCGGAGTGCCCAAATGTCTACAGGATGAGCAGCCTGATAGCGTAGGTTCCAGTGTCGTCCCCACGTCCCGGCCACGGTCGGCAAGGCTGCCACCGTCGAGCCTTGCCCCGCGCGGACGGCGCCGGGTCTGGTCGGTCACCCAACTCGAGTCCCGGCGGTGGCGCGGGCGAGCTGACCAGGCTCACCGTCAGGGTGCGCCGTCCCGGGCACCACCGGCCAGCTCACCCGTAGCCGAGAGGACGCAGCCGGGCCGGAACACGGTGGCGTCCTCCCGTGGGATCGTGGGTGGGTGACTTCACCTTTGGATGGCGATGGTTTGGCTATCTGTCTCGCTGCCGCAGACGGAGAAGTTCGGCGTGCAGCCGAAGATCTCGGCGCTTGCGACGGCGGTGCCCTGCTTGAAGGTCTTCCCTGCGTTGGTCGCTTGGACGCGGACCCGGATCTGCTGACCCGATCCGGTGCAGCCGACGCTCGTGGAGCCCGTGCCCTGGGCGACGCCCGACCCGGCGTGTTGGGTGACGGTGACGCTGACGGATGTGGTGTTGGGCGATGCGTTGCAGGTGACCTCCAGTGGCACGTCCACCGCGGCGCCCCTGGCGACCAGCGATGCCGGAGACTCGACGTGGACGTCGAGGAACAGTCCTCCGGAGAAGAACGCGACCGCGGGGCCGGACGTGGCGAACAGCGCCAGTGCGCCGCCGGTGGCGATGGCCACTACCGCGGCCGCAATCTTAGTTCGCAGCTTGGTTCTCATCGGCCTTCCTTCCTTGTGCGATACCGGACCCGCGTGCGGGTATCGGCGCCATCAGGCGCCGGCAGGACCACGCCGACCAGCAGCATCACGGTGAGCACCACCGCTGGCAGGTGCCAGACGAAATCGAAGCCGCTGTGCACCGCGAAAGCTGCCACCGCCGCGACCACACCCGCCCAGGCCGCCTCCGATGGGCTGGTGGCACGCGCGCTCCACAGCAGGCGGGCGATCGCGACCAGCAGGACCGCCAGCAACGTGAGGCCCACAAGACCCAGTTCCGCCGCGAGCTGGGCGTACTCGTTGTGGGCGTATGCGAACAAGTGGATGCCACCGTCAGGTTCCTTCCATCGCAGCTGGGCGTGTGCGGGGCCGGCGCCGGCCAAAGGATGCTCCGCGATCACCAGTAGGGCGGCATGCAACGCGCCTTCCCGGTCGGGTGAGGCCAGGTTGATCCGTGCCTGGGCGACCGTCTGGACCGCGTCGCCCACCCCGCTGCCGGCGATTGCGACCAGCGGCAGGCCTGCTGCCAGCGCGCCGGCCAGCAGCAACGCGACGGCCAACCGCCATCGCAGCCGCGCCACAACCGCTGCAAGCGCCAGCCCGGCGCAAAGCCCGAGAAGCGCCAACACCGGTCGCGGCGGGCTGGCAGCTGGCATTGACGGGACCAGGCACGCCAGCGCCAGCAGCGCGCCAGCGCACGGGCCGACCGCGGCTCGAGCGGTCACGCGCGGTCCCCGCAGCGCGGCGAGCACGATCACGCCGACGGCGAGCGCGAGCGCACCCGCCCGGCTCGCGGTCGCGGCCAGCCCAACCAGCAGGCCGGTGGCCGCCAGCACCAGCGGCACAGAGCGCGGCATCTGGACCAGCCGCGCGAGCACGAGCAGGGCCACAGCCACCAGCACCGCCGCGGTCGCATTGGGGTAGCTCAACAGCGACGAGGCGCGCCACACACCCTGCGCCTGGAACGCCCACGAGCCGACGCGGCCGGCAACCCCCAGCCAGCCGGCCAGTGCCACTACCAGGCCGATCCCGCTGACACCGATGAACAGGACCTCCCGATCCTCGCGCGCCAGGCGACGACAGACCAGCAGCACCGCGACCACGCCGAGGAGCAGCAGCGCCAGACCGACACTGGCCATGGGGACGCCGCGCAGCGCGGCGTCAAGGCCTGCCCACGCCGCCAGCGCCGCCGCCGGAACCACCGGCAGTAGACGAGCGTCACTGCGGGTCGGTGGCCAGGCGGCCAGCGCGAGGACGGTCGCCGCCGCGACCAGCACCCCGACAACCCGCTGCACCGACGCATAATAGGCGCCCTGGCCGAACAACCCGACCGCGACGGCCACCAGCAAGACAAGCCCAGCCCATCCGGTGACCCGAGACTGGAGCGCCCCGTCTGGACTGGCATCCGCTGTTGCGGACGCGAGGGTCGGCGGGTCTCCCTGGTGCTTGGTGGTAGCTGAGGACGCTGCTTCGCCTGGCAGCGGCCCGCTAGCCGCTGGGGACTGACGTCGAATGGAGGGTCGCTCGTGCTTGGCGCCCTGCCACACCTGCGGCCCGATTCGCTTCACGGCGGCCACTACGTGGCTTCGGCGTCGACTTGCCCCTGCGGCGAGCATGCCGCCCTTGGCACGCATCGGCTGACTCCGGCTCGTCCGACCACGAACGCTTCGGTAGCGCCGACGTAACATAGCCTCCCCGAAGGCTCGAAACAAGTCCTATTGCTCAGTTTTCGCGAGAGCCACCTAGGCGCCGATCATCCCGATACCCCCGGCGCCCGTGGGAAGCCAGGAGTGACCTTGCGGCGCTGATAGTGGAGCCGGAGAAATCGCCAGTAGCCGTTAACGCTTACGGCGCAGATGTGGGTTCTAGGGTGATTCGCGCACCCTCGCGTGCGCAAGGCTCTTGTCCCTCGACCGCTGATCCGCCTGGCCTGTGGATCTTGGGCTGTCCACTGTCGCGGGCCCGCGGCTCCGGCACGCCAGCAGTGCTCCTATTGACCCCGCCGTTTGGCGGCCCGCCGTGGCGTCACATCTAGTCTGACCTGCGCGTTTAGGCGGACGCCGGCTCGCAGGGCTGGGGCGTGCCCTGTCGAGCATTCGCACCTCTGCACCATCACGCCACTATCACCGCAGCTCAGCCCAGTCGGCATGCGAGCTGAACTCACCGTCGAGCATTCGCAGGTGTCAATGCCCTCCCCATCTGGCCATGCGCGTAGCCAGGCCTGCCGACCGGCCTGTGTTGGCTGTCATGTCGAGCGTACGCAAGGTGTCAGTGCCCTCCCTCACCTTGCAGGACACGACAGACCAAGCCAGCCGGCCGTGATGGTCACGTGACAGTCCGCTCGCCTCTGCGCATGGTCCGAACTGAGGCTCGCCGCCCGCGCCAGCCCGGCCGGCAGTCGGGACTCGGTGGATGCGCAAGCCGTCGCCGTCAGGCGATGGAGCGTTCGATCATCGCTGCCAGCGCCGATAGCCGCACGATCGCGGACGGCCACGGTTGCGCGCCCCGAGGATGGTTGATGGGACATGGGACTCGGATCAGCGAGGGCGGGTGGCGCTCGCCTTGCCCGTCTCGCTCTCCTGCTGGTCGCGGGGTAGGCGTGGTGTGGTCCGCGGAGGCCCTGGGCGTGGCCGGCGGGTCGTCGCGGACGCGACCAACACGATCAGTGCCCGCATGAGCCCAAGATCCCTGGCGAGCGCCTGGGCGATCTGGGTCCGCGGGCGCGGGTGCGGGGTGGATGTCGTGGTATCGGGGGCGAATCGTGCACGCTCGGCGTGGGCGGCCAGCGCCGCGGTGTTGGGGCCGACCAGGCCCGTCAGCTGGACGCCGAGCTCGGCCAGGGTGCTGGACGGCCGGAGGTGGCCGCCGGTGCGGCGGACCAGATCCTCGAGCAGGTCCCCGAGCGGCACAGGAGCGCGGCGCTGGCGCCGGCGTGCGACTCCGACGCCCGCGGTGGCCAGCGCCGCGAGGATGACGCCGAGGGCCAGCCAGGGTAGTCCGGCTGAGTTGCCGCGGTCGCCGTGGTCGCTACTTGTGGTGGCTGGGGCGAGGAGGTCCAGTTGGTGAGGGATCTGGGCCTGGGCGGCCGGTGGGGTGGGATTGAACGCCACCCAGCCGTAGCGTTGGAAGTACACCTCGATCCAGACGTGCGCGTCGACGTCACGGACTTCGAAGCGGCCGTCGCCCTGATGTACGCCGGTGGCGAAGCCGGCCGCCACCCGGGTTGGGACGCCGGCTAGGCGCAGCAGCAGCGCTGCCGCCCCGGCAAAGTGCTGGCAGTCGCCGGCGCGGTCGTGCAGCAGGAAGTCCACCAGCGGAAACGGGCCGGCCTGCGGCAGGTTGGTGGTGTAGTGGAAGCGGCCGCCGTCCAGCAGGTAGCGCTGCACACGGGCGACCACGTCCCACTGGGTCCTGGCGCCGGCGGCCAGCTGGCGGGCCAGCGCCGCCACCGGCCCGTAGGGGGTGCGCTCCAGGACTGCCGTCACGTGCGGGTCGGGTGGCTGGCCGAGCAGCGGCAGGTCGACGCTGTGCCCGTCGTAGCCTGGTGTCAGGCGCGTGTAGACCTGCAGGCGCGGGTCGGTCGGCGCCTTGTCGTGTTGCAGTTGCTGGGTGCTGGCACCCACCACCTTGGCCCGCAGCTGATAGGTGTCACCGCGGCGGGGTGGGGGTGTGAGCCGCCACGCCTCACCGGGGGCATGGCTGGCCGTGCCGTGGGCGTGGACGGTGTCTATCTGGCCGGGCGCGACGACCAGGTCGTCGCGCAGTCCGCGCACACGCACCTGCACCTCGACGGCCCGCGCTGCGGGCTGGGGCAACTCGGGTGGGTAGCCGATCCGCCAGCCGGGCCCGAAGTACAGGGTGAGCACCCGCATGCGCCATAGGGCCGGCTCGGCGGCGGTGACCTCAAGCAGCGTGGCGCCGCTGCGGCGGCCTTGCAGCGGCCCGTAGGTGGGCTCGGTCTGCAGGGTGCGAAACGCCCCGGCGGAGGGGGACGCTGGGGTGAACCATCGGGTTCGCGGACCGACCGCCTGGGTGGTGCCCACCGACACCAGCGCGGCGACCAGGCCCAGCGCCAGCGCCGGCCGCGGTACCACGCGCCGCGCTGTGAACCAGAGCAGTCCGGCCAGCAGCATGGCGGCGCCCTGCCACGCAGCGGCCTGGTCGGTCTGGCGCGCCCCCACGGTGCCGAGGAGGACTGCGGCGATCCACGGCGCTGCCAAGACACCAAACGAGATGGCACGCCGAGAGATGGACGTCGGCTTGGAGCCCGCGAGGGCGGCCCCGGCAACCCAGGTGGTCCCGGCTCCCAGCAGCCAGCCGGCCAGCGGCCACGACTGGTCGGCGATCGGCCCGCTGTGGGGCGTGGTGAGCTGCTGAAAGCCCCCGCTCAGCCGTGCCACCACCATGGGCCAGGCGTGTGGCAGCAGTTGGCCGGCCGGCGCCCCGGCAGCCCACACCGCAGTCGGCAACCACAATGCGAGCAGGCCAGCGGCCAGACGGCCCGATACCCGTCCCGTGGCAAGCGCTGCGGTCACCGCGGTCACCGCGGCCACCGCGGCCAGCGGCGCGACCCGGGCCAGCGACCCGCCCAGCAGCGGCGACCACGCACCCGCCCCGGCGACCACGAGCAGCGCCGTCGCCATCGGCGCGGCTGTCCCTCCCAAGTGGGATGCCGCCGCAGCGGCGCGGTCGGGGCGGGTCATGGGCCAACCCACTTGTCCGCGACCGCCACCACGCCCGGAGGCAGCGACCATGCCTGCTGGCGCAGCACCTCGGCAGGCGCATGCGCGGCCTGGATCCACACCTCGGGTGCCTGCCCAGCCCCCAACCCTGTTTGCCGGACGGCCGGGTCGGGTGGCCCCAGAAGGGCCAGGCGGCGGTGCACGCCACGCCAGGTTGCGGCCGTGTCGGTGACGGTCGTCGCGGTGCGGTCGCCGGGCAGCAGGACCCGGCAGCCACTGCCGCGGGCCAGCCGCAGGACTACGCCCGCAGCCACTCTGGCGGCCCAGTCCACTGCGCGGGGGTCCCCGGTGTCGGCGGTGTCGACCAGCACCAGCGGCAGGCCGGTCGGCGGCGCGGCCAGCCGCCGCTGCTGCAGCCCGGCGCCGCGGGCCAGCGCCGGCCAGTGGATCCGCCCGGTCGGGGTACCGGGCACATAGGGCTGCAGCCCGTCGAGGTCCAGGTCGCCCGCCGCTGCCCGCCGCCGTGGGGGGATGGGCACCGTCAGGTCGGGTGTGGGCAGGATCAGCAGCGGCTCGGGCTGGCCCGCCAGCAGCGACCGTTCGAAGAGGCCGAGGCAGTCGCGCAGCCGTAGCCGCGATGGCGCCAACTGCCAGGCGCCGCGGCGCCCAACCATCAACTCCAAGGTGCCGCCGCCCTCGCCCAATGGTGCCCAGCAGTCGGCGCCGACCTGGGCCTCCAGGTGGACCGGCAGCGGCAGCCCGCCGAGCCCCCGCACGTCGAATCGCACGCCGATGGGCTGGTCCTGGTAGGCCTCCCGTTGGGGCACCCAGCGGGTCACGGCCAGCCGGCGGTCGGCCAGCAGCACGCTCAGCCCGGTGCCCACCGTGATCATCACCAGGCCGATTGCCAGCGCAAACAACGCAAGCGACGCCAACGCGCCCGCCGCGCCCAGTAGCATCAACGCGCCCAGCAGCAGCCCGACCGGTCGTCTCATCGGGCTGGCACTCCCGCGATGGCGTCGGCGACCACCTGCGCCGGCGCATCGGCCGCCGCGGTGGCGACCGGCTGGATGCGGTGGGCCAGCACCAGCTGGGCCAGGGCTTGCACGTCGTCGGGCACCACGAAGCCGCGCCCGGCCAGCGCGGCACGCGCCCGCGCCGCTGCCAGCAGCGCCAATCCGGCGCGGGGGCTGGCGCCCACCTCGGCCAGCGGATGCGCCCGTGTGGCGGCCAGGACCCCGACCAGGTAGTCGAGCAGCGCGTCGGCGGCGTGCACGCGCGCGGTCGTCTGCTGGGCGGCCAGCAGCTCCGCCGGACTGCTCTCCGGCGCCAGTGTCGTAGGCTGCGGCCCGCCGCGCAGCAGCGCCACCTCCTGCTCAGCGGTGGGATAGCCAAGCGAGACCCGCGCCAGGAAGCGGTCCAGCTGCGCCGGCGGCAGCCGGTAGGTCCCGTCGTCGCTGGCAGTGGGGTTTTGGGTGGCCAGCACCAGGAATGGCTGCGGCAGCGGCCAGCTGTGCCCGTCGACGCTGACGTGGCCCTCCTGCATGGCCTCCAGCAGTCCCGACTGGGTCTTGGGGGTGGCTCGGTTGAGCTCGTCGACCAGCACGACGTTGGCGAACACCGGGCCGGGGCGGAACTCGAACGTGGCGCTGTCGGGCCGCCAGATGCTGGCGCCGACGATGTCGGCGGGCAGCAGATCCACGGTGGCCTGCACCCGCGCGAACCGGCCGCCCAGGCTGTGGGCCAGGGTGCGGGCCAGCTGGGTCTTGCCAACCCCCGGGTGGTCCTCGACCAGCAGGTGCCCACCGGCCAGCAGCACGGCCACGACCACCTCCAGCACCGGCTCGGGCAGCCGCACGCTGGCCCGGACGCTGGCTCGCAGACGGCCACCGAGCTCGGCGACCTCCGCGACCGTCAGCTCGGGCACGTCGGCCCCCGCCACAAGCACACGATGCAGCGGCGAGCTGGCGCCCGGTGGGCTGGGCCGCCGATGCCCGTTGTGCTCCACAATCGCGCTCATGTTCAGCTCATGCCTCCAGCGGCCCAGCGGATGCTCCGCAGGGCCGCCGATCGGGCCGCTCGGGGGTATTGGTTCTCATACCAGGGCTCCCTCGTCCCGGACCTACTGGAGCATGGAGTGCCCGCCCGGCGGGCTGAACTGGATCGGCGAGGTTGGGGACGGTGCCGGCTGGGAGCCGAGCTCAAGGGCCAGGCTGGCGATGACCATGGCCAGCGCCAGAGCCAGGGCGGCCAGCAGGGTCAAGCCGCTCCAGATCAGTAGCCCGCGGAGCCTTCGGCGTGGGTCGCCGCCCTGCGCTTGCCGATCAAGCCGCATGAGGGTCATGGACTACGCTCACGGCATGCGGTTTGGGGTGCTTGGGCCGCTGGAGGTCGAGGCTGACGACGGCCCGGTCGTGGTTGGGGGGCAGAAGGAACGCCTGCTGCTGGCCCTGCTACTGACGCGACCCAACCGGGTCGTGTCGGTGGAGGCGCTCATCCGGGGGCTGTGGGGGCAGCACCCGCCACCAACCGCCGCCAAGACCCTGCAGTCGCACGTCATGCGCCTGCGGCGGGCCCTGGAGCCCGGCCGTGGGCGGGGTGCCGCTGGCGAGATCCTGGTGACCCGCGAGCCGGGCTATCTGCTGCGGGTTGCGGCCGGGGCGCTGGACGCGGCGCGGTTTGAGGAGCTGACCGCCGCGGCCCGGCGCGCCCTTGCCGACGGCGCGGCCCAGGACGCCGGGTCGATGCTGCGCCAGGCGCTGGGGCTGTGGCGGGGGCAGGCCTTCGAGGAGTTCCTAGACAGTGACTTCGGCGCGGCCGAGGCCGACCGGCTGGCCGAGCTACGCCTGGTCGCCCTGGAGGACCGCATCGAG
>WNGB01011819.1_pt1 | contig 11925 bp, 3 predicted proteins | sample 5400681 | NCBI WGS metagenome assembly WNGB01 (sample SAMN13153367, study PRJNA577476) | soil metagenome | isolation source: 115 cm soil or saprolite under grassland replicate 2 | place: USA:California | collected 2016-06-15 | reverse complement strand
GACGGAAGAGGAAGCCGTCGCGCACGCGGTCCCGCGCGATTCGCAAGGCGTTGAAGCGCGAGGGTCATCGCGCGGCGACCCGGAAGTCCCTCGCCCGCCAGGCACGCTCCGCGGCGCGGACGCGGTCGTCGGCTTCCCGATCGAGCGCGGCGCGAAAGGCCGCCCGGACCCGTGCCCGCCGCTCGACGAAGAGGAAGTAGCGTCTCGACTTGCTTTCGGCCGGATGGGTAAAATCCCGGCACGATGGCCGTCAGGAAGAAGTCGAAGAAGTCGAAGAAGTCGAAGAAGTCGAAGAAGCACCTTCCCCGCGAACGAGCGCAGACCAACCGGAGTTTGAAAACCGAGCGGGCCGCGACGGACCAGTCGATTCGTGGCGGGGGAAAGGCGGTGCAGCGAGCGTCGGACGTCGCCCTCCGGCAAATCCGGCACGAGGCCGATCGGAGGCTCTCGCGCGAGAGAAAGTCCGCGGACGCCGAGCGGGCGGCAAAGACCTCGACAAGATCTGCTGCCCGCGCGGTGGAAATCGAACGCCGTCGGACGGCGGAGTTTCTTCGTCTCGAACGACGACGCGCCGATCGGGGCACCGCCCGGCAGCGCCGCCGTTCCGATCTGGCTCTTCGCGAGGAGAGACGTCAGCGTGGCGAAACGGAAAAGAGGCTTTTCGTCCGCGAGCGAGCAACGACGGATCGGCACCTCGGCCAAGAGCGGGAACGGACCGACAATGCGTTTCGGCTCGCCGAGCATCGACTCCTGCATGCCGGGACGGCCCGCGAGAAATCGGCGGCCGCAGTGGCCTTGCGGGACGAGTTTCTGGCGATCTTGAGCCACGATTTGAGGACTCCTCTGAACGTGATCTCGATCAACGCCGCCCGGCTGGGACGGTTGGTGCCGGCCGGCGAAGGCGAGGAACAGATCCGGAGAATGTGTTCTCAGATCGAGGAGGCAGTGAAACGGATCGCAGGCATGGTCAACGACCTGCTCGATGCCGAGCGGATGGCGCTCGCGAGATTGCATTTGCCGACGAGACCCGGAGACCTACGGGACATCGCGCGAGAAGCCATCGACATGATGGCGCCGCTGGTCGCGGCTCAGGGTGTGTCGCTCGAAGCGTCGTTGCCGGCGGAGCCGGTGCAGGCGAGCTTCGATCGGGATCGGATTCTTCAGGTCTTCACGAACCTTTTGGGGAATGCCGTCAAGTTCACCCCGAAAGGCGGCAAAGTCCGACTCGGAATCGAAAGGAGCAACGGCGACGTGCGGGTCACCGTTTCGGACACGGGGCCGGGCATTCCGGCCGACCAGCACGACCGCGTCTTCCGACGGTTCACCCAGGTGGGGGCCCGGCGCGGAGGCGTCGGGCTCGGTCTCTACATTGCCCGCCGCATCGTCGAGGCGCATGGGGGAGGGATCGGGGTGAACAGCCGGCCCGGAGAAGGGAGCACGTTCTTCTTCACCCTGCCGGAGCGGCGAAGGAATCGAACGGGAAACGAACGCAACAGGGGGTGATCGTGAGCAGAGTGAAAACGATTCCCGAGGGGTACCACAGCGTGACGCCGTACCTGTGCATCGACGGCGCGGCGGAGGCAATCGAGTTCTACAAGAAGGCGTTCGGCGCGAAAGAGCTCTCCCGCATGCCGGCTCCGGGCGGAAAGGTCGGACACGCCGAGGTCCAGATCGGCGATTCGCACGTCATGCTGGCCGACGAGTTTCCCGAGATGGGCTTCCGGAGCCCGAAATCGGTCGGTGGCACGCCGGTGATGATGCACCTGTACGTCGACGACGTCGACGCGACCGTAGCCCGGGCAGCGTCGGCCGGGGCGAAGGTCGTGCGGGCGGTCGAAGACCAGTTCTACGGCGACCGGGGCGGCAAGATCGAGGACCCGTTCGGCCACAGCTGGTACGTCTCGACCCACGTGGAAGACGTGACGCCCGAAGAGCTCGAGAAGCGGGCGGCCGCGATGTTCGCGGGAGCCTGACGGCTGACGCGCTGACTAATCCCTAATCCGCCGCCTTCAGCCCCAGAAGATTCGCGAAGAGCCGGTAGGCGCCCGGGACGCCGGCGGGAAGCTGGCGGAAAAAGGCGAGACCCGTGTACACGTACGTGCCCTTGCCTAGCTTCGCGACGAGGAGCCCGCCCTGCTGCTCCGGCTCGTCGGGATCCTTCATCGCGAGGAGCGGCTTGTAGGCGGGGTCCCACGTGTGCGCGAAATACAGTCCCCGCTCCTGCACCCAGCCGGCCCAATCTTCGTCCGAGATTCGATGCGGTCGGTGGAAGACCGGGCTCGTCGGATCGAGCACGCGAACGGGTGCCGTCTCGTCGGTGACCCGGTCGTGCGGGCGCGCGATCTCGAGCTTGTACGGCGCGTAGTTGCCCTCGACGAACTGGTACTGCTGGTATTGAACGATCAGGAGACCGCCGCCGCGCGCGTAATCGAGGAGCCGGCCGTTGGCCCGAGCGAGCGCGGGGTCGGTCTCGTATGCACGGCTTCCGACGACGATGGCGTCGTACCGCGTCAGGTCGCCCGACTGGAGTGCCTTCGCATCGAGAACGACGACGGGTACGCCGATCGCGGCGAGGGCTTCGGGCACGCGGTCCGAAGCTCCCCGGACGTAGCCGACGCGCTGGAGCGCCGGGAGTCGGATGTCCGCCGCGACCAGCTCGACCGCCGACTCTTCCGCCAGCGGTGTGGGTGGGATGTGCGGATAGTCGAGGACGCGAACGCTCGACGCGAACCGCCTCCCGTCGTCGGTGATCGCGGCGATTCGGAACGTCCCGCGGCCGGCCGGGAACGGGGACGGCGGCCGGAGCGGTACGTCGAAAGACCGCCGATCGCCGCGGCCGTTCACCGAGAAGGGAACGGCGGCGATGGCGCGCCACCCGGGAGGGACGGCCGTCTCGATCCTGCCGGAGAGAGGTCCCGGCGAGTTCGACGTCACCGTGATCTCCAGCCGCTTCTCGCCTTTGTCTGCGGTCGGCCAGACGATGCGATCCGGATCGACCGAAACTTCGAGCGCGGCAACGGCGCGGACCGGACGGCGCACTTCGCCGAGCGCCTGGTCGCGGAGGCGCCACACCACGTCGCGCCGCAGGAGGACGGGAACGCCCGCGACGCGCAGCCGCGCGACCGCGATCAACGGAAGCGGCTGAAACGGCTCACCGCGAACCCCCGGGGGGACGTCAGTCCAGTCGTAGAGCGCCCCTTCGAGCGGCCGGCGCAGGAAATACGGAACGGTCGGCTCTGCGGCGGCGGGAGAGGCCATCCGCGTCCACTCGGAGAGGGTATTCGGGGCGACCTCGCGCGGTTGGGCGGCGGCGGGCGTGACGTTCCAGCCGTCGGGGCTCGCGAGCTCGACGGTCTCGACCGAGACCGGCTGCTCACCCGCGTTCCAGATGCCGACTTTGACTTCGAGAGCATCTCCGGGCGCGGCGGTCTCCCGGTCCGCGAGAGCATCGACGGTGACCTCCGCCGCGGTCGCGAGCGCGCTCTCGGCGAGCGAGATCTTCTCTTCGAGGAGAGCGGCGGCTGCGGCGTCTCCTCCTTCACCGTCCGTCGGGACGATCTCGCGTGCCGCCTTGAGTTCGGTCACGACCGTCGCGAGCGGTCGAGCCGCCTGCGCGAGAGCGGTGGGGAGGAGCTTCGCGCGCGTGTCGGAGACGAGAGACTCGATGCGCCGGAGCTTCTCCTCCACGCGGGCCCGTCGCGACGCGTCCGGAATCCCTGCGGCGATCGCGGACAGACGGGTATTCACTCCCGCGAAAAGATCTTTTGCCTCGCGACCGGCGCCGCCCTCGACCCACGCGACGCGGGTTTCGTTCGGGCCGGGGGGCTGCAGCGCCCCCATGTCCTGTGAGCGGTGATTGCTGCGGCTCGCCATCGCGATCTGGTGATACGAACGGCCGGAGAGGGGATCGACGGCACCGGTCGGCAGCACGATGGTGGCGATCTCCGGCCCCGCGTAGTCGCAGCAATAGAGTGCCGCGATCTTCCAGGGGCGGAGCGTTTCATTCTCGAGCGCCCGGACCGAGGCTCGGTCCGCCGCCGCGGCCTCGGCCTCTCTGCCGACGACTGCCGACGCCTGGTGGTGCCCGTGCCCGTCGCGCGGCGTTCCGCTGAAGACCGTCACGACCACCTGCGGCCGGAAACGGCGCACGATGCACACGACGTCCTCGAGCAGGACTTCCTTCGGCCAGAGGCGCAGCGTTTCCTCGAGTGACCGCGTGTAGCCGAAATCGTAGGCGCGGGTGAAGAACTGCCGCGCGCCGTCGATCCGCCTCGCCGCGAGAAGCTCCTGAGTGCGAATCACCCCGAGCGGAATCCCGAGATCCGGCCCGAGAAGGTTCTGTCCTCCCTCGCCCCGGGAGAGCGACAGATAGGCGACTTCGGCGCCCATCTTCCGCGAAACGAGCGTTAGCAGCCGGTTGTCTTCGTCGTCAGGGTGCGCTCCGATGACAAGCATCCTCTTGTGGGTGGAAAGGCGCTGCAGAAGGCGATCGAGCGCGACGAGACCGCCGGAGGAGGGAGGCTCGAGCGCGTACCCGGGCGCCGTCGCGGGAGCCGTCTGCGGCTGCGCCGCAGAAAGACACAGAAAGAGCAGCAGGAGGGAAAGAACAACTTTCTTCATCGAGACGGAGAAGTCTACGACGGTCCGCGTTCAGCCCAGCATCACATCGATCGTGTGGTGCGCGCCGTCGTCGGTCAGCGGGATCGCACGGACGTTTTTCTCGAGCTCTTTTCCGTCGACCGCGATCCGCGACACGCCGCGCGTCGCGCCGTGCGGGTTCTCGACGACGAGCTCGTAGCGGGCAGAGTGGTACCGGAACGTGATTCGGTAGCCGGGCCAGGAGCGGGGGATGCACGGGTCGACGTGGAGAGCCGCGCCGCGGAAGCGGAATCCGAGGATCCACTCGACTCCCGCGCGGTACATCCATCCGGCCGAGCCGGTGTACCAGGTCCAGCCGCCGCGTCCGACGTGCGGGGGCTCGGCGTAGACGTCCGCCGCCGCGACGTAAGGCTCGACCTTGTACCGGTAGAGGCCCGCGCGCGTTCCAGCGTGATTGATCGGGTTCAGAATCGAGAAAAGCTCGCCCGCCTTGTCGCCTTCGCCGAGGGCGGCGAACGCGATCAGAGCCCAGAGAGCGGCGTGGGTGTACTGACCTCCGTTCTCCCGGACGCCGGGCAGGTATCCCTTGATGTAGCCCGGATCGAGCGCCGTGCGGTCGAAGGGGGGTGTGAAGAGAAGCACCAGCCCGTCGCCACGCCGCACGAGGTATTCCTCGACGGCCGCCATCGCCCGCGCCGTGCGAACCTGGTCGCCGGCACCGGAGATGACGGCCCAGGACTGCGCGATGGAATCGATCCGGCACTCTCCGTTGGACGAAGAACCGAGCGGCGTTCCGTCGTCAAAAAATGCGCGGCGGTACCAGTCCCCGTCCCAGCCCGCCATTTCGATTGCGGTCTTCAATCGATCGACGTGCTCGCGCCAGCGCGCCGCGCGCGCTTTTTCGCCGCGCTTCTCCGCGATCTTCGCGAACTCCCAGAGGTTCGTGTGGAGGAACCACGCGAGCCAGACGCTCTCTCCCTCTCCGCGGAATCCGACCCGGTTCATGCCGTCGTTCCAGTCCCCCGAGCCCATGAGCGGAAGTCCGTGCTTGCCGACGGCGAGGCTGTGATCGAGCGCGCGGGCACAATGCTCGAAGAGAGTGCCGCTCTCTTTGGAGACCGTCGGCTCGAAGTACCTCTCGACCTCTTCGGGTTCGAGCGGCGCCCCCTCCACGAACGGCGTGATCTCGTCGAGAACGCTTTCGTCGCCGGTCACCTCCACGTAGTGGAGCGTCGCGAAGGGCAGCCAGATCCGGTCGTCGGAAATCCGAGTGCGCACTCCACGCCCCGAGGGCGGATGCCACCAGTGCTGCACGTCCCCTTCGACGAACTGATGCGCCGCGGCGGTCAAGAGCTGCTCGCGGGTCACTTCCCGCGCCGCGACCGTCAGCGCCATGACGTCCTGGAGCTGATCGCGGAAACCGTGCGCGCCTCCCGCCTGATAGAACGCGGAGCGCGCCCGGACGCGGCACGAGAGCGCCTGGTAGAGCAACCACCGGTTGAGGAGAACGTCGAGCGAACGGTCGGGCGTCTTGACCTGGAGCGCGCCCGCGATGTCCTCCCACCCGGCGATCACTTCGCGCAGCACGGCGCCGAGGTCGGCCTTCCGGTAGCGTCGGACGAGCTCCCGCGCCCTCTCCCCGGTCTCCGCCTGTCCGAGCACGAACACGACCTCCTCGTGCCCGCCGCTGGGCAGATCGACGCCCGTCTGGAGCACGGCGCACGGGTCCAGACCGGCGCCGACGTGCTTCGACAGAGTCGCCCCCCGCGCCAACGCAGCCGGCCGTTCGAGGGTTCCGTTCCTTCCGAGAAACTCCGTCCGATCCGCCGTCCAGGCGGCTTGCTTGCCCCCCAAGTCCGCGAACGCGATTCGGGAAGCGAACTCCTCGTTCCAGGGGTTGCGGGCGAAAAGCGCCCCGGTCTCTCCGTCGAGTCCGGTCACGATGTAAGGCGCGGAGCGGCTCCGCGACGATCCGAGCACCCACTCGACGTAAGCGGTCACCGAGAGACGCCGCGGAGCGCCCGAGCGGTTTTCGATCCGGAGGCGCGAGATTTTGACCGGGTCCTCCCGCGGCACGAACTGGAGGAGCTCGAGCGCGATGCCGTGACTCTCGTGCTCGAAGCGGCTGTAGCCCTGGCCGTGCCGAGCAACATAGGGCCAGTCCTCGCGGATCGGAAGCGGCGTCGGGGTCCAGACCTCGCCGGTCGCCTCGTCCCGGACGAAGAGCGCCTCGCCGGCCGGATCGACGACCGGATCGTTCGACCAGGGCGTCAGCTGATTTTCGCGGCTGTTGCCGGCCCATGTGAAGCCCGATCCCGACTCGGAGACCTGGAAGCCGAATGCCCGGTTGGCGATGACGTTGATCCACGGAGCCGGTGTCCACTGGCCTGCGCCGAGGATCGTGACGTACTCGCATCCATCGTTGGCGAATCCGCCCAGGCCGTTGAAGAACTCGAGCGGAGGCCGGGGCGGAGGAATGTCCACGGCGGGCGGGATCGGCTGGATCGGGCGCGGCGGCTCCGCGGCCGGCGCGCGGAGGAGATGCCGCACGACCTGCTCGGCGAGCGTGCCCTGCCGCGAGAGAAGCACCGCGCGCGCGGCGGTCCGCAGCAGGTCCCGGTCCTCGTCGGACAGGAGATCGCCGCGCAGGATGAAGATCCCGCCGTGGGCGGGTTGGCCTTCGGGAGGGAGGGTCCCCGGCGAGGGCTGGCTCGTGCGAGCGAGCGCCTCCAGAGCGCTCTGGAGGTCCTGGCCGTAGGACACCCCCTGCTCGTTGACGATCACGAGGTCGACCACGAGCCCCTTCATGTGCCAGTACTCGTGAGCCCGCAGGAGCTGGCGCACGATCTCCCGGTCCTCTGCGAAATCGATTCGGACGAGAACGATCGGCAGATCCCCGGAGATGCCGTGCCTCCAGAGCGCCGACTTGCCGAGCGTGTTTCGCTGCAGGACCTCGCTGGAGGCCCGCAGCGACGGATCGGAATAGAGGATCCGAGTGGCCACGCGCTGGAAGAGATGGGCCTCGTCCGCGTCGATGTTGAAATGACGCAGCTGCACCTGGGCCTGGGTCCAGGCGAGCGTCGTGGTCCGCTCGAACGCTGCGGGGTCTCGGTATTTGTCGGCCAGCTTCAGCGCGTCTTCCCGAGTCTCGGCAGCGGCGGTCGCGAAGGTGACCCGGCCGGTTTCGCCCGGCTCCACGCGAATGCGGTGGCGAAGCGAGATGATCGGGTCCAGTACCGGGCCGACGGTGTTCGACAGCGGACGGCCATCGAGAATCGAGCCCGCGTTCCGGAGCTCGCGGCCTCTGCCCAGGAACCGCGCGCGGTCGGTCTCGAACTGAACGCCGCCGACCGTCGATCCTTCGACGGTCGACACGTGCACGAGCCACAGCCGCTTCTCCTCGGAGGACCTCGGCCGGCGCGTCGCGAGGAGCGCTTCCAGGCGTGGGACGAACTCGGTCTCGACGAAGAGATTCGAAAAGGCGGGATGGGCTTCGTCGGCGGCGGCGGTGGTGAGCACGACCTCGGCGTAGGACGTCAGCTCGATCTGTCGCGGACGCGTGCCGAGGTTCGTGACGGAAACCTGACGGACCTCGGAGTCGTCTTCCGCGGAGACCACGATCTCGAGAGTCGTTGAGATGGGGCCGTCCCGGCGCCGGATCTCCGCGCGATCCTCCGAGTACACGACCTCGTAGCTGTCCGGCTCCACGCCGCTCGGCTGATAGCCCGCGGACCAGATCTGCCCGCTCTGGACATCCCGGAGGAACACGTAGGTTCCCCACGGATCCTTCGCCGAGTCCTCGCGCCAGCGCGTCACGTCCCGGCCGAGCCAGCGGCTGTAACCGGATCCCGCGGCGGTGATCATCACCGCGTACCGGCCGTTGGAGAGGAGGTGAGTCCGCGGGATCAGATCGTGCGGAGAGCTGAAGCGACGCAGGACGGGCGGGACGAAGTCGCGGACGTGAAGGTGGCTGCCCACCTCTTCCGCGCGGGGACGCGCCACCATGACCGCCTGCGGCGTCCGCTCCTGCAGCAGGAGCTCGGTCGCCTGGACCATCGGTTCGGCATGGAAGCGACGCCGCATCACCTCTTCCAGGAGCGTGTTGGCGAGGGCGACGATCGTCATCCCCTGGTGGTGCGCCATGTACGCGCGCACGACGGCGTGCATCCTTCCCACGGGCAGGCGGCTGCCCGTGTAGTCGACCGACTCGTAGTAGCCGTACGCCCCGATGGCGCCCTGTTTCGCAAGCCTTTCGAAATTGCGTGCCGCCGCGGCCGGGTCCACCATCGAAGCGAGCGCGGTCGCGTACGGGGCGACGACGTAGTCCTCGGAGAGCCCGCGTTTCAGGCCGAGTCCGCCGACGCCGAAGTTCGAATACTGATAGGTGAGGTCGAGGTCACGGGCGTAGAAGGCGGACTCGGAGACGCCCCAGGGCGCCCGTCGCTCCTCCCCGTAATCGATCTGGCGCGCGACGACCAAGCGGTCCGTCTGCTCGAGCAGGCTCCCGGTCGGGACGTTCAGCACGAGGTCCGGCATCAGGTACTCGAACATCGAGCCGGACCAGGAAACCAGAGCCGAGCCCTTCCCCACCGGCGTCAGCGGGCGGGAGAGATGGAACCAGTGGGAGGGGGGAGCGTCGCCCCGGGCGATCGCGATGAAGCTCGCGAGCCGCGCTTCCGAAGCGAGCAGATCGTAGTAGCCCGGGTCATGCCGTCCGTCGGAGACGCGATATCCGATCGAGAAGAGCTTTCGTTCCTCGTCGTAGAGAAAGCGAAAGTCCATTTCGCGGACGAGCCCGGCGGCCGTCCGCGCGAGCGTCGAGAGACGGCGCACGAGCGTCGCTGCGCTCTCGCTCGAGCGACGGAGTAGCTCCCGGAGCGCTGATCTTTCCGAAGGCAACGTGGAAGGACCGTCCCCGCTCCCTTCGCCGCCTCCGGGACGGCCGAGATCGCCGAGTCCCGTCTCACACAGATCCGGAATGGACGCGAGCAGAGGAATCCCGGAGAGGGCGCTCTCCTTTCCCGTCTCTCGTCTCCCATTTTCCGGCACGCGCATCCATCCGAGCATCGCCCCGAAGTCGCGCTCGTGGCTGGCGATCGCGGCGAGCGTCGACTTCGCCCAGTTGTGGAGCTCGCGGTGCGAGTCGTCCGGATTCTCGTGGGAGAGCGCCTCGGTGACGTCGGCGAAAACCTCGGCGCGCTCGCGGAGCGCGGCGAGACGTTCTCCCCACTGCGACGGCGTTTGCGGAAGGGGCGACAGGAGCGCTTCGACGTCCTGGAACGCCGCTTCGAGATCGCGCCGGGTGACCGTTCCGCCGCGGGCCGCCGGCGCCGCCCCGGCGAGCGACTCCTTCGCCAGCGCGAGGCTGTCGGCGATTCCCTCGAGGGCGCGCGCATCGAGCGCGGGGGCATTCAGCCGCTCGAGACACGCGTGTTCGAGGGTGATGAGATGGCCGGCGAGGTTCCCGCTGTCGACCGTCGAGACGTACCGGGGCTCGAGCGGGGCGAGCCTCCGCGTGTCGTACCAGTTGTACAGGTGGCCGCGATACTTTTCGAGCCGCTCGATCGCGCCGAAGGTGGCCTCGAGTCGCTCGAGCATCTCGATCGTGCCGATCCAGGCGAAGTCGCGCGCCGCGATCGTCGAGAGAAGCCAGAGCCCGATGTTGGTCGGGGAAGTGCGGTGGGCGACGATCGGCTTCGGTTCCTCCTGAAAGTTGTCGGGCGGAAGGTAATTGTCTTCGGGCGTCACGAAGGTCTCGAAGAAACGAAACGTGCGGCGTGCCGTGAGCCGGAGGATGCGCTTCTCTCTCTCCGAGAGCGCCTCCGCCTCTGCCGTCGGCGGCGGCAGGCTCGCCTTCCAGGCGATCCAGGGCGCGATGACCCAGAGGACGAGGAAGGGGAGCAGGAGGGGCGTCCCGTGTCCGGCGAGGAACAACGCGGCTGCCCCGGCGAGGGCGGCCAGGCCCACGCCACCCGCCATGCGCCGATAGAAACCGGAGAGCTCGAGATCGAGGCCGCTCTCCGCCTGCGCCGCCGTGACCCACTCGAGCAGTCGCCGCCGCGACACGATCAGCCGGAAGAGCGTGCGCAGGATCGCGTCGCCCGCGAGCCAGGCCTGGTGGGCGAGCACGGCGACCGAGAACGCCGCGCGCCCCAGCGCAACGGAGACGTCGCGTCCGACGCCGCGGAGGAAGCTCCTCTTCGAGATTCCCCGCCGCGCTGGAACCAGGCCGGCGAGAACCGAGAAGAGGCCGGGCAGCGCGAAGCACGCGAGGATGGTCGCCGTCCAGACGGCCGGGGAGACGCCTGGCAGCGTCCAGCCCGCGACGAGGGTCAGGAAGGCTGCCGGCGCGGAGAGCGAGCGCCTCAGGTTGTCGAGAATCTTCCACCGTCCGATCACGGGAACCGGATTTCTCGTTCTTCGCCGGGATGCATCGGGAACGCGGGGAAGAAGCCAGGGGAGGAGCTGCCAGTCGCCCCGCGCCCAGCGGTGTTGTCGCGAAGCGGCAAACCCGTAGTGCGCGGGAAAACTCTCGAAGAGCTCGACGTCAGTGACGAGAGCGGCACGCGCGAAGAGTCCCTCGAAGAGATCGTGCGACAGAAGAGAGTCGTCTGGAATCCGACCGCGCAGGGCCTTCTCGAAGGCGTCGACCTCGTAGATGCCCTTGCCCGTATAGATGCCTTCGCCGAAGAGGTCCTGGTACACGTCGGAGATCGCCGCCGCGTAAGGGTCGACCCCGGCGGGGCCGGAGTAGAGCCTTTGGTACAGGGTCCCCGGCCCCGACAGCGGCAGCGTCGGAGTCACCCGCGGCTGGAGAAGCGCGTATCCATCGACGACGCGGCACGCTTTTGCGTCGTAAAAGGGTCGGTTCAACGGATGCGCGAGGGTTCCGACGAGTTTGCGCGCGACGCCTCGGGCCAGTCGCGTGTCGGAGTCCAGGGTCAGGACGTACCGGATTCGCTGGAGCGCCGTGCGATCACGCTCGTCGATCGGCAGGAAGGTGGTCGCCCCCGCGCCGCGAAGGAGGAGATCGAGCTCGTGTAGCTTGCCTCGCTTGCGCTCCCATCCGATCCACTTGCCTTCCTTCGCGTTCCATACCCGCCGACGCTGGAGAAAGAGAAAGCGGCACGTCCCGTCGGGAAGCGGCCCATGCCGCCGGTTCAGAGTCTCGATCGCGTCGCGCGCCGCGACGAAGAGCGGCTCGTCCTCGGGCGTCGTCTCCTGCACCGCGTCGATCCAGTCGGAGAGCAGAGCGAACTTGATTTGCTCTTCCGTGTTCGCCAGGTAATGAACCTCCAGCCGCTCGGCGAGCTCGCGGACTTCGGA
>WNGB01011818.1_pt1 | contig 11926 bp, 2 predicted proteins | sample 5400681 | NCBI WGS metagenome assembly WNGB01 (sample SAMN13153367, study PRJNA577476) | soil metagenome | isolation source: 115 cm soil or saprolite under grassland replicate 2 | place: USA:California | collected 2016-06-15 | reverse complement strand
CCTGCAGCGTCTTCGTTGCCGCCAGCGACTGCGCGAGCCCGGACGCATCGCGCAGCCTGAAGTGCGGCACGGTGACGAAGGTGTCGCCGAACACCGCGCGCATGACCTCGAACGCGGTCGTGGCGCCTTGCGCAAGCTCGGCGCGTCGCGTGGCTTCGCGCGCGACGGCGGAGCCTTGGGCCAGCAACGCGTCGCGGTCAGCCGAGCCGAGCGGCAGCGAGCCCGCGATGCCGAAGCCGTTCATTGCCGCGATGGCGGTCCGCAGCGCCGCCACATCGGACGCCTCGCCGGCATCGAGCCGCGAGCGTAACGCCGTCAACGCCGCGCCGAGCGACTTCCGGGCGGCGCTGGCACGCGCTTCGAGCTCCGCCGCGTCGATACCGGCATCGATCTGCTGCCCGAGCGCGACGACGTCCCGCGCATCGAGGGCGCGCGCGCCGCCGTACAGCGCGCGCACGCGCGATGCGAGCTCCACGAGCTCGTCGAGACCCAGCTCGTTCGGCAACCAGTCGGGACGACGACCCCGATCGAGCCGCCGGGTGTCGTCGGGCGCCATTGCGCCGACCCGTGACCCCGCGACCGCGAGCGCGTGCTCGTCGAGCTCCGGCATCGGCTCGCCGGGCCGCACGGGCACGAGGTAGACGAGGTCGATCGGGGCGAGACCGAGATCCGCGAGCCGCAGCTGCATCGTCTCCGCGACGGCACCAGCAGCGTCGATTCGCTCGACGGCGAAGGGGACGTGCTCCTGCGGTCCCAGCAGTCGAGCCGCCCACGCGTTGAGCCACGGTTCTGCGGCTGCCCGAGGCGATGACGAGCCGGTCGGGGGCGCGACGGCGTTGGCCAGCACGACCACGCGATGGGCCACGGCCACCCCGGTGCGCGGCGTACGCGCAATGTCGAGCTCGGGCGGCGGGGCCTCGCCGCTGGCGATGGCTTGCAGCGTCGTCGCCGTGCGCACGATGTTCCCGCGCACCGCCTGGTGTGCGCACTCGGCGATGGCCGCATCGCTGACGGCATCCACGGCATCGTCCAGCACGTCCAGCGCACTGGCGCAGCGTGCGAAGAGCGCCTGCGTCGCCGGCGTCACCGAGCCAGGTTGGGTGGTCGCGCGCTGGCGTAGCTCGCGCAGCTTCAGACCGTCGACCACGTTACGCGCCGCGATCGATTCTGCCGGTTGCCCGTTCGGCGCGGCGTTGACCGGTGTGAGCGGCGCCAGGCTGCGGAAGTCGTCGATCGTGTCGTCGAGGCGCAGATCGTGCAGGCGCCGCTCGAACAGATAGCCGAGCAGCGCGCCGAGGGGCTGACCCTGCCGGACGCCGCCCAGCAACGTCGTGGCGAGCCGGACACGGCGGGACGACAGGTCCACCGCGAACAGGTTGGTCGCATCGCTGCGCGCGTGGGTGAGATGCGCGTGGCGCAGCAGCGCGGCGGTCTGCGCCTGCATGATCGACGGCGCGTGGATGAACCCGGTGTCGTCGCTCCGCGCGAACGTCTCGCCGGTCTCGCCGTCGGGCGTGGGCACCGGCGTCTGCCGCGGCGACGGCTTCAGGTTCAGCAGCCAGCCGTAGCCCCCGAGCCGCAACCCGGTCGGTCGCTGCGCTCGCAGCGCGGCCAGGCGGCGTGAGGCGAGCGACGTGATCCAGGCGTCGATCCGGTGCGACGACACGTCCAGCGTGCCGCGCAGCAGGCGCTGCAGCGCCTGGGGTGTCCGCGTCTGCAGATGGGCGAGCGCGGCGCGCAGCTCGCCGAGCGGCTTCAGGTCGGTGTCGTTAAAACTCGTGAGGGTCCTGAGGAATGCGGCCGGCGCCGCACCGCCGGTGGCGGGGCTCGGCCGCGTGAGCAGCATGCGCCACGTGGTCATCGCGGTGGCGGTGTTGAGATTGACGAGCTCGCGCTCACGCAGCAGCGTGGCGAGCGGCGTGGCCTCGGGTTGCCGGCTCGACAGGCGCGCGGCGGCCGCCGTGTATTCGAGCTGCATCGAGTGACGCAGCAGCAGGTGCAGCAGCGTGGCCGGTGGCGGCATGGCGACGGGCGGATCGGTCTCGCTCGTGGGCAGCGGCGGATCGGCGAGCAGCGCGCCGATGTAGTTGGGCTCGAGGTTCTCCGCGCCGTCCAGCTCTCCCGCCTGCACGAGGGGTGCCGTGAGGGGCATGACAGCCTCGGAATAGGCGACGTCCTCGAGCCGTGGATGCCAGGGGAAGCCGAGGGCCTGGAGCACGGCACTGGTCAGCGCGTCCTGGGCCGCGAGCCAGCCGCTCGCGGCGAGGTCCTGGCCGAGAAAGCGGCGCAGGTGCTCGATGTACCGCGGTCCGAGCAGATACCGGAGCCGGTAGCTCGAGGAGATGGCGTCGGTCTTCAGGACAGCGGTGAGATCCTGCGCCGGACTCTCGCTCCGACCGACGCGTGGCACATCGGGGAGGTGCGGATACCAGAGGCGGTCGGAGAGCGTCTTCAGCGTGGTCGCGAGCCAGCGTTCTCGCGCGTCGACGCCGCTGTCGGCCGGCTCGCCCAGCGACGTCACCGGCAGCACGCCGTAGGGCTGGCGGCCAACGCGCAGCGTGGGCAGCGGACCGAAGGCGCGCACGTGCTCGATGAAGTGCTCGCGCGCCCAGGCGATCGATTCGAGCGTGAGGCCGGTCCCGTCGAAGCCGATCAGGTTCAGCAGGTAATAGCCCCAGGTCGCCGGCCACAGAGCCGTGGCCATCTGCTGCATGTCGGCCTGCTCGTGCAGCGCGGCGTCGTAGACGGTCCCGAGCGTGGCGTTGACCGTCTCGGCATCGAATCCGAGCGCGCGCCCGAGCACGTCGGCATTGCTGCCCGCCGTCAGGGCCGGGGCTCGACGTTCGGTCGCGAAGCTGCGGGCGTGCAGCGGATCCTGCGACGACCAGCCGGACGGCTGCTCGGCGCTGTTGTTGGTCGGCGTGCCGACGCGCAGGAAGCCGAGACCATCGGTGTAGTGATGCGCATCGAGGAGGGCGGCCATGGCCGTGGCGGCGGCGCTGTCGTCGAGCGACGACACACCGAACATCACCAGCGCGTCGATTCCCTGCTGGGCAACGGCTGCGGGCATCGTGAGTCGCAGCGCCATCCCGATCGTTTCGGCCTCGGCGAAGTCCACCATCCAGCGCATGCCGGCGTCGACGGCCGGCTCGTCCGGCGGGGTCGCCGTCTTGTCCTTCGGATCAGGACCGACGCCGGGTTCGCGACCGATGGGCGCACCGAGGGCGTGAGCGACCAGCGCCCCGCGGGCGGTCGCGACGGCGATCCAGCGTTGCGGCATCACGCGGGCGAGCGGTGCGCGCTGCCAGTCGCCACCCGCCGCGTCCTCTCGCATGGGGGGCGCGGTGAACCGCGGGGGCGCGGTCAGCGGCGCATCGGGCCCCAGCGGTGATCCGGGCCGGTCCCCCTCGTTCGTCGGACGCACGGCGCGGGCGATCCACGCCGCGCGTCGGGCGTCGAAGCGATCCGCGAGCTGCTGCCACGCGAGCCGCTCGGCCGCGTCGTCGTGACCCGCCCGCCACACCTGTTCCCAGAAGTGCTGGCCCCAGCGCCGCTCGTCCTCCGACAGGGCCGGCTCGTGGGCGTCGACGTGCACCTGGTCGGGATAGACGCGCACGCGGAGCTCCTGCGTGCCGTCGGCAAGCGCGAAGAAGCGCGTCTCGAGCCGCACCGGCAACATGAGGAGGGGCTGCTCCGGCGGCGCCAGCACTTCCGTCAGTTCGGGCGGGAGGGCCGGGATGGTGACGGCGAGCAGATCGGCGGGAGACGGCAGGAGTCGCGATGCCATCGCGCTGATCGACCCGCTACGGCGTGATGAGCTCGCCCGCGTGGATCGCCACGCGCACGGGCTGTTGCCGGGTGATGCGCGCCATATGCGCCGCGTTCCGCGCCCACTGCGTGCCGGCCGGCATGGCGTGACCGGCGGGCGGTGCGGTGAGCGGCACGTGCGACGCTCCGCCGAAATCGATCTCGACATCGAAGCCGAAGCGCGGCTCGGTCGGTTGTTGCTGGATCACGAAGTACCAACCGGGATCCCCGGTGGCCTCAGTCGGATCGAGCGCGAAGCCGAAGAAGCTCACGTCCGGCTGGAGCGCGCCGCGGAACAGAGGATGACGTTCGTCTGCCTGATCGCCGGGCTTGCGGCCGTTGCCCACCCGCACAGCCGGCACGGCGTAGACGACGGCGTTCGGGTAGCGGCGGAACAATCCGCTGCGCACGAGCAGCACGACCTGCCGGATGCCGGCGCCCGTGGCGGCGTTGCCGCCCAGCGCACGCTCGGCCCACTCCGCGATCCGGGCGATGTCGCCGTTCGCGGCTGGGTTCACGGCACGCCAGAAGTGGCGGAAGTAGGTCGCGCGCGGGTCGTCGACGGGGAAGTCGCGCCAGAGCAGCTCGCGCCCCATCTCGACATTGAGCCCCAGCATGAAGGCTTCGATGAAGCGCTCGTTCGGCTCGAGCAACGCCACGGTATCCAGCGGCACGCGTTCGAGCCCTGGCAGCAGCCAGTCCTGCGACAGCGCCGCGAGCGGCTCGGACATCGGCTGCGTGAACACGGGCGAGGCGCCGAGAGGGCCGATCTCGCGCGGCGCCTCGGGCCCCGCGATGCGGATGGTGGCCGCCATGCGCATCTGGAGGGCGGGGGCGGGGTCGAGCAGCTCGCGCACCTGCACGCGCGCCGACGCCGCCTCGAGGACCGGCCGCTGCCCGAGCGGCTGCGGGACGAAGAATGTCGGCTGGGGGTTCACGCGCGCGAGATGGCGCACGGCGGCCTCGCGAAACGCCTGGGCGTCGGCGCTGTCGACCCGCGGCGGGGGAAGCGGGTGCGGCCGCTCGGGCTCCTCCTCCGGCTCGGGGAGATCGGGGAGCTCGCCGCCGTCGGGTCCCGGACGACGCGCGCGCCGTGCGGTGCGCAGCGTGCGACCGGGCAAGACGGCACCGAGCTCGTGCGTGAGGCCGGTCACCCTGATCGGTTCGCCCGTGACGACGAAGGCCGGCCGTTTCGGCGCCGCGACCACGGCGAGATCGGTGGCCCGCGCAGAGTTCATCTCGGCGAACTCCGCGGACAGCCGTCGCGTCACCGCATCGAAGCTCACCAGCCCACGCGTCGGCGGCAGGGTGAACATCATGATCTGCGGCTGGGCGCTGAAGAGCGTGAACATGGCCGACACGTTGGTCGTGCTGACGGTCCCGGGCGTCTGGGCCCCGGCCAGGACCATGGCGGTCGTCGCGCGGCGGCTGATGGCGCCCCCGGGGCGCGAGAGTCGGCGCATCGCGGCCGAGAGCGTGACCTGCGGCGTCGACGAGGCGGCCAGCATCGCGCTCATCGTCATCGGCGCCGTGCCGGGCGTGGACGCGGGCAGGACCAGGCGCGCCTGCGCCGGTGCCGCGAACCGCCAGAGCGTGTCGTCGTCGTCCATGCGGGCCACGTGACGCGCATGCAACCGGCTGTTGATGGCAAGGCTCAGCTGCATCTGTCGGAGCCGCTGATTGACGCGCGCGATCTCGCCCGCCTGCTCCCATGCGCTGGCCATCAGCTCTTCCTGCTGCTGCTGGATCACGCGGGTGCCGAGCGCCGCGACGACGCGCTCGCGCGGATCCAGATTCAGCTCGTCGAGCCAGCTTCGCGTGGGAACCGTGCCGACCTCATGACGGCCGGCGTACCAGCGGCCGTAGATGGGCGGCCCCACCACCGGCTCCGCCTCGGCGGCGGTCGCGCGTGCGTTCGCCGCGTTGACGATCGATTGCAGCGCCTGCTGCCACGCCGTGGTGGGGGCATCGGGCCAGACGGCGCGCGGGGCGTCGATGGGCTGGAGAGCGCCCTCGAGCAGCACCGTTGCCGACGGCATCGGTGGTACTCGAAATCCCGGCTGGCTGATGTCCATGGCCCGCCGGCCCACGGAATTCGACAGGTCGCGCGGGGCGAGGCGCGCCACCATCGACTCGAAGTCCTCGCGCGCCCCGGTGCGAAATTCCCAGTGGTAGTACACCGGGAGCGTGACCGTCGCTGATGCCAACTCTCCGCTGCTCCAGGCCGGCGTGAGCGGAGCGTTGCCGTCGGCGCCGGCGCCGAGTCCCGCCAGCCGTCCCGCTTCGAAGGCCGGCACCACGCACGCCAGGTAGTCGGTGAAGGGCGCGAGCAGACGCGGGCAGAGTAGCCGCCCGACCGACAGTTCGGGTCGGGTGGCCAGCACGGTGCGCAGATCGGATTCGGACCCGCCTTCGCGCGTGCTCAGCTGGGCATGGGCCCACGCCCACGAATCGGCCAGGTCGGGCAGCTCGGCGGCCGGCACGGCGGGCGGCGCGATCTCGAGCACGGGCAGCGGCTCGTTGCGCGGCGGGCGCAGCCGCACGCCCTCTTGCCGGCGCACCACCACGAGCACGAGCCACGGTCGCAGCCGCCCTTGCGGATCCGCGGCGGCGGGCGTGAACAGCCAGGGCAGATCCGGATTGTCGAACTCGACGGCGGCGAGGTCGTTCGACTCGTAGTCCGGCGTGCCGGCGGCCGGCTCGGTGCGCACCACCTGCCGCGGGTCGATGCCGATGACGTCGGCGGGACCGTGGAGGCGCACGGACATCGACGCGGCGGGGGCCCCGTTCACCGCGAGCGAGACGCCGAGAGGCGCACCGGCCGGTAACACCGAGGTCACCGGGTCCGGCACGGCGATGCGGGCGGCCAGGCCTTGACGCACCCAGGGCAGGAACACGACGCTGGCGTCGCTCATGGAACCGGCTCCATCTGCGCGAGCTCGAATTCCCGTACGACCATGCGCGGTCCTTTGCCGTTCAGCGCCCCGAGCGCTTCGACGAACGTCACGTCGCGCTTGCCATCCGGCAGCGGCGCGAGACTGTCGGCCACCGCCGTCCAGCGCGCCGGCTGGATCGTCGCGAACGGTGTCGCGCGCCCCCGATGGTCGCGCCGGAGCGCGCTGCGCCCGGCGGCCCCGTGCCACGCATGCATCGACAGGAGCGCCTCGCTCAAGCGGTAATCGCGCGTGGGGGGCGGCGGAGGGACGGCCGCCTTTCGATCGATGATCCGCGTCTCGTAATCGAGCGGCGATTCGACGCGCTCCGAGAAGCCCAGGGCGAACTCCGGCGAGCCGATGCGGAGACCGGCCTGCATCGGCTCGAACGAGGGGCTGGCGAGCCGCGCATCGTCGCTCATCTCGAAGAATTGCGCCGGCGCGAAGTCGTCCGCCACCGCGCTGCTCGGCTGTTCTCCGCCCCCGAGGGTCACCTGCGTGATCTTGAAGCGCCGCGCGCCCGCGACGGGCGACTCGCCGAGCTTGTCGATGTCGCGCTCGAGGTTCAGGGGCACCACGCTCTGCCGCACCGTGAGGGTGCCGAGAGGGTGGACACGCAGGACACCGTCCGCCGCCGCCGTCTCGCGCAGCGCGACGATGCGCGACTGGCTCGGCGGAAGCTCCGCGCTCCAGCTCCGCGCCTCGCCGAGGGCGCTGCGCAGCTGAACGAAGGCGTCGACGGCCACGGGCAGGGGCGGGCGGGCTCCGCCCACCAGCGTGACGTTGACGCGGATCGAGACGTCCCACCAGAAGATCTCGAACGTGCACTTCGCCCGCAAGGCGAGCGGCACGGGTCCCTCCAGCGCGCCCTCGACCTTCACCTTGAACAGGTTTCGCGAGCCCTTGCGCAGCTGCATGCTCGCGTAGAACTCGGCGAGGAAGTGGAACGGCAACAACCGGATGAGGACGTCGAAGCCCGCCTCGCCCTGCACGTTGAAGCCGTAGGCGGCCGCGTAGAGGTGGGCGTGGGCGCCGAACTGCACCGTGTTCGCGGTCAGCGCGAAGTAGGCCTCGCAGGTGAGGCGCGGGTTGTCGCCGGTGGTGAGGCTCAGGGCGAGGCGGTCGAGCTTCGGGAACTCCGCGGGCGGGGTGAAGCCGTGGTGCATGCCGCCGACGGCGATCGCGAAGCTGCGCGGCGAGACCCAGCGCGCGCGCAGGGCGGCCTGACCGGTGAGAGGGAAGCGATTGAGGAGGCGCGAGTCGACGAGCACGGCGTCGATCGAGGCGGTGCCCTGGTCGAAGTCGAAGATGCCGACGGCGTCGAGGTTCAGCCGCAGCAGGTCGTGATCGGGCCGCGGCAGGATCGAGGTGATCCGGCCCAGCACGATGAACCGGTGCCGCGCGCCCAGCTCCAGGATGAGCCCGAGGTCGAGCGTGATGATCGTCGGCACGCCCCACTGCAGTCGCACGATCAGGCCGAACAGATGGCTGCCGCGACGGATGGGGAACACCCGGTCCAGCGCGGCGATGACCGTCGGCGCGTTGCGCACCGGATCCTTCGGGAAGAGCACGGATTCGAGCGTGTGGTTCTTCAGCCCGGTCCGCACCGCCTCCTCGTTCACCGTGCGGTGGATCGCGATCAGCCCGCCGATGCCGGTGAGACGCCAGCCCATGGGCAGGTTGAGCAGCGACGTGCGGTCGCTGGTGCTCTCGGCGGTGACCAGGATCAGCAGCGAGTAGCCCTTGCTGCCGTCGGGCAGACGCGTGGAGAGCAGACCGATCGCCTTCACCGAGATGATGCCCGACAGGGTCAGCTCCATCACGCCGGCGTACTGGTGCTTCGCCTCGTCGTGGAACAGGAAGCCGCCGCCCTTGACCTCCTCCGTGTCGACGGCGAGCCCGATACCGGCGGGCGCGAGAAAGCCCACGTCGAGGTTGGCGAAGTGGAGGTTGGCCTTCGACTGATCGTCGGGAAAGTCCACCGCCAGCTTGAGGCCGATGCGATCGACGGTCGCGGTCACCGGGCCGATGGGCGCGCTGAAGGACAGCGCCGTCCGGATGAGCGTTCGCGGCGACTCGCCGCTCGTGTCGCGGTCGAGGTTCAGCAGCACGTGATGCAGCCGCACCGGGCCCACGCTCTTGCCGACGGGAATCTGCAGCGGGATGCCGCCGCCCTGCAGCCCGGTCGAGACGACGGGCAGGTCGGGCGCCGCTGGTATGGTGTCCGACGTGCCGTCGGTGGTCTCTCGCGCGACGGTGCTCCGCGCGGACGACGACCCATTGCCGTCCGACAGGCCGGGCAGGTCGCCGGTGGTGAACACACCGTCGCGGGTGGAGACGCCGATACCGAAGCTGAACTCGACGCTCGTCTGCGTGCGCGGGAGGAGCGAGCCGATGAAGTCGTCGAAGGACGCGCCGTCGAGGGCGAGGCGGCAATCGTAGAAGGTGATCTGCGCGCGCGCCGCTTCGCCGTCGAGCGCACCCGAGAGCGCGATGCGGCCGACGTCCAATCCGTTGTCGCCGCCGAACCCGAGGCGGAACCGTCGGTCACCGTCGGGCATGGGCTTCGAGACGAGGGCCAGATCGGCATGGACCTCGCCTTCACCGATGGGGCCCTCGATGCGGAAGTTGTCCTGGGCGCCGCCGAGCTGCACGCTGAACGGCGCATCGAAGCGCGCTTCGGCCTGCGCGGCCCAGGAGCCGCCGGGATCGACCCGGAAGCGGAACGTGCTGCCGCCCACCGAGACGAACAGGCCCGGCCCCCCGTGCTCGGCGGGCACCCACGCGAGCGAGAAGCGCAGCGCGCCCTCGATCTTGATGCGCTTGCTGTTGTAGAACTTCGACAGCGTGCGCACCTGCACCGACAGCATGCGCTCGGACACGTCGTCCGCCGCCGGGGCCGCGAGCTGCGTCGGGCTCAACGAATCGGGGGGCTGGTCCCAGCCGTAGTACATCTTGACCAGATGCTCGTCCTCGGGCGCGACGTCGAGCCCGATCTCGCGCGCCGAGTGGCCGAGGAAGGCGAAGACGCCCGCCAGATGCAGCAGCGTGGCATCGGACCACTTGCGCGCATCGGCCTCGGTCTGCATGGGCGGACCGGCCAGCGTCGAGAGCGGCGCGAGCGCGAACTTCAGCAACGCCTTCAGCGAGCCATAGAACCGCCGCCCCGCCGTGCCGTGCGGACCGTAGAGCGTCATGGGCTCGGTGCTGAACCGCGCGAACTCCATCCACACGAACAGATGGAACCAGCGATCCCGCACGTAATTGCTCGCGAGCAGATCGATCAACGACTGCGTCACCTCTTCGACAGTCGCCTCGGCCCCCAGGTCGATGGCCTCGGCCACCGCCCGGATCGACTCGATCAGCGCGCGCACGTCACTGACCACGCCGATCCACGCCTCGAGGTCCGGCCTCGGCGCCTCGATATAGGCCTTGAGCCCTTCCACTGACGGCTCGGGATAACGCGGCGCGCTCTTGAGATTCCCACCAAGATCATCAACGAGCGCCTTCAATGCACGCTCGTGCCCCAACGTCTCCGACAGCCACCCCCCAAAATCCAGCAGCACGCCGGCAAACTTCTGCGGGAGAGTCTTCTCGCCGTTCTCGTCAGCCATATCTAGCCTGGATCGCTCATGTCTCGCTCACGACCACTGCCAATCCCGACACGGTGTGCGAGGCGGGGGGCGGGGGGCCGTTCGGGTGACCCGTTCCCGCAACGCATCGTGACGCTGCCGACGCCGCGAGTGGGAACGCGCCCCACGCAGGCCGAAGCGCCCACGGCCGTGGTCAGAGAATGGCCTCCCCCCCGGGGGGGCTCGCACACCGTGTCGACGCGTCGCGTCTGTTCATGAGTGGAAGGCCGCCTAGAACGCAGGAGCCCGGAACGGCGCGAGCTCGGGGCGTAGCTCGTCAGCACGCCCATCGAGCGACGCCCGCTGGATCATGTACGCGAGCGGCTTCGGTTCCTGATCGACCGGCGCATCCGGATCGACCAGCGCCGTGTACACCTCGTGCACCGCGATCAGATCGGGCGCCCGCTCGAACCGCACCAGGGCGAAGTTGGCGCGGAACAGGATCTGCCGGGCGTGACGCAGACGATCGAACTGGTCCTGGTGGCGCGCCGCGATGGTGGCGTAGGCGGCGAGCTCGCGGCCGGGCTCGGCGTGCTGAGCAAGGATCGACTGGATGCGCTCGTCGCCCGGATCGAGCGCGCGGGGACGGCCGGGCACGGGCCGCTCGGCGTCGGGCCGCAGGTCGAGCGTCGGCTTCATACGCCAGGACCAGTCGGGCAGCCGGTCGGGGGCCACGGTGGTGCCGTCGGGCCAGCCGAAGGTCGGCATCAGCATGGGCGACTCGTGTAGCTTGCGCCGGAGCACGGGAGGCGCGTCGGCCAGCGTGTTGCCACCCTTGAAGACGAAGGCCTTGTCGTCGGCCGTGTTCCACCCCATGCGCTCGGCACCCACGTCGGACCGGACCATGCGTTGCGCGAAGGACAGCACGCGGTCGACGGCGCCGATGAACCACGGCATCACGTTCTTGAAGCCGCTGCCCGTGAACTGGACGATGCGCGCGGGCACCGCGTTGCCCTTGGTCCAGTAGCTCAGCTCGCCGGCGGACGTGTAGTGCACGTCGCCCGAGAGCAGGACGACCCGGCGATGCGGGGCAAGGCGCTTCAGGAGCGCCTCGAGCGCGAGCGGATCGAAGGCCCACGCCTCGATGGCGTCGGGGTCGGTGCCCACCATGCGGCGCGTGCCCAGCGCCTCGCGCTGCTGCTCCTCGTCCTCTTTCTGCTCCTTCTCCGACGGATTGAGCTTGCTGTACTTGATGCCGTCGAAGATGCGGTAGGCCGTGGGAGCGATCAGCTCGTCGAGCAAGCCTGCGCCCAGCACCTGCAGCGGCGCCGCCACGACCAGCAGCTCGCATCCCGCCGGCAGAGTGGCGGGAATCTGCTCGGCCTGCGCGGCGATGGCGACGTTGCCGGGCGGGCCTTCACGGGAGACGAAGCTCCGTCGCGTTCGGTTGTCGATCGCGACGAGCAGGTGCTTGGGGCCCGGCACCGAGAAGTGCCACTTGATGGGCGGATCGACCGCGCCGTACGAGCCGTCGACGCTGGGCTGTGGACGGAGGTCGAGCCCGAAGAGGTGATCGAGCGCGTCGGTCACGTTCTTCGGCGGCTGCTCGGGTGA